>Ga0116151_10003598_pt1 | contig 13844 bp, 11 predicted proteins | sample AD_UKC117_MetaG_FD_89893 | JGI IMG/M metagenome (GOLD analysis project Ga0116151, IMG submission 89893) | Active sludge microbial communities of municipal wastewater-treating anaerobic digesters from Hong Kong - AD_UKC117_MetaG | ecosystem: Engineered > Bioreactor > Anaerobic > Digestate...
CGATACTTTGGCATGGTAGATTCTTTCCACTTTTCTTCGCCGGTCTACCCATTAGTTTACCATACCCGGTTTTCGGCTTCTTTTTTACACCTGATTAATTTCTTAATGTGCTACCGCGTGGAACGAGTAATCCGCTTATTTGAACGGTCTTGACACTAAACCGTATTCCGGATTTGCTCGCTCGGGATTTGACAATCCCGAGGTAACGGGGAATTTGACATTCCCCCTTGAGCGATCTATGCCACTTGAGAAGTTACACGACTGTAGTATAACCTCACGCCAAACAGAGGTAGAGGCAACGGTGGGCTTTGCCCCTACCTCGCGCAAGCTTATTTTGCCTTCCCCGCCTCCGTTGCGGCCGGCACCTCGATCAATTTTCCACTCTTCACATCAAAGATGTAGCCGTAAATGGGAATATTAGCGGGAACCAGGGGATGGTTGCGAATACGCTGGACATCGGCCAACACGCTCTCTTCCTGGTCCTTGATCGTGAGCCAGTCGATGAACTGCCCCTCGGTCGAGCCGGGGCCCTCACCGGAATCGTGCCAACCACTGGCGTCAACCGACGCTGTCTTGAGGCTGCTGGCGAGCAGATCGCGCATAATCTCATCGGTAAAGGTCTGCATGCCACAGTCGGTGTGATGGATGACGAACCACTCCCGTGTGCCGAGCAGTTTGTATGAAATTACCAGCGAACGGATGGCATCATCGCTGGCACGGCCACCGGCGTTGCGGATGACGTGGGCGTCCCCTTCGGCCAGGCCGGCATAAGCGGAGGGGATCAGCCGGGCGTCCATGCAGGTGAGGATGGCAAAGTGACGGCCTGGGGGCATGGGCAGATTGGCTTTGTCGCCAAAGTTGGCCGCATAGTCGGCATTGGCGGCGAGGACTTCGTTGAGAACGGCACTCATTTGGTTCACTCCTTTGAGGTAAGATATGTTTCTTCAATAGGGCCAGGGACCGTGGGTAGGGACGACTTACGATTCAATCGGCAATTCCGAATTGTTGCCCCACTCTTCCCACGAACCGTCATAGTTGCGCACGTTGGGGAAACCGAGCAGTTCTTTGAGCACGAACCAGGTATGTGCGCCACGGACGCCGGTCTGGCAGTAGGTGATCACTTCTTTGTCGGGCGTGAATCCGGCTTTGGCGTAGAGATCAGAAAGGAAGGCAGCATCCTTAAATGTGCCATCGTCATTGACCGTCACGCTCCAGTCGAGGTTAATCGATCCGGGAATGTGACCACCGCGTTCCGCGCGCACATCGGTACCGGCATGTTCCCCCGGGCTGCGCGTGTCACAGACAGCGACGTTCTCATCGTCGATATGCTCAAGCACATACTCACTGGTTGTGCGGATCACCGGATCGGCCTCACCGGCCACGTACGTTGTCGGCTCCGCGGTTACCGCCTCGGTGCTCAACGCTTGACCGTCGGCGGTCCATTTGGTGCTGCCGCCATTGTAGAGACGAATGTCGCCCTCGTGTTGGTAGTATCGAAAGACCCAATAGGCGCGCGCCGCCAGCAGGTTGCGGTTGCCGTCGTAGAGCACCAGCGTATCATCATTTTCAACGCCAAGATTGCTCATCACTGTCGAAAGTTGATCTTGGGTGAGAATTTGACCGCGGGTGCTGTCCTCGGGGTTGGTCAGATCGTTCAAGGGCAGGAAAATGGCGCCGGGTAGATGCCCTGCATTATACGCTTCGGGATCACCGCCAATATCGAGCAGCCGTACATTCTCCCCATCGAGATTGGCCTGCACCCATGCCGTATCCACCAACGCGTCGGAGGCGGGTGTGGCCGCCGCGGGGACAGCCTCTTCTGCGGCCGGAGCCGTTGCGGTTGGTGCAACACAGCCGGCCACCAACAAAATTAAGATCAACAGATAGCCCATATGCCGAAATTTCATGATCATTACTCCTCTTCTCTCGCTTCTTTGTCATTTCATCAGTCAGTTGGCTGAAAGTCGTCACTGATTCGGATTTGCCGAACCGATTTACTCGCTGCAACTACGTCGGCAACCATGCTACGGTTGCTTCGTCAATGTGATTTTCCACTCCGGTGAACCCGTCTCTTCAATGGCCGCATGATAGCCCAAGCGCGCTGCTTGCGTTGGGATGGTCTCAAGCGCGGGGGCATGATCCGTGATCACCTCCAAGCCCTGGTCATCGCCCTTCAATTTTTTTAACGCCTGCACGGTCTTCATCATTGGGTAGGGGCAAATCTCACCCCGGACATCGAGCTGTTGTAATGCCATGATTTCCCTCTCTCATTTGTGCATTGGCTCATATAGGGATGCGGCTGAAATTGCGTTTTCTCTCTGGTGAATCGTGCAATTTCAGTTCACCGCCCATATGAGCGTTGTGCATTTTACGTTTTATTGCTTTACGTCGTTACCTCTTTACGCGTTCCGTTTCATTCCACTCTCTGAATAATCTGCACCCCTATCCAGGCCCCAATCGCTAGAAAAACGGCAAAAAACCAGCCATTGAGCGCCAGGGAGGGAATGGCGGAGAAGAAGGCACCAATGGTGCAGCCCATGGCGATGCCGGCGCCGTAGCCCATGACAATGCCGCCACCACCCGCCTGCCAATAACGCTTCTTCTGGCGAGGCGTACGGATCTTAAACTCTTTGGCAAAGAGCGCGGCGATGAACGAGCCAAAGACCATCCCCCAGACCAAAAAGAACATGTGATGCAGGATACCACCGTCGCCCAGGTCGAGTGAACAGCCCGGCAATGCCGCTGCGCCGGCCAATTCGCCGGGACCAAAGCCAAGCCAGTTGGTAATGCCAATCGCCCAGCGCGAAACTTCGCCGGTGAAGCCCCAGGGGTGCGAGGTGATAAAGAGCAACACGTTGAGGCCGCCAAGCAGCGCGCCCCCTGTCGCTGCGCTCCAGCCGTGGACAAAGGTTCGCTTATAGAGATCGCCCAGTTTGGCGGTGAAATGCTCTTCATCACTTTCGACAAAGGGCATATCAGGTATCGTCATGCCGGCGCGACTCTCCCACCAAAGAACAAGGAGAAAGACCAGCAGCAGACCGAGCAGAGTGAGCGCAATGGCTCCACCATGACCGAAGAGCGCCGGCAGCCAAATACGTGGGCCGGTGCTGATTTGTGTGTTCCACCACCAATCCCACGTGTAACCGGCCACCAGTAGACCGAGCAGGATACCACCAAAGCTCACCCACGAGGCAAGATAGCCCTCTCCCATGCGGTAGACGCTGCCGGAGACACAACCGCCGGCCACGACCATCCCGATCCCAAAGAGCAGGCCGCCCACCACGAGATGCAGCCCAATAGGCAAAATATTCGCAGCCGGCGGCACCATCCCCAGGGCTGGGTTGGGCACCTGTTTGGCCATGAAGGCGGCAAACCCCAGTGTGGCAACGGCCAACCCAATAAGCACCCCCTTCATGTTGCGCCCATGCCCCAATAGAAAGATGTCGCGGAAGGCACTGGCGAAGCAGAAACGACTGCGCTGCAACACAAAACCAAAGGCCAGACCAAAAGCCCAAAAGGTGCCCATCTCACCATCGAAGGCACTGACAATGAGCAATATTACCAACGCCGACAGCGCAGCCAGGGTGCCCATCCGCACATGGGGTGCGACGGCACCGAACAGACCAACGCCAACCCGTTGCGCCGGTTGCGCCGTGGCCGCGACATTCCCATCCGCTTGATTTCTCATGACGCTTTCTCCAATTCACCAGCCGTTTCAGCCGCCAAATAGTGTGACCATTCCAACCACGACCCATCGTAGTTACGCACCCTGGGAAAGCCGAGCGCCCGCAAGACAACATAGGTGTGGGCAGCCCGCACACCCGAGCGACAGTAGGTCACGATCTCTTTGTCCGGCGTCACCCCCAGTGCGGCGAGCTCGGTGCGCAGTTCGTCGGCCGCCCGCATCAGTTCCCAAGATCCCACGGGCACAGCATTCATCCAATCCCAGTTGATCGCTTGGGGTAGATGGCCTTGCTCATACTCCTTGGGAGTGCGCGTGTCGAGGAGCACCAGATCCGCACGCCCGGCTTGCGCCAGCAGCCAGACCCGCTCCGCCAGTTGTTCATCGGCAGCGTTCATGGGAAAGCGGGTGGGCACCGGCGACGTCACGGCGCTGCTTTGGGGGTAGTCTTGCTCTTGCCAGCGATCCCAGCCACCGTTGAGGATGGCACCTTGGGTAAAGCCAAAGCGAGTCAATGCCCACAAAACACGGGCGGCTGCCATCCCCCAGTTGTCATCGTAGAGAATGACAAGTTTCGTCTCATCGACACCGGCTTGGCCCATACGCGCGGCAAAGTCCGCGGCAGGAATCAACATACCGGGAACACCGTCGCGGATGCCGGTGATTTCCGGTAACTCAAGGTGGACAGCGCCAGGCAGGTGACTCTCGGCGTAGGCATCTGCTGCACGAATGTCCAGCAGCCGCAGTGCGGGGTCGTCGAGGTGCGCAACGAGCTAATCCACCGAGACCACTAACCCAGGTAAAACATTTTGATCATCCGTCACAGATCCTTCCTTTCCCGTGTGAAAACTCAAGCTTAATATCGTCGGTTGTCGGTTGATAAAAAAGCAGATAAAAAACCGCCACCAGACAGCGTCCAGTGGCGGTTTCGTGACAACAAAAAAGCGCTCAGGGATCCTGAGCGCCTTTTCCTCGCATCTGTCCCTCACTGAACTCGGCCGTGTCGGCGGAGACAGAGAGGGTAACCAAGCATCAGTAGGCGTCGTTGCCCTGCTGCGCTTGAGCACCGGGTCGCTGCCCCCGCTCCAGACAGATACAACAACAACAGATTACATGGAGATGTTTGGTTCGATTTGTCATCTGTTCAAGTATTTGTTCAGGCTATTAACAAAAGTCACCACATATTGAAAACGCCTACACGAAATAAGAATACTGTGCGCATCTTCAATGTGAGCGGGGGTGAACACAAAATAATGGGAAGCATTGTATGCTCTACCGATGCGGTTGTCAAATTGTCTGAATTGCAGAATTGCGTACAATAACGCCATGATCTTTATCGGAATTGATCTGGCATGGAGTTCACGTAACTACTCCGGCGGCGCCGTGATCCGCGACAACCACCTGCTCGCATACACTGGAACATTGGGAGACGACAGAGCGCTCATTGCGTTTATTACAGCACATCTCGATGAGGAGGCGGGCGCAGTTGTTGCGGTCGATGCACCACTACGTGTTCCTAACAGCACGGGTGCCCGTCTTTGCGACCGCCTGCTGAGTGCTGATTGGCGCGCCTATGATGCTGGGGCATTGCCGGCCAATCGTCGTCTTCTCACCGATCGGGGCCGGAATGAGCAGGTTGCAACCACCAATGGCCCGATCCGTGGGGAAGCATTGGTCGCGCAACTGGGGGAGCGTTTCGGTTTTGTCGAGACAGCACCTTTGCCACAGCGGGGCCCAGCGCGGTATATTTGTGAAATCTTCCCACATCCCGCCCACGTCAGTCTCTTTCACCTGGAGAAGACCCTCAAATATAAGGCCAAACCAGGCCGCACGCCGGCAATGCGCGCAGCCGAATTTACCCGCTATCAGCAGCTACTCGCCACCCTCGCCGAGGCAACTCCATCCTTGTTGGGAACGGATTCCCTGCTGGCGCAGGATGTGTCGGCGCTACGTGGCCAGGCTCTAAAGGCATATGAAGACACTCTTGATGCGGTTACCTGCGCCTACACGGGATACTATCTCTGGTACCATGGACCAGCCAAAACATGTGTCTACGGTTCGGTTGCAGAAGGGCACATCCTAACGCCACCATTGCCGACCGCACACCGCCTCCATCGGGGATAGTTAGAATCTACAGTTTTTACGAACTGGACTCTGGCGTTTTTCCGTCAACGCACGGTGACGACTGACGACCGATCATTCCCCCTGTGATACAGAATTCGCCCGTGTCCAGTAAGAAAAAGATTTCCCGGCCTCTCCCTTCGACAGGCTCAGGGGCTGGGAAATCTTTTTCTTGATGTCTATCGCCGAACAGTTGGTTATAGTTCAGCGCGAACTGAGAAGTTTTCGGCAGAGATTTACTCCGCATAGTAGCCGCGATTTTCCGGCGGGAAAAGCGCAGCGACATGTCGCATCATTTCATCGGCCAGTTGATCCATCCGTTGCCGGCGCGCGGCCCCTTTCAGTTCACTCTCCAAGACCAGGGGACCAAAGGTGGGTCCAATCCGGAGCGTCAACGGCGTGCGACGCCATTGACGCAGATTGTCGAGAATGTGCTGACTGCCCAGCAAGGCAACCGGCAGCAGTTGCGTACCACTCATCGTCGCCAAAAGCGCCACACCGCTCTTGGCCCGAATCAACGAACCATTGGTGCGCGACATGTTGCCCTGTAGCTCAGCAATTTGCTCACCCCGCGCCACAGTGTCGGCAAGATCTGGGTTAATGCCGCCTTCAGGAAAGATGCCCACGATCTCGCCGGCACGCAGCCGTTGTACTGCCGTTGTCAGCGCCTGGCGATCGACCTGGCCCCGCCAGATCGGGATGCTTTCAAAAACGGTGGTAAAGGGCCGAATCCATCGGTTGTCAATGGCTTCAGTGGCGATCAGATAAGCAGGGGGATAGGGTAGCAGTAAACTGATAATGGGTGCATCAAACCAACTGAAGTGATTGGATATGACAAGAAGACCATGAGGGGGGCGTGATGCATGATCCACGCCTTCAATGGTGACACGAAATAAAAGATGGCAAAGCAGCCGACCAATGTATACGAGGAGCAAACGAAGTGCTCGCCTGAACGCTATCTGCATTAGACTCCACTTTCCAAAGGACTGTTATAAAGTGACGCAAGTGCTTGCGAAGTGGGAAGGTTTAGATTTGCGACGATACCGCCCATTTTGTAAAAGGGTTGCGTTACTGCGCATGATTATACCTGGAAATAGTGTTGAAGGGTAGAAATGCAAAGGCGCCGACTCAAAAGTCAGCGCCTTTGCAAGGAGAAAGGAAACCCAAAAGGAGACGAGTAGATGCACCATTTCTACTCAAGAATTATGATAGCATGGCTGAAGCTGAGAGACATCGGTTAGATAGTGTACTTTACCATGCTGAAAGTGGCACCGTTGCTACGACAAAGAGTGTATAAGTCTCAAACTAGTACAGTCGGGCGTAAATACCTGGGAGAAATCAGTAGCATTTCTCTCTGGTAAACAGCCAAGTGATCTGTCTACTGATTGCTGCCCGGATTTACTAGAGTCGCCGCCAACGGCACAGCATGGTGCCCTATATAAATTCACTTGACAAAATGAGTTTGGCCTTAAAAAGAGGTCGTCCACCGTTCCAAAGCGAGTGCTTGTGAAACGGTGGACTCATACAAAGGAGGAACCAAAAGAGGTGCTGGTAATAATTGTGAAGTAAGCTCCCCTCAAACCTCACAACTATGACCCCAGTATACGGGTGGGCAGTTACAAATTAGTTACAAATGCCAGAATTAGTAAATTGATCACTGTTATTGCCATGCGCTAAATTCATGAGAGCAGCGCCAGATAGATTGCCAGGTGGCGCTACTCCTGCCCGTCCCGTTGAATACTGGGTGCCAATCGGGAATTTCCGGATTGAGTTCTACAAATGCGCAACTAATGCCAAGGATCTGTGTTTCAAATCTGAAGGGTGGCATCGCACAGATTTGGTCAATTGTGGATCGGTCTGAGGACGCGTGACAGTTTACCCAAGAGTTGGCATGCCACCATGGGAAGTAAACCAACGTGAGTCAAACCTATGGAAGTAGATTTACACCAAGCGTCGTTTGACAGGTTGCTGATCGCTCGCTAAAATGGCCGAACATCTTTAGGAGTCCATCCAGAAATTTGGTTGTGGATCCACCCGTTTCTCTGGCCGAGAAGCGTGGCAAAGAGAACTTGGGGATAATTGCTCGGCCTCATTGCTAGACTGCGTACGCAAAGCAACTGTGTACCAAGAGCATCACTGTCTCTGTTCTTATCTAATATTATTTTGAACCTGAATGTAGAGTGAGGAGAAAACACATGGCAAGCACCTTTGAACGTGTGCGCGATATTATCGTCGACCAATTAGGCGTGGGGCCGGAGGAAGTCACCATGACAGCCCATTTCCGCGATGATCTGGAAGCGGATAGCCTCGATTTGGTGGAACTGATTATGCGCTTTGAAGAAGAATTCGGTGGCGAGATCAGCGATGAAGAAGCGCAGCAGATCGTTACCGTTGGTGATGCGGTAAAACACTTAGATAACTAGCCGCGCCACATTTGCCATTCAAAAAGAGCCGTGTCCCTGTTGGTGACACAGCTCTTTTTTTGTTCCCATCTTCGATTTTGGCTCATACAGTAGGTATGCAGCCGAAATTGCAGTATTCCCTCTGGGAAATCGTGCAGTTTCATTTACTGCCTAGATGAGCGTAGATTTTTATCTGCCACTGATAAAGCTAGAACTCTGTCGCAGCACCGCGTGCGGTCGACGCTGTCCCCCCTTGTGTAGCCAACAATTGGCTCAACAAGCTTTCACCACTGGGAATCAGGGTTACTTTGGCACCACCTTCCAGCACCTGCTGTGTCTCCAAAATCTCAAAAAGAGCGGCGGAGACATCGTGATCGACGCTAATCGCTTTCAAAGCTTCCCCCACGATCTTGGGCCGCATGGCCTTGGCTTTGCCGAATTCAACGGCCGCCTCGCGTTCGGCGCGGCTCGTAATGATACTCACCTGATTGGCTCCATCTTGGCGGATTGCTGCCGTGACCTGGCGTAGACGGTTCACCACCTTCTCTTCAATTTGCCGGATCATCTGCCCATCCCGGAAATGTACCTTGCGAATATAGACAGAGCCGAGCTTGTAGCCCCACTCATTGGATTTGGGCGACACTTCCGTGCGGACGGCCTGACTCATCGTGTGGCGGGTTTCCAGCATATCCGCCAAAGGCATGTTACTCAGTGCACGCACCGTCGCATTGCTCACATTGGCGGAAAGCGACCCTTGGGGATCGGCATTTTTAAAGAGATAAGCGACGGGATCGCTGATAAACATCTCATACCAGACACCAATCCCCATGGGGGCACCCTCTTCGGAATTGACCGGCAAGCTGCGCAGATATTTCTGATCCAGCCGCATATCGAGAACGTACCGCTTGCCCAGCCAACGCACAATTAGCGCCGTGGGGCCAAGCTTCTTCCACAGGAAGTAAAGCCCCGGCTCGCGCAGCACGCCAATTACCCGCCCAAAGAGCACATAAACATGACAAGTGCCCTCTTCGACGACGGCATAGATACCAAACATCCGAATCAGACTCCGGACAACGGGTTCACCGATTAAAAAGACGAAAAATGTAACGATGGCTGTTGTAAGCATCGCGAGTTATCCTTTCAGCCCTTTTCCTGCAAAATGATCTGTTGTGCCTGCTTGTACAGCTGTAAACGCACGTTGCGCAGATAGCTTTTGAGCACCTCCTGACCATCGCCTTTCAGGATGGTCAACTGTTCAGCCATCGCTTGCAGCGGTTCAACTTCGGCGCGCGCTTTCAACGTTTCAATTTCGACAGCCCGTTTGGATTGAACGATCTTCTGATCGGCTGAAGCTTGAGCCAAACTGATATCCGAGGAGACTTGGTTATGCGCGGTGTTGATGGCCGCCAAGGCCGACTCTACCTCTTGGGGTGGATCGATCGCCGTGATCAGTGAGGCATCGAGAATGACGCCATAGCGCGCTTCAGAGGATCGACAGTCCTCTTCCATCTGATCATTTAACGCACTCAGATTTTTACGAATGTCATTGATCGAGATGCCGGTCATCATGTCCGCTTCTTCGTCGCTCAATGCCTCGAGCAACTGTGTGCGCGGCGCTTCGAAACTGGCGATGCGCTCACGCAAAATGGAGACAAAGTACCCCATTGTGTGCACAATCGGCTGTTTGACACCAAAGAGATAGGCATATAGGTTTCGCTCCGAAACACGATAGCGAATTTGCCCCTCAAGACCGGTGTTCAGCTGATCTTTCGTGACCGCGTCCAACATCGTACCATTGCGATTTGCCGTTGGATCCTCCAGATCCCTGGCCATATTCATTGTTTCCGTGGCAACAGAGACCTTGTGGATCTTCTCCCAAGGCCACTTGAAATAGGGACCGCCAGGCCCGATCACCCGCACTTGCGGCCACAAATACCGTTCCCGTTCATGGGGCAGCAGCGCTTCAGCCAGCGGCGTTGCGTCGGTTGTCATGTCGCCCAACCGCTCGGCACGGCCAAAGACAGTCTTCACTGCCCGTTCGTTCTGATCAATTGTATAGAAGCTTGTCAAAATATAACGCACGACAAACCAGGCTAAAAAGCCCAAGACCAGACCGGTCGAAGTGGACATACAGGTTTCCTTTCTCTTATCGTTTTTACTTACTCATGGTGCGCACTTACGCTGAATCATTCATTCGTGTGATTTTGTCATTGATTATATGTACGAAGAGAGGAGAACGTCAATCAGGAGATTTACCTACCAGTGCCGCCCAAACGAGTGCGTCCCATTGGGGAGGATTACAGAGAAGGACAACCTGAACGTCCGGCGTAATCCCCTCAATGTGGTACGCACCCCATAAAAATTGCGACCTTGCCAGGTTCTCTGAGACCGGCTATAGTTTATATCTGTTGTCCATCAGAAACTATCCCAACATCCGCAGTGACCCGAAGGAGCAACGACATGAGCAAAACCTATCGCGTGGGTATTATCGGCTTTGCCCACATGCATATTAACAGCCTGGCGGCGCAGTTCGCTGAGCATCCGCAAGTGGCGCTCGTCGCCGGTGCCGATACTGAACCGGCGCGTCCCGAACTCCGTGACGGTGCATACACAAGACGCTGGAACATTCGTCATGCCCAGGAAAAGTTGGGCCTGCCAAACATGGTCGAAAGCTATCAAGCGCTGTTGAAAGAGGAGCAGCTCGATATCGTCATCTGCTGTGCCGAAAATGCCAAACATGCCGAAGTGGTCGAGGCATGTGCGGCGGCAGGGGTCCATGTGATCGTGGAAAAGCCCATGGCAAGTTCACTCGCAGATGGGCTGCGCATGGCCCGTGCGGCTCGCGCCGCCAACACCAAACTTGTGGTCAACTGGCCATTAACCTGGTCACCGGCGGCCCGCAAGGCCAAAGCCTTGCTCGATGAAGGTGTCATCGGCCGTGTGCTGGAGGTAAAATGGCGCGGCGGTCACTTGGGCCCGTTGGGCTATGGCGTGAGCCATCCGGGTATCAAGGAAGGCGCGGGCCCGATGAGTGGCGTTGAACGGGGCGCAACCTGGTGGCACCAACAGGCCACCGGCGGCGGCGCCATGCTCGACTACTGCTGCTACGGTTCCATGGTCGCCCGTTGGTACATCGGTGAGCAGGCATTGGCCGCGGTCGGCATGCGGGCCAATCTCAACAGCCAGTGGGGCGATACCGAGGACAACGCCGCCATGATTGTGCGCTTCCCCAGTGCCATGGCCCTCTTTGAAGCCTCGTGGACGACCCACGATCACGGCGTCTCGCCCGGCCCCATTGTCTACGGCACCGAGGGCACAATGGTGGTCGAACGGCCAAAAGGTGGTGCAGAACAGGTACGGGTTGTCAAAGCAGGCGGTGAAAGCAGCACCCACGCCGCCGATCCCCTTACCGATGAACCACAAAACGTCGCCCAGGCCTTGATTGATCATCTGGACAACGGCACACCTCTCCATCAAACACTCGACCTTGATTTCAACCTCGAGGCGATGGCAATTCTCGATGCTGGGGTACGTGCCGCAGAGAGCGGCCAACTGGCGATGGTTGAGAACGCGACCTGGAGGATTGGCGGATCTTGAATGCTTAGCGCCTTTGCGTGAGCCAATTGGTTCCCCTATCACGCTGACCACTACAGAAAGCATTTGGAATCGCCAACGCACAGGTCAGGCAGGCGGCCATGACGCGCACGTACAACAGGCGAGACGTGCGCGTCGGCGGCACTTGATTGTTGTCTGTGGGACATCGTAATCCGGACGCCGCATTGGGCCACAGGCCAAAGAGCGTTCGAAGTCCGTCCGGCGCTGGCGCTATCCCGTCGGGCTTGAACTCAGTTTGGAGGCCAGATTTCCGATGGTGTCGGCGGATTACATTCTTTGCCGAATCCTGGAAAATCGAAATACGCCATGAACGCTTCGGTACCGCCCAACGTGGCCATACGGTCGTAGGTTACCAACGAATTGGGCATAGAATTGTCACGGTAGGGCTGGTCGTCGCCACCGCAGATGTTGCCGAACAGGTGACCGTCATAGAAGGTATCCTTATCTTCCGAGTTGAACCTGCCCCCATAAGCAACATGACAGGTGCGACAATAGGGCTTAATCACATTCCTGTAATACGTCGTATCTGTCACCGTGGTGGTGTAACTCAGCGGTACATAGGACTCATCGGGGACATCACCACCGCCCGCGTACCAGGCCGTGATCAAGTCGACCATTCCCTGCGTTGGGTTGCTCTCCAGCAGTAGCTGGTTGAGACGACGGATCTCGGCTAGTTGGTCAGCCTTGCGCAGGCCATCTTTGCTTGAGAAGGCATAGTTGTCGACATCGAACGGCAGGTAACTGGCACCCACATTGGCGACCCCGCTGCCATCCTCCGGGTAACTGCCGGCATAGTGTTCCCCGCCGTGACAGGCAACGCAGACACCCGGCACGAACTTTTCGCGACGACCGTCGAGGTTGACCGAGGGCAGCAACTCACCCGATGGCCCAAAAATAAAGTATTTGATGAACGGGCGGTCACCGTTAACGCCGGGTGATACCGAGTAATCCATCGCGACGCAGGCCACCAGGTTACGCCCCGCCACGGCGTTATCGATCGCGATATCGACCGCGGCCTGACTTTCGTCTGCCGGCCCGAGGTGGTTGCAGACATAGAACGCCAGGTGGTCATCGCCAACCCGGATCCCGTGGTGGTTCCGTGTCAGGTTCAAGTCGACCTTATTCACAAAGGTGGCCTCGAACTCGGTGCCTGTATTGTAGGGTGCCATACCGTGCTGTTGCTTCCAGCGGTCAAAGGTTACACGACCGATCAGGGTGCCGTCGGCAGCGCAACCGCTGACCCCACCGATTGCGCGGTAGTACTCACAGGCGCCCTTGCGTGAATCCAACCCCTTGTAACTCAGGAAACGCTCCGGGTCCTCGATACCGTCGCTGGGTTTCGGTGGACCAGGCGGCAGCAGGCTCGCAATTACTTCGCCATTCAGCGACGCTGTGAGCGACGTGACCGCGGGCGCACGATTCAGCAGGTGAAAATCGACAAACGCCGCATCGTCGTAATCTGTATTGGTGATAGATGCCGTCAAGGTCACAGCACGCGTCATCGTGATGCCTTCACATTCAATATTGACGAGCGCGGCCAGTGGCCGCTCTGCTGGGGACAGTTGGGTTGGGATGTAGTAATCGCCAAAGCGGTTTACGTCCCAACGACGATCCGGTCCGATTGGGTTGCCTGCGGCATCGGTCACACGCACGGAAGCGGTTACGTCCTTGTCAAAGAAATAATTGCGTGTACCACAACCGGTGGCGTCTTCCTGGGTCACGTGACCGAAGAGCCACAGGCCCTCCTGCGAGTCGAGATTGGTGAAATCGACGCCGATGTAATCCGTCAGCGCGCGTTCGCCGGTGGTAGCCGGTCCACCCGTTGCCCCGAAAGAACAGTCGAAGAACGTGGCGCCGGCATCAAATGAGCATTCAAAGTCTGGGTCGAGGCCGGCCGGAACTTTCGGGATTGCCACATCGCCTTTCGCATCGGCCTGCACGACCGGGCTGAGCGCATCACGGGTAACAACCTCGACCGCCCGCGCCCAGAGGTTCGGCACATTGATGGCTCGGGTGCCCAGGCC
>Ga0116151_10003606_pt1 | contig 13815 bp, 9 predicted proteins | sample AD_UKC117_MetaG_FD_89893 | JGI IMG/M metagenome (GOLD analysis project Ga0116151, IMG submission 89893) | Active sludge microbial communities of municipal wastewater-treating anaerobic digesters from Hong Kong - AD_UKC117_MetaG | ecosystem: Engineered > Bioreactor > Anaerobic > Digestate...
CCCTGACCGCGCGCGCCGACGAGCTCCGCGCCGAGGCCACGGCCCGCGCCGAGTCGCGCGGCGCACTGCTCGACGGCCTGCGCGCCGGCCGACTGGCTCTAGAGGGTGAGGGTCTGTCGTTGCCCGGCCACGACCGGCCCGCGACCGAGCAGACCCGCAGCGCCGACGAGCAGAATCTCGCCGAGCTGGTCACCGCGATTCGTAGCGGCCAGCCGCATCGGACTGTGCTGACCCGCGCCGCCGTCAGCACGGCGCTGGCCGGCGCCACCACCGGCGTCAGCGGCAACGCCAACGGCCTACCGCCCTATCTGCACTCGCAGGCTGGAATCGCGTTCATGGGTGCGACCGGCCTGACCGTTCAGGGCCCGTTGTTCGCCGCGCTCGTCGCCCAGGACGCCACCGCCCAGCTCAGCGGTAAACCCGAGTTCACGTCGCCGGAGCTCGACTCGGCGACGCTGGCCGCGTTCGCCGTCCAGAAAAAGGTCTCTGACCAGCTCGTTCGGTTCGGCGTCGGCGCCCAGGTCATCATCGACCGGCTCCGCGCCGAGGTCATCTACAGCATCAACGCGAGCGTGGCGACGGCGCTGGAAACTGCCGCCGGCACCCCGACCACCTACGCCACCTCGGCCTCGGCAATGGCCGACACCGCGATTGCGACCATCTGGGCCAACACCGGCCAGAAACCGACCGCGCTGCTGGTCAACCCGGCCGATTATCCGGCGCTGGCCGACAAGGCGGCCGTCGGCCCCGGAGACGGCATCGCCGCCCCGGTCGTCGCACACAACGGGACGCCGTTGCTGGTGAGCAACAGCATCACGAGCGGCGTCGGCGTCGCCGTTCAGGGTGGCGGATTCAGCTGCCACGGCACTGATGTGGTCGTGGCGTCGCTGCCCGTGCTGACGACCAACGAGCTTCAGCTCATGGTCGAGCAATACTTCGCCCTGCTACAGCACGACGCATCGGCGGTCGTCGCGGTGGAGCTGGTCGCAGGCGAGTAGCCCACCAAGATTCGCCGCGCGTGCAATCGGTTGACGCGGCGACGGCGCGGCGGCGGTGTTGGTTTCGACCCCTTTCAGGCACCGCCGCCGCAGCCACCCCCAGGGGGTGAGGGTCGCTCGAAGCGTGCGGCACGAACCGCGACCCCGCGCCCTATGGCTCTGTGCGTACTGTGACGCGCTCGGTCACGGGACGGCCGAGGCGTCACCACCGGGGCCAGGGCGATGGCGACTGCGCTGGTGTTGCAGGCTGATGGGCGGCGGGAGAACGGGCGCTGGAAGCGTGGCAGCGTTCAGGTCGGTAATGGACAAGAGTCTATTAGCGAAACGGACTCCGCGTGGATCAAAGCTATGAAGTGGGCCGGAATCGTCCTCGACTACAAGCCCGACCTCGCACCTGCGGTCGTCGCCGGCGATATCGCGCTCAACGATGCGTTCACCACGACCCCGGAGACGGTTCAGGTGGTGACGGTACTACTCGGTGCGCCGAGTCTCGACTTCCTCCGCGACGATGGCCGTCCAGTCGATGAGGTCGAAGTCGAAGCGGTCGAGATCCGAAAGCCCGTAGGTGCCTCGCAGGAGTTCCGCAGACCGGCGCAACCGCTGGCCCGCTTCCGGTTCGCCGAGGTCGCCGGCTAACACCTGCTCGGCCAAGTTCACCACCGCGTTGTACGTGGCCTCGGTGTTCATCACGTTCAGCCGTGCGAGCCACTGCGCATGATCGCGGTCGGTAACCCGGTTGTCGCCGTCGCCGCTCATGGCTGAACCGTACCCTCGGCGCCAGTCGCCGCCGTGATGAACTCCCGGGCGGCGTCCCTGCTGGGGTGCACGTCGGCCAGCCGCTCCCAGCCGTTGCCGACCCGCTGGCTGATGATGAACCCGCGGGTGGTCTTGCGGATACGGAAGTCGGCGGCGGTGATCATCGCCGGGCCTCCCGGCTCGCCAGGGCCGCCTGGACGAGATCAAGCATCGCCAGCACGTCGGCGGTGCTGAGATCGTCGGCGGTGATGGCGGCGGTGAGCTCCCGCCACCGGTCGATGCCGGTTTGGTTGGTTGTGGTCACTGGAGTCCCCTTTTCTATGTGAGTGTTGTTCAGGACTCCGGTAACATCATCTCCTCAAAACCTTCCTGTGCGGCGAAAAAGGCTGGCGGGAAGAGCAATTCACGGATGGCACCATCGTCTGGACCTCACCCTCGGGCCGCACCTACACCACCACGCCGGGCGGCGCGCTGTTCTTTCCGCAACTGGCCGAGCCCAGCGGACCCGTCACCGCAGCCGCGCGCGGGGTGGAGTCCGAGGGGCGCACCCTGATGATGCCGACCCGAAGACGCCCCCGAGCCGCCGAACGAGCCGCCCGTATCCGCTGGGAGCGCGGCCTCAACGAGGCCCGAATGAACGCCGACCCACCACCGTTCTAGCCCGACGCCGATAAGGTCGTCCCATGCCACCGCGCGACTCCCCCCGTCCAGCCGTGTGGCCGGGAAGCCCCTACCCGCTCGGCGCCACCTACGACGGCGCGGGCACCAATTTCTCGTTGTTCTCCGAGGTCGCCGACAGGGTGGAACTGTGCCTGATCGACGGCGACGGCTCCGAGACCCGGATCGACCTCGAAGAAGTCGACGTCTTCGTCTGGCACGCCTACCTTCCGACCGTCGCCCCGGGCCAGCGCTACGGGTTCCGGGTGCACGGGCCCTGGAATCCCGGAGCCGGGCTGCGTTGCGACTCCAGCAAGTTGCTGCTCGACCCGTACGGGAAGTCCTTCGACGGCCATTTCGACTTCAGCCAGGCCCTCTACTCCTACGACCTCGGTTCGGCCGACCCGGCCAGCGGGGGCGTGCCCCCGCGGATCGACTCGTTGGGGCACACGATGACCAGCGTTGTCATCAACCCCTACTTCCAATGGGGCTCCGACCACGCGCCGCGCACCCCTTATCACGAGACGATCATCTACGAGGCCCACGTCAAGGGGATGACGCAGACGCACCCTGCGGTGCCGGAGAACCTGCGCGGCACTTATGCCGGTCTGGCGCACCCGGCGGTGATCGACCACCTGAAATCGCTCAACGTCACGGCGATCGAGCTGATGCCGGTCCATCAGTTCATGGACGACAAGCGACTGCTCGGATTGGGCCTGCGGAACTACTGGGGCTACAACACCTTCGGCTATTTCGCACCGCACGCCGGCTACGCCTCCAACCAGCAGGCCGGTGGAGCGGTCGGCGAGTTCAAGACCATGGTCCGGGCCTTCCACGAGGCCGGCATCGAGGTGATCCTCGACGTGGTCTACAACCACACCGGCGAAAGCGACCACCTCGGGCCGACGATCAGCTTCCGCGGCATCGACAACGCCGCCTATTACCGGCTGCTGGACTCGGACCTACGGCTCTACAAGGACTTCACCGGAACCGGCAACAGCCTCAACGTCCGCCACCCGCACACCCTGCAGCTGATCATGGACTCGCTGCGCTACTGGGCGCAGGAGATGCACGTCGACGGGTTCCGCTTCGACCTCGCCTCGACGCTGGCCCGGGAGTTCTACGACGTAGACCGGCTGTCGGCCTTCTTCGACCTGGTTCAGCAGGATCCGGTGATCAGCCAGTTGAAGCTGATCGCCGAGCCCTGGGACATCGGCGAGGGCGGTTACCAGGTGGGCAACTTCCCCGGTCTGTGGACCGAGTGGAACGGCAAGTACCGCGACACCGTCCGCGACTACTGGCGCGGCGAACCGGCCGCCCTGGGAGAGTTCGCCTCCCGGCTGACCGGCTCCTCGGACCTCTACGAGGCCACCGGTCGGCGCCCCATCGCCAGCATCAACTTCGTCACCTGCCACGACGGTTTCACCCTGGCCGACCTGGTTTCCTACGACGAGAAGCACAACGAAGCAAACGGCGAGGACAACCGCGACGGCGAGAGCCACAACCGATCCTGGAACTGCGGGGTCGAGGGGCCCACCGAGGATCCCGAGATCCTGGAACTGCGGCATCGGCAGATGCGCAACATCATGGCGACCCTGATGCTGTCCCAGGGCACCCCGATGATCAGCCACGGCGACGAGATCGGTCGCACCCAGCGGGGTAACAACAACGGGTACTGCCAGGACAACGACCTCACCTGGATCGACTGGGGCGCCGCCGGGGAGTACGCCGACATCCTGGAGTTCACCCGCAAGGTCACCACGCTGCGGGCCGATCACCCGGTGTTCCGCCGGCGGCGGTTCTTCGAGGGCAAGCCGATCCGCGACGGCGACCAGAACCGCGATATCGCCTGGCTCACCCGCAACGCCGTGGAGATGACCCCCGGCGACTGGAACTCGGGCATCAAGTCGGTGGCGGTGTTCCTTAACGGCGAGGCTATTCCGGAACCCGACAAGCGCGGGGAACGCATCGTCGACGACTCCTTCCTGATGTGTTTCAACGCGCACGCCTACCCGGTGGAGTTCATCACCCCCGACGGCCAGTACGCCCGACGTTGGACCGTCATCCTCGACACGTTCCACCCGGACGACGGGCAACAGGTGGTTTCCGCGGGCGCGAAGGTAACCGTCCCCCCGCGATCCCTGCTCCTGCTTCAGAAGACGGCATAACGGGAACAGGCAGCTGTGCCCTACCCCGTACTGTCCACCTACCGCCTCCAACTCAGCGGGGCCTTCACCTTCGCCGATGCCGCCGAACTCGTCGATTACATCGCCGAATTGGGTTGTTCGCACCTCTACCTCTCCCCAGTGCTCACCGCCGCGGCGGGTTCCTCACACGGATACGACGTGACCGACCCGACGACCGTCTCGGCCGAACTGGGTGGGCCAGACGGTTTCGCACGGTTGGCCCGCGCGGCAGAACGCCGGGGCCTGGGTCTGGTCGTCGACATCGTGCCCAACCACGCCGGGGTCGACCCCTCGGCGAACAACCCCTGGTGGCGGGACGTTCTGCGGCACGGCAGGGACTCGCACTACGCGTCCTTCTTCGACATCGACTTCGCCGCCGACCCGCAGGGGCGGATCGTGCTGCCGGTGCTCGGATGCTCCGAGGACTTGCAGCGACTCGTCATCGACGGCGATGACCTGGCCCTCTACGGGATGCGGTTTCCGATCGCGCCGGGCACGGCCGCCAAGGACGACGACGCCCGTGCCGTGCACGACCGCCAGCACTACCGCCTGGTCGACTGGCGCACCGGGGTGTGCGGCTACCGGCGCTTCTTCTCGATCACCTCGCTGGCCGGCCTGCGCCAGGAGGATCCGGCGGTCTTCGACGCGACGCATGCCGAGGTTGCCCGATGGTTCGCCGAGGGGCTCGTCGACGGAGTTCGGGTCGATCATCCCGACGGGCTGACCGACCCGAGCGGCTACCTGACCCGGCTGCGCGCGACGCTCGGTCCGCGGGCGTGGGTGGTCATCGAGAAGATCCTCGCCCCCGGCGAACCGTTGGACCCGGAACTGCCCATTCAGGGCACCACCGGATACGACGCGCTGCGCGAGATCGGCGGCCTGTTCGTCGATCCCTCCGGGGCCGGCCCGCTCACCGCGCTGGCCGAGTCCGCCGGATTCGACAACTCCAAGGCCGAGGAGTCCCTGCGGCAGTTGAAGATCCGCACCATGACCGAGGCCCTGCCCGCCGAGTTGGACCGGCTACGGCGCACGATTGAGCGGGACACCGGCGCCACCCACCCGGAACTTACCGGCGCCATCGCCGCGCTGCTGGCCGTTGTCGGTGTCTACCGCAGCGATTATCGGGGGCTGTCCCAGGTGCTCGGCGCGGCGATGGCGCGCGCGCTGGAGCTCCAGCAGGATTTGGACGATCCGCTGCAGATCGTCTCGGCGGCGCTGACCCATCCGGAGTCCGCGGCGCGACTGCAGCAGTTGTGCGGCGCGATGACGGCCAAGGCCGTCGAGGACTGCTACTTCTACCGCGACCCGCGGTTGGTCTCGCTCAACGAGGTCGGCGGTGACCCGCTGCGCTTCGGTGTCAGCGCCGCGGAGTTCCACCGCGCCGCCGCGGTGCGCGGCCAACTGTGGCCGGCCGCCATGACCACCCTGTCCACCCACGACACCAAGCGCGGTGAGGACGTCCGGGCCCGCATCGGCGTGCTGTCCCAGGTGCCCACGCTGTGGTCGGAGACGGTGTCGCGGTGCGAAGAGTCGACACCTTCCCCCGATCCGGCGACCGGACTTTTCCTCTTGCAGAACATCTTCGGCGTCTGGCCCGCCGGCGGAAACGTCAGCCCCACACTGCGCCGGCGGTTGCACGATTACGCCGGGAAGGCGATCCGGGAATCGGGTCGGCGGACTTCCTGGGCACAACCCGACCAGGACTTCGAGCACTCGGTGCACCAGTGGCTGGACGCCGTGCTGGACGGCCCGCCCGCCACCGCCATCACCGCACTCCTCGGCCACTTGCTGCCCCACGCGCACAGCGACGCCCTCGGCCAGAAACTGCTCGCCCTGACCGTCCCCGGCGTCCCCGACGTATACCAGGGCACCGAACTCTGGGAAGACAGCCTCGTCGACCCCGACAACCGACGGCCGGTGGACTACGGCTGGCGCCGGGCCGCGCTGCGTCGGGGGGACCATCCGAAACTGCGGGTGGTGGCCGCGGCACTGGCGGCCCGCCGGGACCGGCCGGAGACCTTCACCGGCGGCGGCTACCAACCGGTCCTGGCCACCGGTCCTGCCGCCGATCACCTGATCGGATTCCGCCGGGGCACCGACGTCCTGGTCGCCGTCAGCCGCTGGACGATCCAGCTGGGCGAGAACGGCTGGGGGCCAACGGTTCTGCGGCTGCCGCCCGGCACCTGGACCGACCGGATCACCGGGGCGAGTCACGCCGGTTCGGTAGGTGCATCCGAACTGTTCGCCGACCTTCCGGTTGCGCTCCTGGAGAAGACCGATGGCTGATTTCGCGGTGTGGGCGCCGCTGCCCCGGCTGGTCCGGCTCAACGTCGACGGCGCCGTGCATCCGATGGCGCGAGACGACGACGGATGGTGGCGGGCGTCGGTGGACTGCGCGCCGGCGTCGCGATACGGCTTTGTCCTCGACGACGACCCGACGGTGCTGCCGGACCCGCGCTCACCGCGTCAACCCGACGGTGTGCACGACCGGTCCCAGCTGTGGGACCCACGCGCCGCGCGGTGGACCGACGCCGGATGGACAGGCCGCCCGGTACCAGGCGGGGTGATCTACGAACTGCACACCGGGACGTTCACGCCCGAAGGCACCTTCGAGGCGGCCATCGGCAAGCTCGACCAGCTGGTGGAGCTGGGCGTGGACTTCGTCGAGCTGATGCCGGTCAACGCGTTCAACGGCACCCACGGCTGGGGCTACGACGGGGTGCTGTGGTTCGCGGTGCACGAACCCTACGGCGGCCCGGACGGGCTGGTCCGGCTGGTGGACGCCTGCCACGCGCGCGGACTGGGAGTGCTGATCGACGCAGTGTTCAACCACTTCGGGCCGTCGGGCAATTACCTGCCCCGGTTCGGGCCGTACCTGTCATCGGCGACGAACCCCTGGGGCCAGGGTGTGAACCTCAGCGGTCCCGGTTCCGACGAGGTGCGCCGCATGATCATCGACTGCGCGCTGCGCTGGATGCGCGACTTCCACGCCGACGGACTGCGACTGGACGCCGTGCACGCCATGGTGGACACCACCGCGATCAACATCCTGGAGGAGCTCGCGGCCGAAACCGACTCGCTGGCAGGGGTTCTCGGGCGGCCGCTGGCGCTGGTCGCCGAGAGCGACCTCAACGATCCCCGGCTGGTCACGCCACGCGACCACGGCGGATATGGCCTCACCGCGCAGTGGGACGACGACATCCATCACGCCGTCCACACCGCAGTCTCCGGGGAGAGGCAGGGGTATTACGCCGACTTCGGCACCATGACCACCCTGGCCACCACCCTGCGCAACGGCTATTTCCACGCCGGGACGTACTCGTCGTTCCGGGGTCGCCGGCACGGCCGTCCACTGGACACCACCCTGATCCCGGCGACCCGGCTGGTGGCCTATACCTGCACCCACGATCAGGTCGGCAACCGCGCCGTGGGTGACCGCCCCTCGCAGAACCTCGATCAGGGCCAACTGGCGATCAAGGCCGCATTGGTGCTCGGCTCGCCCTACACCGCGATGCTGTTCATGGGCGAGGAGTGGGGCTCAACCCGGCCGTTCCAGTTCTTCAGCTCCCACCCCGAGCCGGAATTGGCCGCGGCCACCGCGCTGGGCCGCAAATCGGAGTTCGCCGACCACGGCTGGGATGCCGACGACGTCCCGGACCCGCAGGATCCCGGGACGTTTCTGCGCTCCAAGCTGGACTGGTCGGAGATCGGTCAACCTCACCACGCCCGGCTCCTGGAGTTCTATCGCGGCCTGATCCGACTGCGACGCACCGAACCCGATATGGCCGATCCGTGGCTGCCCCACCTCGACATCGAGTTCGACGAGCGGCGGCGCTGGATCGTGATGCGCCGCGGCCGGATCGCGATCGCCTGCAACCTGGGGGCCGATCCGGCCGAGGTCCCGGCCACCGGCCGACTACTGCTGGACTGGGGTGAACCGCAGGTCGGCGACGCATCCACCACATTGCCGGGCCACTCCGTCGCGGTGCTCAGAGCCGTCTAGGTCAGGTAGCGGTAGGCCGGCGAGCCCGGCTCGAGCGCCTCGACGTGCAGACCGGAGGCGTTCATCCGGGCGTGCAGCCCGTCGAGGTCGGCCGCCGACCCGAGTTCGATGCCGACCAGCGCCTCGCCGGTTTCCCGGTTGTTGCGCTTGACGTACTCGAAGAGCGTGATGTCGTCGTTGGGGCCCAGAATCTCGTCGAGGAATCGGCGCAGCGCACCGGGCTCCTGGGGGAAGTCCACCAGGAAGTAGTGCTTGAGCCCCTTGTGCACCAGGGAGCGCTCGAGAACTTCGCCGTAGCGGGACACGTCGTTGTTCCCACCGGAGATCAGGCACACCACGGTCGATCCCGGTGTCAGGTCCGCCTCCAGCAGGCCCGCGACCGATAGCGCCCCGGCTGGCTCGGCGATGATGCCTTCGTTCTGGTAGAGATCGAGCATCGCCGTACAGACCGCACCCTCGTCGACGGTGGTGACCGACACCATGTCCCCCGCGGCCGCGAGCGCCTGGTAGGTCAACGCCCCGGCCCTCTTCACCGCCGCGCCGTCGACGAACTGATCGACGTGGTCGAGCGTGACCGGCCCGCCGGCCGAGAGTGCGGCCATCATCGACGGCGCGCCGGCCGGTTCGACGCCGAGCACCGAGGTGGCCGACGTCCGCTCGGCCAGGTAGGTGGTGACTCCGGCGATGCAGCCGCCGCCGCCGACCGGGATGATCACCAGATCCGGCTCGGTGCCCAGTTGGTCGAGCAACTCCGCGGCGATGGTGCCCTGCCCCGCCATAGTGCGGGGATCGTCATAGGGCGGCACCAGGGTCGCCCCGGTGCGCCCGACATCCTCGAGGGCGGCCGCGGCGGCATCGTCGTAGCCCGCACCGCCCACGATGACCTGGATGTACTCCCCGCCGTGGTAGCGGATCCGGTCACGCTTCTGTTTGGGCGTCTTGGCCGGTACGTAGACGCGCCCGTGCACCTGCATGGACCGGCAGGCCACCGCGAAACCCTGGGCGTGGTTGCCCGCCGACGAGCAGACCACACCCTCCCGCAGTTCCTCCGGGCTCAGCTGCATGATCAGGTTGTAGGCGCCGCGAAGCTTGTAGGACCGCACGCTCTGGAGATCCTCGCGTTTGAGGTAGACCTCCGCGCCGGTGACCGCAGAGAGCCGATCACTGTGTTGCAGCGGGGTGCGGGCCACCACGCCCGCGATCCGCCGGGCGGCCTCGTCGATGTCGGCCGCGGACAGCGGCGATGACAGGCGAGGCTGACTCAGGTCGGCGGACACCGATTAATGGTGCCACCGCCGACCCGGAATCACTGAATCGGGGTGAGCACGAACACCGGGATTTCGCGGTCGGTTTTCCGCTGGTAGTCGGCGTAGTCGGGCCAGACCTCGACAGCGCGGCGCCACCAGGTCGCCTTCTCCTCGCCGAAGACCTCGCGGGCGTCGTAATCGGCGGTGCGGGTGCCGTCCTGCAACTCCACCCGGGGGTTCTTCTTGACGTTGTAGTACCAGACCGGGTTCTTGGGAGCACCGCCCAGCGACGCCACGACGGCGTACTCGCCGGCGTGCTCGACCCGCATCAGCGGCGTTTTGCGGAGCTTGCCGGTCTTGGCCCCGACGGTGCTCAGCAACACCACCGGTTTGCCCTGAAGGGAGGTGCCTTCGGTCCCCCCGGATGACATGTACAACTCGGCGTTCTCCCGGGCCCAGTCCAACGTGCTCGGCTCATAGTCTCCATTCAGCGGCATCACCCCAGCCTAGGCGAGCCAGGTGTTGGGCCGGTAACGTCGAAGTGCCCCGGTGCGATAGCCAAGGCGAATCGGTGTTTCAGTCGATCTGGAGGTCGGTCAGAAGTGCGCAAGTCCTATGGATTCGGTATCAGCGTCGTCGCCGTCGCAGCCCTCGCCCTGGGCGGCTCGGGTGTCGCCGCCGCCGACGATGAGTTCGTCGGCGAGACCTACGCCGAAGCTCAGCAAGCGATCAGCAAAGCGGGCCTGACCAGCAGGATCGGCACCACGGTCGGCGGCGATCTCCCGACGGAGAAGTGCATCGTCTCCGGGTCGCGAACCGTGGAGATCGTTGGCTCGAGCGGAATGACCGGCGGCAGCGAGATCGTTCTCGACCTCGACTGCAGCTTGTCGGTGGCCTCGCAGAACGAGCAGCAGCAGGCCCCGCAGGAGAGCCAGGAGTCCCAGGAGGGGGCACGGGAGGGCCAGGAGGAATCGGCGCTGCTGCAGGAGGCCAACCCTGGTGAATCCGGGTCGGTCAACTAGTCCGGAGGTTCGTTCGTCAGCCGCCCAGGCAGCCGGGTCCCAGTAGGGCCTTCAGATCGCCCATCAGCGCTGAGGACGGCGTCACCCGCAGCGACTGGTCGAGCTCCAGCGTGGTGATCCGATCCCCGCTGATCAGCCGCAGATGCACCTGGGAAGTTCCCGGGTGCCGGGACAGCACCTGCTTGAGCGCGGCCACCTTGTCCAAGGTGCACTGCCGGGTGGGCAGGCTCACCGCCACCGGGCGGTCGGTCTGGGCTGCCGAGAAATCGGGCACCACAAGGTCGTTGGCGATCAGTGAGATCCGGTCATCCTGGATACGGACCTTGGCTCCCACGAGCACCACCGCGTCGTCGGCGATCTCGGCGCCGAACAACGAGTAGGTCTGCGGGAAGAACATCACCTCGATGCCACCGGTGAGGTCTTCCAGTTGCGCCGAGGCCCATGGCAGCCCGCTCTTGTTGACCCGGCGGTTGACCGAGGCCAGGATCCCGCCGATACGCACTTGTGCGTCGTTGGCCACCTCGCCGGCGAGGATGGCCGGAATCGGGGTGTCGATCTGCGCCGCCAGCAGATGCGCGATCCCGTTAAGCGGATGCCCGGAGACATAGAGGCCCAACATCTCCCGTTCGAGGGCGAGTTTGTGCTTGTCCTCCCACTCCTCGTCGGGAACCTTGATGGTGAACGCCGAATCGCCGGCGTCGGTGCCGTCGCTTCCCCCACCGAACAGGTCGAACTGGCCCATGGCTTCGGCCTTCTTGGTGCCCAGCACCGACTCGACCGCGTCGCTGTGGACGAGGAAAAGCCCCTTGCGCGGATGACCCATCGAGTCGAACGCCCCGGCCTTGACCAGCGACTCGGTGACCTTCTTATTGCAAGCCCCGATGTCGATCTTGTTGAGGTAGTCGGAGAAGTCGGTGAACTTCCCCTTGGCGGTGCGGGTGGCGATCAGCGACCCCACCACGTTGGCGCCGACATTGCGCACCGCGCCGAGCCCGAACCGGATGTCGGCACCCACCGAGGCGAAATTCTGCACCGACTCGTTGACGTCGGGCGGCAGTACGGTGATCCCCAGCCGGCGGCAGTCGGCCAGGTAGACCGCGGCCTTGTCCTTGTCATCGCCCACCGAGGTGAGCAGACCGGCCATGTACTCGGCTGGATAGTTAGCCTTGAGGTAGGCGGTCCAGTAGGACACCAGCCCGTAGCCGGCGGCGTGGGACTTGTTGAACGCATACCCGGCGAACGGAAGGATGGTGTCCCACAGCGCCTTGACCGCGCGCTCGGAGAACCCGTTTGCGGTCATTCCCTCGTAGAAACCCTTGTACTCGGCCTCGAGCACCTCGAGTTTCTTCTTGCCCATGGCTTTTCGCAGCGCGTCGGCCTTTCCCATGGTGTAGGAGGCGACCTTCTGGGCGATGAACATGATCTGCTCTTGGTAGACGATCAGACCGTAGGTCTCGGCGAGGATCTCCCGGAGTGGCTCCTCCAATTCGGGATGGATCGGCTTGATGGCCTGTCGGCCGTTCTTGCGATCGGCGTAGTCGTTGTGCGCGTTCATGCCCATCGGGCCGGGCCGGTACAGCGCCAGCACCGCGACGATGTCGTTGAACTCGGTGGGCTGCATGCGGCGGAGCAGATCCCGCATCGGCCCGCCGTCGAGCTGGAACACCCCCAGGGTGTCACCGCGCCCCAGCAGTTCGTATGCCTTGGGGTCGTCCAGAGGCAGCGACTCCAGGTCGAGGTCCACGCCGCGGTTGGCTTTGATGTTCTCGATGCAGTCGCCGATGATGGTCAGGTTCCGCAGGCCCAGGAAGTCCATCTTCAGCAGACCGATGGCCTCACACGACGGGTAGTCCCAGCCGGTGATGATCGCGCCGTCCTGCGGGCGGCGCCACAGCGGGATCGCCTCGATCAGCGGCTCCGAGCTCATGATCACCGCACACGCGTGCACACCGGCATTGCGAACCAGGCCCTCCAGCCCGCGCGCGGTCTCGTAGATGGTGCGCACGTCGGGGTCGGTGTCGATCAGGGTCCGAACCTCGGCGGCCTCCTTGAACCGCTCGTGGTTGGGATCGGTGATACCGGACAGCGGGATGTCCTTGGCCATGATCGGCGGCGGCAGCGCCTTGGTGATCCGGTCGGCGATGGCGAATCCCGGCTGGCCGAAGTGCACCCGGGCGGAGTCCTTCAGCGCGGCCTTGGTCTTGATGGTGCCGAAGGTGATGACCTGGGCCACCCGGTCGCTGCCCCACTTCTCGGCGGCGTAGCGCACCATCTCGCCGCGGCGGCGGTCGTCGAAGTCGATGTCGATATCGGGGGCCGACGGGCGTTCCGGGTTGAGGAAGCGCTCGAAGAGCAGACCGTGCGGGATCGGGTCGATGTTGGTGATCCCCAGCGCGTAGGCCACCAGCGAACCGGCGGCCGACCCCCGGCCGGGACCGACCCGGATGTCGATGGAGCGCGCGTAGTTGATCAGATCCGCAACGATCAGGAAGTAGGCGGGGAAACCCTTGCCGCAGATGACGTCGATCTCGTAGCCGGCCCGTTCGGTGTATTCCGGTGGCACGCCGTCCGGGAAACGCCGACGCAGACCCGCCTCGACCTCGTGGCGCAACCAGGACCCCTGGTCATGCCCCTCGGGCACCGGGAAGATCGGCATCCGGTCCCGCGGGGTCCACACGTCGTCATAGGACTGCACCCGCTCGGCGATCAGCAGCGTCGAGTCGCAGGCACCCGGGATCTCGCCGTCCCACAGAGCGCGCATCTCGGCGGCGGACTTCAGGTAGTAGCCGTCGCCGTCGAATTTGAACCGATTCGGGTCCGACAGCGTCTTGCCGGTCTGCACGCACAGCAGCGCCTCGTGGTTGTGGGCGGCATCGCGGGTGACGTAGTGGCAGTCGTTGGTGGCCAGCGGCGGGATGCCCAGCTTGCGGCCGACATCCAACAACC
>Ga0116151_10003609_pt1 | contig 13799 bp, 9 predicted proteins | sample AD_UKC117_MetaG_FD_89893 | JGI IMG/M metagenome (GOLD analysis project Ga0116151, IMG submission 89893) | Active sludge microbial communities of municipal wastewater-treating anaerobic digesters from Hong Kong - AD_UKC117_MetaG | ecosystem: Engineered > Bioreactor > Anaerobic > Digestate...
ACGCTCGATGTTTACGGACGGTTGATGTCCGCCGACTCACCCCTGGTGGGATCGCCCGCGACGCTTTCATAGGCCATATCGGCCGGTCGCATGTCCGCCAATTCTCTCTCAATCGACGCGGCTCGGGCAAGAAAGACGGCCCGATTGGCGGCCCAGTCGGCGAGTCGGCGATTCACCTCGGCAAGCGCATCGAGGATCGCCGGCGTACACGGCGATTCGTTGTCTGCGTCCTCAAGAATCTGCTGCGCCGCCTCGAGGTGTCCGGCCTCCATGTAAGCCAGCGCCAGATTGATCTGTGTGACAGTCTCTTCCGGGTTGATCGAGACGGCCGCCTCAAAACAGCGAGCCGCCTCGAGCGGTTCGTTGTAATCCAGGTGCACAACGCCCAGGTTAAACCAGACGCTCACGACGTTGGGTTCGAGGGATGTGAATGAGTCCCACAGTCGGCGGGCGTCGGCAAGGCGACCGTCGTGCTGGGCGATCGCCGCGAGGTTGTAGATCGAGCGAACGTGCTTTGGGTTGATCGACAGCGCCTTGCGATAGGCGTCCGACGCCTCGCCAAGGCGTCCGACGCGCGTCAGCAACACGCCACGGTTGTAATGGGCGTCAACGTCCTTTGGGTACGCACGGCAAAGATCCTGAAGCGCTGTCGTCGCCTGGGCGTATCGGCCCTGTTCCATGTTGGCCTTCGCTCGGCCGCGCAGGGCCGGCGCGTACTCGGGACGCAGCGATGTGGCTCGAACAAACGCGCGATCCGCGCTGTCGATGTCACCGGCGTAGTAGTAGATCCAGGCGATCAGTGTGATCAGCTGCGGGTCCCTCGACAGATTGCTTCGCCAGCGCAGCGAATTGCGATCGAGCTCCATTGCCAGAAAGTCAAGACTGTCGAGTCGGGCGAAGGCGTAACTGATCAGCGCCTCTTTGAGCCCCTTGAGCGCTCCGCGACGAGAGGGGCGCGCCGGCGGGGGGGGCGCCGTCGCAACCCCTGGGACCGCTTTGGCGACATCTGGATTCGGCGATGGCGAGATCGTGGGCTCAGGCGTGGGCGCCGGAGGCGGCGCCGTCACGACCCTTGTCTCTTCCGATCTCGGATTCAAAGCTGCGGGCGGTTTGGTCGATTTCGGCTTCGTCGGCGATGGGGCCTGTGCGATGGGGGGCGTTGTCGAGGTTGGCGCCTTCCCCTTCGACGGCGCGTCCGCGTCGGACCTGAGAAGCGCGGCCAGGTACGAATCGACGCCGTTATCGTTGGGCGTATCCGCCTTGGTGGCTGCTGATGATGACGGAGATGGGCTGAATCGGCGGGCGATCGGCTCAGAGTCCGACGTATCCAGATACAGCCAGAATGCGACGGTACAGGCCGCCGCGCCTGCAATGAGTGCAGGAATGAACCATCCTTTGTTCACCACCGCCCATCCTTGCGAGGCGCCGCGACCTGCTGCCGGCGGCGACCGCGTCGCCACCAGAGGCCCAAGTGTGCAGCCGCATGATCGGGCGAGAGAGAATCTCGAACCGCTGCTGACTGCGATCGTCTTCCCCACCGGCGGTCAGGAGACCGCAGGTTCCACGGGCGTCTTGCCCGCACTTGAAATATTAACGGCACATCAGTGGGTTGGCCACCAATTTCGACACAAGTCGTCATCCGCCCGGTGATCGCCATCCCCGTCAGAGTCCCGACGCCTTCTGTTGTGATATGTACGGAATGCTCCGAACCCGGGGCGGCAGATCAGGTCACGCGTGGTTCGACTCGTCCGCCTCGACAATCGCCGCGACACGTCGGCTGTAGCGAACCGCTTCCAACGGGAATCGGCGTAAACCCTCATCTCGCAATCGCGGCGAGTGGTCCCGCAGATAGATCTCCAGGGCGGCGCGGGACGAGAAGCGGTAGTGGACACTGAGGCGACTGACACCATCGTCACTATCGACGCGGAGCAGTGTTCCGGATTCGGCGCCGGCCGCAACGACATCCGCGATGTGCTCGTCCAGAATCCACGTCTCCCACGACTCTGCGATACGCGGGTCATCGAACTCCGCATTCACTTCATAGAGCATCGACATCGAATCCCTCCCGATCAATTCGTCGGGCATGATAACCGCGTTTTCGTCAGGTTCGCGCGACGTTTGTCCTCATTGGGGGCGGCTCAAACAAAAGAAGAAGCCCCACGACAACGTCGTGGGGCTTCGGAAATTCTGGTACAGCGAGCGGGGAGTCTGATCCCGACGCCTAGTTCCCCAGGATCGACTGTGTGAACGCGTGAATATCGAGACCGTCAATTTCCGTGTCAGCATTGACGTCGGCGTTTCCAATGTCGCAGCAGGGGAACTGAGCGGCGTACGCGTCGGCGTCCAGGAGCGCCAGGACGAACGGCGTTACGTCGGCAAGCGTCACATCGCCATCGCAGTTCATGTCGGCGACCACCGGGATCGCCGCGCCGAGCGATCCGTCGGGATTCACATTCTGGGCCATGATGTCCCTGGTATCGAAACGGGCGTCGCCCCAGGTCAGCAGCGCATCGCCGCAGGTGTTTGAAACCGAGTCGAGACGGAGCTTGTCGCTGGCGGCGGAAGTGACTGTCGTCGAACCCCCCGTCCAGATCATGGCGCCCGTTGCGTCAAAACCGTATCCGATGATCAGGTCACTCGCCGAGCCGTCGAACGTGAACGCCATCGGGATACCGCCGGCCACGAGGCTCTGCACGAACGACTCCTGCTGGCCGTCCAGCGCCGAGACTTCGAGACCGTTGTCCGACCACTGTCGAACGCCCGAGGCGAATCGCTGGCCGTAAAGGCCCCACGCGTTCTGATTTGTGTTGGTCTCCGTCCAGAACAGGTAGATGTCATCGTTTGCCGCATCGTAGGAGACATCCGGCGACAATCCGAGTCGTCCCGCCTGAATGGACCCGGCCACGCCGTTGTGAGCAAACCGAACGGTTCCGTCGACAAGCACATGCTGGGCGTAGCAATTGCGATCGCCGCCTGTCTCATACCATCCGTAAACGGCGCCGCCGCTTTCGTCTGTCACAAAGGACGGAAAGTAGCCGAACTGAACGGAGTTGGCGTCGAAGATGATGACGGGATCGCCGCTGTTCCAGAGCGCGACGCCATCGGCCTCGAATCGCTGCGAGTAGAGATGCTTGGGCGACAGGAAGTTGCCGGTGGGGCGAACCCAGAGCGCGATGAATGAGCCATCGATCGACGGCTGCAGTTCACTCATGATGTAGCTGCCGGCCGCAGGCGTCAGGATCATTCCACCCGCCGTCCATTGTGGCGCGCCGTCGGCGTCCAGCCGCTGCATCCCGATGGATGCGTCCTGCGACCAGCCGACGATGTAGTGGCCGTCCGTCGTTGCCGTGACCTTCGGATTTGCCACGGACGCCGTCGTGTTCGTGACGAGGACGCCGTTAGCGCCCCAGGCCAGCACGCCATTTGGCAGGACCTTGTTGACGCCGATCTGCACGCCCGTTGCGCGATCATCGCGATAGGTGATGATCGCGTTGTCCTCCGGGTCCACGGCGAGACCATAGTCCTGTGTGGAGCTGAAGGATCGATCGGCGATGAGAAGGCCGTTGTGCGACCAGAGAATGTTCCCGTCCCGATCGAGTCGCTGAAGGTGGACGTCGTATCCGCCGCTCGAATTGTCGTACCAACTGACGTAGCAGCCGCCATCGGAGGTCGCCCGGATCTTGGATTGCGTCTGTTCGCCGGTTCGATCGGTCAATCGGAGGTTCGCAGCGGCATTCGAGGGCCATTGAGCGACTGCGAGGCTGGAAACGCCGAGCGACAAACCGGCCATCGCAACGACCGCGATACGTACGTGACGGTACTGCATGTCAAAAGTGTCCTTCTGCAGGGTTCGGTCGAAGGGGCGACCGGACGTGTGTGGAATGACTCGCATGCGCGATCGTACGAAAAGTCACATTCAACCGTCAATAATTGCTGAAGGGGAGGTCGCGGCCACAATTTCGAGAAAATCCGTCCCAAAATCCTTGACCTCGACCGGATTGAGTGCTAACTTTTTAGCAGAGTGCTGAAAAAACCGCACGCGAACCTCCTTCCACGCCGCCACGGATTGCAACAAGGACTTCCTCTTATGCCGCGAAACCGCAAACCCAAGCTGAGCCGACGTGAGAGCGAGATGATGGACATCATCTACGCGATGGGGCGCGCGACGGCGGTGGATGTTCGCGAGCAGATGGCTGAACCGCCCAGCTATTCCGCGGTCCGCGCCACGCTTCGAATCCTGGAAGAGAAGGGCCATCTCTCTCACGAGCAGGACGGGCCTCGTTACGTTTACGTTCCGACGGTCCCGCGCGAGGCGGCGCGCAAGTCGGCGGTCCGCCACTTGATTGATACGTTTTTTGACGGTTCCGCACAGCACGCGGTCGCCGCGCTGATTGATCTGGAAGACGGCAAGCTCTCGAACGACGATCTCGACCGGCTCTCGGCGATGATTGACCGGGCCAAAAAGGAAGGGCGCTAAGATGTCGGAAATCATCGAAATGCTTCGACACTTCGATGTGTCGGACGGCGTTTGGCTCGGGCTGCTGGACGCAACGCTGAAGGCGACGTTCATCCTCCTGGTCGCCGTCTTTGCCGTGATCGGTCTTCGCAGGGCGGCGCCACGCTATCGACACGCGGTTCTCGCCATTGCTGTCTTCGGCGTTCTTGTCGTTCCCGTCCTCTCCAACGTGATGCCCCGGTATCGTGTGCCGCTGCTTCCGGAGCCAGGGGGCGCCGCGACTCAGACCGTCGCCTTCCAGTCATTCATGCCGCCGCCGACTGCATCGACGCCCGTCGCGAGCGATGCGCCTGATACGCTGACCCATACGGCCACAGAACAGCTCGCTCGGAGAATATCCGCGACGACGCTGTCGGCGCCTGTCGGGCGTGTGAACGTTCAGGGCGACGCCTCCGGCTCCAATCTCATCGCCGCGCCGACTGTCGTCGCAGCTGCGTCAACGCCGGCCGCCCCGCACGCAAAGGGGATCGCCGCGAACTCGGGTGCTGGCCAGCCACGATGGGGCGCCGTCAACTGGTCGGTGCTGGCCGTCGGTATATGGATCAGCGGGATCGTCGTCGGGCTCTTCTGGCTGCTCCTGGGCACATTCCGAGTGAATCGATGGCTTCGATTTGGCCAGCGGGTTGAGGAAGCGGACGCACAGCGCGTGGTCCGGCAGGTGTCTCAGGGCCTTGGCCTCCGGCGACAGATTCGCCTGATCGAGACGGACGCGATCGATTCCCCGATCACATGGGGAGAGTTGAGACCGATCGTCATGCTGCCGTCGAGCTGGCGGGACTGGCCGATCGATCGACTGCGTATCGTCCTCCTGCATGAGTTGACACACGTTCGGCGACACGACTGGCTCGTGCAGATGTGCGCCCGTCTCGCCTGCGTCGTTCACTGGTTCAACCCGCTCGTCTGGTTTGTCGGCCGCCGGCTGGAAGAGGTGCGCGAACTCGCCTGCGACGACGATGTCGTTCGCATCGGGACTCGACCTTCCACGTACGCCGAAACGCTCCTCGATATCGCGACGCGCATGCGACGACGCCCCATGGTCGCCGCCGTGGCGCTGAACATGGCCGCCAGGACGCGGCTGGAAGGGCGTCTGATTTCGATCCTCGGCGCCAGCGCCGGGCGCCATCGTCGTGGCATGGTATTTCATGGCGTTCTCGTCGTCGTGGCGTCGAGCGTATTGCTGATGTCCGCCATCGAGCCCTGGGACAATCCGTCGGCGAGATCGAGAAAGGCGCCGGCGGACGCACAGACCGTCGTTTCGGCCGGGCGGGGCGTTCAGATCATGACGCCGGTGGCGGACGAGCCCGACGTTTCGCAGTCCCGCGCACAGTCGGCTTCCCGGCTCGCCGATGGTGTCCGATCCTGGTCCACCAGGTTCCGCCCCGCGCCGATACCGGATCGCTCGTCGACAGCATCGGCGGGGCATTCCCTGACCGACGCCGTCACGGCGAACGGCGACGCCGCCTTGCCGACCACGGAATCCGCCGCCTCCGAAACGACGCGCCTTCTGGATCGCGCCGCCGCCGACGCCCAGCTCCTCTGGGATCGCGCCAAGGCGACGTACGCGGACGCCGAGCAGTCGGTACGCAGGTCTGTATTAAAAGGTGAATTCACGCTCGCCTCGGCCGGTGTGGATCAGGCGGCGCAGATCATCGAGTCGGCGCGATCGTTCGCGCCCAACGCCGCTTCAGTGGATGACTATCGAAATCGCGTGGCCGCCCTGAGAACCTATGTGGCTGACGAATCCCGTCGTCATGACGAAGAGTCCATCCGCGCCAAGCTGGAAGAGATACGACACCGGGAATCGACGCGACTGGCCGCGATGGCCGACAGCCGACGCCGCGTCGTCGAGGAGCTGATGACGCGAGCCGAGTCCCTGAACGCCGAGCGTCGCTTCGACGAGGCGCTGCAGGCGCTCGACACGCTGATCGAGACCGATCCAAACCATGAGCGGGCGATCTGGCTCCGACGGGTCATTGAAGACGCCAGCCAGGCCCGACGGTCGCGTGCGGCCGCGGCGACGCGCTACCACGAGGCGAGAACCGCCTACATCGAGCTGGACGAAGACGGAATTCCCTACGGTGACTTGATTCGCTACCCGGCGGACTGGCCGCAGAAGTCGGCCCGCCGCCAGTCGAACGAAGAGATTCGCGAGTCCGAGGAGACGCGGCAGGCGCGATCGCAACTGCGATCGCGGGCGCCGGAAATCCGCTTCGACGGACTGACATTCGAGGGGGTCGTCGATCGCATTCGCGCGATGACGGGACTGAACATCGTCCCGAACTGGGCGGCGATGGAAGCCGTCGCCGTCGAGCGGGACGCCGAAGTCTCGCTGTCGCTGACGGATGTCACATTTGAGAAGACAATCGAACTCGTCCTCAGCGAGGTTGGGGGCGGCGAGGTCGAACTCGGTTACGAGATCGATGACGGGATCGTTCGGATCTCCACCAAGGAGGATCTGAGTCGGCGGACGCGATTTGTCGCCTATGACATCCGCGACCTGATCTTCAGTGTTCCGAACTTCAAAGGGCCGGAGATTGATATCACGCAGGCCGGGCAGAATCAGAACCAGGTCGGCGGCAATGGCGGGGGCCGATTCCTCGGAAACGGCGGCGGGGGCGGTCTCGGCTCCGGCGGCGGAAGCGGCGGCTCCGGCGGGAGCGGCGGCACGTTGTTCGTGGACGGCGGCGATGAGGATGATGAGGCGGACGCCGATGACGCCATCGGACCGCTGATCGACCTCATTCAACAGACGATCGAACCGGACAGCTGGCGGGAGGCCGGCGGAAATGTCGGTTCCATCTCGGCGCTCAACCAGCAGTTGATCGTGACACAGACATCGACCGCACATGCGCAGTTGCGAGATCTCTGACAGTCCACTCCACCCGTCGCGTCGGCCTCGCTCACTCTCATGGGCCGCGCGACGCCTGACAGACTTACCGATCGGCCGGCGCCGATCGGAGCAATACAACCTGACTCGGCGGGTTCGATCGATTGGACCAGTAGCGAGCGTCGGCGACGGTCGGCCCGCCGAGGACTTTTTCCTCACAACCCCAGATAGCGATACCAGAATAATGACGACGCCGCGAAGTGCGACTGTTCGGGACGCGCTTCGACAGGCGTCGTCGGCGTTTGTTCGAGTGACGCCGTGATCGCCTCGATGGCGTATTGGGCGATGAAGGCGTGGCCCATGCGCGTCGGGTGTTGTCGGTCCCAGTAGAGATACGAGTCCGGATCCGGAACGACTTCTCCCTCGCCAAGGTATCCGAACAGATCGCCGGACCACGCGGGATCCGTCGTGTTTGAAATGCCCGCCGGCGGGTTGTCGACGAGATCACGAAGGAGCGGGGCGACATCGAGGCGCGCGATGTGGATGTCACGAAGTCCGTCCAGCAGATCCAGATGGGTCAGCAGCGCGTTGTTGAACGACATCGTCATCTCGCGAGCCACTCCCTTCCGGGAGGAATTTCGATATCGCGGTGTCACGGAAAGATCGGGCGCCGTCATGACGAAGAATCGCCGGGCGCCGGCGTCATAAAGCACGTTGATGGCGATCGCGATGTTGTCCGCGGAGGATTGCGGCGTCAGCCCGTCGACGCCGGCCAGCATATCGAATAGGTCATTGCCGCCCGACCAGATGACGAAGAGCTCGTCACCTCGCGGTGTGTAGAGATCGAGGTACCAGTTGACCTGCTCACGAAGGTTGAATCCGACGGGCACGCCGCGAATGTCGGCGGCGCCGCGATCGGTCCCCGCCGCGCCATGAGCGAAGTTGGTTCCGCCCAGATAGGCGGGCTCTGCGCGAAGATCAAAATGCCGCGCCAGATGATCGACCCAGATGTCGCCGTTGGAATAGCGCCCCGGCGCGTAAGGTGGCGGCGGAACAAGATTCAGTTCGCCCGTCAGATTACCGTTGTCCGAAAGGCTGTCGCCAAAGATGACGAGCGCCGAGTAGGGTCGTGTGGCGACGGGGGCGCCTGGATCGCACGCGCCAGTGACGGTCATCAGACCGCAGAGAATGGTCAGGCGAATCAGCCTTCTGAACCGGCCCCCGTACATTGCTTCTCTCCAGATTGGCGGACGTCGCGCCGCAGGTTCAGGCGACTGGCGCCATCGGGATTGTAGTCCCAATCGGCGATTGTCATCGAGCGTTGGCGATTGGTCCGTTTGCTCAAAGGAATACACAGAATCTTCATCATTGAGCCCGGCGGGCGTCGTGTCCCGGATCCGTCCGCCGGCGCACCGCCGCAATGGCCCCCTGCAAACCGGCGCAAAATGTGCAAAGGTCCTGAGGGGGGACTGGCGCTGCGATGGATGACAACGCTCACCCACTCCGAACGTCCCGCCTGATCCGCGCTCCGGTTTGATCGGCGCCCCTTAATCTGCGACACTCGGTCTGGAGAACGCCGCCGGCCGGGAGCGTCTGTGGCGGAGATTGCTTCTCCAAGGTGACAGGTGACACATGCCCCAAACCCTGACGGCGCCCATCCGCGTTGAAAAGGCGTCCCGCGTGTTCCAGATGGGAGACGTGGAGGTTGCCGCCCTGATGGACGCGGACCTGCAGGTGGAGGATGGCGACTTTGTCGTCGTGCTGGGACCGTCGGGCTCGGGCAAGAGCACGCTGCTCAATCTCATCGGCGGTCTCGATCGTCCCACCTCGGGTCAGCTCTGGTTTCGAGATCGGGACCTGACGTCGCTGAGTGACGAGGCGCTGACGCGCTATCGGCGCGAGAACATCGGTTTCGTGTTCCAGTTCTACAACCTGGTGCCGACGCTGACGGCACTGGAAAACGTTCAGGTTGCGACGGAACTCGTGGAAGATCCGCTCGATCCCGCCGAGGCCCTCGCGACCGTCGGTCTGGCGGATCGGGCGTCGCACTTTCCGGCGCAGCTCTCAGGCGGCGAGCAGCAGCGCGTCTCCATCGCCCGGGCCCTCGCGAAACGCCCCGATCTGCTGCTGGCCGACGAACCGACAGGCGCCCTGGACATTGAGATGGCGCGAAACGTCCTGGAAACGCTGCAGCGCCTCAATCGCGAGCAGGGGCTCACGATCATGCTGATCACGCACAATCCCGCCCTCGCCTCGATCGCCACGCGCGTCGTCCGCCTCGTCAGCGGTCGAATCGCTGAAGTTACGCGCAACGCGGCGCCGGCGCCCGCCGCCGAGATCGCCTGGTAATCGCCCGGAGCTTCCGTGAAGCCGCTCAATCGAAAACTGCTGCGAGAACTCTGGGCGAACGTGGGGGCGCTGTTCGTCGTTGTCGTGATCATCGCCTTCGGCGCCGGATCCTATGTCGGCATGGGCGCGGCGCAACGGGTTCTCGAAACCAGCCAGTCCGCGTATTACAGCGCGTATCGATTTGCTGACTTCTGGGTGGACCTGAAGAAGGCGCCGCTGACGGAGGTCGAACGGCTGGGCGCGATCCCCGGCGTGGAGATCGTCCAGTCGCGCGTCGTGTTTGACGTGATTCTGGATCTGCCCGCTCAGACGCGTCCGATCAACGGCCGCCTCATTTCCGTTCCCGATCGACATGATGGCGCTGCGCTCAACGACATCTACCTGATCCGCGGCGCCGGCTTCTCCGACGATCGCCCCGAGGAAGTCATCGTCAGCGACTCGTTTGCCAGAACGCACCATTTGAATCCGGGCGATCGGATCCACCTGATCCTCAATCGCCGCCGTGAGGCGTTCACGATTGTCGGCACCTGCGTGAGCCCCGAATACGTGTACATGGTGCGCGGCGCCGGTGATCTGATTCCCGATCCGCAGCACTTCGGCGTCCTGTACGTGAAGGAGCGCTACGCGCGCGACGTCCTCGACTTTCAGGACGCGTGCAACAACGTCGTCGGTCGATTCGCGGCGATCTCCGCTTCGCGCAGGGAAGCCACGCTTGATGAGATCGAGCGCTGTCTGGAGCCCTACGGCGTCTTCTCGGCGATTCTCCGGGACCAGCAGGCCTCGCACCGGTTCCTGAGCGACGAGATCAAGGGGCTGCGTGTCAGCGCCGTCGTGACGCCCGTCATCTTTCTGGCGGTCTCGGCGATGGCCCTCAGCGTCCTGCTGCGCCGACTCGTCGAAAGGCAGCGTGTCACAATCGGAACCCTGAAGGCGCTGGGCTATTCCAACGCGTCGCTCTTTCGACACTTCGTCTGGTTTGGCCTGTTCGTGGGGCTCGTCGGCGGCTTGGCGGGCTGCGGCGTCGGTCTGCTCCTTCGACAGTCACTCATCAACGTCTATCAGGAGTTCTACCACTTCCCGAGGTACATCGTCGAAACGCACCCCGATCTGATGCTGCACGGCGTCGCGATCAGCCTGGTCTTCTCCGTGCTGGGAGCGCTGCGCGGCGCCCGACGCGTGCTGCGCCTTCAGCCGGCCGAGTCGATGCGGGCCAAGCCCCCCGAAAAGGGCAGCGCGATTCTGCTGGAGCGATGGCGATGGCTCTGGCGACGACTGGATTTCAAGACGCACCTGGCCCTGCGCGACGTCTTCCGCAACAAGGGACGCACGATCAGCGGCGTCGCGGCGACGGCGATCGCCGGCTCCATCATGATCATGACCTTCAGCATGTTCGACGCGGCGCTGTTCATGGTCGCCTTTCAGTTTGAGTACACGAACCGCGGCAACGTCACGATCGGCATGCGCGACGCCCGCGATGTCGATGCGCTCTATGAGGGGCGCGACCTGCCCGGTGTGATTTACGCGGAGCCGACGTTCGGCGTCGTCTGCGATATTCGCAACGGTCGCTACAGTCGGCGGCAGTCGATCGTCGGGCTGGCGTCCTCGCATATTCTCACGGTCCCTCGTGACGCGGACCTGGCGCCGATTTCGATTCCGGCGGAGGGGCTTGTCCTGTCGGAGAAGCTGGCGTCGATCCTTCACGTGTCCGCCGGCGACTCAATTGAGATGAAGCCGATCCGCGGGCGTCCCGAGCCCCGCCGGGCGTTCGTCGCGGGGATCGTCGACAGCTTCATCGGGCTGGATTGCTACGCGAGCCTGGCGTACCTCAGTGAAGTCGTCGGGGAACCGCCGAGCGTGAACGGCATCCAGGCGATCCTCGACGAGAATGAACGACCGGCCTTTTTCACGGCCGTCAAGGCGACGCCGAACGCCCAGGGGATCAGCCTGAATCGCGACGCCCAGAAGAGCATCGAAGGGACCTTTGTTCGTTCCCTGCGATTCTCGCTTGGCATCATGATTCTCTTTGCGGGCGTCATCGGCTGCGGGAGCCTGATCAACCTGGCGACTGTTGAAATCGGCGATCGCACGCGCGAGATCTCGACTTTTCGCGTGCTGGGCTATCAGCCGCGGGAGATTGCGGGCATCTATCTGCGACAGAACGCCGTGCTGTTCGGGCTGGGATTGCTCCTGGCCGTTCCGCTCGGCTACGCGCTGGATGTTCTGATGGCGCGGGCCTACGACACGGAGCTCTTCCGTATGCCGGTCGTTTTTCGCATGAAGGCGATCGGCTGGTCATTGTTGATATCCGTTTTCTTCATCGTCATCGCCCAGTGGGTCGTCCTTCGAAAGATCCGACGGCTTGACTGGCTGGAAGGCGTCAAGGTCAAGGAGTAGCGGGCGGGATGAATACGAAGCGAATACTGATCGGCGCGGGTCTCATTGTCGTGATCGCGCTGGTCGTCTGGCAGTCGAATCAACCGAGCGCCGTCGTGGAAACGACGGACGTTCGAGAAGGCGCGATCCAGGCGTATGTGGAGGAGCGCGGTATCACGCGGCTGCCCCACACGTACCTGATCTCGACACCGATCGCCGGCTGGCTGAATCGGATCGAACTCCGCGAAGGCGACAAAGTGACGGCCGGCCAGGTTGTGGCGAAGCTGGAGCTGAGCGATCTGGAGGATCGCGTCAAACAGGCGGAACATCGCATCGCCGTGCTGCAGACGCAGTACGAGAAGGAGTCGGATCATCGCCTCGAAGACAACATGCTCGTCGAGATGAACGCGACAGTGAAAGCGATCGACGAGACGGTCCGCGCGGCGGAGGCCAAGATCGAGGCGTCGAAGGCCGTCGCGGAGTTTGCCCAGTCGGAGGCGGATCGCCTGGGAACGCTGCGCGAAAAGGACGCCGCCAGCGCCCGCGAGTATCGACAGGCGGAGACGGAAGCGCGTCGAACCGCCGCGGAGTATCGCGGCGACCTGCTTGAACTGGCGGCGCTCAAGACTGTGGCGGCCGTGAGCTACATCGGTCCGAAGTTCGTGATTGACTACAAGGACCGCAAGTCGTTCGAACAGCATCGCATTCAGCGAGAGCTGGATGAGGCCCGGCTGGAGCTCGACCTCGTGAAGCGCAACCTCGAGCGGGCCGTGATGGAGAGCCCGATCGACGGAGTCGTTCTGTCGCGACAGCAGACACGTCATCAGTACCTCCAGGCCGGAACGCCTTTGCTGACACTTGGACGGCTGGAGGAGATGGAGGTCGTCGCCGACGTGCTGACGGAACGAGCGATGCGGCTGATCGTCGGCAATATCGTCGAGATCACGGGGGAGGGCCTGCGCGACGGCGGTATCAGCGGTCGCGTGACGCGGATCTTCCCCGAGGGGTTTCAGAAGGTCAGCTCGCTCGGCGTCGAGCAGCAGCGCGTGCCGATCGTTATCGCGTTCGACAGTCGCCCCGAAAGTCTCGGAGCGGAGTACCGGGTCGATGTGCGAATCATTCATGAGTCTGTTGACCGGGCGGTCATCGCGCCGCGCTCGGCGCTGTTTCGTGACGCGGAGGGCGTATGGCGGGCCTTTGTTCTGGACGGCGATGTTGTGCGGAACCAGGCGCTGACGCTCGGGATCATGAACGATCACGACGCGGAGGTGCGCAAGGGGCTGGCGAAGGGCGATCGCATCGTCGTCGCGCCGTCGCGCGACCTGAAAGATGGCGTACACGTGAAGGTGGAATGAGCGTAGCCCCTGGCGTGAGCGAGGTAAATCGAATCGCGACCGCAAGGGAGGGGACCAGACTGGCAGGGCGGGTTTCACCCGCCTCTTGAACCGAGCCGGGCCAGTCATGGCTCGGTTGTTCCGCCAGTGTCCGTGATCATTCCTGCTGGCGTAATTGCGATGTTCAGCGCGAGTTCTGGATCGGCGCCTTCAGGCGGATGGGCGTCTGCGCGACTTCTGACCGCCGGATGACGGGCGTGTTGCTCAAATGCAGCAACGGACCATCCAGGTTGAAGGTTTCGGCCTGGGTCAGATGATACTTGACGGAACCGGGCTCTGGACGACGGAGATGCGTTGTCGGAGCCATTTGGAGAGCTGCAGGGAGATGGCGGTGGCGGAT
>Ga0116151_10003610_pt1 | contig 13798 bp, 10 predicted proteins | sample AD_UKC117_MetaG_FD_89893 | JGI IMG/M metagenome (GOLD analysis project Ga0116151, IMG submission 89893) | Active sludge microbial communities of municipal wastewater-treating anaerobic digesters from Hong Kong - AD_UKC117_MetaG | ecosystem: Engineered > Bioreactor > Anaerobic > Digestate...
AAAAGAGCAGAGATTTTTCGAATTGTTGAGCGGGTACAACACAGTGATAGAAGACACCATCCTTTATTGTGCACAAAAGGAAATTGAATTTTATACCAAAAAGCTCTCTAATATGGGGCTTAAAGTCCATCGGTTTGACAGCAAAATTAATAAAAACTCAGATAGAAGAAAATTAATTGAAAGATTTTCTCGAAAGGAGGTACAGATACTGATTGCCATAAGATGTTTAGATGAAGGTGTAGATATTCCAAGCGTCCAGAATGCCTATCTATTAGCCAGTACAACAAATCCAAAAGAATTTATCCAAAGAAGGGGACGTATTTTAAGAAAGTATTCTGGAAAAGAAAAGGCGGTGCTGTTTGATTTTATAGTACTTCCAGAGAATATAAGAAGGAAAACTTTCTTGAGTATAGCATACAGAGAGATGCCCAGATTTTCTGAATTCTCAAGAAGTGCAAGAAATAAGTTTAGTGCACGTAAATTGGTAAGACCTATTCTTGAGCAGTATAACTGTGAACATTTACTAGATATTTCACCTTGGGAAGTTTATCAGGAACAAAGAAAAAAATGGATAGGGGATGTTGATTTAGATGATTAAAACTTTGGAAAGTGTCGTTTCGGAATTTCCTAAAGAATTACAGGAAGTTGCTAAAAAAATATTGAACGAATTTACAGAAGGAAAAAACATTGAAGAAATCGAACAAATGATAAAAAAAGAGTTAAAAGAAATAGCCGATGAAGAGGTGAGCAATCTTGCGTGTGAATAAAATAGAATTGTACAATTTTCGGCAGTTTTTTGGAAAACAGGTCATTGAATTTGCCGCAAGCGAAAAAAACATTACACTTGTTAAAGGTCATAACGGAGCTGGTAAAACAGGTATATTCAGAGCACTGATATTCGGTTTGTATGGAGAAAAACATCTTTCACAGGATAATAAAAATGATGAAATTCATTTAGTTAATTTCAAAGCAATTCGTGAGAATCAGGAATCTATTACAGAAGCAAAAGTAAAAGTGTTTTTTGAAGCAAATTCTAAAAAATACTGTATAGAAAGAACTGTAAAAGCAAATAATAAGCGTATGGAACATATTGGTCCTCCCAAATTAGATATCATTGACGGAGATGGAAACTACACGATTAGCTCAATAGAGGATGAATACGAGATAAAGTTTCGTATTGAAAAAATAATAGGTAGCGACATAAAAGAGTTTTTCTTCTTTGATGGCGAAAAAATTGAAACACTGGCAAAAACTAACAAAGAAGTTAAAAAAGAAATTAAGAATGCGATTGTAAAACTACTCCAGATAGAAACAATAGAAAGCGCATCTAAATTACTGAATTCTCTCTATAACAAAGAAAAAAAATATATTTCGAGCAAAGTTAAAGGCGTAGATTTAGAAAAAATACAACATGAAATTGAAGATATAGGCAAAACTATTGAAAAGATTGATCGGACAATTGAAGAAAATCAAGAGGAATTAGATGTATGCAATAGTCAAATAGAGAAAAACGAAAAAACACTTCAAGACAACCAAAAAATCTTAGAACTTAAAAAACAGATCAATACTGAAAAAGAAAAAAAAGCGCTTATTCAAAAGAGTATCAATGATAAAGTCGCATATTTAAAAGAAGAGTGTTTTAACTACTCACATAGCTTCGTTATAAAAGAAAACTATTTACAAACACTGGAATACTTGAAGCAAATCCAACAAAGTCAACCAGACGATCTTCCGATTAACATCATTGAACAAATTCTGAGCAAAAAAAAGTGTGTTTGTGGACAAGATTTAAAGAACAAAGAAGCTGTCCTTGAACGTTTTAGAATAAGAAAACAACAATATAAGCGTTCGGAACTCACACCGTTTCTGGAGCAATTAAAACATGAGACTCAAAACTATGATGAAAAAGCATCAGAAATATTAGACTTATTGAGAAATAGATTGAAGGATATCAGCGAAGAAAATAGCGAACTGATGAAAAGAAAACAACACATCCATGGCTTAAATGAAGAGATTAAAGAAGAAAGTAAAACTGATAAAGATTTAGAATATATAGAATTAGAGTTAGAAGATTTGAGAGAAGGATATGAGAAAATCAATGAAAATATTATTCGTTTACAGTATCAACGAAAAGAAAAATTAGAAGAGCAAAAAGCGTTAGAAACTGAACACGAACAACAGCTGAAGAAACATAGCCAAAAGAAGTTCTACGGAATATATTTAGAAAAAATAAAAGAGTTAAAAGCGGGTTTCGAAAAAAATTTCGATAGCTATAGTGACAAAATGCGCCAAGCATTAATGGCAAAAACAACAGAGATTTTTAATAATATTGTCGATTATACGAATCTTGAAACTATATCAAAGATAAAAATCAATGAAAAGTATGAATTGGAAGTTTATAACTATGCCAATGAAAAAATGACCCAAGATGTTTCGCAAGGGCAACGACAAATTATTGCGCTTTCATTTATAACAGCACTGGCAGCACTGGCTGTTGTTGAAAAAGATAACAAAATTTTCCCGCTTTTTATGGATACGCCTTTAGCACGTATTGACGGTAAGAATAGACCAGCCTTGATTAAAACTCTCCCCAAATTGACAAACCAATTAATCTTACTTTTGACCGATACCGAATTATCTGATAAAGAAATATTGAACTTTAAAGAAACTAGAAAAATAGGGAAGTGGTACGAATTGACAAAAACTGATAAAGATAGTTCAATTATTCACGAAAAAGAGGTGGTAATATGAACGATTATGGGTATGATTTTTTAGCCAATCCAACAAAATCAATGTTTACTGACAAAGAATATGAAAAAATTTATCTCTATTTCCGAGATAGTCTAAATATAAGATATACTGAGCTATTTGTCTTAAATGCGGCCATTGGTTATAAAAATAATCTTTGTATTCCGTTGAAAAAAAAGGGAAAAGAATTTAAGTCTTCTTACTTTGGAAAGTTGAGATTTAGCATGTATTCTATGATTCTGAATCATCACGAGTATGGGAAAAATATAGAAGATTTCAAAGATGTGGATTTTCAAAATAGTGTGATCAATTATCTCCAAGAATTAGCTAATGGGGGCATGAAAATACTTTGTGATAAAGTCTTTTTACACAATTGGGATGGTCTTGAATTAGATACTTCTTATGATGAATATCTTATAGATGTATTGACTTATTCAATAGAAGAAACAGAAAAAGTTCCGTTTTAGTCACAAGAAGCAACGGTCTATTTATAGCGGTTGTAATGATCCGCTTCTTGGTGAGTATTCAGAGTTATTTCGATTTAACAGGGGATGGTACTATGAATGTATCTATTTTGAATAAACAACAGCAAAAAGCGAAAACCCATACGAATAAACCACTTCTAATAATAGCTGGGCCAGGGTCTGGTAAAACTTTTACTCTGATCGAGAGAATCTCTTATTTGGTGTTAGAGAAGAAAGTAAAACCTGAGAATATTCTAATAAGCACCTTTACAGAAAAAGCAGCAAAGGAAATCATAACAAGGATTTCAAACAAACTGCTTGAAATAGATCAAGTTGTAAATCTGGATGAAATGTATATCGGTACGATTCATTCAATTTGCTTGAGATTTATTGATGAAAACATAGAATATACCCAGCTTAAGAAGAATTACAGGATTTTTGACCAGTTTGAACAACAATACTTTGTTTATCGCAAATTAAAAGAATTTGAAAAGTTAGAAGATTACACCGAGCTGATTGACGGAGAAAAAATGGGTCGCTGGAGGCAGTCATCGACACTTGTGAAATACATTAATAAAATCAGCGAAGAACTTGTAGATCCAGATAAACTTATTGCTTCCGATGTTCTAGCGATAAGTGCTTTAGGGAGGGTATATAAAAAGTATCTGGAGCTAATGGCAGATGAAAATGCACTGGATTTCTCTTCCATACAAACACAAGCCTTTTATTTGTTGGAAAAAAATCCTTGTATACTTGAAAAAATAAGGGAAGCTATAAGTTATATCATGATAGATGAATATCAAGATACCAATACAGTCCAGGAAAAAATTCTATTGAAAATTGCTGGGGATAACCCTAATGTTTGCGTTGTTGGAGATGATGATCAAGGCCTTTATCGTTTTAGAGGTGCAACCATAAGAAACATTTTAGAATTCCCGAATAATTTTGAAGAATATGAATGCGAAGTCGTGAAGCTTGAAACAAACTACCGGTCCCATCCTGGTATAGTAGATTTTTATAATAGTTGGATGGAGGAACTGCCATGGAGCGAAAACGGGAAGAAGTTTAGATACTCAAAAAATATTAAGCCTCAAGAGAAAGACTTTCCAGATTACACTTCCGTTATAAAGGTAATTGGAGAAGATACGATCGAGGACTGGCAAGAGAATGTGTTTAAATTTATTAAAAGCTTAGAGGAATCAGGCAAGCTGGAAGACTATAACCAGATCGCTTTTCTGTTCAGGTCTGTGAAAAATCCGGATGTCAAAAGATTGGCTGAATATCTTGAAAGTAAATCTATCCCTGTTTACTCGCCACGTTCTTGTTTGTTTTTTGATCGCCCGGAAATCAAGTATTTAATCGGAGCTTTTTTGTTTTTGTTTCCGCAGGTTGTAGAAGAAGTCTTTAACAAACGGTATGCTGGAAATGAAGTGCTGGATTATTATAAAGAATGTATGAGGTCATTAAATCAAGAAACACAGAAGAATGACCCAGAGCTCTTGCATTGGATTAGTACATATGCAAAAAACCATTTCTCTGTAGCAGAAAACCTTGATTATGCTTTTTCAGGTTTACTATATCGATTATTTCAATTTAAGACTTTTAGCAATTATCTGGATGGCCCTGTCGGAGGGGTTGTTGATTCCAGGGAATCAAGAAACATCTCTATCTTCACAAAAATAATTACTCGGTATGAATACCTACACAATTTAACCGTTATAACACCAAAAAATATCGAATACAATGTATCTCGTCTTTTTAATATCTATTTGAAATTCCTGTATGAAGGTGGAATAGAGGAATACGAAGATATGAGTGAGTATGCACCCAGCGGGTGTGTGTCATTTTTAACCATTCACCAGTCAAAAGGGATGGAATTTCCCGTCGTTTTTGTTGGCTCTCTCAACCTTTCTCCAAGAAAGCAATATTCAGAGATCGATGTAATTCTCCAAGAGAATTACTATGCTAAAGATTCCTTCGAACCTCTAGAAAAAACTAAATACTACGATTTCTGGAGACTGTTTTATACAGCCTTTTCGAGAGCTCAAAATTTACTGGTTCTAACCTGTAAGGAAACAACACATAGAAAGAAAAGACAGCGAAAGATACCCACCAAATACTTTGATAAACTATATGATATCGTACCAAAGTGGAGTACAAATTATGATTTATGCAAACTGAAGATTAGTAAAATTAAAAACAGCAATATAAAGAATGCTTATTCCTTTACCTCACACATCCTGTTATACGAGAACTGTCCTTTGCAGTATAAATTCTTTAAAGAGCTTGGCTTTATCCCCATAAGAGTTAGCTCCACAGTTTTTGGAACATTGGTTCATCAGACAATAGAAGACATCCATAAAGCGGTTTTAAGAGGAGAACCACACTCGAGGATTGAAGAAAAGGCAGAGGATTGGTTTTCAAAGAACTATAAGAGTCTGGTAAAAAAAGAAAAAGTCTATCTCCAACAGCGAACACAGGAGGCAGCTGTAAAGCAAATTAAAAGGTATGTAGAGAAGCATAAAACCAAATGGCATTTAATAAAGGATACCGAGGTAGATGTATCCCTTGTAAAGCCGGAATATATTTTGAACGGTACAATAGATCTTATAAAAGGGGAAAACGATACCGTAGAATTAGTAGATTTTAAATCTGAGAAGAAGCCGGACTTGCAGGCAAATAAAGATAAAATAGATCGTTATAGACAACAATTGGAGGTATACGCACATTTAGTGGAGGAAAGAACAGGAAGAAAGGTTAGTAAACTTCACTTGTATTATACAGGTGCAGGAGAAAGCGAAAACCCTTATGTGACCTTTCAAAAGAAAGATTCATCAATAACAAAAACTGTAGAAGTATTTGATGAGATAGTGGATAAGATAGAAAAAAAGGATTATGTTGTAAAAAAAAGAGATCCAAAGATCTGTAAAGAATGTGATATGCGATTTTTCTGTGACAAAAAGGGAGGAAAAAATGGATAAGCTGTTTAATAAGGAAGAAGAAATCAATTCAGTGGAAAATTACAAATTTGAACCGATAAAGGGGTTTCCAAGACTTCGTTGGAAGGGGAAAAGACCCTTTAATGGGACCTCCTTTTTTCCTGCACAACTAAAAGAACGCTATGGAGAATCAGAAGACGGTTGGATCAATAAAATCTACTGGGGGGACAACCTCCAAGTCATGTCTCACCTTCTAAAAGAATTTAGAGGGAAAATAAACCTCATCTATATTGATCCTCCGTTTGACTCTAAGGCAGATTATAAGAAAAAAATTAAGCTGAAAGGAAAAAAAGTAGAAAACACCTATAATTCATTTGAAGAGAAACAATATACAGATATCTGGACGAATGATGAATATCTACAGTTTATGTATGAAAGACTCATCTTGTTAAGAGAGTTATTGGCGGATAATGGGAGTATTTATTTGCATTGTGATTGGAGAGCAAGCAGTTGTTTGAGATTAATCTTAGATGAGATATTTGGCATTGAAAACCATTTAAACGAGATAATTTGGTGCTATAAAGAAAGAGAAACCACAACAGATAAATGGAATAGAAAGCATGATAATATTTATTATTATGCTAAAAGCGCCGGAAAACACATATTTAACTCTGATGATGTCAGAGAAGAATATACTGAAAAAACAAAAGCAAAATTTAAATACAAAGATGATAAAGGTTTCTATCAAATACGTGGAAAAGGCATTCCTGGAAGTCCTGTAAACAAAGCAGATGGTTTAAGGCCAGAGCATGAAAAATTATATCCAGGAATGACATATAGACAATATATGAAAAATGGTACATTACCAAGAGACTGGTGGGTTTTTCCTATAATAAATAAAGCAGCTAATGAAAGAACTGATTATCCTACTCAAAAACCGGAAAAACTTCTTGAAAAGATTATTAAAGCATCATCCAACCCAGGTGACATTGTATTTGACTGCTTTATGGGTTCAGGAACAACTCAAGCAGTTGCTATGAAGCTTGGAAGAAAATTTATCGGAGCAGATATAAACCTTGGTTCTATACAAACAACAACAAAAAGATTACTGAATATATTAGAAAAAGAAAATGGGCAGATTGAACTGCAAACAGAACCAGAAGGGGTTCTTTATCCAGGGTTTGAAGTATACAATGTCAACAAATATGATTTTTTCAAAAATGAAGTCGAGGCAAAGGAACTGCTAATAGAAGCTCTTGAAATACAAGAATACGAAGGAACCAATGTCTTTGATGGAGAAAAAGACGGCCGAATGGTAAAGATTATGCCAGTAAACAGGTTATGTACAGTCGCTGATCTAGAGCCCTTAATAGCCAATCTGGATTACAAGAAATATGAAAAACGTGCTACTGAAGACCCAAACAAATCCGTAGAATCAATTACCCTTTATTGCATGGGTCATGATCCTGAGTTAAAAGGATTTCTGGAAAGAGAATTACACCCTTTAAATTTTGATATCGAGATATACGATATTTTACGAGAAAAAACAGAACTTGAATTCAAGAGAGAATCAGAAGTAGATCTGGAAATAAAAGGTGGGAAGCTTATTATTAATGCATTCTATCCGATGAACCTTCTCCAAAAGCTCAGTATCCTAAAAGAAAATGTGGGAAACTGGCGGGAACTTGTGGAATCTATCATCATAGACTGGAATTACGATGGCGGTGTCCTTGAACCAGCCATAACGGATATTCCTTCGAAGAATGATCTGGTTAGTGGAGAATATGAAATCCCTAAGACAGCGGGAACTATCAAAATTAAAATTACCGATTTACTCTCCGAATCTCTGGAAGAAGTGATTGAAAATGGCTAATAGTAAAGGAGCTACTAATCTGGATTACACCTTTTTTCAGTCACTTTTACGGTTCTATCTTTCTAATAAAAAGACAATCCGAAAACACTATAAAAGACTCACACTAAATTTTCTGGATTATAACGACCCGACCAATGTCGATGCCTTTTTAAGAAGGCCCCAATTCGAGGCTCTGGAAATATATGTCTTTTTAAAGGAGTTTTCGGACAATATCCCCGTATATAAACTCTTTATGGATTGGTATTACAGAAGTGGGAAATTCAGCGAGTTAAAAAACACTACATATTCAGAAGAAGCTAATCAAAAAAAACTATTTGATATCTTGCCTGAAGAGGCATATAAACAGGTTTTTTCCATACTAAAGGAAAACGCAGAAGACTATTCCAATTATATTTTTGCCCTAACCATGGGAACAGGAAAAACGATTCTCATGGCTACTTGTATATTCTATGAGTTCTTACTTGCCAACAAATTTCCAAAGGATACCCGTTATTGTCATAACGCTTTGGTTTTTGCGCCGGATAAAACCGTATTACAGTCGCTAAGGGAGATCATGCTCTTTGACAAATCAAAAGTTGTTCCAAAGGAATATCTGAACTTTCTGGATTCCAACATCAAATTTCACTTCTTGGATAACGATACATATTTAAATACTATCGAAGGTTCTAAGTTTAATATTATTATTTCCAATACCCAGAAGATTATTTTGAAGCGAAAGAGAACGGAAATAAACTCCATTCAAAAGTTGTACGAAGGAATAACGATAGACAACGAAGAACTCAAGGAAGCAACGAAGGGAATATGGGATTTTGAAAAGGTAATAACTCAAGATAGTGATTTGAAGCTAAATCAAAGGTTCCAACAATTATTGCGATTAGAACAGTTGGGAATATATGTGGACGAAGCACATCATCTTTTCGGAAATCAGCTCGAGAAAGACATTTTAAAATCGAGCAGAAAAACAAGCTTACGTACCACAATAGACCTGCTTGCGACTAATCTGAAAAAGGCTGGCACACAAGTAGTTGCTTGTTATAATTTTACCGGTACGCCCTACGTAAAAAACAAAATACTACCGGAAGTTGTCTATGCATATGGTCTGCAAGATGCCATCGATAACCGTTATTTAAAACAAGTTGAAATACATACTTATGAAGGAGATATAAAAGATTATGAGTTTATAAAATTATGTGTGGAAGAATTCTGGAAAGAATATAGTGGGAAAACATATGAAGGCCTTAACCCAAAGATTGCTTTTTTTTCGCCCACCATTGATGATCTGGTGAATCACTTAAAGCCGCAGGTTGAAAAAATCCTGATAGAACTTGGGATAAATACAGATAAGATACTTGTAAATGTGGGAGACCAACAAATAACAACCAATGATGATATTAGGAATTTTAATAATTTAGATAAAGCTGGCTCGGAGGGGGATAAAAAGCAGTTTATCTTACTTGTAAATAAAGGAAAAGAAGGATGGAATTGCCGTTCCCTATTTGGCGTTGCTCTTTATCGAAAACCTGATTCAACCGTGTTTGTCTTACAAGCTACTATGAGATGTCTCAGAGATATCACTGATGATCAGCAAACAGCGAAAGTCTTCTTATCAAAAGAAAATTACGATATCCTGGATAATGAACTTCAATCGAATTTCAGAGTATCTATTAATGAAATTACAAAGAAGAATGTTGATAAAAAAGAATACAAAGTTTATGTGGAAAACGAAAAAGAACTTGAAATAAAAAGGAAAAAGCACAAGTTTTCTCTGGAGGAAAATAAACCCACAGACCGCATTGATTTCGAGCTAAATGACATTGACTATGATAAATACAAGGTGGTATTGAAGAAGTATACAGGAATTGAAAGTACTAAAAAATGTGAAGAGGTAGATAAAACAGCTGGCAAAGAAAAAAGGAAATTTTGTGAAGTTACACTGGTTGCTGAGATAGCGAGATATCTAAATCTACCCTGTTTGAAGATCAGTAAAATTCTAAAAGAGTCCGAAGATGGTAAGGAAAGAATTATTGAAGTGGTGAATGAGTATAACGAAATTATTTACGATATAATTATTCCTAAGATTTTCTACTATCTTTATACCGTAAAGTCTGAAGAAGAAGAAGTAATCGATAAAATAAAGCTAATAAAAACACCAGATATCTCATCCGGTGGGAAAGGGTATTTTGTCTTTAGGGCCTTGGAAGAACTCGTTTCCAAAAAAGATAATTTTCCAGCAGAATTACAAAAAAAGAGTTTTCATACAAATATTTATTGTTTCGATTCAAAACCTGAAAAGAAATTCTTCCTTGATCAAATAGAGGGAGCAGCTGTAAAAGAAATTTACTTTACCGGCATGTTTACACATGGTCAATCCGATTTTTTCATACAGTATATTGACCCTGATTCGAAGGCTTTACGTAGTTATTATCCAGATTTTCTGATGTTTATAAAGGACACAAAAGGAAAAGAAAAAATCGTTATTGTTGAAGTTAAGGGTGACAATAAAAAAGACGATGACGTAGTTCAAGCAAAAAAAGAATATGCTGAGGAAGTAGCGAGAAATAATGACATGGAATATATCATGCTTTTAGGGTCTGAAATAAACAGTGGAGATTATATAAAACAAAAATTAGTGTTTTAATGGTTCTATAAACACACAAAAGGATAAAGTGATGATGATATACTCAGAAAAACAGATAGGTGGGATGATATGGACATCAACGACGCACTCGATTATCTAAACAATGGAGAAATAGAAAAAGGCAAGAAACTCCTTGAAGAATTCCGCAAGGAGAATCCTAAAGATGAGATAGTGTTATACAACCTGGGAATGGCCTACAGTGAAACGGGTGAATACGAGTGTTACGGTGAAAACAAGCTGAAATCCATCGAAAAATTCCGCTATTTGAACGGCCACATTATCCCACAGTTGATGCGTTTCGCTTCTTCTTTCAGTATCGTTACAGATAGGGAGATCAGAAGGAGGACCATAGAGGACTGGAATAACAAGATCATTGAACTTGTGTACAATGATGAGAATATCAAACAGCGCATTACGGAATGGATGGATACTCTCTATCATAGAAATATGCCTGAAACAGTCTTCAGGGATTTTGAGAAGTGTCTTGTTGAATCTTTCCAAAACAATATCCGCATCATGCTGGTCATCGATGAGTTTACTTCGGAGCAAAAGGACACGCTGACCAATATCATTAATTCTTTCAGAATGGAAAACGATACGGGGGTCGGGTTTGTAGGATACATCGTGAGGCTTCATCAGAAGATTGATATCTTTAGTCCTGAAGAAGAGTTTGCACTTTCGATTGAATAAGTTAAATTATTTGGAATTTAATGATGATGTTTTTTCCTGAATTTTTGCGCTGCTCCAGAATATATTTTTTCCAAAGCTTCCTTATTTTGATCTCGTTCAAGAAAAACAATTTGAACACATTCTTCAACAGTAAATAACTGAATAGGCATATGGAATCTTTCCATAGCTTCAAATAGCGATATTTTCAATTCCGCATCTGAATACCCTAGTATATTTTGACAATCAACAATCCGTGAAATGATTCCTGGAGGTATAGTGGCCATTGATTTCTCATATGGGAAGAAGTTCTCAAGACGTATATCATATTCTGGGTCAAAATTGTTCCCCACACCACTAAGATCTATAAAAACCACTTCTGCCAAAAGACCAAGTACGTTTTTTGTTTTGTTCTCCTCACGAAGAAATTCAGCCATTTGAAATCTGCAGTTTCTATATAAACCAAAATCGTTGTCTGAAGAGAGTTTTACGCAGCGTTTGTTTAGATATCCCCATATTTTGTCACGATATGGCATAATAGGTGGCTTATGAACTAATTTGTTTAATAGCCAAATATCCAAATCCTCAATATTATGGCGATGAATGTACGGCACATAGGCTCCATTCTTCAATTCAGTTTTCCCCAATTCTGTCAAAGCGTACGTCCGACGTGGGAATAGTTTTTCCAGATCACTTTCAGGGATTGACTCCAATGCCCTTTCCACAAGCTCCGCCTTTTTACCAGTTCTCTTTAAGTTGTAAGATTTTAATAACTCCTTTATTTCTACAACTTTTTGTTTCTGAAGTACCGTTTTAAACCCTCCAACTTTCAAAAATCCCCTTTCTAACAAGGAATTTAAAAGTGCTTGGACATTTTTAACCCCATACTGGTACAACCAAAACTGTTGAAAGGAATTCCTGTCGATGTAATACTTACTCGCATAATCCAAAGCAAGAATCTCATGTGGATACAAACCGTGCTCACTTGGAATGGCTTTTTTGACCAACCCATCCAATTGTGGAATATCCGGAGTTGAGTTGTCACCCATTGATATAGTTAAGGTGATATCTTTTTTATTAGTATCAAAACTCCTTTGTTTTTTTCCTTGGTTAAATATTTTTTTGAGTGTATTAAGCAGTCCCATTTCTTAACACCTCATCTCCCCTTTATTAGATATAAAATAATATCACAAACATGAGGAGTTTATGTTAACGCCTTTCCAAAAAAATCAACAACAAAATCATTCCATTCTCCTTCATATTATAAGCTCACTCTAAGTTAGAACGGTTATAGTAGAGCTGTAAAACCAAAACTAAAGGAGGAGAGAACGATGAAAAAGATTATAGCGATTTTATTGGTAACAATCATGATAGGTGGACTGGTACTGGCAGCAGGTAACGGAGCAGCAGCCGGCGGCGGTAACGGACAGGGTAATGGAGACCGGCAGCAACAGCAGGTACAGGAGTTTGTAGATGAAGACGGCGATGGTGTCTGTGACAACGCAGGAACCGGAAATGGCCCTGGTGACGGAGACGGCACCTGTGACCAAACACCGGAAGCACCCCAGGATGGAACAGGTAACCAGTACGGCAGAAACAAATAAAAAACGTTTGATAAACATACAGCCCCCCATTCAGCTTAATGGCCGGATGGGGGTTTTTCATTTCCCAAAAAAGAAACCGACCCGAAGGCCGGCGTCATTATATATTGTGTTTCCCTTATCTGCTGACTGCATCAAAGAAAACATCTTTGTTTCTCTCTAAAAGGGCTTCTCTCTGTTTCTGGTTAAATAATCTTTTGATCTTTTTCATGCTAATCCCTCCTTGTGGATTTTCATTCCTTCCTGATGTTCAACAACAGTATAGAATGTGTATCAACCTCCACGTCAAGAGGACAAATAGGCCAGATCGTGTAAAGCTTTTGTGAAAGGACGGAGTAGGGTACAGGCTTTCTACTTTGCTTCATCAATTTCCGTTCTTGGTTATTTTATAAATTTCCTGTTGAAACTGATAATATCAATATCTGAGGTATCATCCCATTTTAACTTAAGAACCAGTTTAGGAAGGTATTTCTCAATAGATTGTCCCTCTGCTTCGATGAGCACATGTTGAGCGCCTGAAGTGCATGTACAGCTCACAGTACCTTTTGTTTCGTCATAATCTAAATTTTCAATATTATCGACATTGATATAGCTGATTTGGTCGTCATCATTTTCCAAAATGAGATACTTCATTTCATCATCCCTCCTTTTGTTCATTTATTAAGTATTATGGTTCTTCTGTCGTTTTCTCTTCCAACTCATCTTTAATTTTAGCACTTATTTTGCAGAACACTGAATCCTTTCCTCTGGAATGTTACAATTTCACCGGAAATTTTACGGTTTTCTGGTAGAATAAAAGTGATTTTGTAGAATAATAATTGTAAAAAGGGGGATACTATGTCAGGTTATAGGTATAGCGAAGAAGAAGG
>Ga0116151_10003613_pt1 | contig 13796 bp, 10 predicted proteins | sample AD_UKC117_MetaG_FD_89893 | JGI IMG/M metagenome (GOLD analysis project Ga0116151, IMG submission 89893) | Active sludge microbial communities of municipal wastewater-treating anaerobic digesters from Hong Kong - AD_UKC117_MetaG | ecosystem: Engineered > Bioreactor > Anaerobic > Digestate...
GTATCTCCACACTACCTTTTATGCACCGGCAGCGGAAGGTGGCATTCACATTGATGATTCCCGCTTAAAGATTACTTGGCCATTGCCGATAACCGATTTATCGCCACGCGACCAAGCACTTCCTCGACTGACCACTGACTTCACTGGAATCCCGTTGTGAATCCTGTTTGCCGTCATTGCCAGACACTTCTAGGTGTGCCCTTTCTCGATCTAGGCTTTACCCCTCCCTCCAATGCCTATCGGACTGCGGCGCAGAGGGATGAACCGGAACTGAGTTATCCGCTGCGGTTATCCGTTTGCAAGCAGTGCTGGCTGGTCCAAGCCCCGGTAGTAGCTCATCCAGAAGCCTTATTTAGCGCGGATTATGCCTATTTTTCCTCGGTATCGAGTACTTGGCGAGAACACGCCCGGCATTATGTCGCGATGATCGTCGACCGGTTGAAGCTAGGTACGCATTCGAATGTCATCGAGGTGGCGGCCAATGACGGTTATCTCCTGCAATACTTTGTTCAACGAGGTATTCCTTGTCTGGGCATTGAACCGGCTGAAGGAACGGCTCGGGCCGCTCAAGCCAAAGGGGTGCCGATCATGATGGCATTTTTCGGTCAGGCGCTAGGCAAGCAGCTGGCTGTAGAAGGCCAACAAGCGGATTTACTGATAGGAAACAACGTACTGGCCCATGTACCGGATATCAATGATTTTGTAGCAGGACTAAAAGCGGTATTGAAACCAGATGGGATCGTGACGATGGAGTTTCCGCATCTGTTGCGTCTACTTCAGGAGAATCAGTTCGATACCATCTATCACGAACATTATTCCTATCTATCACTGCAAGTAGTGCAACAAATCTTTACCGCCCAGGGCTTGACAGTTTTCGATGTCGAAGAATTGACAACTCATGGAGGTAGCTTACGAGTGTATGCAACTCATAACAAGCGTGGAGAAACCGCTACGGCGCGAGTGGGCGCACTATTACAGGCCGAGGAAAATTACGGGCTGAACATGCCAATGGTTTATCAAGGCTTTCAGGAACAAGTGAATCGGGTGAAAAATGAATTGCTGGCCTTTTTATTGGAACGGAAGCGCCAAGGTAAGAAAGTGGTCGGCTACGGTGCGGCGGCCAAAGGCAACACCTTGTTGAACTATGCCGGGGTAAAACCGGACTTGTTGCCGTGGGTAGCGGATGCTGCACTGTCTAAGCAAGGCCGGTATTTACCAGGAAGCCATATTCCAATCGTGCATCCTGACCGGATCGCTGCTGAACAACCGGATGATGTGCTGATCTTACCTTGGAACTTGCGGGAGGAGATCAGCCAGCAATTAGCTTTTATCCGTAAATGGGGCGGACAATTCGTCACTGCTATTCCCCATCTTGAACGTTGGATATGAAGAGAAGGGTATAAGCCAAACTATGAGACGCCTCTCGATTATTAATGCCTTATTCATTTATTATTAATGAAATTTAAAGAGAAATAGATTGACAGCGCAACGTCGTCTTACAAAAGTAGCTGTTACGGGTGCCAGCGGCTTTATCGGCCGGTATGTATTATCGGAATTAGCGCGGCGCCCGGTAGCAATTGTGGCAACGACGCGCACTGCATCACGATTGGCAAATTTAGAGGCAGCAATTCATATCGTAGAAATGGATATTGCGCAAGCCTCTGCCGAAAGCTACGACCAACTCGGGCATCCAGATATCTTGATCCACTTAGCTTGGGATGGCCTGCCAAATTATACATCATTACATCATTTTGAAACTGAATTACCCCAACAGTATCGCTTTTTGAAGGGCATGATCGAAGCAGGTCTGTCTACCTTATTAGTAACAGGAACCTGCTTTGAATATGGTATGCAATCCGGAGCATTATCAGAAGATTTGATACCACTTCCGATAAATTCTTATGGCTACGCTAAAGATGCACTAAGACGGCAACTTGAATTCCTGCGGACCATTCATCCATTTGCACTGACCTGGACCCGGCTCTTTTATCTTTATGGTAATGGACAATCACCGAACTCCATTTATTCTCAATTGCAGGCGGCTGTTATACAGGGTGATGCGGTATTTAATATGTCCGGTGGTGAACAATTAAGAGATTATTTGCCTGCCCATGAGGTAGCACGACTTATCGTTGAATTGGCAATGCGCCGTTATAACCATGCCATCATCAATGTTTGCGCTGGCCAGCCAATTTCGGTACGCCGTTTAGTAGAAGGCTGGCTTACACAGAGAGGTTGGGATATCACACTCAATTTGGGTCATTACCCTTATCAAGACTACGAGCCAATGGCATTCTGGGGTAATTCATTGAAATTGGATGCGTGCTTAACAGATGCAACTAACATAGAAGGAACAGAACAATGAAAGCTCAATTGAAACCTAGAATTAATTTGGATGGGCGTACTCCTCTTCAAACTGTTATTCCTCTTCAGACTCCTTTTGTGGTCTTTGTAGATCCTGCAAGCGCCTGCAATTTTCTCTGTCCCTTCTGTCCAACAGGCCACCGTCAAATGATCGACGAAACAGGCCGTTTTCAAGGTGTCATGCGATTAGAATTGTTTCATAAAATTATTGATGATCTAAGTGAATTTGAGCAGCCTATCAAGGTTCTCCGTATGTACAAGGACGGTGAACCGTTTCTAAATAAAAATCTAGCAAAGATGATAAGTTATGCGAAAAAAAGTGGTTTTGTAGATTACATCGATACTACCACTAATGGATCCCTTTTTAGTCCAGAGCGTCTTGCTCCAGTCTTAGAGGCAGGTTTAGATAAAATCAATATTTCTGTAGATGGAATGAATCGTGATCAATATCTAAAATTTACTGGGTTCAATTTTAATTTTGAGCGATTCGTTGAAAATGTTAAATGGCTGTATGCTAACAAAGGTAGCTGCGAGATAGTAATTAAAATTCCAAGAGATCTTATTACAGAACCACAAGAACAAGAATTTTTAGATACTTTTGGAGATTATTGCGATAGGATTTTCATTGAAAATTTTGCGCCATGCTGGCCTGAGTTTGATGTTGAAGCGCATACTGGTATAGAAATTACTAAGGGGATATATCAGCAGCCTATCAAGCCAACAGATACTTGCCCTTATGTTTTTTATTCTTTTTCTGTTAATGCAGACGGCTTAGTTAGCTCGTGTTTTCTTGACTGGGGACGCAAGTTAATCATCGGTGATGTAAGAAAACAGAGCTTAAAAAGTATTTGGCACTCTACCGAAATGAATATCCTGCGTCTTCAGCACTTGGAGGGAAATCGCCACAAAAACCCAGTGTGCAGTCAGTGTGGGCAATTGTCTCATTGCCTTCCAGATAACATCGATCCATATCGAAAGGAATTACTGCCGAAATTTCTAAGCTATGCAGCAATGAATGTAGATGGAACAGTACCAATCATTGAGTCTATCAAGTTGTCACACTAAAATTAATTAATAATATGAACACTAAGTTATCACGAATTGTTCATATTACACCCCACCTAGGTGGAGGTGTTGGTAAGGCATTATGTGCTTTAGTTGAAGCATCAGATACCAATTTTTTCCAGCATATTTTTCTGTTAATCGAGAGACCTGAAAAAACTCAATTTTTAGATAAATTAATAGCATTGGGCGGAGAATTAATCATCGCACCGAATGCAGAGCAAGTCGAAGAATTAATTTCGAGTGCTGATATTGTCCAAATAGAATGGTGGAATCATCCGGCGATTTTCAAGTTTATTTGTGAGCAACGGATGCCACCGATGCGCTTATTAGTATGGTGCCATATATCAGGCTTACACACGCCAGTGATTCCACCTATGCTAATCGAAGTTGCAGATAGTTTTTTGCTTACATCACCCTGCTCTTTTTTAGCATCTTCTATTGCTAGCCTTCATGATAAAAAAAAGGAAAAAATAAGTGTCGTATCCAGTGGAACTGGATTATCCACATTAATTCATCGCTCAAATTCGCTGGATCCGAAGCTTAACGCGGGCTATATAGGTAGCTTTAATTTCTCTAAATTACATCCAAATTTCGTACAATATTTAGCTGCTGTTGATATTCCTGATTTTCAAATCAGAGTATGGGGTGACGAAATTAACCGCGAATTATTGATAAAACAGTGTATTAAATCAGGTAAGCCTTATTTATTAAATTTTTCTGGATATACTATGGATGTAGCAAATGCTTTAAGCACCCTGAATGTTTTTGTCTATCTACTTAACCCTGCTCATTATGGCACAGCAGAAAACGTATTAATTGAAGCAATGTCAGCGGGTTTGGTTCCTGTAGTTCTAAATAACCCAGCAGAGATGTGTATTATTGAAGATCATAAAACAGGCTTAATAGTCAGCAGCCCATCAACTTTTTCTGCTGCTATTGAATGGCTGGTAAACTATCCAGAAGAAAGACAAAAAATTTCTAATAACGCAGCCAATTTAGTAAATAAAAAATATACATCTTCCAAAATTGGAAGGGCAATGGAACTTAATTATAGAAAGGTTCTCAATAAGAAAAAACATACAATAAATTTTCGTAGTCTTTTTGGGTCAGACCCAGCAGAATGGTATTTAGTCTGTTTAGATAAGATTGATATTAGAAAAAAAATCAATAATAGTGATTTTTCACATTTTTCATTATTGGATAAAACCAAGGGTAGTATGCAGCATTTTTTGAGCTATTTCCCGGATAATCCTAGATTACAAAAATTGGCAAATCTTTTATTGGATACAAATGAAATTTAGAAAAGCTCCAAATGTGGCCACCGCAATCGATTTGCTGCATAGCATGGCAAATAAAAAGCCATCATGTGGCCCACTAAAGGTTACTAAGCCTTTGGCCCTCTATGGAGCAGGTGACCTTGGTAAAATGGCTAATGAATATTTTAGAAAACTAGGAATCTCTATTAACTATGTTGTGGATGTTCATGCAGATACACATAGAAATAATCAATTTTGGCAAGGTGTGTCCATTGTTTTCCCCGAAGAAATATCAGATTATCAACGAAAACATGATCTTCTCGCAATTTGTATTGTCACCACTCCATACGCATCACTGACGGAATTATTGTCAAGACAAGGATGGAAACATATTGTCCCATTTTATGATATTTCTGAAGCCTATCGGGATAGACATCCCTTGGGTAATGGCTGGTTTGCAGATTCACTGACACAAGCTGACTTTGAGAATATCAGTGTCATTCTAACAAGATGGATGGATGACATTTCACGAGCCCATTATCTCCAATTCATTGCATGGCGACTCTTTAGGGAAGAATGGCTGTTTGGTGATGCTCTAATCTCGATAAAAGATCGTTTCTTTATCCCAGAAATAATTGAATGCCTGACAGAGCAAGAGTTTTTTGCTGACGTAGGCGCATATCACGGTAATGTGAGTCTGCGCTTCTTGAAAGAGGCAGGTAATCGTTTGAAATATTTATGGGCTATCGAGCCTGATCCTCATAGTCTCAAGCAATTGCGAGCAGTATTTTCAAAGCTTGATGCTGAAACTCAGCAAAAGATTCAAATTATTCCGGCAGCAGTCGGATGCACAAAGAGCCTCCAAAGATTTTATACCGGATTGGGCTATGCCTCCCAGTTTTCAGAGTTAGGGCAAGACCTTGTAAAGGTCGAAACAATAGATCAATTAGGTATTTTACCAACTTTTCTTAAATTGCATCTTGAAGGCGCTGAGCTTGATGCGTTAATGGGAGCTAAAGAAACTATTCATCGGTGTCGACCGGTTATAGTAGTAACTACTTATCACAATCAAGATGGTTTATGGAAGATACCGAAATGGCTAATGGAAAATCTGGATAATTACCATTTTAGTATGCGGTTGCACAGTTGGTGTGGTACTGGCTCAGTGATTTACTGTATTCCAGAAGAACGTGGTGGTAATAGATAAATACATTTCCTTGCATTTAAAACTGGAGTTTGCTGTATGAAGGCCAAACTAAAATCCAAATTAAATTTAGAAAACCGTGTACCACTACAAGATGTCATTCCTTTAGAAACTCCTTTTCTCCTTTATGTTGACCCGTCGAGTGCATGCAACTTTAAATGCCAATTCTGCCCAACAGGACATAAAGATCTTGTTAAAGAATCAGAATATCGTAGAAGCACTATAAGCTTTGATTTATTTAAAAAGATAATTTTAGATCTTAACGATTTTGAAAAGCCTATTAAAGTTCTTCGCATGAACAAAATTGGTGAGCCTTTGCTAAATAAAAATCTATCTAAAATGGTAGAATTTGCAAAAAAAAGTGGATTAGTTGAATACATCGACTTAGCAACCAATGGTTCTCTTTTTTCTCGCGATTTATTGTCACAATTAGTCAATGCAGGGCTTGACAGGTTAAATATATCTATGGAAGGTGTTAATCAAGAGCAATATCTTAAAAATGCTAAAGTTAACATTAATTTTGATAGGTTTATTGAAAATATTCAGTGGCTATATATTAATAAAGGAGACTGTGAAATTACAATTAAAATCCCAGGAAACTTAATTACTAATGACCAAAAAAATGATTTTATTAATTATTTTGGAAATTACTGTGATTCAATTTTTATTGAAGATCTAGCACCAATTTGGCCTTCTTTTGATGTTGAAAAACGTGCTGGAATTAAAATAAAAGATAAAGAAGGACAATATAAACAGCCATTACAAAAGAAAGACACTTGTGCTGTCATCTTCTACGCAATTGCAGTCAACGCAGATGGCTCAGTAAGCGCGTGTTGCCCTGATTGGAACCAAAAACTAATTGTCGGCGATGTTCGAACCGAGTCGCTTAAGAATATATGGAATTCATTAAAAATGAATACCTTAAGACGACAGCATCTAGAAGGTAAGCGATCTGAAAACCCTATTTGTAGTAACTGTGGACATTTGAGCTATGCACAAGTAGACAATATTGATCCCTATAGGGAATCCTTAATTGAAAAATTTCCAGGTACACTATGAATAAAAAAACACTATTATGAACAACAAAAAATCTACATTAAATTGCCCTGCCTGTAAAAAAAAATCACAATATCTTGTCGATTGGGAATATAGTGGCTTAGATGACTCTATATTTAATTACACAGCTAAACTGTGCGAATGCCTAAGTTGTGGGCTGGTATATATTAAAAATATAACTGATGAAAGATTATCTATTTTTTATGCAAGAGAATGTTCGTATTTTGAAAAATCACATTTCAATATATCGTCACCAGAAAATATTGAGAAATATAAATACTATAGAAACACTCTTGTTGATATAGGGCTATCTAATACAAAAATTACAGACATTGGGTGTGGTCGAGGTGGATTTTTGAAATGGTTAATAGATAATGATTGGGATGCGGATTGTGTTGGAGTAGACGTAGATATAAAAAGTATCCCTGATGCTATAGAAAATAAACTCAATGGTAGTGTAAATATATCTTTTAAAGAAGGGAAAGCAGTTGCATTACCTTTTGCCAGCGACACGCAATCATTATTAACTTATTTCCATGTTTTAGAACATATTTGTAATATAGACCAAGTACTACAAGAAGCTTTTCGTGTATTAAATGAAACTGGCTATATTTTAATAGAAGTTCCTGATGCAGAAAGATATAAAGATTACCCTATTGGCACTGCGTTTTGGCTAAGCATTAGAGAACATATTTATCATTTTTCAGCCACATCATTATCCCATGCACTATTTATGAATGGATTTGAGGTAATTAATATCAATAGGAAAATATTACCAACTCCTGAATTTATCTATCCTTCATTGATGATATTAGCTAGAAAAAATAATAAAAAAAATAAGCAATATTTATGCGAAATTGGAGATATTTCATCTTTTATAATACAATCTAAAGAAGAATTAGATGCACAAGCTAAAGGATTATTAAAGTTAAATAAAAAATATTCGAATCTAACCTTTTGGGGGATATCGTCTGAATTGTTCAGCTTATTACCGCTATTGAATTTTAACTTTATTTTATGTGATTCAAGTAAATTCAAACAACAAAGTCATTATAAAGGTATACCTATTCAATCTCCCGAGACAATTTCTAAAACTGGATTACTCATTATAGCACCTTATTTATATGGTGATGCTATTGAGACAGCTGCGATTGAGTACGGATGGGAAAAAGAAGCAATTTTAAAATTAAAATGATTGAGAGAATTTCTTATATTTATAAGATAATAGGATAGATATCATTTTCTTAGAGCATGCCATATTTTTTATCCTCCAAAAACTAATAAAAATTTTGGAATAAATACAGCTTAAAAAATAAAATAGTATCGAAAATTTATTAATTTTACCTGTATTACATGATAATAGATTTATATAAAAAAACAAAGATGACGCTAAGATAGAAAGTATTGTCATTGTTAATATAAGATCTAAAAAATTTAGCTTTTTATATTTAATTTCGTCCTTTAGCTTTAGGCTCAAGGAAATTCATTCTCTAGATTTACTACGTCAATTTTTTAAAATTTATTAAAATAAATAATATATAGATAATATCATAATTATTAATGATATCATAAATAGATTTTTATCGTTTAAACACCAAAAAACATAGATTTATTTTACCATAATAAATTATGGTAATTTTAAAAAATGTTTAGCATTAAAATGCTCTCCTCTTTTGAAGAGAAGGCAAGCACAAGTTACAATCTAATCAACTTAGGAGATATATAGCATGTATGATACAAATAAAAAAACCAATAAAATAAAATATAAATCTGAAGATGTTGATCTTCTTGTCGAACAAATAATGCCTTTACTCTCACAAATAGAGAAAGATTTTGGCAATGGCGTTGCAGTCTATGGAGCTGGATTTGTGGGAACTTGGGCGTGTCAATATCTTAGATCAATAGGGGCTAAAATAAAATTTTTTATTGATAAAGATCCTCAGAAAGAAGGCACTTCGATTTATGAAATCCCGGTTTTTCTACCAACAGATCCAGTCATTTCATCAGTTTCATCTATATTTATTGCAGCCCGACATGCTATCAAAGATGTTTTAATGTCTATAACTAATAAAACTTCTAATGCAATATCTTTTGATGGGTATTATGTTGCTAAAAATTATGAGAAATTTATATCAGTAAGAGATAATTTTTTTACTGATGAAAAATCGATAGAAACTTATAACGCAATCTTGACGGCAATGTTAACCGGATCAACAAAAAGTTGCAGGGAAGTTATGGAAAAAGACATGTATTTTTCTATTCCAGAATTTAGTGGGACATTTAATGAAATTTTTGTCGATGCAGGTGCTTTTGTTGGCGATACAGTTGAACGTTTCATTTGGGAGAATCTTGGAACTTTTAAGCATATTTATGCATTTGAGCCAGGGCTTAAGCAATTTTTATCCTTACAAAAAAGAGTAAGCAGACTCTCTGAGGAATGGGCATTTGAATTAGATTGTATCTCTATGGTAAAAGCAGGACTTTCATCTGAAAATGGTTATATGGTTTGCTCATTTTTAGAAGATTCACCTATTCGCCACGGATTAATTAAAAAAAACTCTGAAAGTGAAATGGATGCATTGAATAGCTCTGAAGTCTACTCTTTAGATTCTTTCTTAAGAGGTAAGCCTGTTACCTTTATTAAAGCTGACATTGAAGGAATGGAAATGGATTTCTTGCAAGGCGCTCAGGAAACAATTTGTTGCTTTAAGCCAAAAATGGCGTTATGTGCTTACCATTATCCAAGCGATTTATTCGAAATTGCAGAATATGTTCGAAAGTTAGTACCTGAATATAAATTCAGCCTAAGACAACATGCGCCTATATTTGGCGATTTCGTGTTGTATTGTTATATTGATTGAGGCTATCTAATTTTAATTCTTCTTTATTTAAGCAAATAACCCTTTGGAAAAGATGATGAAAAAAACCCCACTAGAGCAATATAAGCAGGATATGCTAAACCGGGTTGTTTCCTATAAAAGCAACGAATCCCTCCAAAGAGCATCGAGAGAATTATTTGAGCAGATTGGTATTGGAAAAGCTAATTATGTATATAACTTTTTTTGGCTCGGAATACCTATTATTCAAATCCCTCAAGATTTGCAAGCTCTACAAGAGATAATCTGGGAAGTTAAGCCAGATCTTATCATTGAAACTGGAATTGCATGGGGAGGGACGCTAATCCATAGTGCATCTATGTTAGCCATTCTAGAATCATGTGGCATTATAAAAAATGGGCATGTTTTAGGTATTGATATCGATATACGCTCTCATAATAGAGAAGCAATTCTTGCTCATCCGTTAAGTAAGAAAATAACCATGCTAGAAGGATCAAGCATTAATAAAGAAATAATAGAAAAAGTCAAAAATTTCTCTGCTAATTATAAAAGAATTATGGTCTGTTTAGACAGCAATCATACTCATGATCATGTTCTCTCTGAACTAGAAGCTTATGCTCCATACGTGAGTCCAGGGAGTTATTGCATGGTTGGCGACACTGTTATTGAAGATGCACCAGAAACAATGACATCACAGCGCCCTTGGGGTAAAGGAAATAACCCAAAAACAGCAGTGTGGGAGTACATGCGTCGATTAAAAGAAGAAGGTCGAAAAGCATGTGATGGATTACCACTTTATTTTGAAATTAATAACATTATTGAAGATAAAATTGTTATTACAGGTTCTCCTGATGGTTTTCTTCGTAGATGCTGAAAGCGGCATGATGTTCCATATTAAAAGCAGATCAGCACGCAAGTTATTTTATGAATTTACGGAATTGAAGAAACGTTACTGGAGACGGTATTTTCAGACTCATGATTATTTTTATGTGACGGTAGAAAATATGAATGAAAAGACGATAAAAGAATAATTAGATCATCTAAATTTGAGCTAGGTCCAGTTTATAACTTTCGTATTAAATCTTAAGGTGCATCGCCTAAATGAAATGCATATGGACTTCCAGTTCGTTACTTTAACTCGCAGATTCTCAGTCGGTTATTATTGAGCAATACATTAATTAATCTATTGATTAATATTTAAAGGATTATGCTTCAACGTGATTAATTTCTCATAACTATTGATAAACTCTGGCCACTGATGCAGGAGAATTTTCATGAAAAAAGAAAAGCTAATGTTTTGTATATTTTCAGAAAACCGTTCTATGGCAGCTGCAATGATTGCTGCACTAGCTCAAGATTATGGTTGGGATGTAGATATTGAATTTATAGCACCACAAACTGATTTATCCTCGATACAAGAGAGGATCACTGTAGCAAAACCTGACCTTCTTGCGCTTTCATTTCGTTCTTATGAACGCCAACAAGCTTTTGAGGTTGCCTCTTTAGTAAAAGATATGGGCGTTAAAACTATTGCAGGAGGTACTCACCCAACGATGCTACCAGAAGATGTCATCCAATGCGGTTTCTTCGATGCAATTGTCCAAGGTGATGCTATGGGAGTACTAGACCAAATTTTAGATGGATACAAGAACTTCGAAAATAGCAAGCTAATTAAGGGCCAAAGACATCATGATAAAAAGGTTTATTTACGCCAAGCCTTTTCAGACAGCCAAAAATCTTTAATGAGAAGCACTCATACTGTAAATATGTTAACCAGCATTGGTTGCCCATTTTCTTGTAAATATTGTGGAAGTAGTCGCTTAGATTATTTTATGTTTCCTGAGCAAGAACTTGTTAACAACATGGTCGAACTAGCAACAAATTACGATGTAAAAATTTTTACTTTTCACGATGACTTACTTTGTGCAAATGTAAGAAGGCTACAAAGGATAAGCTCATTATTAGAAGAAAAACTGCCTGATCAGGAAGTTGGTTTTGGCAGAAGCATTAATGCTCGTGCATCAAATTTTAATGAGGATCTTGCCGCTGAGCTTGTCAGGCTAAAAATAACAGATGTAAGTTTCGGTATAGAGTCCGCTTCCACTAAATTACTTAAATTCTTGAAAAAGAAACAGACTCAAGAACATTGTTATAAGGCAATTGAATTGTGTCATAAATTTGGCTTGTACAGCAGAGTTAATCTTATGTTTGGAATACCAACTCAAGATCAGGATGACTATGAATTTTCGCTACAATTTATTAAAGATACACAACCAGATGTAGCTAATCTGTTTTATTTTACTCCATACCCTGGAACCGACCTGTACGATTATTGTTTTGACAATAATTATTTCCCAAATTCGTATGACCGCAACAGATTTGATTGGTTTAAACCAAATATAGATGGTATCAGAAATATCCAATGCCGCCTGAATAAAGTTGATTATGATATGGCAAATTATTATATGAATCAGATTAGCAATATTTATGACTCAGGCGACCGTTTACAACCATTACTAAATGAGTTTGACCAATACCCATGGGTCTTAATCGGCTCAAGTGTACAAATCTATTTCAGTCAGATTTTGAAAAAATTAAAAAAATATCGTTTAAAAAATTTTTTGGGATACTTTGATATAGCTCCTGGGGCTGCTTACTCTGTTGCTAATCGAGTTGATGATCATGAGTATTATACAGATTCCGATAAACCACCAGTTTGTTTCGTCACTTATTGTCATACTACAGGCCGGGATTTTCAGAACTTTCAGAGTGTAATTAAAGAGAAGTTTGGTAATAATGTACCACTGATATCAATATCTTCAATGAAACGACATACAGCAGAAGAAATACGGCATATGATTCATTTTAGTAGAGCTAAAATAGGTAGCCAAATGTAAAGATCTATTGAGAGCCTCTCTCTCTTAGAGAAAAGAGTTCTTCCTATCATTATTTGATATGCAGGACTAATACAGTACTAATCACGCTGACCTTACCGTTAGATTTGATAGGCGTTCATATGAGCGCCAGGTTCTACTGGCGCCTAACTAATAGTCATTTGAACACACTATCCTAAGCAAGGAATTCATTTACTTTAAATACAATCAAATTTAAATTAATTTATCAAGAAAACCACTCAAAAATATGCATTTATTACCAGTGGCTATACTGCAATAGCTTAGGTAATAAGAATCTTTCAATAATTTTTAGGAGCCTATTATTATGGGTGATGTACATGACGGATTACTAACCATAGGAATAACAAGCTATAATTATGGTTGTTATATTGAAGATGCAGTAAAGTCAGTTATCAATCAAACATCGCCCCATTGGAGACTGATTATTTGTGATAATTGTTCTATCGATAATACATCTGAAATTTTAAAACCTTATTTGCAAGATCCACGTATACATTTGGTGGTTCATGAGAAAAATATTGGCGCAATAAATAACAGTATATTTGTACTAAATAGTGCAAAAACTGAATTTTTCTCTTTTTTACAAGCAGATGATTTTCTTGACGCATCATTTGTTGAAAATGCTTTAGCGCAATTTAATAAACATCCAAACGCACCATTTACATTTTTTGACTGGCTTCAGTATATAGATGATTCAAAAACCAGTTTCCATCATGGCAGATTTCCATTCTCTCAAAGCCGTTCGGGTCCAATGCGCATAGGACCTTATCTTACAGTCTGTAATTTTGTTCCATTACATATGGTTGTATTCCGTACTAGTTATTTCCAAAAAGCTTATCCAGTTTTACTCGCATCACCATTGAAGCAAGTAGGTGAACAATATATCCTGAAGCTAATAGAAGATGAATATGGTTGCGGTTGTTATTCTGGAATAATGGGAGGGGTTTGGCGCCGCCATAATAAGCAGATGACTACTGAAAATATGGCCTCATCGTTGGCTCAAATTGAAGAACCATTAGAGAGGCATTGGTACGCATCCAAGGCACCTAATCCTGACTATGTTAATGTATTTTTATCGCTCGTTACTTTTATTCAATTA
>Ga0116151_10003619_pt1 | contig 13786 bp, 14 predicted proteins | sample AD_UKC117_MetaG_FD_89893 | JGI IMG/M metagenome (GOLD analysis project Ga0116151, IMG submission 89893) | Active sludge microbial communities of municipal wastewater-treating anaerobic digesters from Hong Kong - AD_UKC117_MetaG | ecosystem: Engineered > Bioreactor > Anaerobic > Digestate...
AATAGATCGGGTAGGGGAAGGTGGCGCCGGCGCCGGAGATGTCGGCGGCGCGGGCCGGGGCGGTCGCGATGGTCGCGACGGCGGCCACGCAGGCGGCGCGCAGGAGGTTGTTCAGAAGCATCGTACCCTCATCAATGTCGTTCATGTCGACGCGGTTGGCGTCGGAGCGCTCACTATCGGGTGAGCGCTGCGCATTAACGACACTTGGGTGACACTATCGTGACACAGCCGAAGGTCCAGCTTTCAAGGCTTTTTCGTACGTGTGCGATGCGGCACAGCGATCGCGCGCCCAGAAACCTCGGGGGAGGGCTTCAGGCTCAATTTTCGAGCCCGTAGCCGTATTTCTCGATGATGGCCCGCGCTTCCGGGCTCTTGAGGAAGGCGAGGAAGGCCTTGGCCGGGGCGCTGTCGGCGCCCTTCTTCAGAAGCACGGCGTCCTGCAGAATCGGCTTGTAGAGGGATTGCGGCACGACCCAGCGCGACCCGGAGGTCACTTTTGCAAGTTGCGACAGCGCGACGAAGCCGAGTTCGGCATTGCCGGTGTCGATGAACTGGTAGGCCTGCGCGATCGAATTGCCCTGCACGATCTTGGCCTGCAGCGAATCGTAAAGGCCGAGGGCCTTCATGGTCTCGACAGCAGCGGCGCCGTAGGGCGCTGCGGTCGGGTTGGCGATCGAGATCTTGGAGAACGCGTTCGCCTTCAGGACGTCTTCTCCCTTGGCCAGGTCGAGCGACTTGCTCCACAGCACGAGTTTGCCGACCGCATAAGTGAATCGGCTGCCGGCGACGGCGAGACCGGCTTCGACGGCCTCCTTCGGGCGCCTCGCGTCTGCGGACAGGAAAACCTGAAACGGCGCGTCCTGCTGGATCTGTGTGTAGATCTGGCCGGATGAACCGAAGCTGAGGACCGCATCCTGACCGGTCTTCTGTTTGAACAGCGCGGCGATTTCCTTGACCGGCGCCGTGAAATTCGCGGCGACGACGACTTGCGCGGCATTCGCGGCGGCCGCGACAGTCGGAGCCGTTTGTTCTGCATCCGCGATCGACACGGAGCAGGCGAGGGCGATGGTCGAAGCCACAACCGATACAAGCTTGCCGAATTTCATCTCGTTCCTTTCCAGCCGGAAGCGGCTTTGTCATCCTGTATCCAATGCGATATAGAACGACAATGCAATCCACATGCCGCCTATCGAGACAAATCGTCGCCGCCGCACTGGTTTTACTGATGGGAGGCGTTGTCGCTCCTCATGCGAGCGCAAGCGAAGCGGCCTGCTCGACTTTCGACTGGCCGCTCGAGCGTGAGCTGGCAAGCCTCTCGGCGCCGGGGCTCGGCCTGGCGGAATCCGGCGATGCTATCCGGGCAAACGGCGTCGCAATGGCGCTCAACCTGAAGCCGATGGCGAATGTAACATTCGCCCTGGCGCCCGAACGTAAGCCGAAGCACGCCGGAAGTTTCGGGGCGGTCGTGGTTGCGACGCCCGAAAAGCCGGGTCTCCACCAGATAACGCTGTCTGCCGAAGCATGGGTCGACGTCGTGCAGGATGGCCGATTCCTGAGGTCCGTCGCGTTTAGCGGCAGGAGCGGTTGCGCCGCGATGCGCAAGAGCGTGCGTTTTGAATTGCAGCAGCGCCCCGCGACAATCCAGATCAGCGGCGCATCAGGCCAACGCATCAATCTGATCGTGACGCCCGCCAATTAGCGGCGGAGGAGCGTGGTTTCGTCTGTCTGCGTCGCTACACGCCGTGTTATATTTCGAACAATATAGGAAAATTGCCCGGCGATCGAGCGCGCGGCCCTTCGCGAAGATCGGAGAAACCAAGAGAAATCATATGGCCCTGCCGGACCGCGTCGATGGCGCAAGGCTTGCTGTGGCGTGCGTATACGATGCAGGGGACGGATATGACCAACCGGCATTTCGACGCATTCTACTCCAATGGGGCGTCGCCTCTCGCCATTGTGCTCGGCACGAACGAGATCGCGTCGGCCGTCGCCGTTCATCTGACCGTCGCGGGCTTTGCCGTCGCAATGTGTCACGACCCATCGCCGCCTGTCATTCGCCGCGCGATGTCTTTCCACGACGCCTTGTTCGGCGACATCGCAACGATTGAAGGCGTGCTCGGCGAGCGCGCGGAGAACGCCATCGAGATCGCGAAGCTTCTTTCTGGCCAGCGCCGCGTCGCGGTGACGCCGCTCGATCTGACCGATCTCCTTGCGCTGCGCTCGCCCTTCGCGCTCGTGGACGCCCGCATGCAGAAGCACCGCGTAACGCCGGATTATCGGGGATTGGCGCGCGTGACCGTGGGGCTCGGCCCAAATTTCGTCGTCGACGCCAATTGCGACATCGCCGTCGAGACGAAGCCGTCGAGAAATGGCGGCATTGTCGCGGATGGCGCGACAGCGGTGGCCGATGGCGAGGCGCGCCAGCTGGGCGGCGTCGGGCGAGAGCGTTTCGTCTATACGCGCCACGAAGGTCTTTGGCATACGCCGGTCGACCTCGGCATGCGTGTTTTCAAGGGTTTCGTTCTCGGCCACCTCGATGGCGCGCCGGTCCATGCGCCGATCGACGGCCTGGTGCGGGGCATAGCGCGCGACGGCGCGCGCATGCCGGCGGGCGTCAAACTTCTCGAGATCGATCCGCGCGGCCGCAAGGCGAAATGGACGGGCATGGACGAGCGTGGCCGCGCCATTGCGGAGGCGACAGTCTCCGCGATCAAGATCGTCGCTGCGCGCAAGTCCGCTGTCGGACTGGCTTCGCATGCGTTCGTCCACTGAGCAGAGAAATGCCCTGGAGACTTGGTAGTTCAGGCGCTGCCCAGCTATTCTGCATGAAGCAGCCGAATAGCCGGGCGATCGATGCCTCTTAAGCCTTCCAAGATCGACATTGTCGTGCATTTCGCCAACGGCGGACGACTGACGCCGGAAGATTTCGTTTTGATCGAGGCGATCCGGCAGCATCGCTCGATCATCGGCGCTGGGCGCGCGACGGGCATTTCCTATCGCAAGTGCTGGCTGATGGTCGACGCGCTCAATCGCACCTTCGAGTCGCCGGTGTTTGCGACATACCCGGGCCGCAAGGAGGCGGGGTCGGAAATCACCCCGTTCGGCGAAAGGCTGGTCGCGCTCTATCGCTCCATGGAGCGGCGTTCGCGCAGCGGCGCGGCTGCGGCGATGCAGGAGCTGGAGGGCGCGCTCAATCCCCGCTACCAGCCGCGGGCCAGCGGCGCGGCGTCGGAAGCGGGGAGCCCTCAGCAGCGACGTCAGCGATCGCGACAGTCTTGATCATGGCCCAGGCGCGCAGGCCAGGCTCGAGCGCCAGCCGCTCGACGGATTCAGAGGTGACGAGCGCGTCGAGGCGCGTTTGGCCGAGATCCAACGCGACGCGGACATAGGGCAGGTCGAGGGGCTCGATTTCCGCGATCGTGCCCGGCAACCTGTTGGTGATCGAGACATCCATCGGTCGCGAAAGCGCAAGAGCCACGTCGCGAGCGTCGATGATCACGATGACGCCGGAATCGGGGGGCGCGGCGACGAGCGGCACGCGCAATTCTCCGTCGCCGAAGAAAAGCGTCGAGAGGCCATAAGCCCTATCGTGCCGCAAGACGCGCGCGGCGAGCCGCGTCCTGATCTGGAGCGGCCGCGCCTCGCCGGTAGTCGAGCCGTGTGTCATCAGCGGTCCGGAAGCGAGATTTGCGCCAACTTGGTATCCGGGAGAGCGTTGCATGCCTGTTCGGACGCCAGCTGATGGAGGAGCGTTCAGTCTGCTGCAAATATCGGCTTGATCGCGCGGTTGCGCAAACCTAAAGCTCTCAGCTGTATCTTGAAAGATATTGCATAATGCGACAGGCGAAGGCGAACCTCCATGAAAATCTCCGCGCGCAACACGATCCCCGGCACGATCGTCGAGATCAGGAAGGGCGCGACAACGGCGCATGTGCGTATCGACATCGGCGGCGGCGCCGTCATCACCGCGTCGATCACCAACGAAGCGGTCGACGAATTGGGACTGAAGACGGGCGACGCGGCCTTCGCGGTCGTCAAGGCGTCCGATGTCATGGTCGCTGTGCCCTGAAGCGGCGTGCACCGTGATGACGAGGCCGGTTGCGCCTGACCCTGCGACCGCCGCGACGCGCGCGGTTCTCGAGCGCTTGCTGCGCGACGATGCGCCATATGGCGATCTCACCACGGAAGCGCTCGAGATCGGCGCGCTGCCGGCGGTCATGACTTTTCACGCGCGGGACGCGATGGTGGCGGCGCTGGTCGAGGACGCCGCGGCGATCGTCGAAATCGCGGGAGGCGTCGTCGATTGGAGAGCGCGGTCGGGGGACCGGCTGCAACCGGGGGCGCCGATCCTGTCGGCGCGCGGGCCGGCGGGCGCGCTTCTCAAAGGCTGGAAGGTTGCGCAGACCTTGATCGAGATCTGGTCCGGCGTCGCCACGTCAGCTTCGGAAATCGTGACAGCTGCGCGCTCGGTTTCGCCCGACATTGCGGTCGCGTGCACGCGCAAGCACACGCCCGGAGTCAAGGATTTCGCGGTCGCCGCGGTGAAGGCGGGCGGCGCGGCGATGCATCGGATGGGGCTTTCCGAAACGATACTCGTCTTTCCCGAGCATCTGGCGTTTCTCGAGGGCGTGGACGGCGCGGCGCTCGTTGCTGCCGCTCGAACGTCTTCGCCTGAAAAGAAGCTGGTGATCGAGGTGAAGTCGATCGAAACGGGTGTGGCCGCCGCTGTCGCGGGATTTGAAATCATCCAGGCCGAGAAGTTTTCCCCCCGCGAACTGGCGAAGCTTGTCTCGGCGGTGTCGGCGCTCGATCGCCGCCCCCTGATCGCGGCGGCGGGCGGCGTCAATACGGCAAACGCGGCTGACTATGCGAGGTCTGGCGCGGACTTCCTGGTGACGTCGGCTCCCTACGCCGCCGCCCCGCGAGACGTCGCTGTGAAAATCGCGCCGCAGGCGTAGAGCGCTGCATCAGGTGTGAAAATCGCTCGGCCCGATCTTCGGGAAGAAGTCGCGGCGGTTGTCCGAGATATAGGCGCGGAAAATCTCCGCCGCCCTGGTCAATTGGCGATTGGACCGGTTGAGCAGGAACCACTGGCGCACGAGCGGCAGGCCGACGACGGGCAGGGCGACGAGCTTGCCGTCCTTCAGTTCGGTCATGCAGGTGTGCGCGGAAATGATCGCGATGCCCAGGCCCGCCAGCACGGATTGCTTGATCGTCTCGTTCGATCCCATTTCCGTGAGATCGAAGGCGCGCCCGCCGCCGATGCGCTCGAGAAAGCGCTCCATCAGCATGCGTGTGCCCGACCCCTGCTCACGCGCCAGGATGCGCTCCTTCAGCAGGTCCTCGGGCAGGATTTCGGCGTCGCCGACGAGGCGGTGATTGGCCGGGGCGATCAGCACGTGGGGATGATCGCCGAGCGGGATGCTCTCCACCTCGATATGCGCGGGCGGCCGGCCCATCAGGAGAATGTCGTATTCGCTGCGCTCGAGCCCGCGCACGATCTCGCTGCGGTTGCCAATCGCCAGATTGACGCGGATGTCGGGATGGGCTGCGCGAAAGCTCGCGACGATCGACGGCGCGAGATATTTGGCGGTGGAGACCACGCCGAAGACGACAGAACCGATTGCGCCCGAGCGAAGGGCGGCGACCCGCTCGCTGGTCTGTTCCACGATGCGCTCAATGTCGCGCGCGGCCGCCAGGAATTCGGCGCCGATCTCGGTCGGCGTGAAATTGGAATTGGCGCGATCAAACAGCGGCGCGCCGGCCTCGATCTCCAGTAGTTTCAGCTGGGTCGTGATGGCGGGCGGCGTCACGCCCAACAGTTTGGCGGCGCCGGACACGGAGCCTGTCTCGACAGTGGCCGCCAGGGCGCGCAGCTGCTTCCAGGTCATTCCGCGAAAGTCGCTCATTCAATCAAATTAAATCAGAGTTCGATTTTTTTAAATTTCTTTTTGCGCGCGCCCGCTCCAGTGTCCGCCGCAAGCGGTCGCAACCGCAGGGAGGAACGACATGGCTGGCGCGACGGGGCTGCTGCCGGAAGCAGCGGGGGAAGAACTCGACGCCTATCTCGCGCGTTGGCGGCAGGCGGCGCCGGGTCGTGATGGAGTGGCCGAGACGATCGCCGCGCTCGCTCGCGCGACAGCCGAGATTGCCGCGCTCGTTCGCCTCGGGCCGCTCGCAGGCGCGCTAGGGGCAGCGGCAGGCGGGGCCAATGCCGACGGGGATGTGCAGAAGAAGCTCGACGTCCTCGCCAATGACGCGGTGCTGAAGGCGCTGAGAGCATGCGAAGCGGTCGCCTATTTCGCGTCCGAGGAAGAAGAGGAAATCCAGAGCCTGCGCGCGGGCGGCGCCTGCGCGGTCGCGGTCGATCCGCTCGATGGCTCCTCGAATATCGACGCCAATACGTCGATCGGCACGATCTTTTCGGTCTATCCCGCCTCGCCGGACGGGGCGACGGGCTCTTTCTTCCGTCCGGGGGCAGAGCAGGTTGCGGCGGGTTACACCATCTACGGGCCGTTTTCGGCGCTGGTGCTGACGCTCGGCGCCGGCGTCGAGATGTTCGTACTCGATCCTTCCGGCCACTATCGGCGCGCGGATGCGCATATGTCGATCCCGCGCTCGACGCGCGAATATGCGATCAACGCCTCCAACTATCGCTACTGGCTGGAGCCGGTGCGCGATTTCATCGACGATTGCATCGCCGGCGCCGAGGGACCGCGCGCCAAGGATTTCAACATGCGTTGGCTCGCCTCGCTGGTGGGCGACACGCATCGCATCCTCTCGCGCGGCGGCGTGTTTCTCTATCCCGCCGACAAGCGGCCGGGCTACGAGCGCGGGCGGTTGCGCCTGCTGTACGAGGCCGCGCCGATCGCCTTTCTCGTCGAACAGGCCGGCGGCGACGCCACCGATGGGCTGACGCGCATTCTCGACAAGATCCCCGGCGCGCTGCACGAGCGCACGCCGCTCGTGTTCGGCTCGTCGGAGAAGGTCGCGCGCATCGCCGAGCACCACGCCGATTCCTCCCATGCCCGCATCCGCTCGCCGCTGTTCGGCAAGCGTGGCCTGTTTCGCGCCTGAGGTTCGCCCATGTCGATCAAACACCCCATCATCTCGGTCGTCGGCTCCTCCGGCGCCGGCACCAGTACGGTCAAACACACGTTCGACCAGATTTTCCGTCGCGAAGGCATTAACGCGGCCTCGATCGAGGGCGACGCCTTCCATCGCTTCGACCGCGCCGACATGAAGGCGGAAATGGTGAAGCGGCTGGCCGCCAACGACCAGACGTTCAGCCATTTCTCCGAAGATGCGAACCTGCTCGACGAACTGGCCGCGCAGTTCAAGCGCTTCGGTGAGACCGGACGCTGTCGCTCGCGCCACTATGTCCACGACCTGGGAGAATCCGAGAAGTTCGGAGTGCCGCCCGGCCATTTCACGGATTGGCGCGATGTCGGGGAGAATTGCGATCTTCTGTTCTACGAGGGCCTGCACGGCGCCGTGCGAACGGAGAAGACCGACATCGCGTCGCATGCCGATCTCAAGATCGGCGTCGTGCCGGTCATCAATCTCGAATGGATCCAGAAGATCCATCGCGACCGCGCCTCGCGCGGCTATTCGACCGATGCTGTGACCGACACGATCCTGCGCCGCATGCACTCCTACGTGCACACGATCTGCCCGCAATTCACCGAAACCGACATCAACTTCCAGCGCGTGCCGATCGTCGACACGTCCAATCCCTTCGTTGCGCGGTGGATACCGACGGCGGGCGAGTCGCTGGTCGTCATCCGCTTCAAGAATCCGCGCGGCATCGACTTCTCCTATCTCGTCGCGATGATCCAGGGCAGCTGGATGACGCGCGCCAATTCGATCGTCATTCCCGGCGACAAGCTCGACCTCGCCATGCAGCTCATCCTGACGCCGATGATCTTCCGGCTGGTCGAACGCGCGCGCGCGGCCAGGTGATCAGCCAAGCGACGAGACCAATCGAGGGAAACGCCATGACCGACGCTGATACGCTCGACCGCCCCGCAACATCCGCATCCATGCGCGACTGCGCCAACGCTCTTCGCGCGCTGGCGATGGATGCTGTCGAGAAGGCCAAGTCCGGCCATCCCGGCATGCCGATGGGCATGGCTGATGTCGCGGCTGTGTTGTTCACGAAGTTCATGAATATCGATCCCGCCGATCCCGCATGGCCGGACCGCGACCGGTTCGTGCTGTCGGCCGGCCACGGTTCGATGCTGCAATATGCGATCCATCATCTGCTCGGCTATGCCGACATGGGGATCGAGCAGATCAAGAATTTTCGGCAGCTCGGTTCGACGACCGCCGGCCATCCGGAATATGGCCATACGCTCGGCGTCGAAACGACGACGGGTCCGCTCGGGCAGGGGATCGCGACGGCGGTCGGCATGGCGCTCGCCGAGCGCATGCTGAACGCGCGCTATGGCGACCAACTGGTCGACCATCGCACCTTCGTCATCGCGGGCGACGGCTGTCTCGAAGAGGGCGTCAGTCACGAGGCGATCGATCTTGCCGGTCATCTCGGGCTCGGGCGTCTGATCGTGCTGTGGGACGACAATCGCATCACCATCGACGGCGCGACCGAGCTTTCAACCTCGATGGACCAGGTCGCGCGCTTCGAGGCGGCCGGCTGGTTCACGGCGCAGATCGACGGGCATGATCCGCAAGCGATCGAGGCGGCGTTGCGCGCGGCTTGCGACAATGACAGCCGGCCTTGGCTGATCGCCTGCCGCACGACGATCGGTTTCGGCGCGCCGACGCGCGCGGGGACATCCAAAGCGCATGGCGAGCCGCTCGGCGCCGACGAAATCGCGGGCGCGCGTCAAAAACTCGGATGGCCGCATGCGCCTTTCGTCATTCCAGATGATGTCAGCACCGCATGGCGCGCTGCGGCCGACCGCGGCGCCAGGGCCAGCGACGCCTGGCGGGCGCGCCTGAATGCGTCACCCGACGGTTCGCGCCTGCTCGCGCAATTGTCCGGCGATGCGCCGGGCGCCGCGAGCGCGCTGAGCGCGCTGAAGCGTCAATTGTCGGAGAGCGCGCCGAAGATCGCGACGCGCAAGGCCTCGGAGACCGCGCTCGCCGCGATCAATGGCGCGACCGATCTGACGATCGGCGGCTCGGCCGATCTCACCCATTCCAATCTCACGATCACAAAGGGCATGGCGCCGGTCGGCCCGAATGCGTTCGCCGGTCGCTACATGCACTACGGCATTCGCGAACACGGCATGGCGGCGGCGATGAACGGCCTGGCGCTGCACGGCGGGTTCATCCCCTACGGCGGCACGTTCATGGTCTTCTCCGACTATGCGCGCGGCGGCATGCGTCTGTCGGCGCTGATGGGCCAGCGTGTCATCTATGTGCTGACGCATGACTCGATTGGTCTCGGCGAAGACGGGCCGACGCATCAGCCGGTCGAGCATCTCGCCATGCTGCGCGCGACGCCGAATTTGTTGATGTTCCGGCCGGCTGACGCTGTCGAGACCGCCGAATGCTGGCAGGCGGCGCTGGAGGCGCGCACCTGTCCTTCGGCGCTCGCGCTGTCGCGCCAGGCATTGCCGACCGTGCGTACGACACATGTCGACGAGAATCTCAGCGCGCGCGGCGCCTATGTGCTGCGCGAGGCGGTGGGCGCGCGCGACGTCACGTTGCTGGCGACGGGCTCGGAGGTCGAGATCGCGCTCGCAGCGGCCGATCTTCTCGGCGCCAAGGGCGTGAAGGCGGCGGTCGTCTCCATGCCGTGCTGGGAATTGTTCGAGCGCCAAACAGAAGCCTACCAGCAGGCGACGCTCGGTTCGGCGCCGCGCGTCGCGGTGGAGGCCGCCGCCCGTTTCGGCTGGGATCGCTGGCTCGGCGCGCGCGGCCGCTTCGTCGGCATGAACGGCTTCGGCGCCTCTGCGCCGGCCGGCGATCTCTACAAGCATTTCGGCATCACGGCGGAGGCGGTCGCCGCCGCCGCCCTGCAAACACTGGCCTGACAACAGGGCCCTCGTGCTGAGGAGGCCGTGCAGCGGCCGTCTCGAAGCATGATTCAGAGTTACGGGTGAAGCCATCCTTCGAGACGCGGGCTTCGCCCGCTCCTCAGGATGAGGAGTTTCGCTTTCGCGTAACACGACGAGGAGGACAAGATGGCGCGCATCACCATGCGGCAATTGCTGGACCATGCAGCCGAGCGCGGCTACGGCGTGCCGGCGTTCAACATCAACAATATGGAGCAGGGGCTCGCGATCCTGGAGGCCGCGAAGGCCACGGATTCGCCCGTCATCATCCAGGCGAGCCGCGGCGCGCGTTCTTACGCCGGCGACATCATGCTCGCCAAGATGATGGAAGCGCTGGAGGCCATGTATCCCGCGATTCCGATCTGCATCCATCAGGACCACGGCGACCGCGTCTCGACCTGTCTGTCGGCGATCCAGAACGGCTTTACATCCGTCATGATGGACGGCTCGCTGAAGGAGGACGGCAAGACGCCGGCCGACTACGACTACAACGTGTCGATCACCCGTGAGGTCACGCGCCTCGCCCATATGGTCGGCGCGTCCGTGGAAGGCGAACTCGGCTGTCTCGGCTCGCTCGAGACCGGCCATGGCGAGGCCGAGGATGGCCACGGTTTCGAGGGCAAGCTCGACCGCTCGATGCTGCTGACCGATCCAGACGAGGCCGCGCGCTTCGTCGCCGACACCAGCGTCGATGCGCTGGCGGTTGCGATCGGCACGTCGCACGGCGCCTACAAGTTCACGCGCAAGCCGACCAGCGACGTGCTGGCGATGGACGTGATCGAGCGCATCCATGCGCGCCTGCCGAACACGCATATTGTCATGCACGGCTCGTCGTCGGTGCCGGAGGAATGGCGCGAAATCTTCAACGCCAATGGCGGCGAGATGCGCGAGACCTATGGCGTGCCGGTCGAGGAGATCGTGCGCGGCATCAAGCACGGCGTGCGCAAGGTCAACATCGACACGGATCTGCGGCTCGCCTGCGTCGCCGAATTCCGGCGTGTCGCGCATACGAAACGCGACGAATTCGATCCGCGCAAGTTCCTGAAACCCGCGATGGACGCGATGCGCGATGTATGTCGGGCGCGGTTCGAAGCGTTTGGAACGGCGGGCAACGCCTCGAAGATCAAGGTCATCCCGATGAGCGACATGGCAAGGCGCTACGCGTCCGGCGCGCTCGACCCTCAGGGCGCGACGAAGAGCGCCGCCTGATCGAACGGATATGCGCGGAACGCGCGACAATCATGGAGAGACGAAGATGGACCAGTCAAACCGCTACGCCAATCTGGATCTTAAGGAAGCCGATCTCATCGCGGGCGGCCGCCATGTGCTGTGCGCCTACATCATGAAGCCGAAGGCCGGTTACGGAAATTACATCCAGACCGCCGCGCATTTCGCCGCCGAGTCCTCCACCGGCACGAATGTCGAGGTCTCGACCACCGACAATTTCACCAAGGGCGTCGACGCGATCGTCTACGAGATCGACGAGGCGAAGGAGATCATGAAGATCGCCTACCCGATAGAACTGTTCGACCGCAATATCATCGACGGGCGGGCGATGATCGCCTCGTTCCTGACGCTGACGATCGGCAACAACCAGGGCATGGGCGACGTCGAGTACGGCAAGATGTACGACTTTTACATGCCGCCGGCGCTGCTGCGCCTGTTCGACGGGCCGGCGACGACGATCAAGGATCTCTGGCGCGTGCTCGGCCGCCCAGTGGTCGACGGCGGCTTCATCGTGGGCACGATCATCAAGCCGAAGCTCGGCCTGCGGCCCGAGCCGTTCGCGCGCGCGTGCTACGATTTCTGGCTTGGCGGCGATTTCATCAAGAACGACGAGCCGCAAGGCAACCAGACTTTCGCGCCGTTCAAGGAGACGGTGCGCGCTGTCAATGACGCGATGCGCCGTGCGCAGGATGCGACCGGCCAGCCGAAACTGTTCTCGTTCAACATCACCGCCGATGACCATTACGAGATGATCGCGCGCGGCGAGTATATTCTCGAGACGTTCGGCGAGAACGCCGATCATGTCGCCTTCCTCGTCGACGGCTATGTGGCGGGCCCCGCCGCGATCACCACGGCGCGGCGCAATTTCCCCAAGCAATATCTGCACTACCATCGCGCGGGCCATGGGGCGGTGACCTCGCCGCAGTCCAAGCGCGGCTATACGGCCTTCGTGCTCGCGAAAATGTCGCGCCTGCAGGGCGCGTCGGGCATCCATGTCGGCACGATGGGCTATGGCAAGATGGAAGGCGAAGCGAGCGACCGGATCGCTGCGACCATGATCACGCAGGACAAGGCGCAGGGGCCATTCTACGCGCAGGACTGGCTCGGCATGGCCCCGACGACGCCGATCATCTCTGGCGGCATGAATGCGCTGCGCATGCCGGGATTTTTCGAGAATCTCGGTCATTCCAACCTGATCATGACGGCGGGCGGCGGCGCCTTCGGCCATGTCGACGGCGGGGCGGCGGGCGCCATCTCGCTGCGCCAGGCCGAACAGTGCTGGAAGACCGGCGCCGATCCTGTCGAATTCGCGCGGGATCATCGCGAATTCGCGCGCGCCTTCGAGAGCTTCCCGCACGACGCAGACGCGCTCTATCCGGGCTGGCGCGAGCGCTTGCATGTGAAGGCGGCGTGAGCCATTTAATCCGGCGCGCGGCGCAAGGCCGCGCGCCCATTTTCGCGTGAGGGGACAGCAGTATGAGCTTCGACCGATCGATCAAGATCGCCCCGTCGATCCTCTCGGCGGATTTCGCCGCTCTCGGCGCGGAATGCCGCGCGATCGAGGCGCAGGGCGCGGAATGGGTGCATGTCGACGTGATGGATGGGCATTACGTGCCCAACATTACGATCGGGCCGGCCGTCTGCGCGGCGCTGCGCCCGCACATCAAGGGCGTGATGGACGTGCATCTGATGATCGCGCCGGCCGATCCCTATATCGAGGCCTTCGCCACGGCGGGCGCCGACATCATCACGGTTCACGCCGAAGCGGGGCCGCATCTCGACCGCTCGCTGCAGCTCATCCGCTCCTTCGGCAAGAAGGCGGGCGTTTCGCTCAATCCCTCGACGCCGGAAAATGTCATTGAATACGTGCTCGACCGGCTCGATCTCGTGCTTGTCATGAGCGTCAATCCGGGGTTTGGCGGGCAGAGCTTCATTCACAGCCAGGTGGACAAGGTTCGCCGCATTCGCTCGATGATCGGCGAGCGGCCGATCCATCTGGAGGTGGATGGCGGCGTGACGCCAGAGACCGCGCCGCTGGTGGCCGCCGCCGGCGCCGATGCGCTGGTCGCGGGTTCCGCCGTGTTCAAGGGCGGCTCGGTCGACAATCCCGGCGTCTACGGTCGGAATATCGCGGCCATTCGCGCAGCGGCCGAAGCCGCGCGACGCAAGGCCGCGGCCTGACGGGCCACACATCCGGCGAACTGCAAAGAAAAGGGGCCGCACCTTTCGGTGCGGCCCCTTTTCTTGTCGGGAACAGCGGCGCTTCGCGCCGCCGTCTCGAGATCAGCGCCTGTTCGCGATCAATATTTGCTCGCGATCAATACTTGGCGACAACCGGGCGCGGCTTGTCGCCGAACTTGTAGGAGACGCCGAGCGAGCCTTCGAACTGGTGCATCGACAGCGTGATCGAGCGCGCGATGTTGTAGCCGAAGGGCGTCATTTCCGGACCCGTCACCGTCTTGGTCGGCACGACGCTCATGGCGAGGTCGAAGGTCAGGTTCTCGGTGTACTTGTAGCCGAGGCCAGCCGTGATGTGA
>Ga0116151_10003621_pt1 | contig 13783 bp, 12 predicted proteins | sample AD_UKC117_MetaG_FD_89893 | JGI IMG/M metagenome (GOLD analysis project Ga0116151, IMG submission 89893) | Active sludge microbial communities of municipal wastewater-treating anaerobic digesters from Hong Kong - AD_UKC117_MetaG | ecosystem: Engineered > Bioreactor > Anaerobic > Digestate...
ATAGGCCCGACGATAGGATGAGGCTGAGGCGCGCGACGGCCGCCGCCGCCGCCTTGCGTCCGGAGGCGCTCGACGGCCTATCCGCCGGCGAGGCGAAAGCGCGGGCGAGGGCCCTGGCCGGGAGGGCCGAGGCGGCAGGGCTCGACCCGGTCGCGACGATCGATCGGGCCTTGCCGGGCAAGGACTGGGTACAGGCCCGCCTCGTCATGCGGCGCGACGAGGAGAACCTCAGGCTGGACGCGGCCGCCGATAACGCCTACGGACGCGCCTACGCCGCGATCCGCGATAGTCTAGCCGAGACCAGGGCCACGGCCGAGGCGGTCGAGGCCGCCGTCGGCGAGCTGTGGCGCCGCTACGCTGACGAGAAAGCCGATGCCCCGCTCGTATCGCCGCTGGCCCGATATGACCAGTGGATCCCCGGAACGCGGGCGCTCCGCGCGTCCCACCAGTACGCCCTCGATATCTTCTTCACGAGCCTGTCGCGAGACGGCGTCGTGGAGAAGGGGCCGGCTATCGTCAGCATGAGCCGCGGCGTCGTCGTATCGGCCGCGGACGACTGGGTCGGCGGCGACCGGCCTTCCGCCTACGTCTCGGGCGGGCTGTCGCCCAAGGCCGGCAACGGCGTCGTGGTCTACGATCCGCCGTCCGGCCGCTACTACGCGTACTTCCACCTGAGCGACGTGGCGGTACGGACCGGCCAGCTCGTCGAACCGGGGCAGAAACTGGGACGCGGAGGCAATACCGGCGTCAACGCGCGGAGGCGCGGCCACGGCGGCCACCTGCACCTCGAGATCCACGACGCCGACGGAACGGCGCTCTCGGCCTTCGAGCTGCGCGACCTGATCTTGTCCATTCGTTGAACGACCCGCGTGATTACCCCTGGAAAAGCGGTATATTAATCTAAGCGCGCCGTTGCATACGGCCTCGGCGCGCGATGAGGAGGTACCATGAAGCGAATCGCCATCGTCATACTGCTCGCGCTCGTAGCCGCCGGCGCCTGGGGCCAGGACCTGGCCGGATTCCAGGAGGGGTTCGACGGCTTCGCGACGGCCCTAGCGCCGACGCTGTCGTACAACGCCACGGCCGGCAACAACTGGTCCGACGCGTATATCGGAAACTTCCCCCGTTTCGGCGTGGGCGCCGCGGTCGGGTTTACGTCCGTCCCGGTAGATAAGTTAGACGCCCTCATAGGGACGATAGGGACCGGCGTCGAGATACCGGAGGCCCTCTCCCAGCTGGGCTTGCCCGTACCCGCGGCCGCGCTGTCGGCTAAGATAGGCGGCTTCGTCCTACCCTTCGATATCGGCCTCAAGGCGATGATGCTGACGCCCGAGATGACCGCGAGCTTCGACGCGATGGGCTTCTCGTTCGACTACTCGCTGTTCGGCGGCAACGTCCGCTACGCGCTGGTCAAGCAGAACCTGCTCCTGCCCGACGTGTCGATCGGGGCCGGATATAACCGCCTGAGCGGCGCTATCTCGATGCCGCTCGGCATCGCCGGACAGAGCTTCACCTTCAACGACGGTACGTTGGACCACACCCTCGCGGTCAGCGACCCCGACCTGGCCCTGGCCTGGACCACCGACAGCTTCGACTTCACCGTGCAGGCGTCCAAGAAGATCCTGTTCATCGAGCCATACGTCGGGGCCGGCCTGTCCGTGGGCAAGTCGACCGTACGCGGCGGCATCGAGAGCCAGCTGACCTATGACGGCGCGGCCGTTACCGAGGACCAGGTTCAGGAAATAAAGGACGCGCTCGAGGCAGCTGAAATCACCGTGCCAGACCTGAGCGCCGACGGGTTCATGTTCGGCTCCGAGGACTCCTCGCCGGCCTTCCGGGTCTACGGCGGCCTGTCCCTGTCGCTGTTCGTCATCAAGCTCGATACCTCGGTCACCTACGCGCCGGCGTCGCAGAGCCTCGGCGCTCAGGTCATGCTCAGGCTGCAATTCTAGGCTAATCCGGGATATAGCCGTCCCCCGCCGCGGTCTCGCGGGCATCCGTCATGCTTGACAGTAGCGGCGGGGCGGCTTAGTATGAAAGCACTGTGAAGAACCAAAAAACCAAGGTACTGGTCATAGTAGAGGACGGACGCAAGCCGCTCGAGGCTATAGCCAAGACGATCAAGTCGACGCTCGTCGACAAGGCCGCGGTCAAGGCGCGTAGCGCCTCCGAGGTGGCGATACCGGAGATCCTGGCCGCCGACGCGTACGCGTTCGGCGTCGGCGACTCCGCTTCGTCGTCATGGGCCGAGATCAAGCGCCTCTTGACCGGGATGAACCTTGCGGGCAGGAAGGCCGGCTTCTTCGTCGAGGCCGACGGAGCCGCCGCCGGCCTCAAGGCGGCCTTCGAGCCGGCCGAGCTGTCGGTCGCCCCCCGGGACCTGGTCGCCGGGGATCCGGCCGTCGCCGACGCCTGGATACTGGCGCTGCTCGGCGTCTGAAATCCCGCTCTTCACGATCAAACGCAACGCGAGGTGCTTATGTCCGCAGGTTTCAACCTAGACGACGCCATCAGGAAGGTGCCGGATTTTCCCAAGCCCGGCATCCTGTTCTACGATATAACCAGCGTGCTGTCCAAGCCGGACGCATTCCGCTACTGCGTCGACGCGATGGTCAAGCTCTATAAGGGCGCCGAGCTGGACGCCGTGGCCGCGATCGAGTCGCGCGGGTTCCTGTTCGCGGCCCCGCTGGCCGACAGGCTCGGCATCCCGCTGATCCTGGTCCGCAAGAAGGGCAAGCTGCCCGGCAAGACCATCGCCAAGAGCTATTGCCTCGAATACGGCACCGCCGAGATCGAGATCCACGAGGCCGATATCCCCAAGGGCGGCAGGGTACTGCTGATCGACGACCTGATAGCCACCGGCGGAACGCTCCGCGCGGCCGCCGACATCCTCGAGGCGGGCGGAGCCGTACCGGCCGGCGTCTTCGGCGTCATAGGCTTGCCGTTCCTGCACTACGAGAAGGCCCTCGAGGGCCTCGAGATCCGGACGCTCATCGAGTACTTCGGAGAATAAGGAGCCATACTCATGTCCATATCCCTCGTAAAGAATAACGCCTGGCACCCCAGGCGAGGCCCCGTCGTGCTCGTCGTGATGGACGGCGTCGGCTACGGCAAGTATAAGGAAGGCGACGCCGTCGCCGCGGCCGACATGCGCCACTTCAGGGCGATGGAGGCTTCCTGCCCTTCCGTCCGCCTCAAGGCCCACGGCACGGCGGTCGGGCTACCCTCCGACGACGACATGGGCAACAGCGAGGTCGGCCACAACGCCATCGGCTGCGGCCGCGTATTCGCCCAGGGCGCCAAGCTCGTCTCCGCCTCGATCGAGACCGGGGCCATGTTCGCCGGGGAGACCTGGAAGCGCCTCGTGTCGAACGTCCTGGCCGGCGACGGCAGGACGCTCCATTTCCTCGGCCTCTTCTCCGACGGCAACGTGCACTCGCATATCGACCACCTGAAGGCGATGATAGCCCGGGCCAAGGCCGACGGCGTCAGGCGCGTCCGCGTGCACGCGCTGCTCGACGGGCGCGACGTCGGCGAGCAGAGCGCGCTCGAGTACCTGGAGCCCTTCGAGGCCTTCCTGGCCGGGCTGTCCGGCGGCGGCTTCGACTACCGCGTCGCCTCCGGCGGCGGCAGGCAATACATCACGATGGACCGCTACGGCGCCGACTGGTCGATGGTCGAGCGCGGCTGGAAGGCGCACGTGCTCGGGCTGGGAGCCCGCTTCGCGAGCGCCGAGGAGGCGATCCTCCACTACCGCGCCGAGAAGCCGTCGCTGATAGACCAGGACATGCATGAGTTCGTCATCGAGGAGGACGGCAAGCCGATAGGCACGGTAGAGGACGGCGACTCCTTCGTCTACTTCAACTTCCGCGGGGACCGCGCGCTAGAGATCACCGCGGCCTTCGAGGACGACGACTTCCCGCACTTCGACCGCGTCAGGCGCCCCAAGGTCGCCTACGCCGGCATGATGGAGTACGACGGCGACCTGCACGTGCCGTCGGCCTACCTCGTCAGCCCGCCGTCGATCGACCGGACGATGGGCGAGTACCTGGCCGGCTCCGGCGTCAGGATGATGGCGATCTCCGAGACGCAGAAATACGGCCACGTCACCTACTTCTTCAACGGCAACCGCCAGGGCAAGTTCGACGAGAAGCTCGAGGACTACGTCGAGGTCAAGAGCGACCTCGTGCCGTTCGAGCAGCGCCCCTGGATGAAGACCGCCGAGATCACCGACCGCGTTATCGCGGCCATAGAGGGCGGCCAGTACCGCTTCATCCGCCTCAACTACCCCAACGGCGACATGGTCGGCCACACCGGCGTCTACCAGGCCGTCGTCTGCGGCCTCGAGGCCATGGACCTGCAGCTCGGCCGGCTCAAGGCCGCGGTGGAGAAGGCCGGCGGCGTGCTCGTCCTGACCGCCGACCACGGCAACTCGGACGACATGTACGAGCACGACAAGAAGTCCGGCTCGGTGACCGTCAAGGCCGACGGAGAGCCTAGGGCCAAGACCAGCCACTCGCTCAACCCCGTTCCCTGCGTCGTCTACGACCCCGAGTACGCGGGCGAGTACGAGAAGGAGCTACGAGCCGGGCTCGGCATCAGCTCGCTCGCGGCCACCTGCATCGAGCTGCTCGGCTTCGCGCCGCCCGAGGGCTACGATCCGTCTGTCCTCGAGCCGGCCAAGGCGCGATGACAGAGGTAGAGCTCAAGGCGCGGGTAAGGGACCCGGCCGCGGTCGAGGCGAGGGTCGCGTCGTTCGCGGCCTTCGCCCGATCCTTCGACAAGTCCGACGAGTACTGGCACGGGCCGGATTGGCGCTTCACGCGCGGGACCAAGGGCTTCAGGCTGAGGATGGACGACGGCAAGGCCGTGGTCACCTTCAAGCAGAAGCGCTGCGACGGCGGTATCGAGATCAACCGGGAGACCGAGTTCGAGGTGTCGGACCCCGTCGCCTTCAAGGCCCTCGTCGAGCGGGTCGGCTGCGAGCCCTTCTACAGCAAGCGCAAGACGGGCAAGGCCTATAGCTACGACGGCTGCACGATAGAGCTGGTCAACGTCGGCGGGCTCGGCGACTTCATCGAGATCGAGCGGCTCGTCGACGGCGAGGAGCCGGCCGCCGTGGCGCTGGCCCAGGGCAGCGTCAGGTCCATCCTGTCGATGGCCGGCGTGCCCGACGGCGAGATCGAGGGACGCAGCTACTCGGAGCTGATACTCGCCCGGGGCTAGCCGAGGCTGACGAAGCGCAGGCAGCTCGTCGAGGCGTTCTCCGGGTCCGGGTACTCGCCGCGCTGCCACTCGGGCAGTAATATCGAGATGCGGTTCATGATCGCGTCGACCATCTCGGCGCGCACGCTCCGCGGGACGCTGCGCACGACGCCGTCCGCGGCGCCGTCGCCGTTCGCCGAAGGCGGCGCCAGCACGAACGGCTCCCCTACCCTGAAGACGAATCGGGTTCGCCGTACCGATTTCAGGTTCGCCCAGAAACGCTCGCCGCCGTGATGGGCTATCGGCAGGATAGGCGCGCCGCTACGGAGCGCTAGCTGGACCACGCCGCCGTGGCCCTTGCGCAGCCTGCCGTCGCCGCTCCTCGTCCCCTCCGGCGCTATCAGGAGCAGTCCCTTGCGATCCAGCACCTCGAGGGCCTTGCGCATCGCCGCTAGGTCCGAGCCCTCGCGGTCGATCGCGATGGCCTGCCACGAGTCCGCCAGAGCGCCCATTATCGGATTATCCCAGGTCTCGCGCTTGATGATGCCGATCGCGTCGCGAGGGAACAGGAACGAGTACAGGAGCGGCACCTCGAGGAAGTTGACGTGGTTCATGACGACGATGATAGGCCCCGTCTTTGGCACGCGCTTCATGTCGGCCGCGTCGATCCGGCATATCCTGGACAGGATGAACTTGACCGCAGGCGTAACGACCCGCGAGGATTTCGTCATAAGCGGGCCTCAGGACTTGGATTTCTGCCGGGCGACGCGCCCGGGGTCGCAGATTATGGTCAGCGCGCCGGCCAGGCATTCGATATCGAGGCGCTCGCCGTCGACGCAGACGGTCTCGCCGTCGGCGTGGACGATCAGGCCGCGGTTCGGCGCCTCGATGACTATGCTCGAGCTGCCGAAGGTCTTGACCTTGGCGTGGCCGGCCTGCGTCCCCTTGGTATAGCGGACCATCAGGTCGACCATCTCGCCTCGGCTAAGCCGCTCGGCGACGCACAGGTCGAACCGTCCGTCGTGGTTCTCGGCGTCGGGCGCCATGAAGAACGTCCCGCCCATGCGCTTGCCGTTCATGATATTTATCTGCTGGCACTCCTGCTCGAGGCGCTGGCCGTCCCAGGATAGCCTGACGAGGGGGGGCGTCCGGGAAGAGAGCGAAGGTCTTCAGCGCCCCGAGCACGTAGGCCATGAAGCCGTGGACGCGCTTCATCTTGGCCGCCTCGAGGCCGACGATGGTGTCGAAGCCGACTCCGATCCCGTTGGCGAAGTACTTGCCGGCCGGATAGTCGCCGCCCCTCACGACGCCGACGTCCATCGCCCGCTTCTCGCCCCTGGCCAGCACGGCCACGCACTCCTCCAGCGCGCCAGGCAGGTCGGCGCCGTAGGCGAAGTCGTTGCCGCGGCCGACGCTGAACGCCGCGAGCACCGGGACGGCCTTACCGGCGGCCTTCGCCGCCATCAGGCCGTTGACGACCTCGTTGACCGTTCCGTCGCCCCCGGCGGCCACAACGACGCCGTAGCCGCGGTCGCAGGCCGCCGCGGCGAGCTCGGTCGCGTGGCCGACCCGTTCCGTCAGGGCCAGCTCGAACCCGAGCCCCGCCTCCGCCATGAGCCGCCGTATCTCGGGAACGCGTTCCCCGGCCTTGCCCTTGCCCGCTATCGGATTGAGTATTATCAGTATGCCGCTGTTCTTATCCATAGCGACTTAATATAAACTGGAACGCGCTACGACGCTAGCCGGAAAACGCCCTAGCGGAGTCCGTCCGCCAGGGAGGCGGCGACGGCCATATTAACGATGGCCAGGCGCCCGAGGAAGCGCTCGTCGACGTCGAAGCGCGGATGGTGGTTCGGATAGGACGATCCCGGCGGCTGCGTGTCCAGGAACCAGAAGCACCCGGGGACCTCCGCCAGGTAGTACGAGAAATCCTCGGCGCCCATGCTCGGCGCCGTCAGCTCGCGCACGTTCTCGGCCCCGATCGCGCGCGACGCGGCGGCCATGGCCCGGGCGGTCGACCCCGAGTCGTTCACCAGCGGGGGATAGCCGTCTATCCAGTCGAACGAGTGCCCCAGCCCGTGGACGGCGGCTACGCCGGAGCAGGCGCGCCCGATCCCGTCCCTGGCCAAGGCTCGAAGCGCCGGCGTAAGGGCGCGCGCCGTGCCGCCGAAGCTCGCCTCGCCGGGGATGACGTTAAAGGCGGAGCCCGCCGACAGCTCGCAGACGCTGAGCACGAACGGTTCGCGCTGGTCGGGCGCCCTCGATCGGAACGACTGCAGGGCCAGGACGAATTCGGCCAGGGCCGGTATCGGGTCGAGGGCCTGGTGAGGGGCCGAGCCGTGGCCGCCCGAACCGATGAAAGAGCCGGAGAACATGTCGCTGGCCGCCATCATCGGGCCGGGCATGAAGCCGGCCTGGCCGGGCGACAGCTCGTCCGACAGGTGCCCGACGTGGGCGCCGACTATCGCCCCGACGCCGTCCAGGCAGCCGTCGGCTATCATCGCCCGCGCGCCGAAGCGGCCCTCCTCGCCGGGCTGGAACAGGAGCCGTACCCTGAATCCCGCCGGCGGTGAAGCCGCGTAGCGCTCGGCGCAGGCAAGGAGCGCCCCGGCGTGGGCGTCGTGCCCGCAGGCGTGCATCGCTCCGGCATGAACGCTCGCGAACGGGAGGCCGGTCTCCTCCGCGACCGATAGCGCGTCCATGTCCGCGCGTATGGCGACGAGGGGGCCGGAGCCGCCGATATCCGCTACGAGCCCGCCTCCGCGAACGCGGGGCGACAGGCCCGTCGCCTCCAGCGCGCCCCTGACGTACCGTACGGTCTCCGGTAGGTCGAGCCCCGTCTCCGGTATCCTGTGCAGTGCCCGCCTGTGAACCGTGGCCCGAGCCGAAAGGCCGTTCACCCGTTCGATGTCCATATCGCCTCCATTCCGTCGCCGCGCCGTCGCCGCGCCGCGCCGCGACTAAGCTACCGCCGCTTGAGGTAGTCCAGGAAGACCGAGACCCGCTCGTGGACGAAGAAATCCCTCGCCCTCGGACGGGCCCGGAGCACGAGGCCGTCGAGCCTGGTGACGCGGGAGATGGCGACGTAGGCCTGTCCCGCGGCGAAGGCGCCCCGGGACAGGTCGACGAAGACCCGCTCGAGCGTGAGCCCCTGCGCCCTGTGTATCGTCAGGGCCCAGCCGAGCTGGAGCGGCAGCTGCCCGTACCGGTCCGCTTCGGCGGGAACGACCGCGCCGTCCCGGAGGACGTACCGTATCCGCTTCCAGACATGAGGGCCGACCCTGAACTCTCCCGTATCGTCGCGCAGCGAGACGCCCGCCTCGTCGAGCGCGGTAACGGTCGCCATGGAGCCGTTGGCCCATCGACCGGCTTCGTCGTTCGCCGTCAGCATGACGCGCGCGCCGACCCTGAGCTCGAGCTCGCGCGGCACGGGTAGCTCGTCATCGCCCGAGTCCTTGGCGAACCGGCCGTCGGCGCTAGCGGCGTATACCCGGGACGGCCCCGGCAAGGCGGCGAGCCTATAGGCGTTGAGGCGTTGCGCCTCGGCCCTCGTGGCAGTCAGCACGAGATGGTCGACCGGCGGCTTCTTCCCCTCGGGAAGGACCCGGGAAGCCAGGAGCCGCAGGTCGTCGTCGGTGACGTCCCCCGATCGGCAACGGTCCAGCGTCGCGAGGAAATCCGCCTCGCTCTGCCGGAAGACCCGCGTGAACTCGATCCGCCTCATCGTCCGCGCGCGCGCGCGCAGGACCTTCGACGAGAAGAAGAAAGGGCTCTTATATCGCTCGGCGAACAGGCCGCCGGCCCGGCTCGCCTCTTCCGGCTCGACCGGCGGAAGCTGGTACGGGTCGCCGAAGAGGATGACGCGGGCTCCGCCGAACGGCAGCCTGGGCTCCCGCTTCGCCCTGCGCATACGCCTATCGACCTCGTCGAGCAGGTCGGCGCGGACCATCGATATCTCGTCTATGACCAAGGTCTCGACCGCGGCCAGCAGGGGGTAGAGGCGGCCTTCCCGTTCGGGGTCCAGCCTCGTCTCCAGGTATACAGGCTCGCGCGGGTCGATCCAGAAGAAGCTATGGATCGTCTGCCCGCCTATCGACAGAGCCGCGACTCCGGTCGGCGCGAGGTATACCGCGTTCGCCGGCCGCAGCTCTGTCTTTACGTAGTTCAGGAAGGTCGATTTACCAGTTCCGGCCCGCCCGGATACCCAAACCAGGCGCTCGCCGGCGTCGGCGATAACCGAGACCGCCGTTTTCATCTCATCCGTCAGTATCATCGTATCCACTGCGACTCCAAATTTTTAAGGAGCCTCATTACAACCGAATACCGACTATCGTGGCAATGGGTCCGGCGCCCCTATAAAGAAGAACGAGGCCGCCCGGTAGGACGACCTCGTTATTATGGGCGCTACAGGATTTGAACCTGTGACATCCTGGGTGTAAACCAGGCGCTCTGACCAGCTGAGCCAAGCGCCCCGACGCTAGACGATACCATGCGGGGCGATCGGCGGTCAATAAGACGGGCGTCGGAGGCCGAGGCGATTCCGGCATGGCTATGTTCGCCGGATCATGGTAGAATGCCTCATGGAATCGGAGAGGTACCCGTGAGGCTCGCCTGCGTCGGGAACGCGCTATACGACGTCGTAGCCTTCGTGGAGACGGATTTCGCGTCTCGGTTCGGCTTCCACGCCGGTTCGACGGTCCACCTCGATCGCGCCGGCATGGAGCCCATCCTATCGGCGATAGCGAAGTCATCCCGAGGGGCCGGAGGCGGCGCGGTCAACACGGCCAAGGTGTTCGCCTCGCTCGGGCACGGCGCCGCGTTCGCCGGCATGGTCGGCGACGACGAGCTCGGCGCCATCTTCCGCGGCGACCTCGAAGCCTGCGGCATAGAGTCGTACATACAGGTAGGGCGCGGCCGTACCGGAGCCTTCTGCGCGATGATAGCCCCCGACGGAGAGCGTACCATCGCCGTGGCCCCCGAGCTGGCGCCGAGGCTCGACCCCTCCGCGATCCCGGACGAATTCTTCGCGTCGGACGCGACGCTGTACGTCGACGGCTTCATCGCCGCGAACCCGGACGCGCTTCGCTCCCTGACGCGCCGGGCCGCCGACGCGGGCATGGGCATCGCCCTCGACGTCGCCGGTTTCCGAATCGCGGTCAAGCATCGCGAGCTGTTCCTGGAGCTCATCCGATCGGTCTGCTCGTGGACCTTCATGAACGAGGACGAGTTCATAGCGCTGAGCCAGACGGGGGTCGACGAGGGCCTCAAGGATTTCTCCGCGTCGGCGCCCGGTACAGTCATAGTCAAGCGCGCCGAGACGGGCGCCGTCTGCGTCAGCGACGGATACCTGCTCGAGAGCGCGGTACGGCCGATCAGGGCGACCGATACGACCGGCGCCGGCGACGCGTTCGCCGCCGGCTTCCTATCGGCGGCCCTGCGCGGGGAGCCGCTCGCGCGCTGCCTGCGCCTCGGCAACCGAGTCGCGGAGCAGGCGATCCAGGTGCCCGGGATGGCGCTCGACGGCGACCGCCTGCGTAGGGCGGCCTCCACGGTACTCTAGCCCGCGTCATATCGTCCAAGTACGCCACTAGTCCATATTCATCCGCCAAAACGCCTTCATGCCCGGTCAAAAGCCTTGCCTGTCGGGCCAAAACCTCTATATTTTATAGCGAAACTAAGCGAAAGGACGGCGGAGAATGCCCGACAACGAGATAATACCAATCGATATGCTGCTACCGAACAAGATTCCAATCATTCCGTTGAATGGAAAACCGATATTCCCCGGCATCTTTACGCCGTTGATGCTCGGGAGCCAGGACGACATACAGACCATAGACGACGCGATGCAGGCCGACGGCATGGTCGGCCTCGTGCTCGTCAGGGACGATACCGACAAGCCCAAGGCCAGCGACCTCCACGAGGTTGGCACGGTGGCCAAGATCGTCAAGCGTATCAACCTGCCCGACGGGTCGGTCAATATCTTCATCTCCACCCTGAAGCGCTTCAAGATCAAGAAGGCGCTGTCCAAGGAACAGCCTATCATGGCGGCGGTCGAGTACCTGGAGGACCAGGGAGAGGGCCCGGACGAGATCAAGGCGCTGACCAGGGCGCTGCTGTCGGAGATGAAGCAGGTCTCGGAGAACAACCCGCTGTTCTCCGAGGAGATGCGCCTCAACATGATCAACATCGACCATCCGGGCAAGATCGCCGATTTCATCGCGAGCATCCTGAACATCGACAAGGTCGAGCAGCAGAAGATACTCGAGCTCACCGACATCAAGGAGCGGATGGAACGCGTCCTCATGTCGATCAAGCGCGAGCAGGAGCTGCTCAAGATCCAGAAGCGCATCCAGAGCGAGATTAACGAGAAGGTCGAGAAGAGCCAGCGCGACTACTTCCTGCGCGAGGAGCTCAAGGCCATCAAGCAGGAGCTCGGCATGCCGGCCGACGCCAAGGGCTCGGACTTCCAGCGCTTCAAGGAGCGGCTCGACGCGTTCGGCTTCTCGGGCGAGGTCAAGGAGCTGGTCGACCAGGAGCTTGAGAAATTCAGCCTGATGGACCCGAATTCGTCAGAGTTCATCGTGACGAGGAACTGGCTCGACCTGGTCTCGAACCTGCCGTGGAAGGCGGAGACCGGCAAGGACTTCGACATGCAGGCCGCCCGCGACGTCCTCGAGAGCGACCATTACGGCCTCAAGGACGTCAAGGACCGCATCATCGAGTACCTAGCGGTCCGCAAGCTGAAGCGCGACGCCAAGGGCTCTATCCTGTGCCTGGTGGGCCCGCCCGGCGTCGGCAAGACCAGCGTCGGCCGATCCATAGCCCGGGCGCTCGGCAAGGAGTTCTTCCGCTTCTCGGTCGGCGGCATGCGCGACGAGGCCGAGATCAAGGGCCACCGCCGCACCTACGTCGGCGCGCTGCCCGGCAAGATCATCCAGGGGCTCAAGATCACCAAGAGCCGCGACCCGGTCTTCATGATCGACGAGATCGACAAGATGGGCTCGAGCTACCAGGGCGACCCGTCGAGCGCCCTGCTCGAGGTGCTCGACCCGGAGCAGAACGTGGCGTTCCGCGACCACTACCTCGACCTGCCCTTCGACGTCTCGAACGTGTTCTTCATCGTCACCGCGAACACCCTCGACACCATACCCGGGCCGCTGCGCGACCGCATGGAGATCATCCAGCTGTCCGGCTACGTCGACTCGGAGAAGCTCGAGATAGCCAAGCGCTACCTGATCCCGAAGAGCCTCGAGAAGAACGGCCTCAAGAAGGCCCGCGTCAAGTATACCCGAGACGCGCTGACCGCCATCGCGGAGGGCTACGCGCGAGAGGCCGGCGTCCGCAACTTCGAGAAGTACCTGGACCGTATCCATCGCAAGATCGCGCTGGCCGTCGTCACGGCCCCCGAAGGCGAGGAGACGAAGCGCTTCGAGGTCGACAAGCCGTCGCTCGAGAAGTACCTCGGCAAGCCGCGCTTCGACGCGGACGAGATCAAGCGGGCGACGCTGCCCGGCATGACCGTCGGGCTGGCCTGGACCAGCATGGGCGGCGATACGCTGATCATAGAGGCGGTGGCCAACCCCGGCAAGGAAGGCTTCAAGCTGACCGGCCAGATGGGCTCGGTGATGCAGGAATCCGCCGGCATCGCCTATACCTGGGTCAGGCACCACGTGGCGGACGCCCACGGCATCGACGCCAAGTTCTTCGAGGAGCGCCAGATCCACCTGCATATACCGGAGGGCGCCACGCCGAAGGACGGTCCGAGCGCCGGCATAACCATGGCTACCTCGCTCGCCTCGCTCGTGCTCGGCAGGCGGGTCAGGGACAGGCTGGCGATGACAGGCGAGCTGTCGCTGACCGGGCAGGTCCTGCCGATCGGCGGCCTCCGGGAGAAGACCGTGGCCGCCAAGCGCAACAAGATCAAGGAGATCATCATCCCGAGGGCCAACGAGAAGGACCTGTCGGATATACCGGAGCATGTCAAGAAAGGCATAACCTTCCACCCGGTCGACCGGATGGAGGAGGTGCTCGAAATAGCCCTATCGTAGAAGAACGGCCGGCCCAGATGGGCCGGCCGCCGTTTTTAGCCGCTTTCCGACGATAGCCGAACGCAGACCGTCCGCGGCTAATCCCGGGCGGGCCGCCAAGCGCCGCCGTCGAGCTCGAGCCCGCACGGTCCCGATAGCACGGCGCGCAGCCCCCTGGACATCGTCGCGGCTGTCTCCGCTACGTTCGGAGGCAGAGTCGCGGCGCCGGCGGATCCGCTGGCCAGGACCGTCTCGGCCAGCAGCTTGGCGGCGATGAAGCGCTCGCCCTTCTCCACGGCGAAGCCGAGCGGCTCGTCGAGGAGGCCGACCACCTCCCAGGTCGACTGCTCGGCCTGGCTGTAGCGCCCGGCGTCCTTGTCCTGGTCTGAGACGCGCACCGGCAACCGCCTGGCTATCTCGTCGAGCCTCGGCACGAGGCGGGCGAGGTCGAACAGGCCGGTGGCGCAATTGAACAGCACCCGAGAGCCTGCGGCCTCGAGCTCCAGCACCCGCTCGAAGGAGATAGCCTGGCCGATATCGGCCACAGTGCG
>Ga0116151_10003632_pt1 | contig 13748 bp, 13 predicted proteins | sample AD_UKC117_MetaG_FD_89893 | JGI IMG/M metagenome (GOLD analysis project Ga0116151, IMG submission 89893) | Active sludge microbial communities of municipal wastewater-treating anaerobic digesters from Hong Kong - AD_UKC117_MetaG | ecosystem: Engineered > Bioreactor > Anaerobic > Digestate...
CGGCGCCGCCACCCGGCCCTCGACGCTCGTGACGTTGACGATCACGCCGGCGCCGCGCTCGCGCATCGTCGGCACGACCGCCCGCACCAGGCGCATCGGGCCGAACGTGTTCGTCTCGAACATCCGCAGCAGCGCCTCGTGCGGGTAGGTCTCGAGCGGCCCGGTCTCGGTGATGCCGGCGTTGTTGACGATGGCATCGAGGTCGCCTGCGTCGCTGGTCACGTCGAGCGCGAGGCGGGCGGCGACGTCGAGCTCGGCCAGCACCTCGGGGCGGCGCGCCGTGGCCACCACCTCGTGGCCTCGGGTGGCGAGCACCTCCGCCGTGGCCCGGCCGATGCCCGAACCGGCCCCGGTGACGAGGACCCTCATCGAGCACCCCCGGGAGCGGAGGTGGCGATCACGCCGGCGACGTGCGCCGGGGTGAGGCCCAGGGCGGCACCGATCTGCTCGAGCAGCTGGCGCTGGGCTGGCGTCGGCGGTCCCGCCGCGCCCGCCACCGTGGTCAGCTCGGCCAAGAAGCGCTCCTTGGAGCCGAGGTCGAGGCCGTCGGCCAGGGGGGCCACGTACTGCGGCGCCTGGGCCGGGTCGAGCACCTCGAGGTCGGTGGTGAGGGTGGCGTCGTCGTAGCCGGCCACGAGTGACCCGATGGTACGCACGGCGCTCGCCCGCAACGCCAGGGCCGTGCGGTCGCCGGCCCCCACCAGGAGCGCCGCCAGGACCCGGACCGCGTCGCTTCGCACCTGCGCCACGCCGGCGCCGGTGGGGAGCTCGAGCACCGCGGGGTCGAAGCTGTTGCGGCAGGTGTCGCAGCGCACCGCCCGGCCCAGCTCGCCCAGCGGGATGACCGGCAGGAAGAACAGGGTGAACCAGCGCCGCAGCGACACGAGCGCGCCCTGGCGGTCGGCCCGGCAGTGGGGGCACGCGAACAGCAGCGCCTGCAGGACCTTCGCTCGGACCTTGGTCCCCATGATGATCAACGTGCACGTCCCTCGTCGCTCGACGTGCCCCGAGGGTACGTGCCGGCGCGCCGGTAGCATGACGAGACCATGGACGACGCCACCACCACCGTGCCCGAGGCCGATCCGGCGGCCACCGCCTCGAAGCCGGTGCCCCTCACCGTCACGGAGGCGGCCCTGGCCCAGGTGCTGCAGATCCTCGCCGCCGAGGACCAGCCCGAGCAGCTCGGCCTGCGCATCGCCGTCACCGGGACCCGAGGCGTCGAGTACGCCTACGACCTCTCGTTCGACGAGCTGTCCGAGGCCGCCGACGACGACCTGATCTACGACCAGGGCGAGCTGCGGGTGATCGTCCCCGCCGACAGCGTGGACCCGCTGTGGGGGGCGACGCTGGACCTCCCGTCGGTCGAGGGCCAGGGTGGGCTCGTCATCCGCAACCCGAACCGCCCCGACCCGCTGAGCGGCGGCCTCGAGGTCGAGCTCTCCGGCACGATCGCCGAGCGGGTCGAGCAGCTGCTCACCCAGCAGATCAACCCCGCCCTCGCGGCCCACGGCGGCTTCGCCGGGCTGGTCGAGGTGATCGACGGCCCCGAGGGCCCCGAGACCACCGGGGCCAAGGTCGTCGTCACCATGGGCGGCGGCTGCCAGGGCTGCGCCGTGAGCGCCGTCACCCTGCGCGACGGCATCCAGCAGGCCATCCTCGAGCACATCCCCGAGGTGGTCGAGGTCCTCGACGCCACCGACCACGACGCCGGCGCCAACCCCTTCTACACCTGACCGAGCCGCTCACGGCTCGATCTCGGTGACGAGGTTCGGGCGATCTCGACCGCTGGGCGTGCACGATCGCCCGCTCCTTGGGGTGGGGCTGGCGTCGGCGAGGAGGTTCGGGCGATCTCGTCTGCCTGGCGGCCACGATCGCCCGAGCCTCTCGGGCGGCGGGCCTCGCACGTGAGTGAAGCTCAACCCAGGGCTGCGACCACCGCCGCCACGATCTGGGCATCCGACATCGCCCAGGTGAAGCGCAGCAGCCGCCAGCCGGCGAGCACGACCTCGTTGCCGCGCACGCGGTCGGCGTCGAACGCCGACCGCAGCCCGTGCTCGGCCCACCCGTCGAGCTCGATGGCGAGCAGGGCACCGGGGTAGGCCAAGTCGAGGAAGCCGTGGCGTCCGCCGGCTCGCTCGAACCGCCACTGGCGCTCCGGGGCCGGGAGCCCGGCGCGAGCCAGCGCCTCGATCACCCGAGCCTCCAGCGCCGAGCGGCCCGGGTCGTGGCCGTCGCTGCGGAGGGCGAGCGCAGCGACGAGCGATGGCGGGATGCGGCGACCTGGACCCGCGAGCTCGCTCGCCCGCCCGGCGACCGAGGTGATCGACAGGCCGTGGTCGCGGATGCCCAGGTCGACCCAGCGTCCGACGAGGCGCTCGCCGGCGCTCGCCGAGGCATCGACGATCGTGCGGGGGAGCGTGGTGCACGCGATCCCGTGGCGCGAGGACCGATCGGCGCTGGTGAGGTGGCGGGACCGGTGGGCGACGACGCCCTCGAGGCGGACCCGTCGCTCGTCGGGGACCACGAGCTCGATCGGGCCCGAGCGCTCGACGAGGCCCCACAGCCGGGCGGCGGTCCGATGGCTGGCCCATGCGTCGGGCCCGGCGGCGAGCACCGCGGCCATGGCGCGCTGCTCCCAGGTCGACGGCGGCGCGCCGATCGCGTAGACGCCGGCTCGCGCCCGGGACCAGGCACCTCGGGCGATCCGGCGTCCGATGGCGCCGTCGGAGCCGCCTGCGGCCAGCGCCTGGGCGCGGGTGATCAGGCCGTGCTGTCGCCTGGCGAGCGCCACCAGGGCTCGTTCGTCCACGGGCACCTCCGCCGATCGTGGGCGGTCACCCTGGCGCGCGTCGCAGGCGAAATCCACGCCTGCGACCCATCTGGCGCATCCGGCGCGAGGTTCGGGCGATCTCGTCCGCTGGGCGTGCACGATCGCCCGCGCCTCGCCCGAGGGAGGCGCCCGCGGCGCAGGGAGGCGCTAGCCGGCGAGGAGGCGGCGGGCGGTGGCGGCGAGGCCCGCCGCGTCGAGGCCGAGCTCGGCGAGGATGGCGTCGGGCTTGGCCTGGGGCAGGTAGGCGGTGGGCACGCCCTCGACGGCCACCCGGGGCGTGCGCCCGGTGCCGAGCGTGCGCTCCGCGACCTCGCGGGCGATGGCGGCGCCGATGCCGCCCTCGCGCAGGCCGTCCTCGGCGGTGACCACGCCGTCGAAGCGCGCCGCATCGTCGAGCATCGCCGGGTCGAGCGGCTTCACGACCCGAGGGTCCCAGACCGTCGCCTCGATGCCCTCGGCGGCGAGCAGCGCGGCGGCGCCGAGGCAGGCGCCCAGCATCTTGCCCACGCCGATCAGGCAGACGTCGCCGCCCGAGCGCGCCTTGCGGGCCGACAGGCCGTGGCCGACCTCGGCGTCGTCGACCATCGGGGCGGGCGTCTTGGGCCAGCGCAGCGAGGCGGGGCCGTCGCACAGCTCCAGGGCGTCGTGCAGCTGCACCTGGAGCTCCTGGTACGACGACGGGGCGAACATGGTCATGCCCGGCACCTTGGAGAGCAGGACCAGGTCGAGCACGCCGTGGTGCGAGGGGCCGTCGTCGCCGGTGATGCCGGCCCGGTCGAGGCAGTAGACGACCGGCTCGCGGTGGAGCCCGACGTCGAGGTTGGCCTGGTCGAAGGCCCGGCTGAGGAACGTGGAGTAGACGGCGACCACCGGGCGGAGCCCGCCCTGGGCCATGCCGGCGGCGGCGGCGACGGCGTGCTGCTCGGCGATCCCGACGTCGACGAAGCGGTCGGGGAAGCGCTCCTCGAACGGCAGCAGGCCGGTGGATCCCGGCATGGCGGCGGTGATGGCCACCAGCTCGGGCCGGGCCTCGCCCTCCTTGACGATCGCCTCGGTGAAGGCCGTCGTGTACGACGGGGCGGCCCCGGGTCCCTTGGGCTGGGGGCCGACCTCCGGGTTGAACACGCCGGAGGTGTCGTGGAGGTGCTTCTCCTCGTCCTGCTCCGCCGGTGGGTACCCCTTGCCCTTCGTGGTGAGCACGTGGACCACGACCGGTCCGTCGAACTCGGCGGCGTTGCGCAGCGCCTCCTCGAGCAGCGGCAGGTCGTGGCCGTCGAAGGGGCCGGAGTACCGCACCCCGAGCGTCTCGAAGAAGATCGGCGGCTCGAGCATCTCGCGGAGCCCGGCGCGAGCGCCGGCGAGGCCCCACGCCAGGTGCTGGCCCACGACGGGGACCTGGCGGACCTTCTCCTCGGCCCGGCGGCGCTGCTTCACGTAGCGCGGGTCGAGGCGGAGGCGCGACACCGTCGCGGCGAGCCGGCCGACGGTGGGGGCGTAGGACCGGCCGTTGTCGTTGAGCACGATGATCGCTCGACGTCCGCTGTGGCCGAGGTTGTTGAGCGCCTCGTAGGCCATGCCACCGGTGAGGGCGCCGTCGCCGATCACGGCGACGACGTGGTTGCGGGTCGGCGTGGCGCCGGCGCGCCGCTCGCGCTCGACGCGGAGGTCCTCGGCCATGGCCAGGCCGTGGGCCCAGGAGATCGAGGTGGAGGCGTGGGAGTTCTCCACCAGATCGTGGTCGGACTCGTCGCGGCAGGGATAGCCCGACAGGCCGCCCTCCTTGCGGAGCTGCTCGAAGGCCGCCTGGCGTCCGGTGACCAGCTTGTGGACGTAGGCGAGGTGGCCGGTGTCCCACACGATGCGGTCGGCGGGCGAGTCGAAGACGCGGTGCAGCGCCAGCGTGAGCTCGACCACGCCGAGGTTTGAGCCGAGGTGGCCGCTCCCCGTCCGGGCCACGGCCCCCACGATGAAGGTGCGGATCTCGCCGGCGAGGACCTCGAGGTCGGCCTCCGAGAGCGTGCGCAGGTCGGCGGGCCCGCTGATCTTCTCCAGCAACATCGGGTGCCACGCTACCCGCGAGGTGTCGGGATCCCCGCTCGCGCGCTCGGGGCGGCCGATGCCCGGGCCCGACCGGGAGCCCGGCCGCGCCGTCGCCCTACGATGGGCCGGTGACCCACGTCGAGCGGGCCCGGGAGGTGGGGGAGGCGACGCTCGCCTCGATCCGGCGCGGGGTCTCCGAGCGCCTCGCCGAGCTCATCCGCAGCGATCCCGAGTGGGCCGAGCAGGCCGCCGACGTGGGCCTCGTCGACCGCAGCTGGCTTGAGCACCCCGCCGACCAGCCCTTCCGCACGGCACCGCCGGTGGAGATGGTGCAGCGGTTCCTCGAGCGCACCACCGAGCGCCGCCCCTCGATGCTCGCCTCGGTGGGCCTGAGCGCCCTCCAGGGCCTGTCGCTCGGTCGCGGGGAGGTGGCCGACGAAGCCCCCACCCAGCCGGTCACGGTGATGTTCACGGACCTCGAGGGGTTCACCCGGTTCACCGCCACCCACGGCGACGACGCCGCTGCTCACCTCGTGGCCGACCACCAGCGGCTGATGGGCCCGATCGTGCGCAGCCGCGGCGGCCGCATCGTGAAGCGGCTCGGCGACGGGCTGATGCTCACCTTCCCGGCGCCCGAGGCCGCCGTGCTCGCCGCGCTCGAGCTGGTCGACGCGGTGCAGGAGCCGCTGCGGCTGCGGGTCGGGATCCACCTCGGCGAGGCGGTGGTCACCCGCGACGACGTCTTCGGCCACGTCGTGAACGTGGCGGCGCGCATCACCGAGGAGGCGGCCGGCGGGGTCGTGCTGGCGTCGGTCGACGTCCGCGAGGCGGTGGTGCCAATGGCCGGCGCCCGCTTCGGGCGGGCTCGGCGCACCAAGCTCAAGGGCGTCGAGCCGATGTCGCTGGTGCGGGTCGAACCGGCGACGTGACCCCCGACCAGCGGGCGACGCTGCTCGACACGATCGCCACCCAGCGCCTCGGCTGCGAGCTGGCCGGGTCCCCGCTCTATGCCGCCATCTTGGAGGTGGTGGCCGCCGACGTCGCGAGCGACGGGCCCCTCGGGCGCCTGCTCGCCCCCGTGGCCGACGCCCCGTTCGGCGACGCGGTCCTGCTCCGCCTCCTGGGCGGCCTGCACCGGCTGGTGCTCGAGGGCCGGGCCCCCGAGCTGGCCCGTCGCTACCCGTCGGTGGCCGGTGCCGACGCGGTTGCGGTGGGCGGGCGCGGCGACCGGCTCGGTCCGGTGCTGATCTCGACGGTGGAGGACCACGCGGCGCGCCTCGCCGCGGACCTGCGGGCGAACGTGCAGACCAACGAGGTGGGCCGCTCGGCCTCGTTGCTCGGCGGCTACCTGGAGGTGGCGCGAGCGGGCCTGCCGCTGCGGGTGCTCGAGGTCGGGGCGAGCGCCGGGCTCAACCTGCGCTTCGACCGCTACCGCTACCTCGACGGCCCGCATGCCTTCGGCCCGGCCGACAGCCCGCTGCGCTTCGTCGGCCCGTGGGCGGGGGCCGCGCCCGACCTCGACGTGGCGCTCGAGGTGGTGGAGCGGGCGGGGTGCGACGTCGCGCCGATCGACCCCGCGGACCCGGCGGGCGCCCTGCGCCTGCGCTCGTTCGTGTGGGCCGACCAGCTCGACCGCCTCGCCCGGCTCGACGCCGCGCTCGAGGTGGCGACCACCACCCCGGCGCCCGTCACCTGCTCGGGCGCCGCCGACTGGCTCGACGCGGTGCTCGCCGAGCCGACGCCCGGCCGGGCCACCGTGGTGTCGCACTCGATCGTGCTGCAGTACCTGAGCCCCGACGAGCGGCGACGGCTCCTCGATCGCCTCGATGCAGCCGGCGATGCGGCGAGCCCGGAGGCGCCCCTCGCCTGGTTGCGCCTCGAGCCGGGGGGCGACCAGGCGGAGCTGCGCCTCACCACCTGGCCGGGCGGGGCGACGCGGGTGCTCGCCACCAGCGCCTACCACGGCCCACCGGTGGTGTGGCGGTCCTGAGCGAGCCGGTCAGATCGCCGGTCGGGTGATCGCCCGAGGTCGGGCGGTCCGTCGGAGCAGCCGCTCGATGCCGACGGCGATGGCGAACCCGCCCGACAAGGCGACGCCGCCGAAGAACGCGTCGAGCCAGTAGTGGTTCCCGGTCACGAGGATGCAGAAGGTGGTGGTGGCCGGGTACAGGAACCACAGCCACCGCTTCCATCCCCGGCCGATGACCACGACCATGGCGACGGCGCACCAGGTGGACCAGCCGAAGTGGAGGCTGGGCATGGCGGCGTACTGGTTGGAGATGGCCGCCATCCCGCCGGAACCGAACTTCCAGAGCCCGCCCCACTGGTCGATGGTGTCGACGATGCCGTAGCCGTGGCAGTCGGGGCCCTGCTGGTAGCAGGCGCCGTAGATGGAGTCGACGCCGAGCAGCCGGGGCGGCATCAGGGTGAAGGAGGCGAACCCGAGCAGGGCGAGCGCGGTGGTGCCGGCCAGCATCGTGCGCAGGAAGCGGTAGCGCTCGGGCGCCTTGCGGAACGCGGTGACCAGCACGCCGATCGTCACGATGAAGTGCGCGGTGCCGTAGAAGATGTTCCAGAAGCGGATGAGCCCGTCGCGTGGCAGCCCGAGGTACCACTGCTGCAGCGTCGGCTCGAACCACAGCCGCAGCGCCTCCTCGATGGCGATGACGTCGCGGGCGTGGCCGAAGGCGATCTCGCGCGACTCGGGGCCGGCGCCGAAGTAGTTCCGGACCTGCGAGTACACGAAGTAGAAGCCGAGGGCGAGGAGCACCTCGTGCCACCAGGTGGGCCCGGTGCGCTCCTCGGGGACGAGGGCGTCGGCGTCGGCGGCGGGTGCGGAGGTGGTCATGGTGCGGTGGGGGTGGTGGCGCTCGGCGGCCGCACCCGGTTGCCCACGGCGAAGGCCGGCGCCCCGAACAGGCTGACCACCAGGTTGAGCAGGTAGAGCAGCAGGCCCAGGGCGATGGCCTGCGACTGTGGCACACCGAGGGGCCGCAGGAACAGCGCGAACAGGCCCTCGCGCACGCCCAGGCCCGAGATGGAGATCGGCAGGACCTGCGCGATGAGCACCGCGGGCACGAAGGCCAGCAGGGCGGTGGGCCCCACGCTGGAGGGCAACCCGAGCGCCCGCGCCGCCATGAGGGCCGAGCCGATGAGGATGAGCTGGTAGGCGAGGCCCGAGGCGAGGATGCGGGTGGTGGCCGCCGGGTGGTGGGCGAGCTTGTTGATGCCGAACCGGACGGCCCCGGTGAAGCGCCGCCAGCCCTCCACGGCTTCGAGGCGCTCCTCGAGGCCGTTGGCCCGACGGGTGGCCAGGAACACGACCACCACCAGCAGCACCAGCGTCGCCGCGGCGGTGGCGAAGGCGACCGTGGACGCGCGCCCGAAGTCGCGCAGGCCCGGGTTGACGAGCAGGGCGAACAGGGTGATGGCGGGGAGCACGAGCCAGCCGCTCAGACGCTCGAGCACGACCGAGGCGAAGGTGGTGGGCGGCTCGCCGTTGTCCTTCGCGAGCCGCGACACCCGCAGGGCGTCACCACCGATGGTGCTGGGCAGCACGTTGCCCATGAACTGGCCGGCGAAGTAGAGCGACAGCAGGCGGCCGAAGGGCTCGTGCAGCCCGAGGGCCTGGAGCACGGCGCTCCACCGCACCGCGGAGAGCACGACCCCGGCGAAGGTGAGGACGAGCGCGCCGAGCAACCAGGCGAAGGTGTGGGCGGACGGGTCGGGGATCGCCTCGCTCCAGCTGTCGCCGATCTTGGTGACGAGCACCCACAGGAGCAGGGCGCTGATCACGATGCGGACGACCAGGATGAGTCGCTGTCTGCTCACTGGCCCTCGCCTGCCCCGTTCCCCCGGATCGTCGGGCCTCAACGTTACCGCCCGGCCGGTCGGGTCCCGGGCCGGGTCGGTAGCCTCACGGGGTGCGCCCGGCTCGGATCTCCCTCGCCCTGTTCGCCCTGCTCGCGGTCGTCCTCGCCGGCTGCGCGGCCAGCGGCGGCACCGCGCTCGACGCCCGCACCCCGGCCGACGCGGCCGCGGGTCCCGGCGCGGGCGGCGACCCGCTGTTCGCCCGGGCGGTGGCCCAGACCCGTGAGGCGGGCTCGTTCCGCTTCGAGGTGAGCGGTCGGGCCGGCGTCGGCGACCGCCAGGTCGAGACCACCATGCGCGGCGCGATCGACCCGGCCGCCGGTCGCGCCTCGATCTCGACCGGCACCGGCGAGCGCGTCGGCCTCGGCGCGATGGAGACCATCGTGGACGGCGGCGACGTCTACCTCCGCCTCGGGCCGCTCGTCGACGCGCTCGATGTCCCGACGCCCTGGGCGCGGGTCGAGCTGGGCGGCCTCGGTGCTGGGACCGCCGAGCTCCCGGGTCTGGTCCCGGGACGGCCCGACGCGATGCTCGACCTCCTCGACCTGCTCGCCGAGCTCGGCGCGCCGCCCACCGAGGTCGAACGGGTCGAGCTCGGCGGGGTCTCGGTGCGCCACCTCCGCGCCGAGGTGTCCATCGGCCAGCTGCTCGACCAGCTGCCCGCTGACGACCGAGACCAGCTGCGAGATCGTCTCGACGAGCAGGGCTTCGATCCGTCCGGGCTCGGGGGGCCGCTCCGGGTCGACCTCTGGTCGGACGACGACGACCTCCTGCACCGGATCCGGCTGTCGTCCGAGGGGCCCGACGTCGAGGGCGCTCCCACGAGCGTCGAGGTGCAGCTCGACATCCTCGACCACGGCGAGCCCGTCGACATCGCCCTGCCTCCCGCCGACGAGGTCACCGACCTCGACCTCGCCGACCTGTTCCACCGCTGATGCGCTCGCTCGCCACCGGGGTGCGGGTGCCGGTCCTCGAGGCCGGGGCGGGCGGTCGACCGCTCCTGCTCGTGCACGGCTTCACCGGCGCCAAGGAGGACTTCGGCGACTGGATCGACCGCTTCGCCGCCGAGGGCTGGTGGGTGGTCGCCCCCGACCTCCGAGGCCACGGCGACGCCGACCAGCCCGACGACGAGGCCGCCTACTCCCTCGCCACCTTCGCCGACGACCTGGTCGCCCTCGCCGACGACCTCGGGTGGGAGCGCTTCTCGCTGCTGGGGCACTCGATGGGCGGGATGATCGCCCAGGAGCTGGTGCTGCGGCGCACGGGCCACGTCGAGCGCCTCGTGCTGATGGACACCCACCACGGCCCGGTCGAGGGCCTCGACCCGGCCACGGTCGCGCTCGCCGTCGACGTCCTGCGCCGCGACGGGCTGCCCGCGCTCCTGGAGCTGATCGCGATGCTCCCGGCCGGCCCGAAGGCGCCTTCGGACCTTCGGCTGCGCGCCGAGCGCGAGGGCTACGCCGCCTTCGCCGACGCCAAGGTCCACCGCTGCTCGGGTGCCATGTACGCGGCGATGGGGCTCGAGCTCACGTCGCGGCCCGACCGCCTCGTCGAGCTGGAGGCGATCGACGTCCCTGCGCTGGTGCTGGTCGGCGCCGAGGACCGCGACTTCGTCGCCGCGGCCGAGCGCATGGCGGCGGCGATCCCCGGGGCGCGCCACGTCGTGGTCCCCGACGCGGCCCACAGCCCCCAGTTCGAGCACCCCGAGGCGTGGTGGGCGGCCGTGCACGAGTTCCTCGCCGACGACTGACGCCGGTCGCGCCGGCACGTCGCGGTCCGACGGTCGCCCCGTTCTGCAGCGCTGGGTGGTCGTGGGTGACCACGGGGCGCTGCAGAACCGGTGTCGAGCTGTTCTGCAGCGCTGGGTGGTCGTGGGTGACCACGGGTCGCTGCAGAACCGAGCGGCTCGCCGGTCAGCGCAGCGAGGCGAGCCAGGCGGGGAGCTCGGCGATCGAGGCCAGCTCGGGCACCGAACCGTCGTGCTCTGCGTGCTCGGCCTCCCAGGTGAGGTGGTAGGGGATGTGCACCGCCCTCCCACCGATCTCGATCACGGGCAGCACGTCGCTGCGCACCGAGTTGCCCACCATGCAGAAGCGCTCGGGGGCGACGCCCATCGACGCCACCACCCGGAGGTAGGTGGCGGGGTCCTTCTCGGCGACGATCTCGATGCGCTCCACCCGGTCGGCCAGGCCCGAGGCCCCGATCTTCAGCTCCTGGTGGTGGAGGTCGCCCTTGGTCACGATGACGAGCCGGTAGCCGTCGTCGCAGAGCCGGGTGAGCGCCTCGTCGACGCCGTCGAGCAGCTCCACGGGGTGGTCGAGCATCGCTCGTCCCGCGGCGAGCAGCTGGCTCACCTCCTCCACGCCGATGGCGCCGTCGGTCACCTCGATCGCCGCCTCGAGCATGGACAGCGTGAAGCCCTTGATCCCGTAGCCGTAGCGGCCCAGGTTCCGGCGCTCCACCGCGGTGAGGACCCGGTGCACGTCGACCTCGGGATCGACGTAGCGGCCGACGATCTCGTCGAAGCGCCGCTGGGTGCGGTCGAAGTAGATCTCGCTGTGCCAGAGCGTGTCGTCGGCGTCGAGGCCGACGACCTCGATGGGGTGGGTCACCGAGCGTCCGGGGCGGTCACAGGCACTTGTCCATGAAGCGCTCGCGCTCCACGACCACCCGGGTGACCTTGCCGGCGGCCACCAGGCCGCGGGCGTCGTTCACCGAGACCGAGAACTTCAGGCGTCGGCCCTCGACCTTCTCGAGCTTCGCCGAGGCCGTCACCGTGGCGCCCACCGCCGAGGGGGCGAGGTGGTCGAGCTGCACCCGCATGGACACCGTGGTCTCCCCAGCGGCGAGCTGCCCGGCGACCGCGGCGACCGCCGCCTCCTCGACCAGGGCCACGATCCGAGGCGTGGCCAGCACGGGCACGTCGCCGCTGCGGACCGACTCCGCCGTGTCATCGGCGGTCACCGTCAGATCGACTTTCGCGGTCAGTCCGAGATGCACGGGCACCTCGGTACGATAAGCCGCTCCCCGCCGGGTGGCACAACCCCTCGGTCGGGCTCGCTGTCGAACGAGAGGTCCACGAGGTGATCGAGGAAGCCGTGGTGTCGCGGGTGCTGGGGGCCGCCCTCCAGACCGGAGGCGACTTCGCCGAGGTGTTCGTGGAGGACAAGCGGTCCTCGTCGGGCCGGCTCGACGACGGGAGGATCGAGGAGCTCGGCTCGGGTCGCGACCGGGGCGCGGGCATCCGCGTCGTGGTGGGCGACACCACCGGCTTCGCCCACACCGCCGACCTCTCCGAGCCGGGCCTGCTCGCCGCCGCCGAGGCGGCCGCGGCGGCGGCGCGGGGCGGTGGAGGAGGCACCCGCACCGTGGCGCTGGCCGAGCAGCCCGTCACCTCGCAGTCGGTGCTCACCCGGCCCGAGGAGGTGGCCAAGGCCACCAAGGTCGAGCTCCTGCGGCGAGCCGACGAGGCCGCTCGGGCGAGCGGCGGGTCCATCAAGCAGGTGTCGGCGAGCTACGGCGACTCGCGCCGGCGCATCCTCGTGGCCAACTCCGACGGGCTCCTCGCCGGCGACGACCAGACCCGCACCCTGTTCGTGGTGGGCGTGGTGGCGGCGGGCGACACCGGCATGCAGACCGGTCGCCGCTCCATCGGCCACACGATGGGCTTCGAGCTGTTCGACCGCTACCAGGTGGAGGACCTCGCCCGCGAGGCGGCGGAGCAGGCGCTCACCAAGCTGCAGGCCCGCCCGGCGCCCTCGGGCCAGCTGCCCGTGGTCATCGGCAAGGGCGGGGGCGGCGTGCTGTTCCACGAGGCGTGCGGCCACGGCCTCGAGGCCGACCACATCCAGAAGAAGGTGTCGGTCTTCGCCGACCGGGTGGGCCAGCTGGTGGCCTCGCCGCTGGTCACCATCGTCGACGACGGCACCATGGGCAACGAGTGGGGCACCTTCGCCATCGACGACGAGGGCACCCCCGCCCAGCGCAACGTGCTCATCGAGGACGGCGTGCTCACCGACTACATGTGGGACCAGCTCCGGGCCCGCAAGGAGGGCCGGCGCCTCTCGGGGAACGGCCGCCGCCAGAGCTACAAGCACCTGCCGATGGTGCGGATGACCAACACCATCCTCACCAACGGCAGCACCGACCCCGACGACATCGTGGCCGACACGCCCAACGGGGTGTACGTGGCCCACCTCGGCGGCGGCCAGGTGAACACCGCCACCGGCGACTTCGTGTTCGGCATGACCGAGGCGTACCTGATCGAGGACGGCAAGGTCACCGAGCCGCTGCGCGAGGGCAACCTCATCGGCAACGGCCCGAAGGTGCTCGAGCTGATCGACGCCGTGGCGAACGACTTCGAGATGGGCCCGCCCGGCACGTGCGGCAAGGACGGCCAGGGCGTTCCGGTGGGCGACGGCGTGCCCACGCTCCGGGTGTCGAGCCTCACCGTGGGAGGGACGGCGGCATGAGAACGGGCGAGGAGCTGCTGGCCATCGGCGATCGCATCGTCGCGCTGGCGAAGCCGGGTGAGCAGGTGGAGGTCGTGGTCGGCCGGTCCACCGGCACCGAGGTCCGGGTGTACGAGGGCGAGGTCGAGCAGCTGGCCACCGCCACCTCTGCGGGCATCGGCGTGCGGGTGATTAGCGACCACCGCCAGGGCTTCGCGTACGCCGGGTCGCTCGACGACGACGTGCTGGCCGACACGCTCGCCGAGGCGCGCGACAACGCCACCTTCGGCACGCCCGACGAGTGGCTCGGGCTCGCCGAGCCCGACAGCGTCGCCATCCCCGAGCTCGACCTCTACCGCGAGGAGCTGGTGAAGGTCGCCACCGAGGCCAAGATCGACCTGGCGGTGGAGCTCGAGCGCGCCGTGCGCGCCCACGACGCCCGCATCACCGGCGTCGAGGCCGCCGACTACGCGGACGGCGTGTCGGAGGGGGCCGTCGTCTCCACCACCGGCATCCGGGCCTACGGGCGCGACACCTCCTGCTACGTGTCGACGTAC
>Ga0116151_10003634_pt1 | contig 13740 bp, 10 predicted proteins | sample AD_UKC117_MetaG_FD_89893 | JGI IMG/M metagenome (GOLD analysis project Ga0116151, IMG submission 89893) | Active sludge microbial communities of municipal wastewater-treating anaerobic digesters from Hong Kong - AD_UKC117_MetaG | ecosystem: Engineered > Bioreactor > Anaerobic > Digestate...
GAACCAGGCCTATTTCACCCCCTTGCCATTGGCCATTGATGCCGGCAAGTACATTGGCGGCGACGGCCGTTGCGTTGTTGACATCGGTGCCGGCATTGGCCGCCTGGCGTATGCCGTTTTGTGCGCCAACTGGTGGAACCCCAGGCAAGTCCAGGTGACGGCCGTGGAAATCAACCCGGAGTACGTCAAAGCCGGCCGGCGATTACTGCCCGAAGTGACCTGGGTGCAGGGCGATATGTATGACCTGCATCTATGGCAATCATTACCCCGTTTTGATGAGGCCATCAGCAATCCCCCGTTTGGCCAGGTCGTGACAGATGGTGACACCGGTTGGATAGGCTACCGTGGCCCGGCCGGACTGACGGTAGCCGCGATTGGCTTGAGCGTGGCGCAATTGGGCATCACGCTCATTTTGCCCCAGACCCAAACACCCTATCGCTACAGCGGCCGCCGGCCAGGAGAAAACGCCTATGCGTCCAACCACATGCGCTATCTGGAGACCTTCATGGCGCAGCGGCCTGACCTGGAATGGCATCATAGCAGTATTGACACCGAGCATGAGACGTACAAATCCGGCTGGCGCGGCGCGGCGCCGGTGGTGGAGCTGACCGCGCTCAATGACCCGGCTGCTGAACTGATCCCCCTACCCCGACTTCCTGCCCTCTCCAGGCCACTATATTCGCTGGCCTTAACAGGCTGAATTGGGCGAAAATTGTACATATGTTCTATCAGGAGGTATACTATGATGGTACAAACACAAAAACGAAACTGGCGGTTATGGCTTGTTTTAGGGCTTGTCCTGGCTGTTTTACTGGTCTTGTTTGCCAAGAAAGTGACGCAGCTTTCACTGCCCGGCCTGGGCGTTGCTCCTAAAACAACCGTTGTGGATCCCAAGTGTCCCACACCGCAGCAAAAGGAAGTTATCGAGAAAAACATGAATGTCAGGTTCAATGTAACCTGAGAAAAGAATAGCCCATTTAACCCCGAAAACAACGCCAAAAATCTCCTTTCCCTCCTGATGGATTCGAATTTGTCCATCATAACCGTAGAATACGGATTTTCCATCCACCCTAACTTGAGAAAGGAGATTTTTCACATGGCTCTGAAACGAAAACCACCTGCAGGCAACGTCCGCCGCGTCGCCTGCATCGGCAATAACATACGCGGCGTGACCACCAACAAACGGGGACGGCTTGTGCAATTCGAGTCAGAGCAGGAGCGTAAACTCATCCTGCTTCTGGAGCGAGATGCCTCCGTCTCAGACTACCTCAGCCAACCGGAAACCCTGACGTACCGTGATGACGAAGGGCGAGAACGGCGTTACACGCCGGACTTCCAGGTCTGGCATCACGACGGTCGTATCGAGATACACGAAGTCACCATCGAACAACGCCAACAAACCCAGGCCCAACGCGTCATTGCGGCCGAGATCATCTGCCAACAACGAGGTTGGATGTATCATATCCACACTGAAAAGACATTGCCCACCGGTTACGAATACGCCAACCTGGATTTTCTGGCTCCCTTCCGCGCCCAAACATATGTCCACCAGGAATGCGTTGACTGGTGGCTGGCATATCTGCACAAAGGGGAGAAGATCACCATGCAAATGGCCCTGGCGCAAGCACCGGATACGCTGTTCCCAGGCATCTTACTCAACACCCTGTACCATCTGCTCTGGCACAATCGAGTACAAATGGATTGGCAGCAGCCCTTCATGCTGCGAGGCGCTATCCATCCATCTGCTGCCGTTTGGCTGCCAACACGGACGCCCCAAGCAGTAATGAGTGGGACAGCCGGGGAGGTGGCGCGATGAACACCGCCACACTAACCGCCACCGACCTGTTACAAGTAGGCAGTTGGTTTCTACGCGACGGCCGTTTGTTCCAAATCTGCCAGTGGGAACCGTCGCAGCCGCTCCAGATAAAAGCTCGCGCCACCGACAGTGGGGACGTATGCTCGTTCACCCTGACCGAGCTATTTGCCCCCGACCTGCCCACACAGTTTGCCACCACAGCCCAGGAATTAGTTGTGGATGCCGATGCAGTGGAGGCGACTGTTGCTGCAATCATCGATGCCAATACCCTCCCCGCCCATCTACGACAGCGGGCTGACCGCATCATCCAGACGGTAACGGCCGTCCAGACACACATCGCCCAACTCCAGCGGGATGCCTTTCCATCCTTCTCACAGACTGAAGTCACGCGCCGCGCCTGCCAGTTACTGTCCCCACCCATCGCGCTCAGCACTTACTACCGGTATCGCCGTCTGTACCAAACCCACCAAGGCGACCGGGCGCACATCGCCGCTGCCCTGCGGCGCAGCACCTACGGCAAGAGCAAAATAGATGCCAACGCCCAACATTTCATCGACACCATCATCCGCCGTTTTTACCGCAGCAACCCGCCGCTGCGTGCCCAAACCATCTACTACATCGCCCAACAGTTATGGCATCACAACCAGCGCTGGTGGCTCAACTACACCCAGACCGGCGCGGAGGGAATGGAGGAACTCATTGAGCAGTTGTTAGATGCTCGCCAAGATATCCACAGCTTGCTGGCCGACTCGGCACAAAAACAACACCTGGTACAAATCCCTCTTCCCTCCCGTTCCTGGTTTTACGGATACGTCCGCTGGTTTACGGCCCAACCGGGTGAAGGCAAGCAAGTTTACACTACCCGTTACGGAATAGCAGATTGGGAAGCCAACTTCCTCATCTTTGACCGTTTCGCCAACACAGCCACGCTCCCCTTGCAATACGTCTTTGCCGACCATTACAAACTGGATATTCTGCACGTAGACGATGAATTTCGGGAAACAGTTGACCGCCTGTGGTTGACGTTGCTCATTGACGCTTACTCACGGGCAGTTTTGGGCATTTACCTGGCTTATGAAGACCCCAACATCGAGAGCATCCAAGGCGCCTTACGCCACGCCGTCTGGCCGAAAACAGGATTAGAGTCGTTCGACATCACCCAACCCTGGGACTGTTTCGGCATTCCGCAGCGTCTTTCTTTAGATAACGCCTGGGCGCATCACAGCTACTCTTTGGAGGAACTGACGCGGGCGTTGGCCGGGGGCGGGCAATATACAACGATGGAACTGGTTTTCCGTCCTCCCTACCAGGCCCGGTATGGTGGCCTGGTAGAGCGGCTGTTCGGCAATCTGGCTGCCCAACTACGTGAACGATTACCGGGTGCCATTTTGCAGCCTGACCAGCGCCACTGGCACAACGCCAGCCAGGGCGCTTGCCTGTTATACCAGGATGTGGAGAAGATTATCCAGCAGCTTGTGGTGGACTACATGCATACGCCGCACCGTGAATTGGGTGGACTGACACCCCATGAAAAGTGGCTGGTCGGTTTGCAGGTGATGACACCCGTGCCACCGCCCTTGACACCGCACCTGGAACGTTGTTTCTGGCGGCTGTATCCAGAGACGCGCGCGGCCACCCATATGGGATTGGGGCTGTTGGGGATGCATTATTGGGATGTTGGTCTCAATGACCTGCGCCGCCCAGATCGCCAGGGGCGGAAACGTCGTTTTCATTTGCGCTATGATCCGGCCGACGTCAGCCGTGTGGCTGTTTTTGAGAATGGTCTCTGGCTGGGAGACGGTTATGCCCGTGAACTGCGTCTGGCCGACGGCCGTTACGAGCCGGTCAGCCTGTGGGAATTACAGATAGCCAAAACTGTTGCCCGGCAGCAAAACCAGGGGCGGCTGCCGCGCCCTCATTCCTGGCTTATCCATCTGTTAACGGCCAGGGAACTCATCGCCCAGCGGCAGGCCGAACAAAAGCGCATCCGGCGCAAAGTGCAGCAGCTACGCCAAGGGCGTCGTGGTCGGCCGCGCCAAGAGCAGGATATTGTTAACGAAACAGTTATGGTTGACGAAGCAGCCGCAACAGCGACGCTCGCCGCACAAACGGCCGTCACCAATAAGGAAGATGCCCGCGACCAACTCCTGGCAACCTTTCAGGAGGTGCTATGATGAGTATGGTATCCGACCCGTCGGCCTCACCCCTCACTTTCATCACCTTAGACCGGGAGCTGGATGTAACCGCCCGCCTGGCTCAACTGAAAAGCTGGATAACCGCATGGCAAGAGGAAGATGAACACCTGCGGCAGCGCGTTATGAACCTGAACCCCACCCGCTGTCACGAAGTCCTGTTGGGCAGCCAAATCGCCAGCCTACGCCGCCAACTGGCTTTCAAAGTTGCGCAGTCACCCATCTATCTAGACCCGGAAGCGGCGCGAAAGGTGGGTTTTACCGCCCTGCGCCGCCATCTGGCGCAGCAGTACGCCGGTCTGACCCTGGCCGAATGCCACCTGTGGCTGAACAATCTCTTCTTTCTGCTGACACCGACCCTGCGCGAGCTGATAGATAAACTGGAAACGATTCGCCATTATCGCAGCCTGGGACAACAGCGCTGCTTCCTGGTTGGCGGACTGTCTGGTGTGGGCAAAAGTAGCTTGCTCAACTGGTATGCCGTCAACCACCTACCCGCCGTACAGACAGAGCGCAACTATGTGCCGGTGGTCAAGATTGATGCCCCGGTCAGCAATCGCTCGCCCAAGCCGTTGTTTCAACGACTGCTTTTAGCCTGCGGGGCAACGGCGCTAGGCAACAGCGAAGAACATCACCTGCATCTATTGGCGCTGTACTTCCAGCAGTGCGACGTGGAACTGCTCATCATAGATGAGGTGGAACATATCACGCAGCCCTCCTTGCGCCGCCGGCTGCTGGAGTTATCCAACCTGACCGGCGTTCCCATCGTGTGCGCTTCCTGCAATCCCATATCCTGGACGGCTGGCGACGAGGAAATCCAGGGGCGTTGGAACGATTACTTTGAATTGACCCAGTTTACCGGGCCGCGCCTGGATGCGTTCCTGAGTTTGCTGGAACTACTGCTCCCCTTTGAACAAGATGCCCGTCTGGGTTGCCGCGAAATCCCTGGCGAGCACGGGATGACAGCTGGCCCAGCCCACTACATCGAGCAGTGGACAGACGGCATTGTGCGCGAGGTGATGGTACTCATCATGGATGCCTGCGACAAAGCGCTAGCTGCCCAGGCTCCCAGCCTGACCATTGAGATTCTGCACCAGGCATGGCGAGATATTAAGCGGGCCAAAGTCGTCAACTTCCTCGATTATTGGCGGGCGAGGCAAGGAGGGCAACATGGTTGACGGACGACATGACACCTGGTACTTTGACGCCCTCCCCTGCCGCCCGCAGCCTTTTACCGGTGAATGTTTGAGCGGGTATCTGCTGCGACTGGCGACCGCCAACGGGCACACCATTTTCAAGGAGTTCGGCTTCCAGATGTTTCCTGACTGGCGTTACTGCTCACAGATTCGTATTTTGCGCTGGGAATATCCGGTAGACAACTGGGGACAGATTCCCCGCTACACCCAACTGCCGCTGGCCGAACTGCAAAAGTTGACTCTGTGGCCCTGGGTGGCGAAATTCCGCATACCGCCGATGCGTATGCATCCCGACCGAATTGGACCAGGGAGTTTTTTGCATGGCTTGGTTGAACCTGGATTGCGAATTTGTCCCTTGTGTCTGCAAGAGACACCCTACATCCGGCTGATGTGGCGGTTAGCACCGGTACAAACTTGCTTGCACCATCACTGCCAGTTAGTGGGTCACTGCCATGCCTGCCGCCGGCCGTTGACAGCGATTGGCTGGCAGCACCAACACCTGCATTGTGTTGAATGCCATGCCGATCTGCGCGGTTTGCCAGTGACGGCTGTTTCAGATGAGGATGTGCTAACCAAGGAAACAAGACAACAAAGAGACTTTCAATTTCTGCTAGATCCAAATGTCACCCTGGTGAACAACACAGAGCTTGAACCCCCGTTTTCACCTGAACAATTGCCACAGGCAGTTGGCTTGAAATTGCGCTACCTACGCTGTCAGGCGGGGTATTCATCACAGCAAATGGACAAACGGCTAGGTGCTTCACGGGGTAATGCCAGCCGGGTGGAACGAGGAGACCGGGTGCCCCTATCGGTCTATCTGACCTATCTGAAAAGCCTCTCCTATTCCTGGTCAGAATTCACAACTGTAAAGCAGCCACCGGAATTTGCCGACAGTTATACCCAAGCCGCCCATATGGATATTCGCCTTTGCCCCAACCCTGGCTGCCCCAACCACAGACCGCCTGCCAGTATGCAGGTGCGCTTACGACGCGATAATGTCAGGAGCCAAACCGTCAGATTACATTGCCTGACCTGTGGGCAGCGGTTCATCCGTTGCTATTCAGGTGAGTTGGTATCGTCGAAGAAGCATCGCTCCCCCATCTCCTCAGGAAACAAACGCCAATTAACCAAACCGGCAGCGGAAGTGGACTTGTTAAAGGAGCTAGGGTTACAGGGGGAAACCAACGAGGAAATGGCACGCTGTTTAGGGTGGCAAGTAGGCACGGTACGCTGGTATTTATATGCCTTGGGCGTGGCCGAAGCCGTTCATCAGGCCCAAAAACAGCGTCAGCAGCAACAGCAGGAGCAGCATCGAGACAACCTACAGGCACGTGTCGAGGCGATATTATTGCATCTATGCCAACAGGGCGAAGAGATTACTCTATCCGGTGTGAGCTGTGCCCTGGGTCATTCCGCCACTTATTTGAGCTATTATGAGGACATTGTTCAACGAGTAAGAGCGGTAGCTGAGGTACACAACAAGCAACGTAAGCAGCGTCAAATTGAGGCACTTTGTGCCACTCTTGAGGGATACATTATTCACCTGCCAAACCGGAAAGAGGCGGTGACAGCGAGGATGATAGCTGATGAACTGGATATGACACCAGAGCGGCTGAGCCGGATTTGCCCAGCGTTATGGACAAGCGTGAAGGAAGCTGTACAAGCTCATAAAGAAGGACTCAAGGAGCAAAAACAACAACAGCGATGTGCCCACGTCAACAAAGTGGCTGCCGATCTGATTGCCCAAGGTCAGCAATTGACCGTTAGGAAGCTTCTTAAAGAAACAGGCGTGACACCCTATGTGTACCAATTCGACCTGGTTGTGCGGGAGTTGATCCAGCAGTGGGTGTCAGACCCAGCCAGCATGGTATGATGTCATCTCAATAGAGAAGGAGATGTTGCCAAAAACATGTTTTCTGCATTTACGCTGGATTTCATTCTTTTCTCAAGTTACGTTGGACGTGACAATGAATTTGTATGGCGCTGGCTTTTCCCAGGGGTACGACAACACAATCTACGCCAAGAACCTGCTGGCGATGGCCAAAACACTTGGTTATCCAGAGTCGGCGACACTTGATGACATCAACGACGTGCTCAAATTTTTGCGAAAAGCCCTGAAAATAAACTGTTGAGGTGACCCATGCGCGAAGTGATTCAGAAATGGTACGATTGGCTGAAACAGGCCTGTCCTGAGCCTGCCGAAGTGGCCACATCCCCTGAGAAGAAAGAACTGGCCCACGTCTACAGCGACGGCCGCCAACTGTGGGCAACAGATGGCTATAGCTTGCACGCACGGCAGGTAGCTACTGAGAAACAAGGTCACGTCACCTTAGACGAGGACGGTTTGTTTCAGGTCAGCGCCAACGGCCGTTTACCAGACTTTGCCGCCAGCCTGCCCCAATCCCAACCGGCCGCCACCGTCGTGGTGGAGCGGGACAAGCTGCTGCAGGCGCTGGCCGGACAGGACCGGCACGTGCGCCTGAGCTTCTTTGCCCAGGACCAGACCCTGGAACTATCCAGCGCCGGGGCTTACGCTTTGGTAATGCCCCTGGAAGGCCTGGAAGAAGAGGATTTCTGGCGGCCGTAAATCCCTAACGGTTGATCCCTGATTTACCCCGCTTAAACATGAAGACGCCGGCAAAATGCCGGCGTTTTTGTTTGGCAAGGAGGTGCTTCATGTCTACGAAAATAGCGCTGCAATTCGGCAAACTGGAAGAGTTTATCCAGGAAGATCTTCATCACGGTAATGTGGTGCGTGTGGTGGCCCTGGACATCACCGAAAGCGTTTCCTCGCAGATCCCCGGTTTACGGATGGCCGGCATTGGTGTCCACGTGCGGGCTATTAACGATACCGGGCAAATTCTGGCCTGTTATCTGCCCGTGGCCAGCATTCAGTTGTTCAACGGCCGTCGTGAGGGCGACCCCACCTGGCAAGCCTACGACGAAGCCTGGGACAAAGCTGAAGCGCTCAAGGAACGGGTCATCGCTTACCTGGAACAAGTCGCGGCCGAAAAAGGCTTTGCCGTCCGCGCCGCCGGCGTGATTGATATGGGCGAGGCACGGCCGTTGCGGGCTACCTGGAGATCTGACTTGTCCCTGACGGATCATGAGAAATTACCCCTCTAACTTCCGGTTGATGCTAAGGAAAAAGATCAGGGCTGATATAAGAACAAGTGCCCCTGCAATCCCGGCTGGAAAATTGGAACCTAATGCATTGGACAGAAGATTGGCGGCCGTTTCAATTAGAACAGCGATAATTGCTGTCGTAACTATCCACAAGCTGTAGCGGAGCCAACGACGGACCGGGTGTGGAGGTGGTAAAGGCCCAAGTGGGTCAATGAGGTTAAGTTGAGACACAGAAAGTTCGGTAATGCGGTTTGTTACCTGTTCTAATGCCGAGTACGCAGCCTGTGCAACTGTGTTTTCTGTAAAGGAGATATCAGAGATCTGCCACCAAAGCGCATGCCGAATACTTTCAAGTAGCGATAGATCATTTGCTGTAATGGCTATGTTACCAAGTGCTGCTGCGGCTGCTCTACGCGTCCATACCGCACTATCCCGATGTAAAGCAGAAATTAAGGGAGAAACTGCTGATGTGTCTCCAATTTGACCTAATGCCGAGGCTGCTGCTTGATTTACGTCTTCCCAACCGCTTTGTAGGGCAGTGATTAAATACGGAACAGCAGAAGCGTGCCCAATTTGTCCCATAGCTTCAACTACAACTAAACGAACCCTTTTGGGTTTGTTTGGTAAGGAAATCAGGTGTGGGATAGCGCTCTCGTCCCCAATTTGCCCCAACGCCTTTACTGTTGCCACGCGCACATTCTCAAATTCGTCCTGCAAAGCTGTAAGGAGGTGGGGAACAGCAGTAACATCTCCAACTTGTCCTAATGCCTTTATTGCCGCTACGCGCACATCTTCAACCTCGTCTTGCAAAGCTGTAAGGAGGTGAGGAGCAGCAGTTGCATCCCCAATTTGGCCTAGCAGATTCGCGGATGACACACGCAAGTCCTTATTGCTGGCTTGCAAGCCCATGAGAAGGTCAGGAATAGTAGGGATGTTATCAATTTGTTCGAGGGATTTTTCTGCTACTTTACGTAGATCATAATCTCGATCTTGTAAGGCAATGTTTAGATGGGGAACGGCTGAAGCATCGCCGATCTGACCCAAAACTTTAGCGGCAGATCTGCGTACGCCAATATCACTGTCCTCCTGCAAAGCGGCAATCAGGATGGGGATAGCGTTTGGAGATCCGATTTGTCCTAAGGCATTAATAGCTGCCTCACGTAAGCCTATCTCTTCGTATCGTTTTTGTTCCAATGCAATACTTAGATGGGGAATAGCAGAAGCATCTCCGATTTGCCCCAAAGCCCCGGCGGCAGCTTTGCGTACGCCAATATCGTCATCTTGTTGTAAAGCAGTAATTAGGTGTGAGACAGTAGTCGGGTCTCCGATTTGACCCAAAGCCTCAGTAGCAGCCTGGCGTATGCCCTTATCAATATCTTGTTGCAAAGTGGTAATTAGGCACGAAACCGCAGAGGTGTCTCCAATTTGTCCTAAGGCCTTGGTTGCGGCTTGACGTACCCAACAATCATTATCCCGGTGCAAGGTAGTAATTAGGTGAGGAGTTGCAGAGGCATCTCCAATTTGTCCCAGGGATCGAGCAGCGGCCTCGCGCATTTCCTTTTCTTGGTTTTGTAATATGGTAAGGAGATAAGGAATATCCGCAGTATTTACTAAAATTTGGACAAGGGCATTGGCTGAAGACCAACCTGCTAAGCGGCTAAAGGGTTCCTTATGATATGATTGCAAATCAATAAGCAGGTGGGGGATTGCAGCAGTATCTCCAATTTGCCCTAGTGCCACAATTGTGGCACTTCGTACGTCTCTGGCTTTGTCTTGCAAAGTTCTAATTAGGTGAGGAGTTGCAGAGGTATCTCCAATTTGTCCCAACGACTCAACCGCTAACCTTCGTATATTCTCATTCTCATCTTGTAAGGCAACAATAAAATGAGGTATGGCAGCGACATCTTTAATCTGTAATAGGGCATTGGCTGCCGCTATGCTCACTCTATATCCCTTGTCCTGCCGAATAGCGGTGATCAAATGAGGGACTGCAGCAGCATCTCCAATTTTACCTAATGCATGGGCTGCATATGCACGCACACCTTCATTCTTGTTACGCAAAGCGACAAGTAGTTTGGGCATAGCTTCGATATCTAGAACATCGATAATTTGATCGAGTGCCTTATAAGCAGCATCACGGACTTCATATCCTTCAAGATTATCAATGTCGGATTCGTAAGCATCGTCGATTTTCAAGGCGGGGATTAAGTAAGGTAAAATCTCTATAGGATCTCCAACAGAAGTTATCACGCCATACACTGGAAAGAGAGGAGTAGTCGCCAATCCTCCAATTCGCAAGGGAAAACTTAGGATAGTTCGTAGGCGAGGAAAGGTGGGATCGTCTCGCATGAAACAGTCTAAAAAAAATGGGGTCCAAAAGAGTATTACAACTACTATTGGCACAATTAATGCTGGAACCAAACCTGTTACATAAACAAGCAGTAACAGTAAAAACTTCTTATATTGGTGGCGACGACCCAGCCAAGCCAGCCTGCGAACTATTTTGCGGGCTAATTTTTTATCACCCCTTTGGCTTTCACCCAACATAGCAGCTGCCAAGAGCAAATCTCGATGTAGGGTACGCTCATCTTGACTAATCCCCCGCCGCAACTGCCGCACCAGAGGGGTGAGGTCTGTTGTGAGTATCATGCTGCTCCATAGCAGAATCGGTTCTCTCCAAGAAGGATGGTGTAACCGCGGTTTCAGAAAACGCCATGTAGATGATTGGTTGTACTCCCAAGCACGTTGTAAGCCCCAAGCCGCGGCATATTCTTGAAATGTCAAGTGGCGAAAAGCCAGGTAGGTGTGATTCTCAAGCGTTGGAAGATCAAGCAGGCCTGCCTCCTGCCAGAAATTCAACACCTCCTTCGCCAGACTCTCCCCATCATCGTATCCTTCCTGCTTTAAATAGTGGGCTAATTGCCTTGTGATAGTTGAAAGCATTGATGGCTCTGGGACATCTTCACCCTTTGCCCCATAATAATTTAGATGAAGCGCCCACCCCAGATAGTTCAGTCCATCTATAGCTGCCTGTTTAGCTTTTTCCCCATGTAGCGATCCTAATTGAAATCTAAAACTAAGTTTCTCACTGGCTTGACTCTGACGTTGAATTTCTAGGTTTCTCAGCTCTTCGATATATCGAGAGTACAACAAAGATCGTTTCTGGGGTAATTCTATGACTGTAGATTGGCTGGCTAATGCTACTACAAAGGTCAGCATAAGTGGATTGCGTGCTATGGCTTTTAGTTTTGGCCGATTGTTTAACTGTGCTTGCAGATCAGCCACTTTCTGTTCAATGATATCGTTTTCGTCGCCTGTAAAGACGCGCATCCAGTTATGTATAAACTGGTTAATGTTGTCTGGTGTTAAAGGGAGTATTTCAAAGTGAGGTAGCGAATTTAGCATCCCGCCACTATAACCAGCTGGACGGGAAGTGATTACCAATCGTCCTGGTAATTGACAGGCCTGGCGGGCAACATTTTCGGAATGATGTCGTGTTTCGTCTAGTGCGTCCAACAACCACAATGCTCGCCCCTGTTCAACAAGCACCTCTAGTTCCAGCCGCAGATATTCATTGTTTCCAGCAGTACTGTTGAGAGCAAAATCAAGCAAGTTCAAAGAGCGATTTTGAGAATAATCGATAGCAAAATCGCGTAAGGATACCAGAATCGGCACCAATCCTGGCTCATCTTTTATGGCACGCCGTGCCAGGAAGCGCAGCAATGTACTCTTACCGGACCCAGGTGGTCCTAGAAGCACCAGTTGTTCATGTTTAATCAGTGCTTCTTGAGGATAAACCGGCTGTGGTCGGCTTTTTGCCTGATAAATATGTCCCTGACGGTAGAAATATTCTCCCAAAACACGCAAACCAGCCCAAAAGTTAAGGCGTGCCCTGCCAGACGCTTTTCTCTCGCTGGGTTCTCTGGCTTTTGCTTCTAGAGCTTCTTGTTCCTGTGCCTCTTGTTGTTTTTTTGTTTCTTCAGGTATAGCTTGTATTTGGATATACACTTTGTCCAGCGGTACTTGAGGCTTATAGATGCGGCCATCTCTGCCACTTGGTACAGGAATACCTTTCAGTTCAATATACTGAGTCTCTTTTAACAATCTGAGTTGGTAAGCATCCAACGTATCTCGCCTGTTGGCACGATGTTTTTCATGTTCCGCTTCTAAATCGGCCATACGGTCGCGACGATGCAAGTATCCCACCAGTTCTCTGGATAATTCTGGCTTTGTCGCGTGGGGTATATTTTCTGGATCTACATCTAGCCGCAAACATAAGCCTTTTAATTCCCGTAGGCTATATTCGCGTTCCAGGCATTGTTGCCATTTAACTATGTCGGCATGAATACTTTTGGAGTTGGTGCCTGTTGAGTCAATCATCATATTCTCAATAATGCCTCAAAGTATAACAGCGGCAAATCAGCATAGTAATAAATCTGGGACAAACGTTGCTGTTGAAAGAGTATACACTGCTTAGAAGCTTTACCAGACATTGCGCCATTGCATTGTGTTACTGGAGTTCGTCAAGTATTTTACCAGGCCGGTAGTCAGAACTGGAATGGTACTATCTATGGGTTATGAACTGCCCTAACGGGCAGAATGGCATGAGTTTTTTATCTCTTGAGGAGTTTTCATGAGCTAACGCACACCAAAAGCGATGAAAAATCCGCTGTTTTCAGGAGAGATCTCTTATGCCAACCATTAAGATCTATCACAATCCTAACTTTCTCGATTACCGGGGTAATCACACCGATGTCGTACCTCCCGTCCGGCCGGTGGCTACAGTAGAGGTACCGGAAGAAACACCAATCGAACAGGCGTTAGAAATCGCCTACCGGCAGACCCAACATCTAGATGACGTAGACGGCGGCTGGTGGAATCGTGAAGATGTGATGCTTCACGTCCGCAGTACGTCTGTGGGCGACGTATTGGAAGCCTGCACTGAGAGCGGACACAGCGTCCGTCGTCGAAGTGATGCTCAAGGCAACTTGTTCGTCGTTGAGAGCATGGGCTTCCGGCCGTACCAGCCCAGAGCCATTCGTCCTTACCACCGGTTAGCGGAAGCCTACCGGCTGTTGGATAAAGCATTGGAACAGGCCAGTACTGGTCAAATTGCCACCATCGCCAGTCAAGTGCGGGATACCATCCTGTATGTTCTTGAAGCGGAAGGCTATCCCAATGGCGACTTACCGATTCTGTCCTGGGACAACGCCCAACCTGGCGACCTTGTGGGCGGCCCTGATACCGGTCTGTTCCGCGTTATTGCCCGGAAACTGCGTCCCAAGTGGCGCGCCAAAAGGCTGCTGGCACACATCCCCAACGCCCAAGTCTGGATTGACAGCCCGCGCACATGGGCTGTGCTCGTGCCGGTGACGGAGGAAACATCATGACAGCCTCGATTTACAAACAA
>Ga0116151_10003638_pt1 | contig 13733 bp, 12 predicted proteins | sample AD_UKC117_MetaG_FD_89893 | JGI IMG/M metagenome (GOLD analysis project Ga0116151, IMG submission 89893) | Active sludge microbial communities of municipal wastewater-treating anaerobic digesters from Hong Kong - AD_UKC117_MetaG | ecosystem: Engineered > Bioreactor > Anaerobic > Digestate...
CCTAAGCACCTGGGCCGGGTTACCCCCTACTACGGCACAGGAGGGTACGTCCTTAGTTACCACCGCCCCCATTGCGACCACTGCGCCATCACCGATGGTGATCCCCGGAACGATTAGCACGTTAGACGCAATCCACACATTGCTACCGATAGTTACACTCTTCAGATCAAACCGGGTGTCATAAGGGAGTGCGGCCAGGTCTGCAGAGTCATAGTGGTGATTACGCGTCATAATCTCCACTCGGTGCGCGATGATGGTGCCATCACCAATTTCTATACCGCCAAAACCGAAGAATAGACACTCGGGTCCCACGTAATTGTTTCCCGCGAAAGTGATGCGCTCGGGATTGTGAAAGGTCGAGTCGGGCTCGAGATGCACATTCGGTCCGGTTCTCGGCCCGCTGTCGGCCCTGTTAAGCTTCTTCTTTATCTGACTCAGACAATTGAGCATCATTATGGCCTCCAAGGATGAGTGCTCTGGCGCGTGGACACAAGGGCATCTGACGTGCCTAGGATGGCGGCAGTGATAACGGACGGGTCCTTGCAGAGGCTCGCAGTAAGTATCGTCTCGCCTATCCTAACAGCTAGGTGCTTGGCGACTTCGCCTGGAAAGCTGAAAATATACTCCCGTGCTAGCAGTATGCTATTACGCCACATGAGTCGACGTCGCCACTTTGGGTGTGTGGTGATTCCAATGGGGCCCACGTTTTTTATGTGTTCTCCAATGGGGTGAAGAATGGTCCTTCTGTTATCTACGAGAACCTGTCCACCGGCCCTTCTAACTCTAAGGCAAAATTCGTGGTCCACAAGATCAAGAAATAGGCGCGAATCGAAGCCACCTACCCGCAGCAGTGTGGAAACTCGGTAAGCGGACCCGCTACTGATAGTCATGCGGCTGTTCGTGAACTCGGGCCCCCCGGTGACCTCGCGCAGAGAGGAGCTGTTTGATCGCTGAACGTGAGATGGCTCGATGTGAACGCAGCCAATAATGGCCGCTCTAGATAACGGCAGGGTGGCCTCAAGGCGGACACGGTACGCATCATCGATGATTGAATCTTGGTCTAAGTAATGGAGCCAATTGCAACTCTGTGAAGCGGCCTCGGACGCAAGCTGATTAAGGCCGCCGGATGTTCCAACGTTCCCTAGCCGAGAACGAATGACGCTTATTGAGGCCGCCTCCATAGCGGCATCAACGCGACTCTGTGTCGAGGCTCTCACGGAGTTGTCGACAACTGCGCGAGCCGCACCTTCTAGCAGAATGAGCTGTCTTACTACCGAATTGAGCTGCTGTTCCGAGGGCTCATACAGGACAATTCCGTCGAATCGTTTATGCGACATAGGCTGTCTTGGTGGCTATATATCGGAAAGCCCTAGAAAGCATTCGCGCCCTCGCGATGGTTACTGGACCCCCAGTTGTTTGGTGAGCATTGTGAATTGCGTGGATGTTTGGCTCGAAGAGGATGTCAACCCCAGCAGTCTTGCAGGCCGTTGCAATGGCCCATTCCTCCGCAAGGAGAGGAACCATTCGTGGCCGGGCGATGGAGTCCATAGCCGCACGATTGAAGAGGATTAGCGCCCCGTATGGTGAGAACATGCGGCTACCTTGTTTCGCGAGGGACGTGCTCGGTGGCCCGGTGCGCCATTTTGCGCTTGCTGCGCTTGCTACCAGATAGGGCAGTGCGAGAATCGGCGTGTAGGTTGCCAGGTGATTCAGCTTGAGCCGGAAGTTTGAACGTGGTTTTAAGACATGCGGGTTCTTTTCAACCGGGCCTTCGGTTATTCGGGGTGCGAGGACGGCTGGTGCATCTCCATACAGCTCAAGTACTCGGAACTCACTCAAGGAAAGATCAAGATCCGTATTCGACACGGCAATCCAGTCAGCGGCGATGCCCGACGCGTATGCTGCATCGAGGGCAACCCAGCAGCCTTCCAGGTACCCTGGGTTGTCTGGTCGACTTACAAGTATGTCAATCGCGCTTGTCCTTTGCGTCAGGGGCGGAGCCTCATCAGGCGTATTGTTACAAACGGCGACGACGCAATCTGAATTGTGTATCTGCTTAACGTGTTCTGAGAAGGCGTCTACTTCCTCTCGGTTTCTATATTCCACGATCAGGTAGAGTATCTTACACAAGAGAAAGACCCTCTTCGGTTGTTGGACGGTGTGTCGCCTGAGCAAGCGCTGCTGCGAATGGGATAAACAGCATCCACATGCCGTCCATTTTCTGAACATATGGGTCGACGGATGTTGCTAAGCAAGTGGACAGGTAGCCGGCCAGAACTGCACTCGTAAATGGATCTTGGAGGCGTTCTTTCGTCAGAAGTCGTTTAAGGATCCAAAGGCCCCAACCCAACATAACTGCTGTCCCTATTAGACCCATAGACATAAGGAGTGAATGGTATGAGAGTTCGAACGCCCAGGGCGAATCCTGGTTGCGGCTATAATCTGGGATTACGTGGCCGGAGCCGTGACCCACCAATGGGCTTTGCGCCCACTCGTCGAGCAAGATGGTGCTTTGCGCTCTGCGAGCGTCGCCATGTTCGCCACGGATAGTGAACTGGCCGAGCATGCGCCGAATTGTCTCGATGGGGCCGATCTCGATGTAGGTGGTGACGACGGCCATTCCAAGAAGGGCCCCAGCGGCCGCAACCACGGTGCCTTGGGTGAGTCGCTGGCGTGCGCCGACTCGTCGGGTAACAGCGACTAGCAGGATAAGAGATAGGGGAACTACAAGGTAGAGGATGCGCCGACCCGAGAGGACGATGCCGCTTAGGGCGGACAGCAGCAGGGCTGTTTTGTGGTAGGCGCCCAGGGTAATGTCGCGGGCTCGCCATAGGCCGTACGCCCCCAAGAAGACGAATGCGTTATAGCCTTGAAAGTTCGTCCGTAAGGTAGCTGCGCTATTGTCGGCGTATGCCCATTTAGGGTTTACCAAGAATTTAGGCAATGAGAATCCAGCTATTGCAGCCACGTAAACTGCGCAACCAACGATCGCAACGGCTATCAGCGCTAGATCGAGTGTGAGTTTTAGGTGCTGCTGCCACCTTGGATCACAGACAAGAAGGCTCATGAATATGCCCAGAAGTAGCGGCTCAAAAACAAAAACAGTTATTTGAGGTATCGCACCCGGATTGTCGTTCAGCACCCCGTGCAGGGTGGAAGCAAGCCCCAAGCAGGTCAATGCGAGCGTCCAGAGGATACCTGCATTGTCGACCATCGGCTTCGAGAGCAGGCCGAATAGGAGTCCTATGACCATGACGCCGGCAATCTTCGGTCCATAGAGATATGGAGAAACCGCAGAGACTACGACGTACGTGGCAAGGGCCGCTCTCAGGGAGAGTTTCTGGTGTGTTGCCGACGTTCGGTATTCGGCCAAGCTGGTTGTCATGCGCGAATGCCCGCCCATTGTTTATGTCTGCTGCTCGTAGAGAGGATCCAGTTCACTGCTCGTTCGCTCGTGTTTGTGATGCGGTATTCGTCCGGAATTTCTTTCATCGATCGATCGCGCCCGGAGGCGGCTTGCATATTTGTACTGATTGCGCGTACGACGTCACGCGTATTGAGCCCTGTCATGACGATGGAGCCCGTGTCCAAGGCCTCTGGCCGCTCGATTGAATCTCGGAGTGTCGCTGCAGGGAACCCGAGTATGGAGCATTCCTCGGCGATAGTTCCTGAGTCTGAGAGGCAGCAGGCTGACGAGAGCTGAAGCTTGTTGTAGTCGTGAAATCCAAGCGGGTTGCCGAACGTAATCCCCTCGGGCTCCGAGAGGCTCGGAAGCGCTTGCAAGCGTTTGTGGGTTCGGGGGTGGGTCGACACATAAATAGGCTTGAGAAATGTCTTGTGGACGGTGGTGAGGCAGTCGAGGAGCATACGGAGGCGATCGGGGGAGTCAACGTTCTCCTCCCGGTGGGCGCTGACTAGGAAGTAGCCGCCTTCCGTTAAGCCGAGGCGGTGGAGAACATCCGAGGCCTCAATCTTGGATCGGTGGGCGTCAAGAACCTCGCGCATGGGAGATCCGGTCTTGATGATTCTGCGCGGGTGGAGTCCCTCGGCAAGGAGGTTACGGCGCGCATGTTCGGTGTAGACCATGTTGAAGTCGGCTATGTGGTCGACGAGGCGCCGGTTGGTCTCCTCCGGCACGTTTTCGTCAAAGCACCGGTTTCCGGCCTCCATGTGGTAAGTGGGGATGTGAAGACGTTTGGCCATCACCGCAGCGATGCACGAGTTCGTATCGCCAAGAACCAACACTGCGTCGGGCCGTTCGAGGAGCATGACGCGCTCGGCCGCGATGAGGGTCCCGCCAAGCATGGCACCCAGGCTCGAGGTGTCGACGCCGAGGAGGTGGTCAGGCGTGCGAATGCCGAGATCCTCGAAGAAGATCTCATTCAATGCATGGTCGTAGTTCTGCCCCGTGTGGACAAGGATATGCTCCACGCCCGGGGTGCGATCGAGTCGGAGGATGACCTGAGATAAGCGAATGATTTCCGGACGCGTCCCGACGATGGTCATGACCTTGAGCGGCATCACTAGGCCACCTTGTTCTGACGGACGGGCGCAGGGAAGGTGTCGGGAGCTTCGGGGCGGAAGAGCTCGTGGCTCCAGAACTGCGTCAACAAGACGTCGTCACCCGTGTTGGTGATGTTGTGGACCCAGCCGACCGGCATGTCGACGGCTGCCGGCTCCGCTCCTGTCACGTCGAAGTCCACCACTTCCTCCGTGAACAACTTCCGCAAGCTGATTCGTGCCGTACCCGAGATGACCGCGAATCGCTCGATCTTTGAGAGGTGGTAGTGCTCGCCCCGTGTGATGCCGGGCGCCGTCGTGGAGAAGGACGTTTGGCTCTCACCACCACGGGAACGGACCGTTTCCACGAAAGTGCCTCGCGAGTCTGAGTGCGGCACTAGCCGAATTGGGTAGTGACTGGGGAACAGGGCGGCGCGGTAGGTGTTGAAGAGGTCGATCCGGAACGGTGTGGAGAGGTCGGGGAACTCGCCGCTGTCGTACGAGTCCTTGAACTGGCGAAGCAGGTCGAGGACCTCTTGGACGCCTACTTCCGTCACAGGGGGGTCGACCCGATTCACTCTCGTTGTCAGCCCGTCGACCAGCGCCTGAGCCGCACCCTGCACGTGTAATAGGCCGACCTGCCGGTCGCTGACCTGCGGTGTCTCGCCCGTATGCACTGCTTCGACGAATGTTGCGACGAAGGAGTTGTAGTGGGGCCGTCCGTGCTCGCCGAAGATGTTGGGCAGGCGAACATCCACGAAGTGACCGCCCACGTCGGCTGACACTGCGGCGAGGACCTCCCTCGCTGCCGCCTTGCCCTGGCCATACGGCGTTCCATTTCCATCCTGGATGGAATTCGCGTACACCATGCGAACCGAGCGATCGGACACCCTTACGGCAGCGGCGACGTTGTGGGCCAGTTCCCTGTTCGCGCTGACGAGCGTCTCGTCGTCGGCACGGTTCACGCCGGCGATATGGATTATCGCGTCGGCGTCCGTGATGGCCGAGGCCAGTCCGCCCCAGGTCTCGCGGGTTACGGCTGCCACGTCGTGCATGCCGAGGGCGTGCAGGCGGAGCCGGGTGTGCCACCCCAGGAACCCATTCGCGCCGGTGAGGACGACCTTCATGCGGTCCTCTTCCGCGGCAGCATTTGCTGGATCTCCGGCAGGGTGCGAAGGAGGTCGCAGGTCTCCTCCACCGACAAACGCCTTGCGTTGTTGGAGTCGTAGTCGGTGACCTCGGTTGCCCCCTGCTCGCCTTCCTCGACGTATTGCTCGTATTCCAGTGACCTGGCGTCTAATGGGACTCGGAAGTAGTCACCCTGGTCTTCCGCCTGAAGCATCTCCTCACGCGTGAGAAGGGTCTCGAACATCTTCTCCCCGTGCCGCATGCCGATCTTGCGCACTGTGGGGTCGCCGTATCCGAGTGTCAACGACACGGCTCGAGCAAGGGTCTCCACCGTGCTGGCGGGAGCCTTCTTGACGAATAGATCCCCGGGCCGCGCATGCAGAAACGCATGTTCCACCAGGTCGACGGATGCCTGGAGCGACATGAGGTAGCGAGTCATGGACGGTTCGGTAACAGTAAGGGGCTTGGCTTCCGAAAGCTGCCGAACGAAGAGCGGGATGACCGACCCCCTGGAATACATGACGTTGCCGTAGCGGGTGACCGAAACGATGGTTGGGGAATCGGGGTGATTTCTCGCGAAAGCCTGGGCCGTCTTCTCCATGAGGGCCTTGCTCATCCCCATCGCGTTGACGGGGTAGACCGCCTTGTCCGTGCTGAGGCAGACGACAGACCGGACCCCGCTACGTTGCGCGGCTTCTATGACGTTTTGGCTCCCGAGAACATTGGTCTTGACCGCTTGGTCTGGGAAGAACTCGCATGACGGAACCTGTTTAAGCGCAGCCGCGTGGAAGACGAAGTCGGAGCCGCGAATGGCATTCTCGACGCTGGCGTAGTCTCGGACATCGCCCACGAAGTACTTCACGCGTCCTTGGCCAAGGCGCTGGCGCATATCGTCTTGCTTGGCTTCGTCGCGGCTGAGGATGTTGATGCGGGCAACCCCACGGGCAAGCAGGTGCTGAACCATCGTCGATCCGAACGACCCGGTACCCCCTGTGATCGTGATCGTCGCCGAAGAGAAGGGGGTTGCGTTGGCGATGCAGGTTGTCATTTCGCGCTCCCAACAAGCACCGTGCGCAAGAGATCATCCAGTCGGCGCGCGCCGACGGACTTGGCCATTTCCTGATCGTAAAATTCGCGTCCTCGAAGCCCCATCTCAATCCTCTCTCCCTCGTCCATCTTCGCCATGACGCCGATCGCCTCGCTCAACGCTCGGGGGTTTTCGGGGGGGACTGTCAAACCCGCACCTGATCGGCGTACGACCTCGGCAGCATCCCCAGCCACCGAGCAGATGAGGGAGGACCCGCTGGCCAAGACAGCCTGCAGTTTGCTGGGCATTGTCGTCCGATAGAGCGGAAGGTCGCGAAGCATGACAAGTTGAGCATCAGCGGACGAGTTGAGCTTGGACATTTCGGCAATCGGCTGACGGCCCAAGAATCGAACGCGATCGGGCGCTACACGAGCAGCGTGCTGTCGGAGTGCCGTTTCCTCGACCCCGTCTCCGGCGATCACAAGGCGCACATGGGATGGGGACATCGCCACTGCGTCGATCGCGGTGCCCAGGCCTTGCGCACGACCCAAGTTTCCTGCGTACAGAAGAATGAAGTCTTCCGCGTGTTCGACCAGCGTCGTTCGATCCTCGGGGTTCCGAGCCTGCGGAGTGAAGATCTCCTCGTCCACCCAGTTGTAGATCAGGCTCAGCTTGTCGCGTGAGACCCCTCGTTCTGCCAGGAGGTCTTGAGCCCCGGGAGAAATAACGGACACAGCCGAGGCACCCGCGTACGCGCTACGGACGAACCAGCCGAGGACACCTTCCAGGAGGGCAACGAACCTGCCCTGACCCATGAACCCTCCGCGGGTCACGGAATCGGGCCATATGTCCTGGGCAATCAGGACATATGGGGTTCGGCGCACGATCCGGGCGACCATCGCGGGGAAGGCAGCCGTGGCGGGTGATGCATAGACGACGTTGATATCCGCCCGTGGCTGCATGACGGCGGGAACCGTTGCCGACGCCGCCCAAGAGAGGTAGTTCGCCATGCGCTTCAGCGCCGACATGCCGTGATTCGGATAGAGCGGGGCGCGCACCACGGGGAATCCTGCGGCCTCCTCCTTCGTGTACCGGCGAAGGCTGTAGCCGTCTGCCACGATCCCCGAGGGATAGTTGGGCACGCCTGTGAGGACTTCGATCTCCCAGCCAAGTTCCGAAAGGGCTGTAGCGATCCAGACAGGAACCGTGACGGGCTCGGGCGGCCACCATTGGGTGATCAATCGTGCTCGAAGTCGCCGTCTCATCGCGCGGGCACTCCCCTGACGATGGTGTCCGCTGACACGTCGCGTACGACACAACTGGCGGCGCCGGCGACCGAGCGGGACCCCATCGTCAGGTTCTGCAGGATGGAGCTGTGGGCACCCATCATGACCTCGTCTCCGAGGACGACCCCACCGCTCACCGCCACGAGGGGATTGATGGTGACGAAATCGCCCACCTCGCAATCGTGTCCGACGGTGGAGTTCCGACCAACGTGGACATGGCGTCCAAGCTTCACGTTCGTCGTTATGTGGACACCGGCAAAGAGCACCGCCCCGACGCCCAACGTGACGTCCGCGCCAATCGTGGCGCTGGGGTGCACAACTGTTGCTGGTGTCCATCGCAACCGCACGAGACGCTCGTCAATCCGTCGGCGGATTGTTCCGGCACCGATTCCTACAACGAACTCCGTCCCCGGGCCGAGTGCTGTGCATTCCGCTGAACTGATGAGCCTGCGGGCGGTCCGCCGAAGTCGGGCGACGTCTGCGTCCGAGGCTTGGTCATCGGCGAAGCCGACGAACTCCCAACTTGGTGCTGCGGAATTAATGGCGTCCACGATGTCTGCGATTTCGCGGCCATGACCGCCGCATCCAAAGATCACGAGCTTCTTCACGCGGCCGTTTCCCCTCGAAGACCCAGGAACTCGGGCATGGTTTCATGGCCCTCGGCCGATATGCCGTCCCTGCGCACGACTGCACCAACGGTCGCGGCGATGATCTTGAGGTCTGCACGCAACGACATACTCTCGACGTACGCGACGTCCCAAGCGAACTTCTCCTCCCACGAGATTGCGTTGCGGCCGTTGACCTGCGCAAGGCCTGTCAGACCGGGCCGGACCTCGTGTCGCCGGGCCTGCTCAGACGTGTATCTGTCGAGATAGCGCATGAGGAGCGGGCGGGGACCAACGAGCGACATGTCTCCGCGCACGACATTCCACAGGGTGGGCAGTTCGTCGAGGGACAGTGCCCGCAGACGTAGGCCGAGCGGCGTCATACGGTCATCGTCGGTGACCAGGTTGCGGGCGGGGTCGAGGTCCACCATGGTGCGGAACTTGCGCATCTCGAAGGGACGGCCATCCAGGCCTGGCCTCGTCTGTCGGAAGAGGACAGGAGAGCCGAGCCGCAAGCGGATGAGAGCCGCAGTGGCTGCCTGGATCGGCAACGAGAGGACGAGGGCAGGCACGGCGATGGCCAAGTCGAGCGCGCGCTTGCCACGGTAGGCCGTCATGATTCGGCTCCGGTCGCGTTGCGGAGAGCGTAGATGACCCGGTCGATGTCCGCATCGGTGAGGCCGGATCCGGAGGGCAACGTCAGCCCCCGCTTGAAGAGGAGCTCGCACACGGAGCCGCCGAACATCCGCGCGCCCCTGAACTGCGGCTGCAGGTGCATCGGCTTCCACAAGTGGCGTGCCTCGATACCTTCGCGATCCAGCTGAGTCATGATGTCGCTGGGCGTGGTCAGCACGTCCGGCCCCAAGGCGAGGCAGGTGAGCCAACAGTTGTCCTGATGGTCGCCGCAGGCCGAATCCCTTCCCAGAAAGCTCAGGCCCGACATGTCCGCGAAGGCCTTGTAGTAGCGATCCCGGATCGCGCGACGGCGCGCGATCATCGCATCCAGTCTCGAGAGTTGTGCCACGCCGAGCGCGGCCAGGATGTTCGACATCCGGTAGTTGAAGCCCATCTCGGTGTGTTCGTACCACGGCGCGGGCTGGCGGGCCTGCGTCGCCAGGTAGCGCGCGCGGGCGATGAGGCTGTGGTTGTTCGACAGGAGCATCCCGCCACCCGAGGTGGTCATGATCTTGTTCCCGTTGAAGGACAAGGCCGCCGACTCACCGAACGAGCCGGCGGCGCGGCCCGAGCGACAGGCGCCGAGCGCTTCGGCGGCATCCTCGATCAACGGGACGTCGAGTTCGGCGAGGCCCGCCTCGATTGTTGTGTAGTCGCAGGCCCGGCCGAAGAGGTCGACCGAGACCGCCGCGGCGACGTCCGCTCCGTCGGCGCGCAGCGTGCGCACCGCGTCGAGCATGAGATCGACATCAACGTTCGCGTCGTCGGCCCGAGAATCGACGAAGACCGGCGTCGCACCGGTATAGAGGACGGCGTTCGCGGTGGCGACAAAGGTCATCGACGGTAGCACCACCATTCGGCCGGGGCGGGCGCCGGCGTGCAAGAGGGCCAAGTGCAAGGCGGCGGTCCCGGAGGCGAGAGCGACGGCGTCGGACACGCCAACCCGCTCGGCCACCTCCCGTTCGAACCGGTCGACCATGGGCCCCAGGGGAGCGACCCACCCCGAGCGCAGCGCCTCCAGCACCAACTCGGCCTCGGTCTCGCCGACATCGGCCTTGGACAAGTAGATGCGGTCCTGCTCGACGACCGGGCCGATTGCCGCGGCGGTCATCGCTTGATCACCGACCGCCGCGGAACCGTGGCATCGAGGTCGATCGCCGTCTCGCGCATCCAGGCATCGACGGCCCCGGCAGCAGCCGTGAGATCCGGCAGCACGTGCGGGTCGAGCGCTGGAACCCGGACGCTGGTCACCAGGTCATGCGTGGTCAGTTGCGCGTGTTCGGGGTTACTGAAGAGGTCCTCGGCCAGCTTCTCCCCGGGGCGCAGACCGGTGAACGTCACCTCGATGCCGTCCCGGCCCGAGAGCTTGATCAGGGTCTTGGCCACGTCCAGGATGCGCACCTGCTCACCCATCTCTAGCACGAGCACATCGCCGTCACGGCCGATGGCCGCCGCCTGCAGCACCAGCTGGGCGGCCTCCGGAATCAGCATGAAGAAGCGCCGCACCTCGGGATCGGTTACCGTCACGGGGCCACCACGTTCGATCTGCGCGCGGAATGCATCGAGCACGGACCCGCGCGAGCCCAATACGTTCCCGAACCGGACACTGACGTACACCCCCGGCGTGTGCTCGGCATACCCGGCGGTGAGTCGCTCGGTGATGCGTTTGGAGTATCCAAGGACACTCGTCGGGTCGGCCGCCTTGTCGGTCGAGATGTTCACGAAGGTTCCGACACCCGCGGACTTCGCCGCCATGAGTACGTTGAGTGTGCCCAGCACGTTGGTCTTGTACGCCTCCAGCGGGAAGCGCTCGAGGAGGGACAGATGCTTCAGCGCTGCCGCGTGAAAGACGACATCGGGCCGGCATTCGGCGAACGTCGCCTGCAGCGCGTCGCGGTCCCGGATATCGACCAGGACCATGTCGTCGGAGGCCAGGAGGGCGACGCCCGTCAGCGAAAGCTGGGCTGCATGCATCCCGGATTCGTCCCGGTCGAGCAGGATCAGCCGGGCCGGGCCGTACCGGAAGATCTGCCGGCACAATTCGGACCCGATCGATCCGCCGGCGCCCGTCACGAGCACAACCTTGCCCCGGATCGAATCGGCGATCCCCGCCTCGTCCAGTTCCACTGGGCGCCGGCCGAGCAGATCGGCCAGGTCGAGCGTGCGCAAGTCGCCGGCACCGACCCGGCCGAGCAACTCACGCGCCGAGGGCAAGACGAGCACCCGCAGCCCGAGCGCGTCAGCGCGGGCGGAGATGTCTCGAATCACCGGCGAGGCTGCGGAGGGGATCGCGAGGGCTACGGTCTTCGCGCCGGTCTGCTCAGCTACCGCCGAGAGGGCATCCCTGGTGCCCGACACGTGCAGCGAACCGATCCGGCGGCCGGTCTTGCGCCGGTCGTCATCGAGCCAGGCCACAGGTCGGTAGCCGCTGTCCGGGTCCTGAAGGGCATGGACCAACATCCGGCCGCCGCTGCCGGCGCCGAAGATGATGACGGGGGTGGCATCTTCGGGAATCGACCGCGAGCGCTGCCGGGCATGCCATGTTCGATAGACGCTGCGCACCGTCAGCATCGCGACGAGCGCGCAGGCGCCGCCCGTGAATGGAACGGACCGGGGCACGCCCAGGTGCTCGGGCGTGAACAAGACCACTCCACCAACCACCATGGTCGTGAACGCCACTGTGCCCGCGCACGCCACCACTTCGTCGAACGAGCCCCGCTCGTGGCCGCGTCGATAGGGACCGCCCAGGTGTCCCGCGATCACGTGGATGCCGGCCGCCCAGGCACCGACGACCGTGATTTCCGGTTGGATCGCGAGATCCAGGTCGAAGTCGACACGCAGGAAGGTCGCGAGCGCGATGGCGAACAACCACACACCGGCGTCGACGAGCGGCCACGGGCCGGCGGGGCCCCATCGCGCGGGGATGGCCCTCATGGTCGGACCTCTCGTAACGTTGGTGTCGTGGATGACGCAGCAGGCGTGGGTCGGGGGGGCAGCATCCTCTTCGTGTGCGAGGGGAATGTCTGCCGCTCGGCCTTCGCCCAGGTCGTGTTGAGCGGCCGCCTCGAGCACTTAGGGATCACGGTCTCCAGTGCGGGCACGGCGGCCCTGGTGGACTCGGATCTGGACCCGTTGGCCCGCAGTGCCGCCGAAGCAATCGTCGGCCCAGTTGAGACCTTCCTCGCGCGACAGCTCACCTCGGCCTTCATCGAGGAGGCGGACGTGATCCTCACCGCCACCAGGGAGCAACGTGACCTGGTCGCGGCCCAGCACCCCAGAACCCTGTCCCGGCTCTTCGCGCTGCGGGACTTCAGCGCCTTGCTCGCGCAATGGGACGGCCGCACGGTCACGGCACCCGCAGGATCCCCATCCTTGGTCGCCCTGCTGGTCAAGGTCGCCGCTGCCCAACGAGGCAGCGCACCGATGGCCGAGGCGAGGGAGATCGACGTCGCCGACCCGTACCGACGAGGTGACGCGGCGTTCAGCCGCATGCGCAACGAGATGCTCCCGAGTTTGGAGCGGATCGAAACCTCGCTCATGGCATTGAGCGAAGCGTCGCGTCTGCTCCCTGATGCTCCAGAGGCGCCACGGGATTGACCGCGTCACCACCTCGAGCTGGTCTGTTCACAATGTCCGCATCGGCTGGCGGCGCTGTGCGATCGCCGGCGCTGTTGCGCGAGCTGTAGTCGTAGCGGTAGTAGCCATAGCGCTGAGATTCCTTGCGCGGTATGCGGTTGACGACGATCCCGAGCACGTGTCCGCTGACGGTCTCGAGGGTGTCCAGGGCGCGGGCAACCATTGCCGAATGGGCCACTCCCGCCCCCACGACGAGAATGACGCCGTCGACGAGAGTCGCCAAGACCGCGCCGTCGGTGACGAGCAGCGGCGGGGAGTCGATGATCACGTAGTCGAAGCGATGCTGCAGGTCACCGACGAGCGCGCGCATGGCGTCCGAGCCGAGGAGCTCCGAGGGGTTCGGGGGAGTGGCGCCCGCGCCGAGCAGCATCAGGCCGTCCCGGAACGGTTGCAGGACCTCGTCGAGTTCCACCCGGTTGATCAACACATCGGTCAAGCCCACGCTGCCGACCAAGCCGAAGTATTCGAGCAGCTTGGGGCGGCGGAGGTCACCCTGGATGAGACACACGCTCGAGCCGGCGTCGACCAAGGTCAGCGCGAGGTTGGCTGCGGTCGTGGTCTTGCCCTCCCCGGGCACCGAGGACGTCACGATCAGGGTCTTCGGATGATCGGCGGCATCGACGAACTGCAGGTTGGTGCGCAGCGCGCGGAAGGCCTCGGACCGCACGGACTTGGCGTTGGCCTTGACGATCAACGGCATCTTTCCCGCGGACTGATCGAAGGGGATGCCCCCGAGGATCGTGGTGTCGGTGATGCGTTTGACGTCCTCCTCGCCCTTGATCGAGGTGTCGAGCATGTCGCGCACCACGGCCAGCCCGAACCCGCCCAGCAGCCCAAGCGCCAGCGCGAGGGCGCCATTGCGCAGCGGCCGGGGGC
>Ga0116151_10003642_pt1 | contig 13724 bp, 9 predicted proteins | sample AD_UKC117_MetaG_FD_89893 | JGI IMG/M metagenome (GOLD analysis project Ga0116151, IMG submission 89893) | Active sludge microbial communities of municipal wastewater-treating anaerobic digesters from Hong Kong - AD_UKC117_MetaG | ecosystem: Engineered > Bioreactor > Anaerobic > Digestate...
AGCAGGTAGAGGTGCTCGCCGTCGTGGGCGAACTCCAGGTCCACCGGCCGGCCGATGCCCTCCTCCAGGGCCCGCAGCAGGGTGTCGATGCGGCGCAGGAGGCCGCCGGGGCCGCGGAGCGCGTCGAAGGTCACCACGGGTTGACCGTCGCACGGACTCCACGGCCCCAACGGCGGACGGAAGGTGTCGCCCTGGAGCAGGGAGAAGACGTGGTGGAAGCCGGGGAAGGCGCCGCCCACGTCCTCCAGCAGCTCGCTCATCTTCACGGTGCGGAAGGTGTTGTCCTGCAGGTCGATCACGTCCACGCGGCGCGGGGCGTAGCGCACCACCTCGTCGGCGGCCACGTTCACGCGCAGGTCCGGCTTGCCGGGCACGGCGAGCACGGGGTAGTCGTCGCGGGTGCGGTCCACGGCGCGGGTGCCCAGGCCGGGCACCAGGCGCACCAGGCCGTCCTCGCGCCGGATGCGCGGCGACCAGCGGAACTCCGTGCGCGAGAACGCCACCCCCGCGAACGCCGGCAGGAACCAGCGCCCCGCCTTGCGGCCCACCACCTCCTGGATGAGGATGCCCATCTGCTCGTTGAACTCCAGGAGGTTGCGTTCCTGGCGGTAGATGATGGGGTCGGGCCCGAGGGTGGAGGCGTAGATCTCCGCGATGGCGTCCAGCAGCGCCGCCAGCCGGTCCTTCTTGCTGCCCTGGTTGGCCAGGAACAGGGACTTGTACTTGCCCGAGAACGCGGTGCCCGCGCGGTCCTCCAGCAGGCTGGAGCTGCGCACGATGATGGGGCGCTCGCCCAGCTCGTCCAGCACGGCGGTGAGGCCGTTGATCATGTCGGCGGGGAAGGCCGAGTTCTTCATGAGCTGCTGGATGTTGGGGTACTCGCGGCGCACCTCGTCGATGTCCATGTACTTGACCGCGAGCAGGTCCTCCAGGTCGTTGTGGGCGATGAAGGCCTCGATGCCGTCGGTGGTCACGTAGAAGGAGCGCGGGAAGCGCACCAGGTCGTCGGTGCCGGCGGCGGCCGCCGCCTTGCGCAGCACGCCGCGGGCCAGCACCACGCCGGCGGTCTTGCCGCCCAGCTTGCCGTGGCTGCCGGCGGGATAGACCACGTGGTCGGCCAGGTCCACGAAATCGTCGAAGTCCAGGAACTGGCGCGCCGTGTGGGCGAAGTCGAGCTGGTCGGTCAAGAACCGCTGGATGAGCGACACGGTCAGGCTGGCGGCGGTGGCGCGCGGCAGGTCGGCGGCGCGGCCCAGCATGGTGCGGTGGCGCCGCACCTGGTCCACCACCTCCGGCAGCGGGGAGCGGATGTTGTCGAGCACCTTCTTAAGCCCGACGATCTTCTCCTCCTGCAGCCAGCCGCGCACCTGCTTGGAGATCTCGGCCCCGGCCATGGTCTCCGACGCCAGCAGGAAGGGGCGTCCGCTCAGCAGCAGCTCCGTGTCCAGCTCCGCGCGGCGGCGCGGCAGGTTGCGCTCCTCCTCGCCCTCGCTCGCGTCGTCGTCGGTGATGCCGTAGGCGGTGGCCAGCAGGCGCTGGGCCTCCTCCATGCCGCCGGAGCAAAGCAGGTTGAGCATGCGGCGCGAGAGGCGCAGGTACGTCTCGCGGTCGTTCTGGCGCAGGTGGTCCAGCAGCACCTCCCAGTCCGCGTGGGACTCCTTGCCCGCCTCGGCGGCGCGGTCGCGGCGCAGCAGGAGGTACTGGCCCAGCCGGTCGGCCAAGCTGCGGGCCAGGCGCACCTCCTCGTTGAGGAAGGGGCCCACGTCCGCGCTGGGCTTCTCCGTGAGGTAGTACACGCGCAGGTGGCCCACCGGCGCGCCGTTCACGCGGATGGGCTCTTCCAGCACCCACGGCGTGGGCTCGAAGTCGCTGGAGCGGTGCACCCGGGACGCATGGGTGATCTCCGCCTCGCAGTCCTCCACGTGCTGCCAGCCGGGCGGGATGAGCTTGGCCACCCGGTCCAGCACCAGCTCCATGCCGCTCTCGTGGTCCTGCAGCTCCGTCTCCACGGTGTAGAGGCAGTTGAGCTCCTTGATGCGTTCCTGCAGGGCGCGGGCCAGGGCCCCGCCGTCCGTGGTCCGATCAGTCATGGCGCACCGCTCCGCGTCCGTTGATGCCGTCCACCACCACGTGCAGCGGGCGCTCCAGCCGCACGTGCCGCGTGTACTCCCCGGCGGCCGCCAGGGGCTGCCGCGCGAGCCAGTCCCAGTCCACCGCCGTCTCGTCGCCGCGGGCGGTGGCCAGGTAGAGGATCTTCAGGCCGATGAGGTTGTGGAAGAAGTGGGAGCCCTGGCTGATGTCCGGGTTCATGCTGGGCAGGCTGCTCTCCACCAGCACCCTCGCGCCGGAGATCTGGCCCCACGCCACCGGCACCCCCAGCCACGGATCCGACGAGCCCCAGCGCCCGAACCCCAGCAGCAGGTACGGCCGTCCCGCCGCCAGGAGCTCGCGGTTGCGCTCGCCCAGCTCGCGGGCGATGGCGGGGGTCCTGCCGGCGTCGAAGCGTTCGGGGTCCAGGTAGACCACGTCGCAAAGGTCATGGCGTTCGCCGTTGCCCAGGGCATGGCGGCCGCGCACCACCACGTCGGGCCCGGTGAGGGCGGCCTCGGGCAGATCCACGCGGGCCTCGTCCACGGCCATGGGGCGCATCTGCAGGAACCCGAAGCGCGCCGGCCGCCCCGGCTCCAGGGGCACGTCCACGGCGAACTCGATTTCCACCGCCCCGTCCACCGCCTGCTCCGCCTGGCTCAGCAGCCGCTGCACCAGGCCGTTCAGGGGCAGGGTGCCCAGGCTGAGCAGGGGCGAGAAGTCCAGGCACCAGGCGCCGCCGCTCTGGCGGCCGGGACGCAGTCGGTCGCTGCGGTGGTCGTAGGTGGAGACCAGGTGCTCCAACTGGCCGTCGTAGTCGGCGTCGTCCAGGGAGAGCTCGGCCAGGTACTCGGTCTCGGCCAGAGGGTCGGGCAGGGGCGGCTCGCCGGTGTCCACGGCCCAGAAGGTGCGTTGGGCGGCGTCCAGGCGCTCGCCCACGTCGGCGTAGGGCGGACCGGCGGCGGGGTAAGCGGGCACGTAGGTCCAGCAGGCGCCGCCGTCCACGATCTGACGGCCCAGGCCCAGGGCCAGGCTCGCCACGCCGTCGTGGGGGGTGGCCGCACCGGTGGGGTAGTAGTTGTAGGTGCGCGCCACCCCGGACAGGGTGGGGTAGAAGCGGCGGTTGCGCTCGCTGCCCACCACCTCTTGCACGATGACGGCCATGGCCTCCTCGCGCCCGCCCGTATCGATGGAGTCGCGGTACGACACCGCCGCCGCGAAGTACGTGGACGCCCACACGAACTTCACCGCCTCCAGCAGCCGCCGGAAGCGTTCGTCGGCCGACGCCTGGTTGTTGGGCGTCATCTTGGTGGCGTACACGCCCGCGAAGGGATGGGCCAGCGCATCTTCCAGCAGGCTGGACGACCGCACGGCCAGCGGCCCGCGCGGCTGCTCCACCAGGGCGCGCAGCTCGCCCAGCACCAGCGGCGGCATCTCGCCGCGCTGGAAGGCGTGGGCGATGCGGTCGTCGGGCAGGCCGGCGCGCTCCAGGCGCGCCAGGTCGTTGTCCGCCACGAACTCGCGGAACACGTCGGTGCCCAGCACCGCGAAGTCCGGCACCCGCACCACGAACTCGGGGAAGTCTCCCTCCGCGGTGGCGGCCAGCACGTCGCGGGCCACGCTCACCAGCCCCTGGGCCTTGCCGCCGATGGCGCCGCCCCCGATCACCCGCACGTCGCCCGTCCAGTCCTGCGCGCCCATGCCCGTCCTCCGGTTCAGATCCAGCCGCGGTCGCGGCAGGCGTTCACCACGCGCTTCACGGCCAGCACGTAGGCGGCGTCGCGCAGGGCCAGGCCGGCGCTCGCGGCCAGGTCGCTCACGGCGATGTAGGCGGTGGTCATGCCCTGGTCCAGCTTGGCCAGCACCTCGGCCTTGCCCCAGTAGTAGTTCATGTTGCTCTGCACCTGCTCGTAGTAGCTGCAGGTCACGCCGCCGGCGTTGGCCAGGAAGTCCGGCAGCACCAGCACGCCGCGGGCGCGCAGGGCGGCGTCGGCCTCCGGGGTGGTGGGGCCGTTGGCGCCCTCGGCCACCACGCGCACGCGTGGGCTCACCGCGGCCACGTTGTCCTCGCGGATCTGATTCTCCAGGGCGGCGGGGATCAGCACGTCCACCTCCTGGGCCAGCCAGGCGTCGCCGGGCTCCACGCGGTAGCCCAGGTCGCGGGCGGCCTCCTTGTCGATGCCGCCGAAGTGGTCCGTCACCGTGCGCAGGGCCTTCAGGTCCACGCCGTCGGGCTTGAGGAAGGAGTAGGACACGCCGTCGTCCTGGTCCCAGCTCGACACGCAGGTCACCGTGCCGCCGATGCGCTGGAACAGGTCCACCGCGTGCTGGGCCACGTTGCCGAACCCCTGCACCGACGCCACGGCGTCCTGGGGCCGCAGGCCGATCTCCTTGAGCGCCTCGCGCAGGGCGTAGACCACGCCGTAGCCCGTGGCCTCGGTGCGGCCCTGGCTGCCGCCCAGGCCCACCGGCTTGCCGGTGATGGCGCCGGGCCGGCGCGCGCCGCGGATCCACTCGTACTCGTCCAGCATCCAGAGCATGTGGCGGCCGCTGGTCATCACGTCGGGGGCGGGCACGTCCACGTCGGGGCCGATGTCGCGGGCCACCTGCCGCACCCAGCCCCGGCACAGGCGTTCCTGCTCCGCCAGGGAGAGGTGGTGCGGGTCGCACACCACGCCGCCCTTGCCGCCGCCCAGGGGCAGGTCCGCCACGGCGCACTTCCAGGTCATCCACATGGCCAGGGCGCGCACGGTGTCGGCGGTCTCCTGGGGATGGAAGCGGATGCCGCCCTTGCAGGGGCCGCGGGCGTCGTTGTGCTGCACGCGGTAGCCCTGGAAGACGCGCAGGCCGCCGTCGTCCATGCGCACCGGGATGCTGAAGTGGTACTCGCGCAGAGGGGTGCGCAGCAGGGCGCGGACCCCTTCGTCGAGCTGGAGGTGATCCGCGGCCACGTCGAACTGGCGGCGGGCCATGGTCAGGGGGTTGAAGGCCGTGCGGTCGGTCATGATCGCCTCCTGGGGGTCGGGGAGCCGCCGGGGATGCCGCAAGGGGCGTGCCAGGGGTTCGATGGCTGGTGTCGACATAGATACTACAAAGACAAGGGGTTATAGGCTCCTTGCGAGAGGCGGCTCAAGGTGATGATGCGCTACCGCATCAATATGGGATCAATACCGATGCATTATCGCATCGATCCCGGATCCCGGCGCCGCCCGTCCCGCTCCGGCGTGCGGATCCCCAGCCGCTTCATCCGCCGTAGCAGGGTGGTGCGGTGGATGCCCAGATCCTCGGCCGCGGCGCCGCGATGCCCGTCGTGGCGGGCCAGCACGGCCTCCAGGTGGCGGCGCTCCAGGCGGCGCAGGTCGTCGGCGGCGTCGCGGGGGGCGGCGCCGCCCCGCAGCACGCGCTCGGGCAGGTGGCGGCGCAGGAGCACGGGGCCGTCGCAGAACACGTAGGCGTGCTCGATCACGTTCTCCAGCTCGCGCACGTTGCCCGGGAAGCCGTGGGCCACCAGGGCGTCCAGGGCGTCGGGGGCGATGGACGCCACCTGCTTGCCGCGCCGGCTGCCCAGCAGCTCCAGGAAGCGGTGGGCCAGCACGGGGATGTCCAGGGGGCGGTCGCGCAGGGGCGGCAGGGGCAGGTTGACCACGTTGATGCGGTAGTAGAGGTCCTGCCGGAAGCGGCCCTGCTCCACCAGCTCCTGCAGGTCCTGGTGGGTGGCGGCCAGGATGCGCACGTCGGCGCGGCGCGGGGTCACGTCGCCCAGGGGCTCGTAGGTCTTGGACTGGAGGAAGCGCAGCAGCTTGACCTGCATGGGCAGGGGGATGTCGCCGATCTCGTCCAGGAACAGGGTGCCGCCCTCCGCGGCGGCGATGCGCCCGGCCCGGTCTCGCTCCGCCCCGGTGAAGGCCCCCGCCCGGTACCCGAACAGCTCGGATTCCAGCAGGCTCTCCGGCAGCGCGGCGCAGTTCACGGTGACCAGCGGGCCGTCGCCGCGGCCGCTCAGGGCGTGGATGGCCCGCGCCACCAGGTTCTTGCCCGTGCCCGTCTCGCCGGTCAGCAGGATGGCGCTGTCGGTGGGGGCGATGGTGGGCAGCAGGTCCACCAGCCCGCGCATGGCCGGGTCCACGGCCAGCAGCTCGCCCAGGGGATTGCGGCGGGCGTCGAAGGCGTCGGCGCGGACGGCGGCCTCCAGGTCGCGGAAGGTCTCCACGCCGCCGATGTCGTGGCCCCGGGCGTCGCGCAGCACGGCGGAGGAGAGGATGGTGGGGGTGCGGCGTCCGTCGCGGTGGAGCACCTCCACCGGCAGGTTGGCGATGGGGCGGCCGGCGTCGCGGGCGGCCCGCAGGGCGCACTGCTCGCGGCAGATGTGGAAGCGCAGCACCTCGTGGCAGGGGCGGCCCAGCACCTCGGCCTCCGTGCGCCCCACCGCGGCCAGGGCGGCGGGGTTCATGGCCAGGATGCGGCGGTGCTCGTCCACGGCGAACACGCCGTCGGCCGTGGAGCCGAGCATGAGGTCGGCCAGGTCCGAAAGGTGGGGCCGATGGTCGTCCGCGTGGCGCATGGGGCGCTCCCGGTTGGGGATCCGATGCCGGCGTCCAAGATCGCACCTGCGGGGGCCTCCGTCCACGATCCTCGGAGATTTCATCCCCTGGTTGACGGATTTGTGGTAGGGTCACACCCGTGTCGAACGTCCTGACAACGACGTTCCAGACATCCGGTCGTTCGCCGGGTTCACGCCGTGTCCATCGCGACGGCAACCGCCCAGTCGCCCTTTGGACCGTGGAGCCGCTCCGCTCCGCCGCCCGCCGAACGCAATGTCGAGGGGGGAACGACTCATGAAACTTTCGCGACCGAACCTCTGGTCCCTGGCCCTGCTGCTGGTCGCCTGCGCGGCGCTGCCGGCCTTCGGTCAGGCTCCGGGCATCGATTACCTGGGCTACGGCTGGGAGGACGGCGGCCTGCCGCCGAGCAACCCCGGCGATGTTCTGACCTGCGTGGGCACCGCCGACGGCGTGGACGCCGTGTTCGGCGTGGACCTGGGCAGCGAGGAGCTCACCTTCCACCTGTACGGCCTGGTGAGCACCGGCGAGGTGCCCCTGGGCGGCGGCGTGATCATGGTGTCCTACACCGGCGGCATGATGGACGTGTGGCGCGACGGCTCCCAGAACGCCGACTACGGCGTGAACCCGCCCAACGGCACCGTGCCCTCGTCGTTCACCGACGGCACCCTGTTCTTCAGCGGCTCGTTCAACAGCTTCTCGATCTTCCTGAGCCCCGACGGCTCCGGCGCCTTCGAGGGCAACCTGGACGGCGTGGGCGGCGAGATCCTCGGCGCCATGTGCACCAACTGCGCCTACACGTGGGGCGGCGCCTTCACGTACGGCAGCGGCGCCCAGCTTCCGGAGGGCTACGACCTCCAGATGGACGGCGAGCTCCAGATCGAGGACTCCGTGGCCAACGAAGACGCCACGTGGAGCCAGCTCAAGACCCTGTTCCGCTAGCGAGCGCAGCGCAGAACTCAACAGCCCGGGAGGCTAGGATATGAACAAGAGGCTCACGATGACGCTGCTGCTCGCGGCCGCGGTCGCCCTCGCGGCGCCGGCGACGGCCCAGCAGCTCTTCGACTTCAACGGCCAGGCCGTGGTGCCCGCCGCGGTGGGCGGCGACCTGGCCCTGGACGCCATCGTCTACGACGCGGCGCCCGCCACCACGCCCATCCCCCTGAACTTCGCCGACTACCAGTACACCCTGGTGATCACCGGCCTTGAGCTGATCACCGACGGCCCGACGCAGGTGTACGCCGGCGGCGCCATCGCCCTCTACGAGGACGCCGCCACCGCCGCCGATTTCACCAACGGCGCCACCTTCAGCGATGGCACCGCCATCCTGACCGGCGTGGTGACGGACCTGAACCGCACCATGTACACGGCCACCCTGGGCTCCGTGCTGGGCCACGTGGACTGGACCGGCGGCACCCGCCTGAGCGACATCGCCCCTGCGGACCAGGCCGGCTGGCCCATCCTCAGCGGCATCAACGCCTCCGCCTCGCAGACCGAGCCCGGCTACAGCGAGAACTGGGACGGCAAGGTGGAGCCCACGGAGGAGATCGTGGGGAACGAGGTCATTCCCATGGGGGACCTGAAGGTGTTGTTCCGATAGGGGTTCAGGAACATCGATTGGGTATATGTGGGGTCCACGCTCGCGTGGGCCCCATACTTTTGCCGAGAATGATTTTCATTGAGAATATGCTTTCGTTATTCCGTTGACATTTGGAGAGAGCGTAAGGTAGCTTGTGATCAATCACTGAACTTGGATCTCAACCCCTAGAATTGGAGATATTCTGATGGCGCGTATCCCCTCATTCTGCACGCTCTGTCTGATAGTCGGGACTGTCATTCTATTAGTCAGATCAGCGACGGCCGTCCCGGTTACTTCCTTTGGGCCCGGCGTCGCCGGTCAGATCCACGCCTTGGCATTCGTTGAAGACGATTCTGAGACAGTTTACGTGGGTGGAGACACGTTCGGAGTCTGTAAAACGACGGATCTTGGCGGTGAATGGACGTACTGGAATCGAGGACTTGAAAACCAATTCAGCGGCAAGTCAATGTATGTTGAAGATTTGGCAATAATGTGCGTTGTGTATCGTAGGCGATATGCCATCGCGTCACATTATAGTGTTTGACGGCAATGGGAGCAGCTGATAATGTCTCTTCATTGGCCGTCCTGTGGTTGGTGCATGATGAGGTGTATTGAGGAATTCGATGGTGCTGTGTTCGATATAACCTGTGGCTTCATTGGACTGGAGTGGCGTGATGAATTGTAGGGCATACTTGTTGGGAATTATTGTCCTGTTGTGCGTACTAGTAGCGCAAGCCAGCGGTGAAGCAATTGGGGTAGTGGTCGCGGGTGCTCAGCTCGACTCATGCTGTGTCGTGTTTCGGGGGGTAGAGGTTATCGACCTGCAGCTGATTGTGGCTGGCCATGACGAAACTGTGCCGATTAGCGGATGGGATGCCCAGCTTGAAGTCGAGGGATCAATTGTTGTCACTGAAGTGGGAATTCTTGGGATGAATGTAGATTCATTTCCGCGCTATCAGTGCGGGTTGAGTGCTGAGTTGGTTGGTGCCACTGAAATAGTTTTAGCTGAGTATCAGTGTGTTGTGCTTGGGGAGGGTGCGATCTATCTTCGCGGCTTGGTTGATGGGGAGTGTCCACGGTTCCCAAGATACTATTCAGGTTTGAGTGAGGTGTTGTTGAGTTCAGGGTATGGGGGGGGGGATCAGCCTGTTTTTGTTGTTGGTGATGGGCAGCATTGCCCAGAGCAGAGATATGCTACGGGAAGTTCGGGGGGAGGGGTGGATGATGGTTCTCTCAGTGTGGGCGGGTTAAAATCACTGTATAGATAAGTGAAGCTAGGGAGGCAGGCATGAGGGCGCTACTTGTTTGTATATTGGTCGTGTGTCTAGTGCGGAGCGCTTCCGGGCAGGTGCTAGGTGGCGATAACGCACTATTTGTTGTCAAAGGCAAGCCGAGCAGAGAATTGAACATTCAGCTTGACGGCAAAGAAATTCATGCCAACAGTCAACAATTATATACAGAGGGCCACCTGTATAGGCCTAGTGCTCGCGTATTTAGGTCATTGTGTGCAAGGCCATATGTCAAAACATTGATAGCAGCTGGCGAGGATTCTGTCAATGCCATAACGCGGTACAGGGACATCTGTGATGCGGTGTTTGCTGCACTTGACGGTCAGGTGTTTCATGATCGAGGTGAGCTGCATTCATTGTTGGGGGCGGCGAGTAGCGACGTGGAGCAAGTTGTAGATTTAGACGAAACAGTACGTAGGGCTGCGGTAGGCGATAAAGGGTTTGCTGTTATTACGCAAGGTTTGCCGTGTTGGCTGGATAATGGAATAGAGCGTGTCGGTCGAACTCGGGGTAAGGCAAGGGCGGATGGTGTAAGCGCTCGTTCGGAGGAATTGCATGGCAGATTGGAAGAGGTGCGGACCTATGTGGAGAGCGGTCGTTCAGTGCTTGTTGTGATAGGCGATGGTGGTATCAACTCAATTTATTTTGGGGATGCTGCTGAAGGCGCACGTCGGGAGTATTGTGCATTCGTGTCTGGGGCTGACACTGGCGGAAAGTTAGTTGGGTATTGGGATAAGAAGTATGCCGTTAAATATCATGATGAGTGGAGGGGGATTTGTGATGATTAGATTCATTGTTTTGATTGCTGTGCTTGTGTGCGCCAGGGGCGTTAGTGCATTTACTATGAATTGCGTTAATCCTCTTCGCTTTGTTGTGCCGGCCGACAGCGATGCTTGGACGAAAATGGAGATTGCAAGGGCAAATGCACTTACAGAGCGAAGTGTGGCGTCAGGTGTGATCAAGGTTGATAGTGCAGTAGACGGAACAGCTACAGTGGTATATTTGGACTGGACGACATATTCCGCGACGGAGGTATTTCAGTTCTTTTCTCACTCTGGGGTAATAACGAACAACGGAATTGTAGTGGCTGACAATACCTTGTCAGTTGAGGTGTACTCAACCAAGGCGGGTGCTAGTCTTTCGGCGTCCGCATTACGGACAGAGTACGGAATAGATGATATTGGGAATGATGCTGATGCCGGCGACTATGGTGAGTACTTTGTTGTCATATTTAATGATACCGTTGAGGAGACTGTAGCGCACGCGGTTGACTATCAAATGGTGATGGCATTGGCTTGTAGTAGTAGTATATTGGCAGATGAATGGTATTTCTCGGGTGGGGACGAGGGCCGTGCCTTCTTTTGCTATACTGGGGATACATATTTGCACACAGCGCTAGCTGATGTAAAGGAGCTTTATGAAAATCTGGGGTGCGAGAGAAGGTTCGGGATTTTTGATTATAATTATATCGCAGGTGAAGCTGTAAGCGGTACTTCTTTGCATTTGATTGGGGATCCTCAGCTGTCAATGAACCCTTGGGTTGGCGGATGTAGTAATGAGTCTTCTGGGGTTGAGGTTGTTGTGGGTGCTTTAGGAACACATTTGCGCATATATGGTGGTGCAGAGTGGTGTGAGGTAGAGTATGCTGGTCGGGTCCATAAATTGGATTCCATAAATATACATAACGGGGACAAGTATAGAGAAATTCTGATATCTGGTGATAGTCGCCCGGACTATGCTTTATTGAGGGCACGAAATGGCGCAGTAGATTGTGTGCATGTTGCTGTATACCCCGAGACTTGTGCGCGCACAGCAGCAGATAATTTGTGTGGACTAGATACAAGGGATGCATTTGTGCCAGCAGATGTGGTTGTTGTGGGTCCTAGTCAGGTGTTGGTTGATAATGTGGCTGCCTATGCGTCTGGTAAGGGATATCGCGTTGCTAGTTTTTATAGGAGCCAGGCCAGTAGTGTACGATACGTATATTCGCAAGTGCGGTTAGCAAATGCATATAACGCAGGATATCCGGTCTCTCCGGGCCCGATACTTGTGCTTGTGGGAAGGCGTGGAGCATCGGGGGAATGTGTAGAGTCTGTAGATTATGAACCAGTGTATGATGAGTGTAGAAACGATGGATGTCAGAGTGATTTGCTGTTGACGGCGAATGATGTTCCGGGAGCACGTCCTGTGGGCCCAGTCTGTAGAATACCAGTTTCAGATATGTATGAATTGCAGAAATATTACAGCAATGAGGCATTGTATGAGCAGCACAATTATTATAAAATCATTGGGGCTGTCGACAATGCGGTCGCGATGTATGATCCGGATGATCCAGAGGAAGACGTATTTGGAGAAGACCTCGAAAAGCGTGATATGGTTTATAGTGCAATAGATGACTTACGTGAGATTGGATATGTACCAATGCATATTTCAACAGGAGAATACGTCACAGCTAATGGCTTCCCATCATCTTGTGACATGGAGGAGGAGCTTATGGACATGGTGGAGGAGGGTGTTGCTGAAATATGGATTAATGGGAGAAGATCTAATTATGATAACATTGCGCAATTTATTGATTCGGGCTGTAGCGCTCGGTATGGAAGCCCTGTGTCTGCTCTCGTGTTTGCTCCTACGTGCCATTCCGCTGAAACTTTTTATGGCGGGAGCGCTTGGGAGAAATATATGTTAGCGGATAATACAGCATTGAGAATAGCTGGGCTGGTCGGATCAATAAATGCTGACATGGATCTGCAGCATTATCTTATGATGGAGGAGCTTGTTCAGGCGCGGATAAATGCTCAGCCAGGAGATACGGCTCCAGAGGTTATGTTCGATGCATATCAGACATATATAGCAAAGTACCCATACTTTTATGACTATGCAGTACAGATTACATACCTAGGCGGGTTGGCTGCTTTAGTGGGCCCTTCCGTGGTAGGCGTCGAAGAGCAACATTCGAGCTATGGTGTAACTGTTTATGCTGCCGGTGGTGGATATGAGATACGATGTGCTGAGGAGTGGGGTGATGATGTTAGGTATATCGTATCCGATCTGCGGGGCAGATTATTGGCGAGGGGGGCAATGTCTATGAAGAGCAATTGTTCAACGGCAATATGGGCCGGTGTCGACGACTCAGGAAAAAGGGCTTCATCTGGTGTTTATCTCGTACGTGTATGGAGTGAAAAGCAAGCAAAGGAACATGTGGTGAAGGTCGTAATTGCTAGATAAGTTGCTTTAACTCACGTGAAATGGAGCGAGCGGGGCGTTTGGCCTTGGAGAAGCGGATCCGGGAATGATGTGACAGACAGGATCCACGGACGCCCCGGGGTATTCAAGCGGTCGCGGTACTTCCAGAAGCCCCAGCGAGGCTTCTCCTTTGCCAGCTCCTGCAGGGCGTCGATCTCCTCGGCATCGCGCTTGGGCCTATCTTCCGGCTCGCAGAACCATACCGAGTGCGACAGGCCGGACCAGATAGGAATACACCCTCGACCAGCATTCGTTGCACACGCTACTACGCCTATTATGTTACACAATATGTATAATGAAAGTATTAATACACCCTATGAGTATATAGCAGACGATATTGGGTTGACGAGCCTTGTCGGGGATAGCTGGTCTGCAACATGGGCAGACTACAACAGTGACGGTTATCCTGATCTCTTCGTAGGCCGAGGACAAGCCGATCCTTCTGATCCATACGGAGAGGGTGTCTTGACCGGACTCCCCGACGTGCTTCTCGAGAACCGCACATGGTGCGAAGAAGGGTTCGTCGATGTCTCCAATCTGCTGGCACAGCCGACCGGGGAGGATTTCTGCACCCTCTCCGCCACTTGGTTCGACGTGGATCGGGACGGCTGGGTGGATCTCTTCGCCTGGGATCCTAACCGCGACGGCGGCGACAGCTACTCCCGGCTCTTGATGAATCATGGCTCCTCGGGTTTTGGTATTGCCTGCCTTTTTCCGACATCTCAAAACGACTACAAACGTGTAGTCCGGAGGTGTTGAGTTGAGTACATCCAACAAGCGATACAGCCGCGAGTTCAAGCTGGAGATCGTCCGCAGGATCCAGGCCACCGGCCAGAGTCAGGCCGAGGTCGCGCGCGAGCTTGATGTCGCCCCGAACACGATCAGCCGCTGGATGAGCCAGTATCGCGAGCAGAAGGCGGAGGCGTTCCCCGGCAAGGGCTCGCAGACCTCCCAGGCCGCGCT
>Ga0116151_10003646_pt1 | contig 13721 bp, 13 predicted proteins | sample AD_UKC117_MetaG_FD_89893 | JGI IMG/M metagenome (GOLD analysis project Ga0116151, IMG submission 89893) | Active sludge microbial communities of municipal wastewater-treating anaerobic digesters from Hong Kong - AD_UKC117_MetaG | ecosystem: Engineered > Bioreactor > Anaerobic > Digestate...
ATTGCCATTCTCCTGCTAATCGTGGTGATTTGGAACAACTACCGCGTCCACAGAAGCCGCAGGAAGCGCAACCAAAAGAATTTCCGCAAATCCTATTACGACCGGAAGAAAAACAATAAATCCTCATGAAAATCTACACCAAAACCGGCGACCAAGGCACTACGGCCCTTTTTGGGGGCACCCGTGTCCCCAAACACCACATCCGTATCGAAAGCTATGGCACTGTGGACGAGTTGAATGCCTTTTTAGGTCTGCTGCGCGATCAGGATATGGGAGCGCACTACAAAGACCTCCTTCTGGAAATACAGGAACGCCTCTTTACTTTAGGTGCCATGTTGGCCACCGACCCTCAAAAAGCCACCTTGAAGAGCGGCAAGGAACGGCTCGACATTCCTAAAATTGTGGAGGACGACATTACTTTACTGGAATCGGAAATCGATGCCATGAACGAGGTGCTGCGCCCAATGACCCACTTCATCCTCCCTGGGGGACATCCTACCGTGTCATATTGTCACGTGGCCCGTACCATTTGCCGGCGGGCAGAGCGTATGACCACGTATTTGGATGAAAGTGAACCGGTTGACCCCCATATTTTGGCCTACCTTAACCGACTTTCTGACTACCTCTTTGTACTGGCACGGAAATTGTCCCATGACTTGCACGTGGAAGAGATCAAGTGGATTCCAAAAAAGTGATTTTTCTACGATTATTTTCAATTTAAGTTTCTGTTTAACAGCATCTTAAAAACGTTCTTTAAAATAATTAGGAATTAACTTTAATTTTTCTTGACTTTTTCTGTTAAAAATTTATTTTTGCAAAAAATTAAAACCCTAATTCTGTTATGTACTGGACTTTAGAATTGGCATCGTATTTAAGTGATGCCCCCTGGCCTGCCACCAAAGACGAGTTGATCGATTACGCCATCCGTACTGGTGCTCCGCTTGAAGTAGTGGAAAACCTTCAGGCCATTGAGGATGAAGGCGACTCGTACGATTCCATCGAGGAAATATGGCAGGATTACCCCACGGATGAAGACTATCTGTGGAACGAAGACGAATATTAATAAATCAATTAACGATAGAAAAAGTCTCAACCCCATAGGTAGAGACTTTTTTTTTGCTCGTAAGTGGCCCTAATAAAGCGTTAAACCCTTAGAAATTCTGGTTTTTTTGCACTTTTTTTGTTACACTTTTGAGGTTCCCGCCTCAGTGAACGAGTTTTAAAACATAGAACATGGGACTTTTAGACAGCGTATTAAAAGTATTTGTAGGAGACAAATCCAAAAAAGACATCAGCGAAATCCAACCCATCGTTGATCAAATCAAAAAATACGAAGCCGAAATGGAGCAACTTTCCTTGGATGCCCTTCGCGCTAAATCGGATGCCTTCCGAGTTAAAATAAAGGAAGACCAAAAAGACATCCAATCACAAATCGATGCCTTAACCCAAGAGGCAGAGGTTGAGGAGGATATCGATAAAAAAGAAGACATTTACGGGCAAATCGATGCCCTGAAGGACGAGCGCTATGAGGTCGAAAAAAAGACCCTAGACGAAATCCTTCCCGAAGCCTTTGCCGTGGTGAAGGAAACTGCCAAACGTTTTGTAGAAAATGAAACCCTTACCGTTACTGCCACTCCTTTTGACAGGGAACTTTCCGCAAATAAAGAGTACGTGACCCTAGATGGCGACCAAGCCGTTTGGAGCAATTCGTGGGATGCCGCAGGGAAAGAGGTTACCTGGGACATGGTCCATTACGATGTGCAATTGATAGGCGGTATCGCATTGCACCAAGGAAAGGTGGCCGAAATGCAAACCGGGGAGGGAAAGACCTTAGTGGCTACCTTACCTGTGTACCTCAATGCCCTTGCTGGAAACGGGGTACATCTGGTGACCGTAAACGACTATCTGGCCAAAAGGGACAGTGCCTGGATGGGACCCATTTTTGAATTCCACGGCCTGAGTGTCGATTGTATCGACTTGCACCAACCCAATTCGGCTGCACGAAGGAAAGCCTACCATGCCGATATTACCTACGGGACCAACAACGAATTTGGTTTCGACTACCTAAGGGACAACATGGCCCACGCCCCTAACGATTTGGTACAACGTCCACACCACTACGCCATTGTGGATGAGGTGGACAGTGTATTGATTGACGATGCACGAACCCCTTTGATTATCTCCGGGCCGGTACCGCAAGGGGACCGTCACGAGTTCAACGAGTTAAAGCCTAAAATCCAGAGTATTGTAGATGTTCAGCGTAAATACCTTACCAGTGTATTGGCCGAGGCTAAAAAATTGCTTGCTGAAGGCGATACTAAAGAAGGTGGGTTTCAATTGCTTCGAGTGTACCGTGGCTTGCCCAAAAACAAGCCGCTCATCAAATTCCTTTCCGAAGAAGGGGTGAAGCAAGTCCTTCAAAAGACCGAAAACCACTACATGCAGGACAACAACCGCGAAATGCCGAAAGTGGACGCAGAGCTGTATTTTGTCATCGACGAGAAAAACAATCAGATTGAACTTACGGACAAGGGCGTAAATTTCCTCTCTGGAGATGACGACCCCGAGTTCTTTGTCATGCCCGATATCGGTACCGAAATTGCCAAGATAGAAGCCAAAGAACTATCGAAAGAAGCCGAAGCAGAAGCGAAGGAAGAACTTTTCAGGGACTTTTCTGTAAAAAGTGAGCGCATCCACACCATGAACCAACTCCTCAAAGCTTATACCCTCTTTGAGCGGGACGACCAGTACGTGGTAATGGAAAATAAAGTCTTGATTGTGGACGAGCAAACGGGGCGTATTATGGATGGTCGCCGTTACAGCGACGGTTTGCACCAAGCCATTGAAGCTAAGGAAAATGTAAAGGTGGAGGCCGCAACGCAAACCTTCGCCACCATCACCCTACAGAACTACTTTAGGATGTACCGCAAATTGTCCGGGATGACCGGTACGGCAGTTACTGAAGCAGGGGAACTTTGGGAAATCTATAAACTGGACGTGATGGAAATCCCCACCAACCGTCCCATTGCCCGCGAAGACCGGGACGATAAGATTTACAAAACCAAACGGGAAAAGTACAATGCGGTGATTGATGAGGTGGTGGAACTTTCCCACGCAGGGAGACCCGTACTGATTGGTACCACTTCCGTCGAAATCTCCGAATTGTTGAGCAGGATGCTGACCATGCGCAACATCCATCACAATGTACTCAATGCCAAACTGCACAAAAAGGAAGCCGACATCGTGGCTGAAGCAGGAAAAAAAGGCGTTGTGACCATTGCCACCAACATGGCAGGTCGTGGAACCGACATCAAGCTTTCCGATGAAGTGAAGAAAGCGGGTGGTTTGGCCATTGTAGGTACCGAGCGGCACGACTCGCGTCGTGTGGACCGGCAGTTACGCGGGCGTAGTGGCCGTCAGGGAGACCCGGGAAGTTCCCAGTTTTACGTATCGCTGGAAGATAATTTGATGCGTCTTTTTGGAAGTGAACGTATTGCCAAAATGATGGACCGTTTGGGATTGAAGGAAGGGGAAGTGATCCAGCACTCCATGATTTCGAAATCCATCGAACGCGCCCAAAAGAAGGTGGAAGAAAACAACTTCGGCATCCGCAAGCGTTTGCTCGAATACGACGATGTTATGAACGCCCAGCGGGAAGTAGTCTACAAACGCCGCTACCACGCCCTGTTTGGGGAACGTTTGCGGGTGGACATTGCCAACATGATTTTCGATACGGCTGAAGTAATTGTTGAAACCAACAAGGGAGCACAGGATTTCAAGAATTTTGAATTTGAATTGATCCGTTATTTCTCCATGAGCTCCCCCATCTCGAAATCGGAATTCGAAAACATGGGGGTTAAGGAAGCTGCCGGAAAAGTATACAAAGCTGCTTACAACCATTATCAGGAAAAAATGGCCCGCAATGCTGAAATGGCCTTTCCTGTAATCAAAAATGTGTTCGAAAACCAAGGGGATAAATTTAAACGCATCTTGGTGCCTTTTACCGATGGGGTAAAGACCTTGAACGTAGCCACCGATTTGGAGAAAGCTTACCAAACTAATGGAAAACAATTGGTGCAGGATTTTGAAAAAAACATCACCTTGGCCATTATCGACGATGCTTGGAAAACCCACCTTCGCAAAATGGACGAATTGAAGCAAAGTGTTCAGTTGGCCGTGCACGAGCAAAAAGACCCACTATTGATTTATAAATTTGAGGCGTTCGAGTTGTTCAAATCAATGATTGAAAAGGTTAATAAAGAGGTCATTTCGTTCTTGTTCAAAGGAGAATTGCCTCAGGAAAATCAGCAACAAATACAGGAAGCCCGCCAGACGCGTCCCAAAGAAAAACTGAACGAGCAAAAAGACGAAATTCCCAACATGGATGAACGCGCAGCTCAGGCCCGTGCAGCTGGTAAAACACAACCGCAACAACAAATAACCGAAACCATTACTCGGGACCGACCAAAAATTGGCCGAAACGATAAGGTAACCATCAAACATGTGATGAGTGGCGAAAACAAATCCATGAAATACAAACAGGCCATTCCCCTATTGGATAAAGGCGAATGGGTGTTGGTAGACGAATAAAAAAAATCCCGAAGCATGCTTCGGGATTTTTTTTAGGCGTACGATTTATCAATCAACCGTTTCAAAAAAGGAATCTGTATTAGGAATAAAGCCATGAAACTAATTGCATAAATCGCTGTTTTGGGCAGTTGCAGATTTTCCAGCGGATTTTTCCAATTCGAGGCATCCATCAATCCATACGATTTCATATCCACCAAAGAGGTAGCAGGATTCAAATACAACCAGTACAGCCCAGCGGCAAAAACCAATCCGATGAACCACCAAAGGTGTTTGGGGATTAATGGCCTATAGGCAGTTCTCGTTACTTTATGTTCAATATGCCGCATCACATTTTTGGTAAAATCCCTAGAGGGTTTTTCCAAAGGGAGCTCCTTCAGGAGTTGCTCCACCAAGCGGTCTTGTTTGTTAAATGGCTCTTCCATTGTGATTGTGGTGTTCGGGAAGCACGTAGTGTTTTAACAAAGAAAACAATTTTTTTCGGCTTCGGTGTAACTTGATTTTTATATTGTCTTCCGTGAGTCCCGTAATTTCGGCAATTTCCTTCACGGATTGGTTTTCGTAATAATAAAAACTTACAATTGCGGCATCGCTCTCGGGCAATTGCTCCAATGCTTCCTGAATCATGGCATTGCGCTCCTGTAATTCGAGTTGTTCAAGGCCATTGACCGCTTGTGTTTCATCGCCCTCGGTAAGGTCTTCCACAAAATCCAAAGTACGCGCTTTCTTGTTCTTGCGCAAACGGTCCAAGGCTTTTCGGTAGACGATACTATACAGCCAACTGGAAAATTTAGCTTCCTTCCGGTAACTGGATAAGGCTTCAAAAGCTTTGATAAAGCTATCCTGTGCTACTTCCTCCGCTTCTTCCCGATGGTTCAACACGCGCACGGCAATGGTAAACACAAAGTCCTGATACCGCGCTACCAGTGTTGAGAACGCTTGAACGTTTCCCCCAAGGGTCGCCTCTATGATGTCGTGGTCAGTCGTTGTGGTCATGTGTCTTTAAGACGTTGGTTTCTTACAGCCGGTTACACTCCCCGTTCAGAAAATTATTGAAAAAAGTTGTAACCCGCTTGCCAAAACTTCCGTCATAGGGACAAAACGAACCGTTATTAACTTAAAAACGAAACATTATGGGATCAGAAATCGTCATCATTCCAATCATCTTCGGAGTTATTTTTGGAATCTTTTACCTCTATATCTCCGCTAGAAATAAGGAACGTCTGGCTTTGATTGAAAAGGGAGGCGATGCTTCTATTTTCTACAGCAAGGACCGAAGGGTTACCCCAGTTTGGAAAGTAGTAGTAATTAATTTGGGCCTCTTATTGATGGGCATTGGATTGGGAATTTTCCTTGGAGGATTTTTTACCGATGTACTAGGAATGGATGAAGACATTGCCATGCCAGGAACCATTCTCTTTATGGCCGGTTTGGGATTGTTGACGGGGTTTTTCCTCAGTAAAAAGTGGAACGAAGACGCTTAAAGCAGTCTGTCTTTAGTTAGTTAGGAACCATTTTGAAGCATGACTAAGCTTCAGAATGGTTTTTTTATTGGAAAGTAATGTTGCTATAATTGGCGTTGATGTTTATGGATTTAGTACTGGAATTGGACTGGTGGTAGCCTTTCAACAGTTGGCGGTCGAAGCTTTTGGTTTCCGTAAGTTGCAAAGCTTTGGGGTGCTTCAGGTTGGACTTTTTGCCGTTGTAATAAAACTGGAAACCTGTGTTGGGCAAACTCAAAACGGCATCGGCATTTTCCAAAACAATGTCAATCGACTTAAAATTGGGCGATACCTTTAATACATATAGATTTCCAAAAGAGCCGGAAAGTATGGCATTCGAAGTAAGCTCGTTGATGTTCACATCGCTGGAATTAGCGTGCAGGTCGATTACTTTTACGTTATTCAGCCTACAGTCTTCCACATAACTCACTTTCAAAGAGCCATCGTTCCAATTGTTCACATAAACAGGCGCATAAGAAGCATCGATGAGGGTTTTACCCCCATCGATACTGTTTGCTGTTAAGGTAGCATAATTCAAGGTAGCCTTTACATTGTAGGCGCTGGCCATTTTCAACTCACCGTACTTCACATTCACATCGGTTTTGGTGCCCTTAGGCATCCGAACGATGATGGTCTTATTGGCCTTCCCATGAAATTGCATGTCCTTTCCCGACTTGTAAATGATTTTATTGCCGTTCTTGTCGGTTTCCTGGGTCCATCGATTGGCATCATCCTCAAACTGCTTGGCCCATTCTTCCATTTCCTTGCCGAATTTTTCACCAAATTCTTCGCCCCAAGCTTCCATTTCCTGGCCAAATTTTTCACCAAATTCCTCCCCCCAAGCTTCCATCTTCTTGCCAAACTCTTCGCCCCAAGCTTCCATTTTTTTCTCAAAATCGGGACTGAATTTATCACTGAAATTCTTACCAAACTCTTCGCCCCATTTTTCCATGACGGCACTGAACTCATCCGCCCATACATCTACCTCTTCTAGCCAGCGGTCCACTTGCTTAACGGTAACGTTAGTACCGTATTTTTTGTTGAGTTTGGCCACATAACCGGCTTTGTCCTTCTCATACGCCTCCTGATCGAACATATGGGCACCATCATCATTGAAATGATAGTTGGTGTATCCATCCTTGCGTTTGATGCTGGGCTGGGATTTGGAAAAAGGCCAGTCGGGTATTTCCCGAAAATCAGGTACCTCTGGGACATCGAAGTTAAAAGCAAAATCAAATTTAGGCATTTCACCCAAGGAAGGCATGTCTCCCAATCGCTCCAAAGCCTTCAGGGACTCCAACGACTTCAACGCATCCAGGCCCACAATGGCCCCGATGCCTTCCTCAAAATTGTTGGGATTGGAGGTAATGACTACCTTTTGGCTATTGCCCAACACGTCAAATTTCCAATCGTTGAAAATTTCCTTTTTCTCCTTTTCCGTTAGGTTTTCACCATCAACAAAGGCTTCTACTTCTACCAAATCCTTGTCCCAGGTTTCGAAAATTACATTGGTGTAGGACGTATTAACCTGCACGGTCATGTCCTTGGAAGCCTTAAAGTTTTCCTTGTAACGGGTTTGAGCGACAAGGGAACACCCGACGCTTAACAGTACTAATAACAACAGTTTAGGTTGTAAATTCACTATAGTTTTCATCATTTAGTTCTTTAAGTTCTTTTAATTTGTTTTTCAGTTTGAACAGCAATTCCAAACGTAATTTCAAATTATCGATCAAAGCGGTGATGGTCGCCTCGCTAGGGCCCACTTTGTTCAGTTCAGCATTAAGGGCTTGATAAGCCTTGTCCAATTCTTCCAAACGCTGAAGGTACCCATTGATAATCTCTTCGTTCTCGGGTGTTTTCTGAAGGGAAGCCAACTGAACATTGATGCCCGTGGTATAAAAATCCTCCACTTTTTTCAGGTCTGGGGACAAGTCGCCCAAGGTGATGATTGGTGTTTCGTTTCCTTGATCGGTAGTAACGATCTCGGTATTTTTCTTTATGGTTGGCTCAGAAAGGTACCGATAGCCGGCATACCCAATGCTGACCACCACAATAAGGATGGCGGCAATTCGAAGCCATAGGAAATAAGGCCGCCGCTGTTTTTCGGCAAATATTGCATCCAATTTTTGTTCAAAACGAGTCTCGTGCCCAGCAGAAAGCTTGGGGGTTTGCGGCTCGTACTCCTTCATAAGGTCTCTAAGATCCTGTGCCATCTTTCAAATGTTTTAATTGTTCCTTAATTTGTTTTTTTCCACGGTGCAAATAGGTTCTGGAAGCACTTTCAGAAATGCCCAACACTTCCGAGATTTCCTGATGGTCATAGCCTTCCAGCAAAAAGAGCTGGGTCACCATGCCATAGGGATCGGCCAAGTTTTCGATGGCCTTCACCACTTCCTGAACCGTTGCTTCATCGGGTACACTCCAGTCCCCATCATCCACAATGGAAAGCGTTTCCTCGTTCAGTTCGGTTTCCTCCAATTTCCTGGCCTTGATCGTATCCAAACACGTATTGATAACAATCCGCTTGAACCAAGCTCCAAAGGTGACGTCCCCTTTGAACTGGTGCAATTTCTGAAACGCCTTGATAAACGCTTCCTGCAGGGCATCTTCTGCTGCTGCAGTGTCCTTTAAATACCGATGAGCCACAATAAACATCCCGTCGCAGTACTGGCGGTACAACGCCATTTGTGCTTTACGGTTGTGCTGTTTGCATTGCTCAATCAGTAACAAATCGGACAAAGTGATGGTTTTTTTGGTTGCTGTTCGGACTAAAGACGACTAAAAAAAAGTGATGTTGCAAAGAAGCATCAATTTATAAAAATGTTTTAACTTCCCTGCATGGGAACACCGCCAAAACATGCTTCGGCGCTACAGGAAAAGGAAGGCATCCCCCATCCTTCCTCTGCTAATGAAGCTTCTGCCAAAAAGATTCAGGAGCGCAGGCGTAAACCCCTTTCCATTCGCGAATTGGCCCAAGAGCTCCTCCAAGGCAACCCTATGGCACTCAGCCGGGGGATTACCCTCATCGAAAGTACGGCAGCCAAACACCAAAAGGATGCCAAAGAGCTCATCCAAACCTGTCTGCCCCATGCCAATGCCTCCATTCGGATTGGGATTACGGGAGTACCCGGAGTGGGAAAAAGTACCTTCATCGAAAGTTTTGGGACTTTCCTGACCAATCAAGGTAAAAAGGTAGCCGTACTTGCGGTAGATCCTACCAGCACCTTGAGTAAGGGAAGCATTTTGGGCGACAAGACCCGCATGGAAGACTTGGTAAAAAACCCCAAGGCCTTCATCCGTCCCTCAGCCAGTGGGGAATCCCTGGGCGGGGTGGCCAGAAAAACCCGAGAGGCCATGGTGTTATGTGAAGCTGCGGGTTATGATGTAATTCTTATCGAGACTGTAGGGGTAGGGCAAAGTGAAACCGCCGTACACAGCATGACCGATTTCTTTTTATTGCTGAAGCTCGCCGGAGCAGGAGATGAACTACAGGGCATCAAACGCGGCATTATGGAAATGGCCGATGCCATCGTCATTAATAAGGCCGATGGGGAAAATGTGAAGGCGGCAAAACTGGCGCAAGCCGAATTCAACCGAGCCCTTCACCTCTACCCTGAAAAAGAAAGTGGATGGACCCCAAAGACCCTCACCTGCTCCTCCCTGAAAAATGAAGGCATCCAAGAAGTGTGGGAACTCATTGAAACGTATGTGAAGGGGGTGAAGAAAAACGGCTACTTCCAACAAAAACGCAACGAGCAGAACCAGTTTTGGTTGAAACAAACCATCGAAGGCCAATTGAAAGATCAATTTTACGACAATCCCAAGGTGCAAAAAGCGCTGGAACAACAATTGCAACTACTTTCCGAAAACAAGACCACCCCTTTTGAAGCGGCGGAGGTCCTGTTGTCCCTTACTAAGTAAACTGCTCCCTAAACCACTTCACCTGAGCTTCCAAACCTTCTTTTAAGGAAGTCTGCGGATGGTAATCCAACAATCTCCTGGCTTTGTCGATGTTAGCGCAGGTACGCGACTGGTCGCCGGGACGGGGAGGTTTATTTTCTATGGTTATTTTCGTGCCCAGAATAGCCTCTACCGTGGCAATGCCCGTAGCCGTGGTGTTTTCCTCCTCCGTCCCTAGGTTGAAGATTTCCGTGTTGCACACCGCTTCCTTGCCCATCACACTCACCACACCGTCCACAATGTCTTGCACGTAGGTAAAGCTGCGCAGGTGGTGCTCACTGCCTTCGTACAAAGGAAAAGGCTTGTCGTTCAGGCCACAGTCGATCAAACGGGTATAGAGCTTGTCCGGGCGTTCCCTAGGGCCGTACACCGAATACAACCGCAAAGAGGTGCCTTGCAGCAGCCCTCTTCGGGAGTAGGCCAGCACCAATTGTTCGGCGGCCAATTTGGTGACCCCATACCAAGAAGCCGGTTGTGGGGCTTGATCCTCGGTCATGGTGGCGTAAAGCCCATAGATGGACGAAGTGGCAATGTTTACGAAAAAGGGTTTTTGCTGAAAGGTTTCGAACAAATCCAACAAGCGTTGGGTTCCAAAAAAGTTGTTGGAAAAATAATCCTCAAACGAGCTGGTTTGGGAAATCCCAGGATGCGCTGCATAATGAAACACATGACTGATCCCTTCTGGAATGTATTCAGATAGGTTGTCCGTACGCAAATCGCAATGCTGTACCGTTATTCCCTTTGCCTTCAGGGCATCGACATTCAACTGTTTCAAGGAAACGTCGTAGTAGGGCGAAAAGTTGTCCAGGGCCACTACCTTATGCCCCATCGCCTGCAAGCGTTCTGCTGTATGGGAACCAATGAATCCGGCGGCACCGGTTACGAGTACGTTCATCCGTAGGGTTTAGTCCTACAAAGTAACCACTTTTTTGGGTTTCTGATTAATTCACCAAAAAGAAATACTTTTGCAGCAGCAAATGAAGCATCCTCCTATGTACGAATTCACCATCATCGTGCCCGTTTACAATGAAGAAGACAACCTGGAACGCGTAGAGCAGGAACTCGTGGCCTACATCCAAATCGCCGCCAAGAAAACGGCCATCCTCTTCGTAAACGATGGTTCGAAGGACAACAGCCAGATCCTCATCGAAGCCATCTGCAATCGCAACGAGGCATTTCACTACATTTCCTTCAAGGAAAACCGTGGCTTGAGTGCGGCTATCAAAGCAGGATTCGACCATGTGGAGAGCCCTTTGTTGGGCTACATCGACAGTGATTTGCAAACGGCTCCAGAGGACTTCAACAAACTCCTGGAATACATTGGTGACTATGATTTGGTCACGGGCGTTCGGGCCGACCGCAAGGATTCCTTTGTAAAGAATATGTCTTCCCGCATCGCCAACAGCATACGCAGGGCATTTACCCACGACGGCATGGACGATACCGGTTGCCCCCTGAAGGTCATTAAAACCGATTATGCTAAGCGCATCCCCATGTTCAAGGGACTGCACCGCTTCCTGCCTGCTATGATCCTTTTGCAACACGGAAAGATTATCCAAATACCGGTGCGGCACTTCCCACGCATAGCCGGGACGGCCAAATTTGGATTGTGGAACAGGCTATTGGGACCTTTGATGGATTGCTTTGCCTATTTGTGGATGAAAAAGAAATACATTAATTACGAGGTGAAAGACCAAGGATGAGCGATTGGGTAATGTATGGCATCGGGTATTTGGCGCAAATTCTTTTTTCGGGAAGGCTCTTTGTACAGTGGTTCCTTTCCGAAAAGCACAAGCGCATCATCACCCCTTCCCTGTTCTGGAAACTAAGTTTGCTGGCTTCCTTCCTGCTGTTCGTATACGGCTATCTTCGTAACGATTTTGCTATCATGCTGGGGCAGTCGCTTACCTATTTCATCTACGTGCGGAACCTGCACCTCCAGGGCGAATGGCAAAAGAGTCCGTGGTGGTTCCGAACCTTTTTACTGATATTCCCTGTCCTCATCGTCATCTACGGGTACAACAACGGCGAATACGATCTCAATGCCCTGTTCCACAATGAGGACATCCCCAATTGGCTCTTGTGGCTGGGGGTGGTTGCCCAGGTATTGTTTACCTTTCGGTTCGTCTACCAATGGATCTATTCGGAACGGAAAAAAATATCCCACCTCCCCGTGGGTTTCTGGCGATTGAGTGCCTTAGGGGCCACCTTGATCATCGTCTATGCCCTCTACCGCCACGACCCTGTTTTACTGATTGGTCACGGCGCCGGTTTGATCATCTATATACGGAACATCTTTATTGGAAAGAATGAAGTGGCCGACTAAACATCCCATCCTCTTCCTGACGCTGGTCTGCCTGGGAGTGTTCTTCGTAAACCTCGATGCCATTTTTGTGAACATCATGGAAGCCCGCAACTTCATCACTGCTCGCGAGATGATCCAATACGGGCATTGGCTGCTCACTACCATTAACGGTGAACCGCGCTACCAAAAACCGCCCTTGCCTACCTGGCTTACGGCCTTTTCGGCTTTGATCTTTGGGCTCAAAAGCTTGTGGGCCTTACGCCTTCCCGCGGCCTTCATGGGATTGCTAACGGTACTGTTTACCTACAAATTGGCGGCTAAGGTTACGTCCCAAAAACCCTATGCGCTCCTCAGTGCATTAATTGCGGCTACGTCTTTTTACATCATCTTTGCGGGGCGCAATGGCCAATGGGACGTCTTTACCCATGCCTTCATGATGGGATGCCTCTACCAATTGTGGCAGTTTTTTACCCATCCTGAAAAGAAATACCAACACGCGTTCTGGGCAGCTCTTTTTTTTGGAGCTTCGTTCATGAGCAAGGGCCCGGTATCGCTTTATGCCCTGATGCTCCCCTTCCTGTTAAGTTACGGTTGGGTGTACCGGTTTAAAGGAATGAAAAGCCGCTGGTTGCCATTGCTCCTATTCTTGGTGGTAGCCACCCTGGTCTCGGGATGGTGGTTTTGGTATACCTACACCTTCGACACGGCCGCCGTGACCAAAATCACCCAAAAGGAAGCGACCAATTGGGCTGGCTACAACACGCGTCCATTTTACTATTACTGGAGCTTCTTCACCCAAAGCGGCCTATGGACCCTCCCCGCCTTTGTGGGACTGCTCTACCCTTACCTCAAAAATAGGGTGGTGGATAAAAAAGGCTACCGTTTCACATTCTGGTGGACGATACTATCGGTGGTACTGCTCTCCCTGATTCCTGAAAAGAAATCGCGCTACCTCCTGCCGGTACTGATCCCCTTGGCAATGAACACCGCCTATTACGTGGACTACCTTTTCCGCAGTTTCAAGACCTTAAAAAACCCTTGGGAAAAACTGCCCGTGTACCTACACTTTGGCCTGCTAGCCCTCGTAGGACTGGCCTTCCCCCTAGGAGGGTACCTTTACTTACAGGACCGATTGGATGGACATTGGCTTTGGTACGTGCTGCTTTCCATTTCCCTATTTGTAATTGGGGCTTACCTCTTACGGAGTTTACTGCGGAAAGACCTCCCCAAAGCCTTTTACGGGTCCATTGTCTTCATCCTGGCAGTCCTGTGCTTCGGACTGCCCATTTCGAGTGCGCTCACCATCAATCCTGAATACAAAAGCACGGCCCTGCTGAACGATTGGCAGGCAGAAACCCAACTCTCGG
>Ga0116151_10003652_pt1 | contig 13710 bp, 12 predicted proteins | sample AD_UKC117_MetaG_FD_89893 | JGI IMG/M metagenome (GOLD analysis project Ga0116151, IMG submission 89893) | Active sludge microbial communities of municipal wastewater-treating anaerobic digesters from Hong Kong - AD_UKC117_MetaG | ecosystem: Engineered > Bioreactor > Anaerobic > Digestate...
GCCATCATGGTGGCGGTGGGGATCACCTACTACGACCTGGGCCTCCGGCGGTCGGCGGCGGCGATCATCGTCCTCGGCGCTCTCTGGGCCGTCCTCCTCTACCAGAACGCGATCTATTGAGGCGGGGTGGGTGGGGGTGACGTCCGGGGTCGGCGGCGGTGGCAGGCGACGGGCAGCGGGCGGCGCCGACCGCCCGGCGCCCGCTGCGCGCCCCGCTCCGCACACCCGCCTCCGCTACAAGCCCGCAATCGTCCCCTTTTTCAGCCCGACCCGCCCCTTCAGAGGGCTCCTCCCGCAGCCCTCGCCTTCTCCAGGAGGTCTTTTCTCTCAAGGACCGCGTCCGGCGCGCCGCCGCCTCCCATGCGGATTATCTCGGCCACCTCAAATCCCAATCGCTTCAGAATCCCGGCGAATTCATTGGCCGCCTTCTCGAAGGCGGTGAGGTCAGGATTGCCCTGACTGGTGACGATGACGGCCTTCTTTCCGGGCGCCAGGCGAGAGGTGAAACCCGCGTCTACGAATGAGTACATCCGGTCCTCCATCAGTTTGAACTGCCCGGAAAAGAGGTAGAAGTATATCGGCGAGCCGAAGACGACCGCGTCGGCCTCCCTTATGCCCTCCAGCACCTCTGAGAGGTCGTCGTCGATCTTGCAGTTCTCGTGGCTTTTGCAGTAGTTGCACCCCTGGCAGCCCGAGTAGCTCAGCTCGTTGAGATGGTACTTGTCGGTCTCATAGCCAGCCTCTTCGGCTCCGTCCAGTACGGCCTGGACGAGCCTGTCGACGTTACCGCTCTTTCGAGGACTCCCCACTATTCCTATCGCTTTCGTGGCTAATTCCCTCCTTAATTCCATCGTCTTACACAATCGATTATAAAGTTCTTAATGATATGCTATTTAATGATAACTATGGTCGAAAATCAGATCCCGGCGAGCCCATCGCGAGGGCCGCCTCCGCCGTCCGGGGGGGCGAGCGGCGGGGCGTGCCCGTCGGCGTCGCCGCGGGGATTCGCGGGCGGGTGCAAATCGGCGGCCCGGTATCGGCGGCGAAAGGAGGGGGGCGGGTCGTCGTTGGCGAGGGCGAGGTCGGCGCCGATGAGCGGGCGAAGTGGACCTTCTCGGACATTCGCCGAGGAGGAGGTGGTGGGCCAAAGGCGGAAGGGTGAAAGAATAAAGTAGTAGTAGCGACTTACCCTATCCTGAAGGAGAGTACGTATGCGGGAAAAGTTGGAACTCTCGACTACACTTGTCTTATTTATACTGGCGTCTGTACAGGCAATTATAATTGTGATATTAGTACTAAGTGGCCTAGTCCAAGTAGCAGATTTGATTGACTGGGGCGCTCATAAGACGGATTTGGAAAATATCCGTGATAGCATGCTGTTACTTATACAAGCAATCGTATTCTTCTTTATAATAATTATTTTGACATCTTTAATGTTTTGGCTCTCTCGAAATGAAGGATTGAAAATTCAACCATTTGATACAGGTAGTAGCAAGTACGATGGCAAAGCAATCTCTGGTTCGATCGTTGTGGAATTGCAAAGAATTCATCAAATCGCAAATACAATTAATTTCGATAAAAATAAAATAAAAGCAACTATATATCCACATTATAATTCTATAAACTCCAATGTAAAAAATCTTGATGCCATTTCTGCAATTCAGACAAGAATGGATTATCCCAGATTGGCATCAAGCAGGGGAAATATAGACAGCAATCTTAGCAGCATGCCCCCAATAAGCATGGCTGGAACAATATTGTATATTGGAGAGGTACTTGAAGTTATTAGGAATCTTTGGCCAATTGGCAGCAGTAATAATATTATTTCTGGGAGTATACAAAATTACGATTCTTCGGTTCGTCTGATTGCGCATATGGAAAACAAAGGAGAGTTCCTCACGTGGGAAGTCAGTTGTGACCTAACGCGAGAATCCCAAATTTCAATTTTAATTCAAAATTTAGCATTCAAAATTGCTAAGGATTTGTGGCCAAATATAGTAGCTGCAAAATCAGCGAAAACATGGGAGGGATTTAAATATTATATAGACTCCTTAGATAATTACGGCCATTATATTGGGACTATGGATATAAATTATCTTGATTGTGCTAGAAATGACTGTATTAAGGCATCAGAGGTGGAAAAGAATTTCGGCATACTTTTTGATTTATTTTACTATATAGGTGTTGCCTATTCTGATGAGAGACAATATCCTAAAGCTGAAGAAATGTTCCGACGCTCCCTTTCAATTAAATCTACCAATATTGGTGATCCAAATTGATCGACAACAAGTTTGCCTACTCTTGGAATGGTTTGGGCAATGTCTATCGGCTACAGCATCGCTATGACGAAGCGATAGAAGCATATAAAAAAGCAATCGAAATAGATCCAGATTTTGTACATGCATGGGACGGTCTAGGGCAAGTCTACCAGTTGCAAGGCCGATATGATGACGCAATTGAAGCTCATAAAAAGGCTACTGAGAAAAATCCTGATTTTGCATACGCTTGGGATGGTTTGGGACATGTTCACCTGCTGCAAAGTCACTATGACGAGTCAGAAAACGCATATAAAAAAGCACTTGAACTTAATCCAAAATTTGTGCAATCACTAATCGGGTTAGGTACTGTGTACCTTGAGAGAGCCAATTGGGACGCAGCATTAGATAATTATATGGAAAGTTTGACAATTTCTATTGAAACCGATGACAGACAAGGAGAAGCATTAGCCATTTTAAATATGGGTAATGTTTACTTTCTCAGGAACCGTTGGAATGAAGCCCTAAAGAAGTTTGATGAAGCCTTGATCATTTTCCGCGAAATAGACGACGACAGTGGAGAATCGAATTCGCTTATGAATATTGGTAATGTCTACTATAGGCAGGGTCGTTGGAATAAAGCTATCGATACGTATAGGCAGAGCCTGAAGATAGCTAGGGAAACGGTCGATCAATTTAGAGAAGGTAATGTTCTAAATAATCTTGGCATTGTTTACTCTGAACAAGGCGATCATAAGAGAGCCGTAAAAATGTATAACGAATGCCTCAAGATTCGTGAGCGGTTGGCTTATCCAAGAGGCACCGCCCAAACAATTATGAATCTTGGTGCAGTTTACGCGAGCCAATGGCAACTGGATGAAGCTCGTCGCATGTATGAGAAAAGTATGAGCATTCAGAGGGAAATTCAAGATATGCATGGCTTGGGATCAACCTTAGCCAATTTTGGAACTTTATATCTTCAAGAGTGGAATTTTGATGCAGCAATTGAAAAATATAATGAATCATTGCATATATTCAAGGAGTTGGGTGATCAACTTCGCGAAAGTCAAATAATCTCTAAGTTTGGAGATATTTGTTTTCATCAAAGTAACTGGGATAAGGCGATTGAAACATATAATGAGTCACTAGATATATTCAAAAGTCTTGATTATAAACATTGGGCTGCTATTGTCATAGGTCAAATAGCTAATATTTATGTACATAAAGGTCTCTGGAAAGAAGCTATTGCGAATTATGAAGAACGACTTCGAATCATGCGAGAGATTGGAGACCTAGTAGGCGAATCGGGATCATTAAATGACTTAGCCAATATATATTTTCTTCAGGGAAGATGGAAAGATGCTCTCGATATGTATAAGGAGAGCCTAGAGATATACCGTTATCATGGCAACCAACATGGAGAATGTGCAAGTTTAATTGGTATAGGCAATATATGTGCAGAACAGGGGCGCTGGAATGAGGCCACCGAAAAATTTGAATCGGCTCTAAATAAGTATGTTGAATTCGGGGATCGACATGGTGAAAGTATAGCTAATATGAATTTAGGTATTGTGCACTTTCGGCGAGATAACTTGAAAAAGGCAAGTGAGTATTTTGAGAAGAGCCTATCCATTTCACGAGATCTGGGCGATAGGCAGGTGGAAGCCGACAATTTAGGTAACCTTGGTAATGTGTACATCAAGCGAAACGAATTTGATAAATCTCTAGAGTTTTATAATGCTAGTCTTCTAATAAAAAAGGCTCTAGGTGACCTCCAAGGCCAAGCTAACAGCTTGGGAAATATCGGCAACGTTTATTTAGAACAGAATTATTTAGACGAGGCATTTAAATATTATAAAGATAGTCTATACATATCACGTAGTTTGGGTGACCGAAAAGGTGAAAGCATAGCTTTAGCGAATATCGGAAACGTTTGTGCCAAGCGAATATATTTCATAATAGCCTATAATATTGAGGTTAAACGTTGGAATAAAGCTATCCAGAATTATGAAAATAGTTATCGTATTAAGCAGGAAATTGGAGATAGAGTTGGTGAAGGAGAAACTCTAAGAACTATAGGAAATGTTTACTTCGAAAATTGGTGTCTTGACGAAGCCCTAAAGAATTACAAAGTTTGTTTGAATATATTTCAAGATTTGGGTGATCGTAGGCAAGAGAGCGAAATTCTATGCAATATCGCCGAATGTTACCGTCGACAGAGTCGTTTCGATGAATCTCTCGAAAATTATGAGAAAAGCCTACATATCAAGCGGGAGTTAGATGATGAACGTGGGATAGGGAACGTACTGCAAAATATTGGGAATATGAAATATGATCAAAATTTTTTATATGATTCGATAGTGAACTATAAAGAATGTATAGACATCTTCCATCATCTCGGAGATCTATACAGAGAAGGTAATGTACTTATTGAACTTGGTGTTGCTTATTACTACCAAAACCAAAAAGAAACGGCCATAGATTGCTGGCTGGATGCTATGACTAAAATCAGACGTTCAGAATTGAAATCGCTATTAGACCTAATTCGGTACTTTGAGGGCGATCCTATTTCAAAGCTATGCAATATTCTGGATTCTACTGATCGAACTCCCCTCGAAGCAAAAATGGCCCACCAAATAGTAGAATTTCATGCAAAATTCAGTAAGTGGTTGATAGGATGTAAGTGGTCCTTAAATAGATACGCATTTTGAAGCACTACAGATTGTGCAGTGGGCCGTCTCGACCTGCCAGGTACCTAGGATCTTTCTTCAGGGCTCCTTCTCAGGCTCTTCTTTTCATCTGCATATTTTCTGACTAAGTGGGCGGATCGAAAAAATCGGGAGACCAAGGTATCGGCCTCGTATCGTCGGCCCGGTCCCTCGCCCCCTTCACTTCGTCGACACGATCTTGATGACGTCCCCCGCCTTCAGCTCGTGCTTCTCCCCAAGCCTCATCTTCGTCCGCGCGTCCAGGGCGAAGAGGAAGCTGTCCCCTATGTCGGTGTGAATCCGGTAGGCGAGATCCTTCGTCGTCGAGCCCCGCTTCATCAGGTAGGCGTCCGGCAGGACGACGCCGTTCCGGTCGGTCCACTTCCCCTCGTCCTCCACCGGGAAGACGGGTATGTACTCCAGAAGCTCGAAGACCGCCCGGTCGATGCACTCCTGGACCCCGGTCCCGCCAGTCGTCGCCTTCAGGATCGCCCGGATCTTCTCAAGGCCCGCCTTCTGGGGTCCGCTGAGGTCTTTTACGAGCTCGAAATCTTGGTCTCCCGGTCGGTATCGGATGGCCCCGCTCTTGTCCGCCATCCGCAGGGCCACCTCGGCGGCGGCGCTCGTCGGGACGACGATCTCGTCCAGGCCCGCGAGCCGCTCGACGAATTCCGGGGGCGCGATGTCCACCTTGTTCGCGGCGATGATCATCGGCTTGGAGGCGTCTCGGAGAAGCTCTGCGAACCGCTTGAGGTCGTCCTCGCCCCACCGCGCGGGCTCGCTCTTCATCACCGAGAGCGCCCACCTCACGTGCTGGTCGGTGACCCCGGCGCCCGCCAGCTGCTCGGTGATGAGAGGCTCTACCTTGATCCCCTCGGCCCGGACCCGCCTCATCAGCCGCTCCCAGTTCCGGTTGAGGATCCCGTAGAGCCACATCCCGATCTCGCGCTTGAGGAAGAGGACGTCATTCATGGGGTCGTAGTTTCCGACGCCGACGGGGTTACCCTCCGCGTCGGCGGACCCCGAGGCGTCCAGGACGTGGATGACGGCTTCGGCCACCCGGAGGCTGTCGAGAAACTCGTTTCCCAGGCCCTTTCCCAGGTGGGCGTCGGGTACGAGCCCCGCCACGTCGATCAGCTCCACGGGGACGTACCTCGTCCCGTCCCTGCACCTGCCGCACTCGTTTCCAGCCCCAAGCTCCCGGCAGGGGCAGGGCACCCTCACGTAAGAGACCCCGTGGTTCGCATCGATGGTGGTGAAGGGGTAGTTTGCTATCTCCACCTCGGCAAGGGTCGCCGCCTTGAAGAAGGTGGACTTCCCGGCGTTAGGCTTTCCAGCCAGCCCCACTGACAACATCTGATCTCTCCCTCTGCCCTCTTAACCTTTCAGCCCTTCAGCCCTTCTCGTCTCCTTCTCCTTTATCTCCGGATGTTCACGGGAACGCCCCGCCCCAGAAGCTCGGCGGTCTTGGTTGTGAACCGCTCCTCCTTCCCTTTTGCGAGCCTCCCGGCGAGGGCGAGCCCCTTCTCGGAGACCGCCTTCTCCTCGACGGCTCCTGCAGCAAGAGCGGACTCGTAGACTTTGGCGCCGACGTCGGTTCTGGTCAGGACCGTCGACCAGCCAGCCTTCGACCCGACGGACCCGACGGATACGTCGGCCAGCTCCGCGGCGAAGTCGAAGCAGGGACCGCACCCCTTCCAGACGTAATCGTCGGTCTCCTCAAGGGGTACCTCCTTCACCTTGTCGCCGGAGAGGACCCTGAACATCCCCTTCTGGATCTCGAACTTGTCGACATCCTCGGGCTTGATGCCGAAAGAGCCCTGAACCAGGTTCGGGAACAGCCTTTCGTACTCGAAGTTCTCCATGCAGAAGAGGCCGACGAGGAGGGCTATTTTGTCCTGGCCGAAGGCGTAGGGCTCCTCCAGAAGCTGGACCTTCCTCAAAGCCTGGATCTGGCAGGGCGTTCCTACGAAGCCGATCTTCTTGAACCCCTGGTCCATCGCCATCTGGACCCCGGTGATGCTGGGGGTGATGGTGTACTTCGTCCCCGCAGAGGCTCGGATCTCATCGGCGGTGGTCGCGACCTTGGGGACCCCCCTCCACTTATCGTCCTTGTCGGTGACGACGGCGCAGTCGATGACCCCGGACTCGAGGGCCTGAATGAGGAGGGCAGTGGCGACTCCTCCGTCCTGGAACCTGGAGCCCGCCTCTGCGATCTTGGCGGAGGCGGCCTTCCTGTAGACACCCAGAGGCTCGTCCTCCTTCCTCTCCCTCCCGAAGATCCTCTTCGCCATTGAGGGCATGTCCAGCATCGTGCGGGGGCAATAAGCGTAGCAGAGGCCGCAGAGGGGGTCGTAATCGATCAGCTCGGGCCGGTTTCCCTCTTTGTCGATCTTGGGGCAGAAGGCGATGCAGTTTCCGCAGTAGCAGCAGAGTTCCTTCTTGATGACGTCATGTTCCAGCTCACCAAATCCAATCTCAAGATAAGTGGGCTCTGGATACTTCTCCTTGGCAGCCATGATCATCTCTCCAAAAGCTAGGTGTCTAGATAGCGGCCAATTAGCCTAAAGCTTTTATGGTATATCGGGGCGAGAGCGATCATGATCCTCGGCCTCGACGTGGGGGGAGCAAACACCAAAGCCGCCAGCTCCGACGGTTGTTTCACCAGAATCGAGTACCTCCCCCTCTGGAAAGACGCCCCCCTCGAGCCTCTCCTCCGCCGGATCTCAGATGATGCAAAGCCCGAGGCCCTCGCCGTCGTCATGACCGGAGAGCTTGCCGACTGCTTCTCGAACAAATGGTCAGGCGTCCTCTTCATCAAGGAGGCGGTCGAGCGGTCCTTCTCGTGCCCGGTCCGGTTCTGGGGAGCCGATGGATTCCGGTGGACCGACGCGACCGACCTCGCCGCCGCCAACTGGTCCGCCTCGGCGAGCCTCGTCTCAAAAGAGATCGGCGACTGCATCTTCGTGGACATGGGCTCCACCACCACCGACCTGGTACCGATAAAGTCCGGGCCCAAGGCCGGACGAACCGACTTCGAGCGGCTGGCCCGAGGCGAGCTGATATACTCGGGGCTTCTGAGAACGAACCTGGCCTTCCTTCTCCGAGAGGTGGAGATCGGGGATAGACGCGTTCCCCTATCCTCGGAGCTATTCGCCATCGCCGCCGACGCCCACCTCGTCATGGGCGATATCGCCGAGGGCGAGTACACCGTCGAGACCCCCGACGGCTCCGGTAAGGACAGGATCTCGGCCGAGAGGAGGCTCGCTCGGACCGTCTGCGCAGACCCAGAGGAGATCGGCACAGAAGTGGTCGAGGCGATCGCCCGCCAGGCGAAGGCCCGGCAGGAGAGGCTCCTGAGGGAAGGGATCCGCAGATTGGCAGAGGAGCACGTCCTGGACCAGGTCGTCGCCGCCGGGATCGGCGAGGCTCTGATCGAGGAGGCGGCCCGCAAGCTGGATCTCGAATGCGTTCGGCTCTCGCAAAGATATGGAAGATCGGTCTCCGACGTCTTCCCCGCATACGCAGTGGCCCGTCTTCTGGAGATTTGGGGTTGAGGTCTAGCCCCCAAACCCGTGGGCGAGGTAGGGGGCGACGATGATGAAGATCAGCGACGAGAAGATCAGCCAGGCCATCGTTGCCACCACGGCCCTCGTCATCCTCTCCGCCCTCGCCTCGTTCTTGAAGATCGCCGCAAACCCCATGTGCAGCAAATCCCGGAAGATGTGGCCTCCGTCCAGAGGCACCGCCGGTAGGCAGTTGAAGAGGCCGGCGTAGAGGTTGATCAGCCCGACCCAGAAGAGGAAGTTCGCCAGCCAGAAGATCTTGCCGCCGAGGGGCTCAGCCCAGCCGGTCGGCTCGTAAAGCTGGGTTATCCACCCCGAGAAGCCGGGAAAGCCCATCTCAGTAAAGCCGGAGATCCCAGAGAAGGGAAGGAACATGAAAGATATCAAGCCATCGAGGCCGGACCTTGGCATCTCCTGGAGGGACGCAAGGAATGGCCCCGCCGGGAACTCCTGGAACGTGGCGCCGTCGAAGTAGACGGCGTTCGCCGAGCCCCAGAAGAATCCGACGCCGATGAACCCCGTCCCCGATCCGTCCGGGTTGGCGGTCAGGTTGACCCTGTACTCGCCCCGGTTCGTCCCGATGGCGACGGTCTCTCCTTCTCGCGTCCCGTTCATGAACGACCTGAAGGAATTCCAGTCCGGGGTTGGGACGCCGTCGATCTCGGAGATGGTGACCCCCGAGACCATGCCAGCCTCCTCGGCCGCCGACCCATCGAAGACGTAGGAGACGACGACGCCCCGCCGGAGCGGCCCCTCCGCGTCCAGATCCACGGTCTCGGTCTCATCGCCCCGGAGGAGCTTGAGTCTCGTCGGCCCACCTTCGTTTCCAATTAGACCATCAAGATTCTCGATCTGCACGCCGTCGGCTTCAAGAAGGATCATCTGCTCCTCAAAGCCGGCCAGGTCCGCGTCGGAGCCCGGGGCCACGTCCACCACAACGACCCTGTCGACGGGGGCGATCGCCCCGATCACCGGCCCGAAGAATAGGGCGAGGGCGAGAGCCGCCACGACGAAGTTTGCTATCACCCCCGCCGAGAGGATCCGGACCCGGGCGGCCCGGGTCGCCTTCGCCCTCTTATCTTCCGACCCGAAGAGCTCCTCCTCGTCCGGCTCGACGAAGGCTGCCACCGGTGCTATCAGAAGGGCGATCCCCATCGACTTGACACGGATCCCCTCGGCCCTGCAGAGGATCCCGTGACTGAACTCGTGGACCGCCATCGTCACGAAGAGGGCGATCCAGGCAAACCAGGGGATGAACTGGTTTATCCCCGGTATCAGAAGGACGTTTCTAGGGGCTGTGTAGACGGACGGCTCCGGTGGCGCCCGCATCACAGCCAGGGTCGTCAGGAGGAAGAAGGCGAGAAACGAGAACATCCCCAGGACGACGAGGGGTATCCCGGCGGTGATGGCGAGCCTCCAGAACCTCTTCGGGCCGCTGAGCCGGTCGATCAACCCCAGCCACCTGTTGGTTCTGATCATGATCACCGGACCCCAGTTCCCGATATTCAGCCCCCCGAAGCCCCGGACCCTGCTCAGCCGCACGGCCAGGACCCAGTGGAGGTTCAGGGCGAGGATCGCGATCAAGAGCCAGTCGTAGATGGTCAGCTCCAGGCTAAATTCCAAATTTTCGTCCTCCGGCGTTCGAGTTCTGTGAAATCGTTCCGGTTCTGATAAGGGTGGCGGTCCACCTTCTGCACCTGGATCTCAGGGGACGGACCCCGGTTAACCTGGCGACCAACGTCGATAAGTCGGAGAGGTTCGGCACGCCCTTCTTTGCCACCAGGAGGGAGGTAACAACCCTCGCCGTCGGGACTGCTGAGAAGAGGGGCATGGCCCTGGTGGTCTCCGCCCGAAAGGCCGGGATGAACGTCCGCGTCGGGGAGGATAGGGTCACCCTGGAACGATCAGAGGTCGCCGATGCTGGATCGGACCAGCTCCTGGTTCTTCTTCTCCAGGTAGCCGTAAACGGCTCCGTGGGGAGCACCGTCCATCAGCATCTCGATGGCGGTCCGGGCGATCCGGATCTGGTCGGGGTTTCCGATGATCCCGACGGTCTTTCCGTAGACCGAGATCCCGACCCCCGTCAGCTTCTCGGTGATCTCTCGGGTCCTTCCGTCTTTGCCGATTATCCTTCCCTTGATCCGGGCCATGTCGCTTTTGGTGTTGCAGACCCGGGAGAGGTCTATGACGTCCAGCATCATCAATTCGTCTTCGAGGAGCGGAAAAGCCCTCTCGGGGGAGAAGCCTCTGCCTATCGCCCGGACGATCTCGGCGAGGCGCATCGCCATGATGGGGTCTTCTCCGGCGATGACCTCCACGGCGCCGGTATCGCTGTCGATATCAAGAGTTGCGCCGGTCTTCTCCTCGAGCATGCTCTTGACCGATCCCGACGGGCCTACAAGAGCCCCTATCCGATCTGCTGGAATCTTGATGTGCAAAAGTATCAGTCTCCGCGAATCCAATTCATCTGGTCGTGTTTCGTATTATAGAAGTTTCAGCCCTTCACTTCCGGCCCGGAGCTTCAGCCTTCCTTTCCGGCCCGGATCTTCTCTTTTATGAACTCCTCTGTGCCGATGCCGTACCTCTTCTTGAAGTAGCGAGCGAGGTTTGATATGTCCCTCTCAATAAAGCTCCTGGCCATGGGGTGGTCCAGGGTCACCGACTGGCCCATATCGATGATCACGGGCTCGCCGTCGTCGTAGAGGATGTTGAACTCGCTCAGGTCGGCGTGGACCAGGTTCGCTCTGTTGTAGAGGACGGATACGTAATCGGCGATCTTCTCGAAGGCGTGCTCTGCCTCCTTCTGATCCAGGACGACGTCCTTGATCTGAGGCGCTGGAGCGTCCTCCGACCCCACCATCTCCATGACGAGGATGTTCTCTCTCATGGCGATGGGATGAGGCACCTTCACCCCCACCTCCTCGGCCCGCTTGAGGTTTCTGTACTCCTTTCTCGTCCAAGCCGTGACGACCGCCCTCTTGGTCCCCTTGATGCTTCCGAACCGGGGGTCGCCCTGGAGGTAGTTTTGCATCGCCTTGAAGTTGCTGGTATTTATGCGGTATATTTTTATGGCGAGGTCGGCGCCATCTTCGCCCTTGCCTCGGAAGATGTTCGCTTCCTTGCCGGTGCTCACAGACCCGCCGAGGGAGGTGATTTGCCCTTTGCTCGCCAGGGCGTAAAGGTCCATCAGGGCTCGCCGGTCGAAGACCTCGTCTTGTACCTTCAGGTCGTCAGAATCTTTGATTCGCTCCCGTGAGAGGTCGATCTTCTTATCGAGCTGTCTTTGCTTCTTGGAATCCTCGGTCATGCCTACCTTTTGAGGTACCCTTTTCGCACCAAGTAATCGACCTGAGGCCCGGTATACCTCCATACGACGTCAGCCTTCTCGTCCTGGAAATCCCAGGGGACCACGATGACCACGTCGCCTTCCCGGATCCAGATCCTCTTCTTCATCTTGCCGGGGATTCTCGCCATCCTCTCTTTGCCGTCGAGACATCTAACCATCAGCCTGTTGGAGCCGAGGAGGGTTTCCACGAATCCAAACACTTCTCTGTCATACCCTCGCGGAAGGCGGACCCGGGTTACGATCTCCGGACCTTGTGCATCCCTCTTCCTCTTCGTACTTGCATAATTTGCCAGCGTATCACCTCTGGAGAACGAATCAAGCATCAAATCCGACATTTAGGGGCAGATAACCTGAAGTTCATTCAGCTGTGCTAATGGCCGGATATGATAATTAAAGCTTGTGACCAAAAGAGGCCGATGGGCCCGACGCGATTCGAACGCGTGATCCCCGCCGTGTGAAGGCGATGTCATAACCACCTAGACCACGGGCCCTCAGCTCCAACCCACGACTCCATGCCTATTTAGTATTTTTCCTCGACATCCCTCGGGAGGATCGGGCCGAGAGGAGGGCGTGTATAGGACCCTTTAAATAGTAACTCGACGAGGTGGTGGGGATGGATCTCTGCCTCTGCCGACTGCTCCCGGCCCCCGAATCGTCCGGCCCCCTCATATCCCTCCTTGGAGGGGTGTTGAAGGTGAGAGCGCATGGAGGGTGCGTCCCCCGGCATGTCGCCATCATCCAGGACGGAAACCGCCGGTATGCAAAGATGAGGGGCGTATCCAGCTTCGAAGGCCACAGCCGGGGCGCCGAGACGACGGAGATGGTCGCCGACTGGTGTCTGGAGCTGGGGATAAAGCACCTCTCCGTCTACACCTTCTCCACCGAGAACTTCGACCGGGACGAGGCGGAGAAGGAGTACCTCTTCGAGCTTATAGAGCGGAAGCTTCTGGAGCTGGCGGCCTCAGATAAGGTCCACAAAAACAAAATCCGGGTGAGGGCCATCGGCAGGATCGGCCTGTTGCCCGGCCCCCTGCAGGAAGCTATTCGGAAGGTGGAGGCTGCCACCTGCGACTACGACCGGATGCACTTCAACCTGGCCCTCGCCTACGGTGGAAAGAGCGAGCTTGCCGACGCCGCACGGGCGCTGGCCATCGATGTCAGAGCAGGAAGCCTCGACCCTGGAGACCTGGACCAGGACCTGGTGGCGTCTCATCTGTACCCTCATGGGGGCGAGACCCTCCCGAAGGTGGATCTGATAATAAGGACCGGCGGCGAGGTCCGGACCTCAAACTTTCTCCCCTGGCAGGCGAACGGGAACAGCTGTCCCGTCCACTTCTGCGCCCCTTACTGGCCCCAGTTCGGAAGGGTCGAGTTTCTGAGGGCGATAAGGACATTCCAGGCATGTCGTGGTCGGAGTTACTCAAATCAACAGGCTTAATTACCATAACCGTCTATCGGCCATCGTGTCCCGATAGGGTAGTGGATATCCTAGAGGCCTGCGGAGCTGGAGTTCGCGCAGAGAGCCTCAGACCCGGGTTCGAATCCCGGTCGGGACGTTTCTCAAACCGATGGACGAATCGTTTGATGAATCGATAGATGAATCGTTGGACGAATCGATAGATGAATTGATGGATGTTTGGTTTTCATGGTTCTGGATAACCTTGGCGGGTCTCTGAGGGGGGCGCTGAAGAAGATCGCTTCCGCCAGCAGGATAGATAAGCAGGTCGTCGACGAGGCGGTGCGGGAGATCCAGCGGGCCCTCCTCCAGGCCGACGTCAACGTCAAGCTGGTGATGAACCTCTCAAACAGGATCCGGGATCGGGCCCTCTCCGAGA
>Ga0116151_10003657_pt1 | contig 13700 bp, 12 predicted proteins | sample AD_UKC117_MetaG_FD_89893 | JGI IMG/M metagenome (GOLD analysis project Ga0116151, IMG submission 89893) | Active sludge microbial communities of municipal wastewater-treating anaerobic digesters from Hong Kong - AD_UKC117_MetaG | ecosystem: Engineered > Bioreactor > Anaerobic > Digestate...
TGGCGTCAGGCACAAGCGAGAAGTCTACCACCCTTCTCATCCCCTGTCAAATCCCACTCGCATCGCTCTTACGCTCACTTCCTTTGCCACCACGCTAGGCTCTCTCTCCTCAACCGCAGCAAACTCCATGTTCCGCTTTTCAATGCGCATTGAATGCTTGACAATGCAGGGCCAATCAACTTTCGCTGATTGACCGAAGACATGCCCTTGCGGGCAGGACTTCCTAATTTATCACACAATGCACTAAGTGCCAAATTGGCAAACAAACAAATCACAATATATTTTAAAACGCAGTTCAATCACCTATTTTACTCGAGTAGAAGCAAAGTTTCGTTTTGCTCAACACGCTGACCGGGGCTCACTTTTATTCCTTTGATGGTGCCGGAACGAATGGCCCGAATCTCATTTTCCATCTTCATGGCCTCCAAAATGACAACAGCTTGGCCATCTTCAATGTGGTCACCTTCTGCCGCCAGCACTTTTACAACCAAACCGGGGATCGGTGCTTTAATGGCCAACTCGCCATGTGGCACAGCCGGAGCTTTGCGACCCATATTTAATTTCCGGGTGCGTTCATCTTCCACCTGCACCTGTAGCTGTTCGCCACGGAACGTAATCGAATAATCATAGCGATGGGGCTCAACAAGCATATCAAAACTGCGTCCCTTGAAGAGCACACTGTACAGCTCGGGCACGCCGCTTTGACAGAGATCCACCTCCACAGCATTTCCGTTTACGCTCACAGTATTGTCGGTATCAATGTCAACTTCATATTCGTTTGCACCGATGCGTACGTAATATTTCACCAGCGGCCTCCAACTGTTCGAATACGCCCAGCTTCTTTCCATGCGCTGTTGCGTCGTTGTGCGCTTGTTCCGTTAGAATTCTGCCTGATATGGACAGCTTGACGGCCTTCCTCGTGTGCAACCAGGGCAGCAACCACCGCCACAATTTGTTCATACTCTTCAGATACCGCCGGGTTACGCGTGGCCGAGCGGCGATTAATAAATCCCGTATCAAATGTACCCCAGATAAACTCGGTGCTGTCCATAATCTCTTGATGGAACGGGATGGAAGTACTGATGCCACCAATCCGGTACTCATTGAGTGCGCGTCGCATACGCAAAATTGCCTCGGCACGGTTTTCACCACCGGCAATGACTTTCGCCACCATGGGATCATAGTAGAGACTGATTTCACTGCCGCGATAGAGCGAGCTCTCCACGCGAATTCCCGGGCCATTCGGCTCTTTGAGATAGGTGACCGTTCCTGTGCTGGGCATAAAGTTATTTGCAGGATCCTCAGCCGTAATACGACACTCAATTGCCCAACCTTTTGGGGCAACATCTTCCTGCTTATAACGCATGCGCCGGCCAGCAGCAATGGCGATCTGCTCTTTGACAATGTCAACCCCGGTAACCATCTCTGTCACCGGGTGCTCTACTTGCAACCGAGTATTCATCTCCAAAAAGTAGTACTTGTTCTCCTTGCTATCAAAGAGAAATTCAATGGTACCCGCATTGACATAACCGACCGATTCCGCTGCGGCAATGGCAACACTCCCCATCTCTTGACGAATCTTTTCATCAATGGCCACACTGGGTGCTTCTTCAATGAGCTTTTGATGGCGACGCTGAATGCTACACTCACGTTCGCCCAGGTGAATGGTGTTTCCGTGGCTATCGGCAAGAACCTGAATCTCGATGTGCCGCGCATTGGTAATCAACTTTTCCAGATACACCTCGCCATTGCCAAACGCGCTTTCCGCTTCACGCCGTGCCGCAGCCAACGCACTTTCGAATTCGTCCGCACTTTGCACGGCACGCATGCCTTTCCCACCACCACCAGCCGTTGCCTTGATCATGAGGGGGAAGCCTATCTCAGCGGCAACAGCCCGCAATGCATCGTCGTGTAGCCCTTTTTCTGAGCCAGGCACCAACGGCACATTGCGACGCGAGACCGTTTCACGTGCCGTCGACTTATCGCCCATTTTGGCAATTGCATCGGGGCTTGGACCAATAAACGTAATGCCGGCATCGCCACAGGCTGCCGCAAATTCCGCATTTTCGGAAAGAAAACCATAGCCAGGGTGGATTGCATCCACACCGGCCTTGCGCGCAACATCGATAATTCTGTCGATACGCAAGTAACTTTCGCGGCTCGGAGCAGGACCAATGACAAAGGCTTCATCCGCATAGCGCACATGAAGCGCCGTCCGATCTGCCTCTGAAAAGACCGCAACAGTGGAAATGCCACGCTCTTCACACGCACGCAGAATGCGCACTGCAATTTCACCGCGATTGGCGACCAATACTTTTCTAAACATAAAGCCGTTCCTTTAACATATTCACAGCAAAAGTGTCATGCCATTACGCTGGATTGCGGCCGATCTTTGTCGGAAAGGCTATCCCAACCGGTTGCGATGTAAACGCGCCGTGACCATCACTCGGTCATAGGGAAAGGGGGAAGCAGGCAATGTTTCACTTTCGTGCCACTGGCCAAAGACCGGATCGCCAGGCGTAAGCACCAACCGGCGGAAGCGCCAGATGGTCACCCCGACCGACTGACCTATACTCGTCGCAAAATCACTTTCGACGATACCGCGAATTCGGCTCAACCCGACCAGATAACGCGTCTCCCACGTGCCGTAGGGCAACCGACCATCCGCAGTTGGGCCACAATGCACACGTAGCGGAAACTCGCCGCAATTTACCAAAAGCACAGCATTTTCCTGCCCATCCTCTTGCAGGACCTCTGCCTCTGTAATTTGACCGGCGATGGCGTAGGTCGCCGGGGCAACGGCAATAAAACGGGGAGCGACGGCTTCCGGTTGCACGGCAAACCACCCTTCTACCCCAGGCTCAGGCAGGAGCAAATCGGTTTCCAGTTCAACGGTTAGCGATTCCCCCTGTGTTAACCCAGGATACCCCATAAGTTGGTATTGCTCGGCCGGTAACTCAAATTCAAACTCAGTTAATGGCATTTTTGGCAGATTCATTGTCCTGCTCCCATGATGTCACTTTCACTTACACGCAGTTTGCGCACTGAGAGCAAATTTTCGGAAAGAGACAGTGATTAACAAGAGTATTCGCGCTAAAAGTCTGTCCACCAAAGCGGTGGTGCGTCTACGGGTTGCCTCTGTAGAAATGATCGCGACAGAGACTTTACGGCGCTCATATGGGCAAAGAGGTGAAATTGGCGCGATTCTCTCTGAGTATTTTTGCGCTTTCACCCGGCGACCTATATATACTCCGCCGCAGCACATATTAACATTTTTACTCCTGTATAAAATGTTAATTTATGGCGCAGCTCAGTATAAGTTTTACGGATTGATTCTAAGCCCTGTTACAGAGGGATGTTTCCATGCTTTTTAGGAGGCAAACTGCCGCGCTTATTCTGTAACATTTCCAAGGTATTGATCAATCGCGGCCGGGTCTCATGCGGCTCAATCACATTATCGATGAAGCCGGAAGCAGCGGCAACGTAGGGGTTGGCAAAGCGTTCGCGGTAGTCTGCCACCAACTCTGCTTTACGGGCAGCCGGATCTTCCGCATCCGCAATTTCACGGCGGAAGATCACATTGACCGCGCCATCCGGCCCCATCACAGCGATCTCTGCACTGGGCCAGGCGAGTACCAGATCCGCCCCCAAGTGGCGCGGGTTCATCACACAATAAGCGCCCCCGTACGCTTTGCGCACAATCACCGTTATCTTGGGCACTGTGGCCTCGGAAAACGCATACAGAAGCTTAGCACCGTGGCGAATAATTCCCCCATGCTCCTGATTCAATCCCGGCATGAAGCCTGGAACGTCTTCAAAGACCACCAGGGGGATATTAAACGCATCGCAGAAGCGCACGAAACGAGCAGACTTTTGGCTGGCTTCCACATCAAGGACACCTGCCAACACCGCCGGCTGCTGTGCAACAATCCCCACCGACTGGCCCCCCAACCGTGCAAATCCCACAATGAGATTCATCGCCCAGTGTTCGTGAACCTCAAAGAACTGACCATCATCCACAAGATGACGGATGATGGTCTTCATATCATAGGGGCGGTTTGGATTGTCAGGCACAATCGTGTCGAGTTCCATGTCTTGGCGTAACGGATCATCTTGATGCCCCCCCATGGATGGCGCATCTTCCATGTTGTTGCTGGGCAAATAATCCAACAACTGTTGCACAATAAAGAGGGCGTCCTCTTCGTTCTCTGCGGCGAAATGAGCCACGCCGGATTTGCTGGCATGAACCGAGGCCCCTCCCAATTCCTCGAAGGTGACCTCTTCTTGCGTCACCGTTTTGACTACATCGGGACCAGTCACGAACATCTGACTTGTGTCCTTTACCATGACGACAAAGTCGGTCAGCGCAGGGCTGTAGACAGCACCGCCCGCGCAGGGCCCCATGATCACGCTGATCTGCGGAACGACACCGGAAGCCATCACATTGCGATAGAATATCTCCGCATAGCCGGCCAGACCATGGACCCCTTCCTGAATGCGCGCACCACCGGAATCATTGAGGCCAATAATCGGTGCCCCATTCCGCACCGCCATATCCATGATCTTGCAAATCTTCTGAGCATGGGTCCAGCTCACCGTGCCGCCGAAGACGGTAAAATCTTGCGAGTAGACATAGACGAGCCGGCCATTGACCGTGCCGTAGCCGGTTACCACACCATCCCCCGGGATCTTTTCCAGACCAAAATCATCCCGGTGGTGGGTCACAAAGACATCAACTTCGCGAAAACTCGCTTTGTCCAACAGGAGTTCAAGCCGTTCGCGCGCCGTCATTTTGCCACGGGCATGCTGGCGGGCAATCCGCTCGGGACCACCGCCCTGACGTGCTGCCGCTTTCCGTGCGCGATAGTCAGCAATTCTGGGATCTTTGGGTTGCTCGCTCAAAGTATCCTACTTTCTATAGAAGATAGTACTGCGTTTTTTCGGTGAATTTCTGGCTCATCAGCCGAACCTGTGAAAACCGATGATTTACCTGCTATCAAGTGACAACATTTGTCACTGCCCGTTGGAAGGGCGCTGCACGGCCTGGCGGGACTGGAAACTGATTGTGTTTTACACGTTCGGCTGATGCGCGGAATTTCTCTGACCAGGGGATGACCAGCGAGCGGTTCAGTAGTTGGATTCATGCCGCTTCTCCCTGGTATCAGCTCATCCGATCCATATGCATTATCAGTAGTAGCGCCATGGCCATTCGCGGCAACCCTGGCTGTAATCAACAGGGCGCTGCGGCTATGTGCTGCTATGGTACTGTTCATTAGCAGGCCGCAACATGCGAGAATCGTCCTATTATAGCCGACGATCGAGGGATTGCCCACAGATAGAAACGCTCAAAAGAGCAAATCGTTTCGGTTTTCGGGTAATTTCTCCGACGCTCATATGGGCGAAGGGGTGAAATCGTTGCTGTTCTCAGCGAGAAGCTACCCGATTTCACCCGCAGACCACCATGAGCTTTTCCGAAATTGGGAATGTTGGCAAATATCATTTTCCATGGAGCCACCACTACACATTGGCCAACATCATCAGCAGAAACGCGCCAACTGCGCCAACCAATAAACAGAGGCCGAAAAAAAGAAGAGAGAGCAAAATGAGGCCACAGCTAAACGCAATGTTGCTGGTCGCAGCGCGTGTACGGGTCATGGCAGAAAGCGATGCACCAGTAATCCCTAGTACCATACTTCCAAAAAAGGTGGCGATAGCAGCGCTGATTTCAATATCAAAGGCCAATTCTCGATATGCAACATAGAGCGCGGTAATAAATCCCGCAATCGCACTGGCCGCGCTCAGCAGGATAATTGGCAGTGAAGGTCCAGGATCGGCTTCATCCTGCACTTCATATCTATCTGGATCCTCTGCTTGCGCAAGTTCCTCCACGAGCGCATCGAGATCAAGCCGACCTTCATTATCGCCTTCATTTGCATACGTATCAAATAACCCGGAAGGGGGAAAGTTTTCGGCCAAGGTGGCTTCTCGTTATCACGTGAACTGATTCAAATTCGTCTAGTAAATCCCGGCGTAAATAAGCCCATAGTGATTCTTCCCTATCCGCTCGAGTAACCTGGGCTTATTTACTGCCGTGGTATTTACGCCACAATGTACTAGTAAATCCCGGCGTAAAGTAAGGCCAGCGCAATTTTCGCCTTTTGACACGAGTGGCTTGGCTTTTATTTACTGCCGTGGTATTTAACGCCGCATTGTACTAATAAATCCCGGCGTAAATACCTGGACAGAAATGAGTAGCGCTCCTTGCTGGGAAACAGGCTACTGATCTGTCTGCTGATTTCTGCCGGAATGTACTAGTTCGGAATTTAGCGTCCATCCTGCACATCGGTAGCGGGGTTATGGGGCACCCCTACAGATGCGATCACCACAGAGAATTTCAGGACGGAGGCATAAATTGCATTGTACATGATCGCCCAGCCCTCGCCAAGCAGTAAGGTAAGGGAAAAGAAATCACTCGTTACGCAACAAATAGGCGAAGCTCACATGGATTTCCGGCTGAAATCGGGTAGCTTCTCGCTGAGAATAGCGACGATTTCACCCCTTTGCCCGTATAAGGGATAGGCGAAGTCAGCACAGAACAACAGGTAGTCATCCCCAAATTTTCACTCGTTTGTGTCCACGTATTGTCTCTCAGATCCCAGTACATGGGCAGAGCGCAAGCCAAACAAACGAACCTCATAAAGCCACAACCAGCTTACCAAACTGCTGATCATCCATCATGCGCGCCATTGCCTGGGGAAATTGTTCCGGCGCAACGACTGAGTCGACAATGGGATCGAGTTTATTCTGGAAGATCAGCGACATCACGCGCTGATAATCATCCTGAGTTCCCATGGTGCTGCCGATGATGCGCAACTGCTTACCAAAGATCAAGTTTACTGGAACCGTGGCGCTGTAACCCGTCGTCCCCCCCACGGTTACCAAACGGCCACCAACAGCAAGACAGCGCAGGCTGCTTGCCCATGTGGCCTCGCCCACATTATCGACCACCATATCGACCCCCTCGCGGCCCGTCGCCTGGTAGACAGCGCGCGACCAATTTTCATCATCGCTGCGATCATGAACCCAATCGGCGCCCTGATTGCGCGCCAACGCTGCCTTCTCGGGACTACTGGCAATCATCATCACCTCGGCGCCGGCGAACTTGGCAATCTGTAACGAAGCCAGATTGACACCACCGCCGGCCCCCACAATCAACACGCGTTCACCAGCACGCAGATTGCCCGCGGTCATCAGATTGTGCCATGCCGTCACATAGACCAGCGATGCGGCTGCGGCCTTTTGCATATCGTAGTCGGCAGGGACTTCGATCAGGTTGCGTGCCGGAATTTTGACATATTCGGCACAGGCGCCGCGCACCGTCTCACCGAGAATATGCCAGTGGATACAACGGTTCTGATAGCCACGCAAACAGTTGCGACAGGTACCGCACCAAAGCAGCGGATTGGCCGTAACCCGCTGCCCTTCGGACCAACCCTCCACCGCGTCACCCACCTCGGCAATCGTACCACTGAAATCGGCACAGGGAATGTGGGGAAAGTCGAGATTGAGGCCACGCCACCCCAGGCGCACCCAATTGTCGAGCCGGTTGATCGCGGCGTACTGAACACGGACCAACACCTCATCGGGGGCGATTTCGGGCACAGGCATATCCTCGATCACTTCATAGGCATCGAGGGAGGGACTATGTTCGCGGAAGACAACGGCGCGCATGAATGGTGGCTCCTTCTCTGATTCTGTTTTGACACGCTCACGCAAGGGCGCAAGGCGCAAACAATTGTGTTTATCGGTGTCTATCTGTGGCAAACATTTTGATTCCTATTGATGTTGATGCCGGAGACATGTGACCTGTTCTTGTGAATCAACAGCAACCATTGTAGCGGATCGTGAAAATGACGCCAAGATTTCTACAGTGGCAGCCGTACCCACCGCTCCTGTGCCACAGACAACAGTGCGGCGTCCAATACTTCTTGCACCTTCATGCCTTCATAAAAAGTTGGCAAAAAGGCATCTTCGCCGCGAATTGCCGCAATAAAGTCGGGTGTCAACGAACGCGTCGAACCGCCGCCGGTCCACCAACGATCCCGCAGATTCTCGGGCACACGCATCGCTGGATAGGGATCTTTCTTGCGCGACTCAAAACCGGCCGCAGCGCTCAACTTGAGCATCTCCTCCCCGATGCAGACCGCTAATTCAAAAGGTGTCGCCTGATCATAAATAAGCGCGCCGTTGCTGCCATAGAGTTCCACCCGCTGGTCAAAACCACGACCGGTCGCCGCGAAACTGTTCATAAAGGTGGCCATCGCGCCCCCTGCAAAGCCGGCCATCATCGTCGACGCATCATCCGTATCTACTGAGGCCCACTCGCCATTGGGCCATTGGCGTTGCGGGACAAAGATGCGCGTCTGCGCCGAGACGGTAGTGATCTCCTGACCCAGCCACCAACGCACCATGTCCACCATGTGCGAGCCGAGATCAAAGAGTGCGCCGGCGCCCGCCACCTGTTGCTGATTGCGCCAGCGCATCGGCTGCGCGGCATAATTGGCACCGCCGGCCGAGAAGATTGCCATCACACTATATACTTCACCGAGCGCGCCACTGGAGACCAACTGGTGGGCCAGCCGCGCCGCCGGCGTCACCCGATGGACAAAGCCGATGCCGGTCACGACACCGGCGGCCTGGGCTGCGTCATAAAGTTGCTTCGCCTCGGGATAGGTTAAGGCTAGCGGTTTTTCACAGAACACATGTTTGCCCGCTTTGATCGCAGCCAGCGCAATCGGGAAATGCGAATCGGGCGCGGTGCAGATATCCACCGCGTCGAGGTCGGGCAGGGCCAGTAGCTCACGGTAGTCAGAATACCATGCGGTGACACTATACTGTTCAGCCACCCTATGGAGCAAGGTGGCGTTGACATCGCAGAGGGCGGCGATTTCGACATTTTCTGTCCGAAGATAGCCGGGAAGATGTTAACTCTGGGCGATCCCGCCACAACCCACCAGCCCCACCCGTATCATTTGTTTCATATGTTTCCCTTTCTTGTCTGTTGCGTTTGTTGATGCGACGCGCCAGGATGGTTCCGCGTGGCAGTAGACAGTAGACAGAGGACAGTAGACAGAGGACAGTAGACAGAGGACAGCGATAGGCTTAGGGGTGTTACCGTCACTTGTCTACTGACTTCTTTCCACTGACCTCTGCCCTCTGATCACACTCTTCTGATCAAAACAGCACCATCAGCGCGCGTAGGCACGAAACGGGTTCATGTGCGTGAGCTGTGTAATGGTCGATTCATCGACGCCGGCGGCGCGCAGTTTGGGCAGGAACTCGGCGACGAGGTAGGTGTAGGGTTTGGGTGCACCGCCGTGCGGTTTCGAGGGGTCGTACCAGCCACGGTCGTGGCTGAGCAGTAACTTGTCACCGTGACCGGCGTCGAGCAACCGGAGGATCCAATCGATCAACTGCGCATCGCCCGGCTGGTCGCTGCCGATGTTGTCATATTCGAGCCAACAGCCCCGCTGTGCCATCGCCAAGTGCAGCGCAAAATCGGGTTCGGCTTGTGTATGGATCCAGATGAAGCGCGCCGCGCTGTAGCCGGCAGCCTCAATGATGTCGAGTTGGTCGCGCACAACACGCCCACGGATGGTGTGACTGCCGATAATTGCGTCGGTCGCTGCGCCGGCGTTGGCCGCGGCGCGTAGGATCTTGGTCTCCACCGGCGTAATGCCGTCATCGCCGGCGCTCACCTTGATCCAGGCGGCCTGGACGCCGCTTTCCTCAATTTCGCCGGTTAATTCGCCGAGCAACCAAGCGGTAAGTTTTTCTTCATCGGCCGCGTGCGCCCACGGCGGCACCCACGGCTCCCGGTAGATCCCCGTCGGCACCACCACCGGGAAGTTGGTTGCGTACGAGACCGCCCGGTCAATATCGGCCCGCCGCCCCACGCCAACGGGAGTACACTCAACCAGCGCGGTGATGCCTTGTGCTTTGATCTTCTCGATTTCAGGACTCATGACTTGGATCACTTCGGCCACATCGGCGGTTTTATAGCTCTCTGCCTCGATAGGCCCCAAATCGACGAAAATATGTTCGTGGGGTAGGATCATGTTCAGGTCATCTTTGTCCAACGGCCCCAATGTCGTGATTAACTTCGCCATCGATTCGCTCCTCTCTGTCGATCGGGTCAACGTCTGCCCGGCAGTCAATAATTCCTACCTCCTGGTCGTACCCAATCTTCTGGATTGGATTGACACACCAGTACCCATCTACTATACTGCTGCTTATTCTACCTGTTCACCCACAAAACGCAATGATAGAGTAAGAGGTGCTCCTTATGCAACCACGCAACCCAACTCCACTTGATGACTTTTTCTTTGATCTACACGGCTATCTTGTCTTGGAGAATGCCGTTGAACCCGAGCTTTTGGCCGAACTCAATGAGGCTATTGACAACTTTCCCGAGATGCAGAGGGGCGAATGGCTGGGCAACGCGCAACGCCGTGACTATACAGCCTCAACCGGCTTCGAACTGCACAACTGTGTCGAGGCCGGTGCGCCTTTTGAAAAATTGATCGACCACCCCAGTTGGATCAACTATCTGCGTCACTACTGTGGCGAAGAAGATTCGTATGTGCAGGGGCTCTTTATTGACGAGTGCATGGTTTCGGTGCGCAAATCGGGCGGCCACCACCCCGTTCACTCCGGTGGCTATCGTGGTGCGTTGCGGGGCCGCTACCTCTATGAACATGGGGTGTTTCGCTGTGGTCAGTGTAACGTGATCCTCGCCCTCACGGATGTCGGCCCCGGCGATGGCCCCACGATGGTAATTCCCGGTAGCCACAAGTCCAACTTTCCCCATCCCAACGCCGGCGACTACGGCAAGCTCGACCGCATGGATCATCTCGATGGTGCGGTGCCGGTGCACATGAAAGCGGGCGATGCACTGCTCTTTGTCGATGGGATCATGCATGGTGGCAGCAGCCGAACCAACGCCGAAGGCGAACGCCGCGTGACGATCTATCGCTACGGCGTCTCGTGGGGCGCCACCCGCTTCGGCTATACGTATTCACAGGCATTGCTCGACCGGCTGACGCCAGAGAGAAGGAAACTGCTGCAGCCGATTGCCCCACTGCGACCGCCGGTGTAATCCTAAACGAATGAAAGGAAACCAGTGTGATTTCACAAGAACTGCTTGAAAAACAGCGTAAATATCTCTGGCCCAACCACATCCTCTATTACACCGAACCGATTGCGCTCGATCACGGTGAAGGGCTCACGGTTTGGGATGTCGACGGCAACCAGTATCTTGACTTTTTCGGCGGCATTCTGACCACGAGTGTCGGTCACAACCACCCCAAGGTTGTCGCCGCGGCGCAAGAGCAGACCGGAAAGCTAATCCACTCCTCCACCCTCTATCCCAACGCCAACCCCATTCTGCTTGCCGAAAAATTAGCAGAACTGACGCCAGGTGCACTCCAGACTTCCTTCTTTAGTAACTCGGGCAGTGAAGCCAATGAGAAAGCGGTTACGCTGGCGCAGACCTACACCGACAACCGTGAAATCATAGCCCTGCGTCATGGCTACAGTGGCGGCACCTCGTTGACGATGAGCCTAGCCGGCCAGTCGACGTGGAAGGTGGGCAAGAGCTTTAGCCCCGATGTGAAACATGCCATGAACCCCTACTGCTATCGCTGCCCGCTCAAACTGAGCTACCCGTCATGTGATGTGGCCTGTGCCCAGGATGTCGAGGATGTGATCCGCACAACAACGACCGGGCGCATCGCCGCCTTTATGGCCGAGCCGATCCAAGGGGTCGGCGGCTTTATCACGCCGCCGCCGGAATATTTCAAGATCGTCACCGAAATTGCCAAACAGTACGGTGGTCTCTTTATTTGTGATGAGGTACAGACCGCCTTTGGCCGCACCGGCGAACACTGGTTTGGCATCCAACATTGGGAAGTTGAGCCGGACATCATGACGATGGCCAAGGGAATCGCGAATGGCTTCCCCCTTGGTAACACAATCACAACGGAAGAAATCGCCCAGTCAACCGCGGGCAAGGGATTGGTACTCAATACATTTGGCGGTAATCCGGTTTCGACCGCGGCGTCAAGAGCCACGCTTGAGGTGATGGAGGAAGAGGCGAATCCTACCCACGTCTGTGAAGTTGGGAGCCACCTGCGCCAGGGGCTGGAAACCTTATGGGAACGCTACCCCCTCATTGGGGATGTGCGGGGCAAGGGGTTGATGCAAGGGATCGAAATGGTGCTTGATCGGGAGAACAAAGAGCCGGCCCCCAACGCCGTCAACCAGCTCTTTGAGGAGACGCGGGCGCTAGGTCTCCTCATCGGCAAAGGTGGGCTCTACGGCAACACCGTGCGCATTGCCCCAGCATTGACGGCAACCAAGGATGATGTGGATGTGGCACTGGAGATTTTGGATCACGCCCTTGCCGAGGTGCATGAGACGCTGGGCGTGCACTAGAATTTCGTGTCAAATAGTCTTGTCACGGATCAACCTGGGAGAGAATCACCACATCACTCGGACCATAGTAGGTTTTGATGAGATAGGCCGTGAAGCGTTTGTCGGGTGAAATGGCACGCTCGTAGGCGACAAAGTAGTCTTGGTTGCCACCGAGCCCCGCCACATGGGTCGAGGCAGCGGTACCGAAGATCGCTTCTGCTTGCGTGGCGAGATCGGTCGGTTGTCCACTTTGTTTTGGCCCGCTGGATTGGTCTACTGCATCATACTGTACAATGCCATGGGCACAGCCGGAGCGATAAAAGAGCCGATTGTCATGGCTCCAGCCCAACAACGTGTAGACACAACCATAGCTTTCGTGCCGGCGCTGTGCACTCTTGAATGCACTGAGAAAGACATCCTCCGGCTCTGTTACCCATTGTAGGTGATAGCCCGCGGCGGCTGTCGGCTCGATCTGATAGGCCCCATACATCGTCGGCAGCAGAAAGGGGGCAGCGGCGAAACCGACAACGGCGGCGCAGAACAGCGAGGTCAACCCTAGTGAAGGCCGGCCGCCAATGAGCATGGCAAACGAGAGGGCAAGCCCCAGAATCAGACAGCCGAAATAGGACCACAGCGAGGCGTATAGCGGATTGAGAAAGTCAGTGAACAGAAGAAAGGGGCCGCCCAAGCGCCAAAGCACGGTATAAGGCTCTGGCGTAATCCGAATGAGCCAATTACCATACAGCGCCAGGGAGAGCAACAGCATAAAGCTCAAAACTAGCCACTGTGTCATCCGTCTTTGCAGGAGTGGAGAAGACGCGTTAAGTCTCATTTGCACCTCGTTTGTGTCGACAACGCTGAGAATCGCTGTACAAGGTGACGCACATTGCGTTCCATTATCAGTTCTGGAAATGGCTTCTCGCCAAGGCACAAAGCTTGCAAAGAAGCTCGCAAAGAAACTTGATGTTGCGCAGCGTGCCATTTCCATGTTCATGCTTACCAGTATCACAGACAAACTACCTGTTTCGTAAACGCACGTTCGCGGGAAAAAGTTCCATCAAATCGTGCTACAGAATGCACACCTAGTACCAGTGGGCAGAAGTCAGTGGGCAGAAGTCAGTAGACAGTCAATGTCATTCAGTTAACAGTCATCAGTCCCCAGTTTTCAGTGGGCAGTCTCGAATCACACACTGGAAACTGTTAACTGAACACTGATTCCTTTGACA
>Ga0116151_10003662_pt1 | contig 13694 bp, 9 predicted proteins | sample AD_UKC117_MetaG_FD_89893 | JGI IMG/M metagenome (GOLD analysis project Ga0116151, IMG submission 89893) | Active sludge microbial communities of municipal wastewater-treating anaerobic digesters from Hong Kong - AD_UKC117_MetaG | ecosystem: Engineered > Bioreactor > Anaerobic > Digestate...
AAACCGGCGCAAGTTCGGGCGGGAAACGGGCAGTCGGCCATTAGCGCCGTCGATTTCAGCCCCGGCGCCTCCGCACGCCCTGTAGGAGCGCCGGCAGGCGCGAATCGGGCGGTGGAGCGATCGGCGCGCGTCAAGATCTCCAACGCCGCCTTCGCGCCTGCCGGCGCTCCTGCATGGGGGCGGCGCGGGATTGGGCGTGAGGCAGGAGGCCGGCGATCGACGCCCGCCCCGGTCCACGGCAGTGCTCCTGCGCAGAGCACGAGTGCCTGCGGGTGCGAACTTTTTGCGGCGGGCGGTGACACAATGGCGCCCTCCCTGCCCCCAACCTGCAACGTTTCGCGAGGTCTTCCGATGCTGCAGCTCGACCGCGTCACCCGCATCCTGCCCGGCGCGCCCGCGCGCGTGCTGTTCGAGGGTCTGGCGCTGCGGGTGGAGGCGGGGGAGTGCGTGGCGATCGTGGGAGAGTCGGGCTCGGGCAAGTCGACCCTGCTCAACTGCATCGCCGGGCTGGAAGCGATCGATGGCGGCACGATCCGGGTCGGCGACACGCCGATCGAGCGCCTCGACGACGACGCCATGGCGCGCCTGCGCCGCAGCCACTTCGGCTTCGTCTTCCAGGCCTTCCACATCCTCCCGCACCTGGACCTGCTGCAGAACGTGGCGCTGCCGCTGTGGCTGCTCGGCACCGCCGAGGCGGACGCCGCACGCCGGGCACGCGAGATGCTCGCCCGCGTCGGGCTGGGCGCGCGCGCGACGGATCCGCCGCAGCAGCTGTCCGGGGGCGAGCTGCAGCGCGTGGCGATCGCGCGTGCGCTGGTGCATCGGCCCCACCTGGTGCTGGCCGACGAGCCCACCGGCAACCTCGACCCGGGACGGGCGAGCGAGGTGCTCGACCTGCTGCTCGGCCAGATCCGCGACAGCCGCGCCGCCGGGGTCATGGTCACCCACTCGCGCAGCGCGGCGGCGCGCGCCGACCGCGTGCTGGAACTGCGCGCCGACGGCCTGCACGACATCACGGAGCGCACATGATCGCGCCCGCAAGCCGGGCCGCAGTGCCGTTTCCCGCAGCGCGGGCCGGTCGCCCGTGCAGCGCCAGGGGGCGCGCCCGGTGAGCGTGCCGCTGCGCCGACTCTTCCTCGCCAGCCTGCTGCGCCGCCGCCTGGCCAGCGCGCTGTCGCTGCTGGCGATCGCGCTCGGCGTCGCGCTCGGGCTGGCGGTGCACCTGATCCACGGCGCCGCGCTCGACGAGTTCGGCCGCGGCATGCGCGCGGTCGCGGGCAAGGCCGACCTGCAGGTGGTGGGAGCGCGCGACGGCTTCGACGAGGGCCTCTTCGTCACCCTGGCGCGCCGGCCGGAGGTGGCCGCGGCGAGCCCGGTGCTGGAGATCGAGGCGCGCCTGCCGGGGCGTGAGGAGAGCCTGCGCATCCTCGGCGTGGACCTCTTCCGCGTACTGCGCGTGCAGCCCGGGCTGATGCCGCTTGCGGACGGCGACGGCGACGACCTGCGCTTCGCGGCCCTGCGGCCGGGCGTGGTGTTCCTCAGCGAAGATGCCCACCAGCGCCTCTCTTCGCCGGGGCGCTCCGCGGCGGGCGAGGCGCTGCCCCCGGCGCTCGCCGACGCCCGCATCGCGGTGCAGTCGGGTGTGCGCAGCCTGGTGCTGGAGGCGGGCGGGCGGGTGCCGGGTGCGAGCGGCGTGCTCGGCGTCATGGACCTCGGCGCCGCGCAGCAGGCGTTCGGGCGCATCGGCGTGTTGAGCCGGATCGACCTGCGTCTGGCCGAGGGCGTCTCGCCGTCCGCGGCGCAGGCCGCCCTGTCCGCCCTGTTGCCGCCGGGGATCGCGCTGCGGGCGCCGGAGGCGGCGGCGGGCGAGCTCGGGTCGCTGTCGCGCGCCTACCGGGTCAACCTGACCATGCTGGCGGCGATCGCGCTGCTGACCGGTGGCTTCCTGGTGTTCTCCACGCAGCTGCTGTCGGTGGCGCGGCGGCGACGCGAGTTCGCGCTGTTGCGCGCGCTCGGCCTGGTGCGCGCCGAGCTGATGCGCGGCCTGCTCGCCGAGGGCGCCGCGGTGGGCGTGGTCGGCGGGGTGCTCGGGGTCGCGCTCGGCCACGCGCTCGCCGCGGGGGCCTTCCGCCTGGTGGGGGGCGACCTCGGCGCCGGTTTCTTCCGCGGCGTGGCGCCGCAGCTGGCGTTCGACCCCGCGGCCAGCCTGGCCTACCTGCTGCTCGGCGTTCTTGCGGGGATCGCCGGCACCTGGCTGCCGGCGCGCGCTGCGGCCGCCGTGGCGCCGGCGCGCGCCTTGCGCGCGGGGGAGGGCGAGCGCGCCGGCCTGCCCCGCGGCGACGGGCGCGGGCGGCTGGCGGCGGCGATGCTGGTGCTCGCGGTGCTGGCCTGCCTGGTGCCACCGCTCGGCGGCATCCCGGTCGGCGGCTACGCGGCGGTGGTGTTCGTGCTCGCCGCGGCCATCCTGGCGCTGCCGGTGCTCGCGCGCTTCGTGCTGCCCTTGCTCGCACGCGGACGCAGTGCGACCTGGCGGCTGGCGCACGCCCGCCTGGCGGCGGCGCCGGGGCAGGCGGTGGTGGCGGGAGCGGGGGTGATCGCCAGCGTCGCGCTCGCGGTGTCGATGGCGATCATGGTGAACTCCTTCCGCGTCTCGGTGGATGAGTGGCTCGCCCAGGTCCTCCCGGCAGACCTCTACGTGCGCGCCTCGGTGGCGAGCGGCAGCGGCTATCTCGACCCGCAGGCGCTCGCGGCGATCGCGGCCACGCCCGGGGTGGCGCGGGTGGATACCACGCGCCTGATCAACCTGCGCCTGTCCGACGCCGAGCCGCTGTTCAGCGTGCTGGCGCGACCGGCGCAGGGCAACTGGGGCCTGCCGCTGGTGAGCGGATCGATGGAGCCGGTGGTCGGCGACGCCGAGAGCCTGCCGCCGGCCTGGGTGTCCGAGGCGGCCGCCGACCGTCACGATCTTTCACGCGGCAGCCGCTTCGAGCTGCCGCTGGGCGGCCGCATGCAGGCCTTCCGCGTCGCCGGGGTGTGGCGCGACTACGCCCGCCAGCACGGCGCCGCGCTGATCGAGAGCCGTGACTACGTCGCCCTCACCGGTGACGACCGGGTGAACGACGCTGCGCTGCTGCTCGCGCCCGGCGCCACTTCGGCGGCGGTGGCACAGGCGCTGCGCGAGCGCTTCGGCGCCGAGCACATCACCATCGCGCTGCCGGGCGAGATCCGCGCGATCAGCCTGCAGATCTTCGACCGCACCTTCCTCATCACCTACCTGATGGAGGCGGTGGCGGTGGTGATCGGCCTGTTCGGCATCGCCACCACCTTCGCCGCGCTCGCTGCCACCCGCCAGGGCGAGTTCGGCATGCTGCGCCACCTCGGCTTCACCCGCGCCGAGATCGGCCGCCTGATCGCCACCGAGGGCGCGCTCACCGCTGGCCTGGGCGTGGTCGCGGGGCTGGCCGGCGGCGCGGCGATCGCCTGGGTGCTGATCGAGATCATCAACCGCCAGAGCTTCCACTGGAGCATGGAGCTGGCGGTGCCCTGGAGCGGGTTGACGATCTTCGCCGTCAGCCTGGTGATGCTGGCTGCGCTGGTGGCCCGGCTCGCCGGGCGGCATGCGATGCGGCAGTCGGCGGTGCTGGCGGTGAAGGCGGACTGGTAGGGAGGGAGGCGTGAGGCGTGAGCAGGCAGGAGCGGTGAGGGCTGGGCGGCGCGCGGCGTGGATTGTGCCGGGGGGCACCGGCACGGGGCTTGTCCGGCTGTGGGTGATGCTCATGGCCTGGCTGCTGCTGGTCGGGGGCGGGATGGCGCAGGCGCAGGAGTCCGGGCCGCCCTATCCGCCGGTGCTGCCGGGCAAGGCGCTGGTGTTTCCGCAGGATTTCGGTGCGCATCCCGACTATCGCACCGAGTGGTGGTACATCACCGGCTGGCTGCGCGACGCAGCCGGCGTGGAGCGCGGCTTCCAGCTCACCTTCTTCCGCGTGCGCACGCGCATCGGCGAGGACAACCCGAGCCGCTTCGCGCCGCGCCAGCTGGTGCTCGCGCACGCAGCGGTGGCCGATCCGGCGAGCGGGCGGCTGCGCCACGCCGAGCGCTCGGGGCGCGCCTATCCCGGCCTGGTCGAGGCGCTGGAGGGACGCACGGCGGTGCGGGTGGACGACTGGTTCCTCGCCGGCGGGGACAGCACGCAGGCCGGATACCGCAGCCGCATCGAAGCGGAGGACTTCGGCTTCGAGCTCGATTTCACCCCGGATCGTCCGCCGGTGATCAACGGCCGCGAGGGCTACAGCCAGAAGGCGCCCGACCCGCTCAACGCCAGCTATTACTACAGCCGGCCGCAGCTCGCGGTGCGCGGCACGCTGCGCCTGGACGGCGAGCCAGTGGCGGTGAGCGGCCATGCCTGGCTGGACCACGAATGGTCGAGCGAGATCCTGCCCGCGGAGGCGCGCGGCTGGGACTGGATCGGCATCAACCTCGCCGACGGCGGTGGCCTGATGGCCTTCCGCATGCGCGACCACGACGGGCGCGCGCTCTGGGCTGCGGCGAGCACGAGCGCGCGCGACGGCAGCGTCCGCATCCACCCGCCCGCGGAGGTGCGCTTCGAGCCTTTGCGCCACTGGCGTTCGCCGCGCACCGGCATCGAGTACCCGGTGGAGTGGGCGGTCACGGTGGCCGAGCGACGCTTCCGGCTGAGCCCGCTGATGGACGACCAGGAACTCGACAGCCGCGCCTCGACCGGCGCCATCTACTGGGAGGGCGCGGTGCGCCTGTACGAGGCCGGGGAGGGCGCTGAGGCGGAGGTCGGCGGGGAGGTCGGCCGTGGCTACCTGGAAATGACGGGTTACGCCGAACGCCTGCGCATGTGAGGCGCGGACGTTCGCGGGGAGAAGGCGGTCCCGCGTCCGCCCTCTCCGCCGTGATCGGGCAAGAAAACGCTCAGAGCGCGACCAGGGTCTGCCGGCCCCACCAGGATTCGCCCGCCTGCACGCGCACCGGCTGGCGCGCGGCGGCGGCCTCGATGCAGAGCATGCGGCGGAAGCCGTCGTCGGGCAGGTCGGCGATCGCGGCGCTGCGCTCGACCCAGGGGTTCCACACCACGACGTCGGGGAAGCCGTCGGCGTTGATACCCAGGCTGCGGTCGTACTCGCGCAGCAGCAGCGGCCGGCTGACCTCATGGTAGACGCGGTCGGTCTCGGCCTCGATCACCAGCGCGTCGCCGCTGTCGCGCTGGATGCGGTTGGCGTCGGTCTTGTCGCGGTAGGAGAAGCCGTGCAGGCCCTCGATGCGCGACTCCTCGACCTCGCGCACCGCGAGGTAGGTGTGCAGCGCGGCGGTGAACTCGAAGGCCTCGTCGCCCGTGTTGGCGATCTCGAGTTCGAGGTCGAGCCGGCTGTCCTCGATGAGGATCGACAGCTCCGCCGTGAACGCATGCGGCCACAGCGCGCGGCTGGCCTCGTCGTCGGCCAGCTGCAGGCCGACCAGCGCGAAATCCTTGCCGCTGCGCTCGGTCGCCAGCGTCCACCGCCGGTTGCGCGCGAAGCCATGGGCGGGCAGGGGGCCGAGATCGGCGAACTGCGGGAAACACACCGGGATGCCGCCACGCACCGCAGTGCGGCCATCGAAAACCGCCTGCGGGCTCAGGTAGAGGCGCTCCTCGCCACCGGGTGGAGTCCACGACAGCACCTGCGCACCCTGCAGCGCGACCACCGCGCGCGCACCCGACGCGGTGGCCAGGCGCAGCGCGGGCTGGCCGTGGAAATCGATGTGTTCGATCGTCGCCGGCATCGCTCAGTCCTGCAGCGACAGGATGCCCAGCTTGACCGAGCTGTCTTCCGGGTCGTTGCTGAGCACGAAACCGAGCCTCTGCACGAACTTGAGCATGCGCTCGTTGTTGGCCAGGAAGACCCCGTTCATGTACTGGATGCCTCGGCTGCGCGCGGTCTCGATCAGCACGCCCATCAGCTTGCGGGCGAGCCCGCGATGCTGCCAGTCGTCGGCCACCACCACCGCGAACTCGCAGGACTCGCCGTCCGGGTTCACCGCATAGCGGCACACGCCGATCTCGTTCTCGACGCCATCGACCTCGAGCGTGGCGACGAAGGCCATCTCGCGGTCGTAGTCGATCTGCGTGAGGCGCGCGACCATCGCGGGAGGCAGCTCGCGCATGGTGTTCATGAAGCGGTAGTACTTGGTCTCGGCCGACAGGCGGCGCACGAAGTCGACCTCGAGCTCGGCGTCTTCGGGCTTGATCGGGCGGATCGTCACCGTGGTGCCGTCGGGCACCGTCCACGTGCTGATGAGGTGCGACGGGTAGGGGTGGATCGCCATGTGGTCGTAGCGGTCCGCCGTCGGCGACACGTTGTCCACGCTGATGTTGGCGTCGACCGCCACCACGCCGTTCTCGTCTACGATCAGCGGGTTGATCTCCATCGCGGTGATCCAGGGCAGCTCGCAGACCATTTCGGAGATGCGCAGCAGCACCAGCTCGAGCGCGTTCATGTCCACCGCCGGCATGTTGCGGAACTCGCCGAGGCGGGTGGAGATGCGGGTCGAGCGGATCATGTCCTTGACGAGGAAGCTGTTGAGCGGCGGCAGCGCGACCGCGACGTCGCGGTTCTCCTCGACCAGGTTGCCGCCCTCGCCGAAGGTGATCGCGGGGCCGAACACCGGGTCGCGGCGCACGCTCACCACCAGCTCGCGGCCGTTGCGCTTCTGGATCATCGGCTCGATGGCGATGCCGTTGATGACCGCCTCGGGCTGCACGCGCTTGACCTCGTCGAGGATCTCCTGGTAGGTCGAGCGCACCGCAGCGAGGCTGCGGATGTTCAGCCGCACGCCGCCCACCTCGGACTTGTGCACGATGTTGGGCGAGTCGATCTTCATGACGACCGGCAGGCCGATCTCGGCCGACAGCACCATCGCCTCGGCGGCGGTGCGCGCGACCACGGTCTGCGCGATCGGAATGCGGAACGCGGCCAGCAACGCCTTCGACTCCATCTCGTTGAGCTTCTTGCGGCGCTCGGACAGGGCCATCTCGATCACCAGGCGCGCGCTCTCGATCGAGGGCGGCGACAGGTGCGACAGCGAGGACGGCGTCTGCATCAGCAGCTTCTGGTTCTGGTAGTAGGCCGAGATGTGGCTGAAGAGTTCGACCGCCGGCTCGGGCGTGCGGAAGTGCGGGATGCCCGCGGCGCTGAACTTGGCGCGCGCATCGGCGACGAGCTCCTCGCCCATCCAGCACACCAGCACCGGCTTGTCGGCCGTCTTCTCGAGCTCGACCACCACGTCGGCGACGCCGCTCGGGTCGGTGACCGCCTGCGGCGTCAGCATGACCAGCACGCCGTCGACGTTGGGGCCTTCGAGCACGGCCTTGAGCGCGGCCCTGTAGCGCTCGGGTCCGGCGTCACCGAGGATGTCGACCGGGTTGCCGTGCGACCAGCCGGTGGGCAGGCAGGCGTTGAGCTTCTCGATCGTGCCCTCGGAGAACTCCGCGAGCGGGATGCCGATGTCGGCGGCGCGGTCGGCCGCCATGACACCCGGGCCGCCACCGTTGGTGATGATCGCGAGACGGTTGCCGCGCGGGCGGAAGTGCGAGAACAGCGCGTTGGCGGCGGCGAAGAGCTGGCCCATGTTGTACAGGCGGATCACCCCGGCGCGGCGCAGCGCGGCGTCGAACACCGCGTCCTCGCCCATCGGCGCGCCGCTGTGCGACAGGATCGCACGCGAGGCGCCGGGGTGGCGGCCGGCCTTGACCAGCAGCACCGGCTTGACGCGCGCGGCGCCGCGCAGCGCGCTCATGAAGCGGCGGGCGTCACGGATGCCCTCGACGTAGAGGAAGATGCTCTCGGTGCGCGGGTCCGAGATCATGTATTCGAGCACCTCGCCGAAGTCGATGTCGGACGACGAACCCAGCGACACCACGGTCGAGAAGCCGACGTTGTTCGGCTTGGCCCAGTCGAGGATGGCCGCGCACAGCGCGCCCGACTGCGAGATCAGGCCGATGCTGCCCTTGAGCGCGCTGGCGTGCGCGAAGGTGGCGTTGACGCCGAGCTGCGGGCGCATGATGCCGAGGCAGTTGGGGCCGAGCAGGCGGATGCGGTGGCGGTGGGCCGCCTCGATCACCTGACGCTCGAGCAGCGCGCCACGCGCGCCGGATTCGGAGAAGCCGCCGGAGAGCAGGATCACCGCCTTGACGCCGGCGCGGCCACAGGCCTCCATGAGCGCAGGGGTCTTCTCGGCGCGCACAGCCATCACCACCAGGTCCAGGCGCTGCGGCACATCTTCGACCGACTTGTAGCAGGCAACCCCGTGCACCTTTTCGTGCTTGGGATTGATCGCGAACAGCTTGCCCTTGTAGCCCGCCTCGAGCATGTTGCGCATGAGCACGCTGCCGAGGGAGGCTTCGCGTTCGCTGGCGCCGATGATGCCGACCGAGCGCGGTTCGAGGAGCGGGGTCAGATAGTGCTTTTCTTTCATGTTGGCCACCTGGGGTTCGAGTGGTGTGCTGCAATGGTTTGGCGGGCGTCCGGCCCGCGCGGAATTGGATTCATTGTACTGCAGTGCACAACGGGCGGTTGAGACCTTTGTCTCTGCAGCGTTCGATTTGTGTCCCGCCCGGCCGGCAGGTGTCGCCGGCGGTGGGGTGTCCTTTCGGGCGCGCGGCTTTCACGTCCTCAATGCCCCAGCATGAAGCAGAAGCGCGCACCCTTGCCCGGCTCCGCGCTCGCCCACACCCGGCCCTCGTGGCGGGCGACGATGCGCTGCACCGTGGCGAGGCCGATCCCGGTGCCGGGAAACTCGTGCTGCGCGTGCAGGCGCTGGAAGGGTTGGAAGAGCTTGCCTGCGTAGTTCATGTCGAAGCCTGCGCCGTTGTCCTCGACGTGGAACACCGCGCGATCGCCCTCGCGCGCCGCGCCGAAGACGATGCGCGGATGTTCGCAGTGGCTTGTGAACTTCCATGCGTTGCGTAGCAGGTTGTCGAGCAGCACATGCATCAGCACCGGGTCGGCGATCACCGTCATGTCGCGGGTGATCTCGACCGCGACCGCGCGTCCGGGCGACTCGGCCTGCAGGTCGCGGATCACCCCTTCGGCGATGCGTGACAGGTCGACCGGCTGCCGGCGCAGGGGTTGCCGGGAGACGCTGGCGAGGTCGATCAGTGCGTCGATCAGGATGGCCATGCGCTCGGCACCGGCGCGGATGCGTACGAGCTGGTCGCGGTGCCGCTCTTCGAGCTGCGGTCCGGCCTCCTCGGCGAGGATGCGTGCGAACCCGTCGATCGCGCGCAGCGGCGCGCGCAGGTCGTGCGACACGGAGTAGGAGAAGGCCTCCAGTTCGCGCATCGCGGTCTCGAGCTCGGCGGTGCGTGAGCGCACCCGCGACTCGAGTTCCTGGTTCAGGTTGCGCAGGCTGAACTCGGCGATCTTGCGCGCCGAGATGTCGTCGATGGTGCCGGCGATCCCGCTCTCCCGGCCACTGCCGTCGCGCAGCGCGCGGCAGGTGATCCCCACCCAGCGGATCTCGCCGGCGAGCGTGCGCAGGCGCAGCTCGTCGGTCCATTCCTGGGCGTCCCCGGCCAGCAGCGCGCGGATCGCATCGCGTGCACGCATGCGGTCGTCGGGGTGAAGGAAGTCGCCCAGAGGATGCAGGCGTGCGGAGTCGAGCTCGAAGCCGGAGAGATCCTTCCAGGCGTCGTTGAGGAAGACGAGGCGGCCGAGCTCGTCGGTGCGGAAGAGCACCTCGCTGAGCGAATCCACCACCTCGCGGTAGGAGTCGGCGGCCACGCCATTCGGGTGGGCGGAGGACCCGGCCGGTGGTGGAGTTGCGTCCGCGGGTGCGTCCTCGGCAGCGTGCCCATGCTCGGCCCGGGCAGGCGCTGCCCGGGCCAGGCCTGTGGGCGCATCGGCGCCGAGAAACCCGGGCACGGCGCCCGGCATGCGGGTCACGGGCTGGGTCGCATCCGCAAGCTCGCCCGCAGGCGCCACGGTGCGCGCGTCGGCTGCGGGCCCCAGGGTGGCGGCGCCCCGGGTGGAGGAGGCGTGTGCCGTGCCGGCTGTCCGGCCGTCGCCGTGTTCGCGGGTTGCGCGGCGCCCGAGGAAATGGCCCAGCCCGACCCCGATCACCAGGCCGCCGATCAGCGCCGCGCCGATCGGCAGCGCCGCGGCCGAAAGAGGCTCGACCAGCGCGACCTCCGCGCCACGCGCGGCCGGCGCGGCCAGCGCGAAGCCCGCCCCGAGCCATGTCTCGAGTCGGCGCTGGCGGAGCAGGTTGGGCGGGACGATGGGGCTCACCTCGTCAGTGGCGGCGATCGCGCAGGCCGCACGGTTTTCCTGGCTGTCGGACCTGCCTTGTATAGCACAGAACCCGCCGCGGGTAGGTGGTGACGCGCCGGATCGCCGGCAACTGGCATGAAGGCGCCATGGGAGCGTGCCTGCCGGCGAACGCGCACTCCCTCGTGCGGGCGGGGCCGCTTCTGCGGACGCCCCGTGTCGAGCCCTCCGCACCGCTAGAATGACGGCCTCGGCATCCGCCGGTTCGACCGCGCCCATGAGTCGCCCCGGGAGCCGCTCTGTTCCCGCGGCGCTGCGGTCGATCTGCGGCGAAATCGTGACCGTGTCGAAATCCGGCCGGCCGCATAACCCATCCCAAGGAATACGAATGCCCTTCAAGCACTCCCCCGACCCTCGCCTTGGCGCCGCCGCCCATCCCGGCGGCAGTGCCCCTTCGGAGTGGGTGCGGCGCTTTGCCGCGTTGTTGCCGGAGGGTGCGCGCGTGCTCGACCTCGCCGCGGGCGGCGGGCGGCATGCGCGCTGGCTCGCGGGGCGCGGCTGCAAGGTGATGGCGGTGGACCGCGACGCCGCGGCGCTCGCGACGATGCAGGGAGTCGCCGGGGTCGAGACGCGGGTGCTCGATCTCGAAGGCCCGGACTGGCCGCTCGGCGGCCAGCAGTTCGACGCGGTGGTGGTCGCCAACTATCTTTACCGGCCGCGCTTCGCCGAGCTTTTCGAGCTGGTGCGTCCGGGCGGGCTGCTGATCTACGAGACCTTCATGCTCGGCAACGAGCGCTTCGGCAAGCCTTCGAACCCCGACTTCCTGCTGCGGCCGTGCGAGCTTCTGGCCTGCCTGCCCGAGGGCTGGAGCGTCGTCGCCTTCGAGCAGGGCGAGGTCGGGCGTCCGGCCATGATCCAGCGCCTGTGCGCGTCCCGCAGCGCAGTACCGGGACGCCTGCCGAGCCTGATCTAGCCTCGGCCTGACGCCTCTTCACCGCTGCATTCGCGCCTCGCGGGGTTCCTGCCCGGCCAGGCACGGTTGTGAACTTGGTGGAGGCGGCGTTGTCGGCCTCGGCAAAGCCTTACCCCGCCCCCTCTGCCAGGATGCGCGCTGCGAGTTCGCGCACCCCGGCCTCGCCGAGGTCCGCGCTGGCCACCCGCAGTGCGTCGCCATAGTTCACATAGTTGTGATTCTGCGAGCGATGGTAGAGCGGGTCGTAGTGCTGGTCGATCAGCTCGGCGAAGAGCTCGGGCAGGGCGTGGGCGGCGGCGAGCGACTTCCAGCGCTCTAGCGTCTCGCGGCTCTGGTGTTCGCGCAGGCGGTGGAGCTTGTCCTGCAGCGCGCCAACGTCGTCGCCGAGATAGGCGTAGTCGCGCACCAGGAAGGCCAGCCGTGCCTCGCGTGTCGCATCGATGAGGACGCAGCGTGCGCGCCGCATCGCCAGGATCAGCGGCTCGGGCACGAAGACGAGGCCGATCTTGCGGCTCTCGGCCTCGACATACACCGGACGTGCAGGATCGAGGCGACGCAGGCGGTCCCACAGCAAGGTCTCGAAGCGCTTCTGCGCCGGCTGCGGGCGGTCGGGCAGGGCGCCCAGCACCGAGCCCTTGTGCGCGGCGAGGTCCTCCAGGTCGAGCACCTGCGCGCCCTGCGCCGCGAGCGCCTCGAGCACGCGCGTCTTGGCGCTGCCGGTGGGACCGCAGACGATGCGCAGCGTGAGCGTGGGCACGATGCGCTCGATCTCGGCGATGACGTGGTGGCGGAAGGCCTTGTAGCCGCCCTCGAGCTGGCAGGCGTCCCAGCCCACCATGCGCAGCCAGGTGGTGAACGAGCCGCTGCGCTGGCCGCCACGCCAGCAGTAGATCAGCGGGCGCCAGTTCTTGGGCTTGTCCTGCAGCATGGCGAGCATGTGGCGCGAGATGTTGGCGGCGACCAGCGCGCCGCCGAGACGGCGGGCGTCGAAGGCGGACTGCTGCTTGTACAGGGTGCCGACGACGATGCGCTCGTCGTTGTCGAGCACCGGCAGGTTGATCGCGCCGGGGATGTGGTCCTCGGCGAACTCGGCGGGCGTGCGCGCGTCGATGATCTCGTCAAAGCCGGACAGCTGTGCTACGGTCGCGACGCCTTTTTGCATAGTGTTGATACGCCGCGCGGCGCTTCTTGCGCCGCGCGTCGCTTTCTCCCTCGGAAACATGAACGAAATCAGACTGACCGAATTCTCCCACGGCGGCGGCTGCGGCTGCAAAATCGCCCCCGCCGTGCTCTCCGAGCTGCTCGCGACCATGCCGGCCGGCCTTGTCCCGCCCGAGTTGCTGGTAGGAACCGACACCGCCGACGACGCCGCGGTGTACAAGCTCAACGATCGCCAGGCCATCGTCGCCACCACCGACTTCTTCACCCCGATCGTCGACAACCCGCGCGACTTCGGCCGCATCGCCGCCACCAACGCGCTCTCCGACGTCTATGCGATGGGCGCCCAGCCCATCCTGGCGCTGGCGATCGTCGGCATGCCGCTCGACAAGCTGCCGCCGGAGGTCATCGGCGAGATCCTCAAGGGCGGCGCCGAGGTCTGCCGCGACGCGGGCATCCCGATCGCAGGCGGTCACTCGATCGACGTGCTCGAGCCGATCTACGGCCTGGTCGGCCTCGGCGTGGTCGACCCCGCCCGGGTGCGCACCAACGCGGATGCCAAGGCGGGCGACGTGCTGATCCTCACCAAGCCGCTCGGCATCGGCATCCTTTCGGCGGGCCTCAAGAAGGGCCGGCTGTCGGAGGATGGCTATGCGCAGATGATCCGCTGGACCACCACGCTCAATCGCGTCGGCGCCAGGCTCGCCGACATCGAGGGCGTGCACGCGGTCACCGACGTCACCGGCTTCGGCCTCGCCGGCCACCTGCTCGAGATGTGCCGCGGCGCGTCGCTGACCGGAGCGGTGCGGTTCGATGCACTGCCGGTGATCGAGGAGGCGCGCGCCCTGGTTCAGGACGGCGTCGCCACGGGCGCATCGACGCGCAACTGGGCGAGCTATGGGGCGAGCGTGGAACTGGCGGCGGATGGGCCGGAGTGGCAGCGCAAGCTCGTCACCGATCCGCAGACCTCGGGCGGCCTGCTCATCGCCTGCGCGCCGGAGGCCGTCGAGGCCGTGCAGGCTGCGGTGCGCGCCGAACAGGGCGAGGCCGGGACGATCATCGGCGAGATGCGCTCGGGGCCCGCCCGCGTCGTCGTCGACTGATGCCCCTGTAGGAGCGGCGGCAGCCGCGAACGGGCGGTCCCGCGATCGACGCGCGTGCCGATCCTCGCCGCCGCATTCGCGCCTGCCGGCGCTCCTACAGAAACCACCGCGCATCCCGGACCCCCTGTAGGAGCGGCGGCAGCCGCGAACGGGCGGTGCCGCAGCCGACGCGCGTGCCGACCCTCGCCG
>Ga0116151_10003667_pt1 | contig 13683 bp, 10 predicted proteins | sample AD_UKC117_MetaG_FD_89893 | JGI IMG/M metagenome (GOLD analysis project Ga0116151, IMG submission 89893) | Active sludge microbial communities of municipal wastewater-treating anaerobic digesters from Hong Kong - AD_UKC117_MetaG | ecosystem: Engineered > Bioreactor > Anaerobic > Digestate...
ACGGTCACCGCCGAACCACCAAGACGTCCCTCGACGATCAATGCGGGTGCGGGCGGATCGGCCCATAATGCCGCCTTCGATTCTGCCGCACCAACGAAACCGACCGGGCAGCCAATGATCGCAGCAGGGCGCGGACAGGCCGGATCTTCCAGCATGTTGAGCAGGTGGAACAGAGCTGTTGGCGCATTACCAATGGCCACAACGCTGCCTTTGAGGTGTGCCCGCCACAGCTCGAGCGCCGCGGCGCTGCGGGTTGTCCCAAGCTTTTGCGCAAGCTCGGGGACGGCCGGATCGTGAAGCGTGCAGATAACCGCATTATCGCAAGGCAACCTTGCCCTGGTGATGCCTTCCGAAACCATGCGCGCGTCGCACAGGATCGGTGCACCCTGGCGCAGTGCGACACGTGCTGCAACCGCCATGCCTGGCGTGAAGCGCACGAACTGCTCCAAGCTGACGAGGCCAGCGGCATGGATCATGCGAACAACCACCGGCTCTTCATCAGGCAGGAAGCGGGCAAGGTCTGCTTCGGCGCGAATGGTCGCAAACGATTGGGCATAGATCTTCGCCCCGTTCGTTTCATAGCTGTGGGGCATCAGGCGGGCTCAAAGACGAGTGAGGGATTGGCGGCAATCTCATCGCCGGCAAGATCAGTACGAACCGGCTCAGCCTGTGCCGAGCCGTTCAAGATCAGCGAGAACGCGTGCGGCGTTGCCAGCAAGGTGAACGGTGCAGCACCCGGCATCGCACAGCCTTTCGCACACCCCGTCACATGCAGATGTGCATTGACCGGCACGAACGGTGCGAGAGAACGGGCAAGGTCACGAACCGGCGCCAGCGCCTGGGGGCACCCGGGCGCGCCCGTGCAGGCGGTCACCCGCAAGCGCGGATCATCGGGCACGGTCATCAGATCAGCGATGCCGAGCGGATTGACAGCATCGACGAGCAGCAGCATGCGCCATGGCGTGACGCGCAGCGCGCTGCAGCGCCGAGCCAGCGCCTCAAGCGTTTCAGCCCGCACCTGACCGAACTCGGCCCCGACCAACAGACCCTCACGCACGCCACCAGGCTGACTTGGGGGTTGGGCAGCGGCAGGCTCAACGCTTCCCGACAGCGCACGATCAATCTGGGCACCCCGCTTCAGATGCCGCGCCATACGGCCCCGGCCTTCGCTGACGCCACCACTGTCAACGAACCAACGCGCCAGCCTCAATGCAATTTCGGCGGCATCCTCAACCGTCACGCTGCGGCCAGTCGGTGCACCGTCCGCACGCACGATAAGCCCGCCCCAACCGTCACGCTCGATGCGAATATCGGCCGATGTCAAGGCCAGAACGCGCCGCTCTGCGGTGTCGATGGCGAAACCAAACTTGCCCGGCAGGGATGGAGCGCTGGCCAACGCCGCCTCGAGACTGGCGGCGATGGCAAGCGTTTGCGCGCGCACCTCTCCCGTCCCAAACGGAGTTACGACAATGTTACGGCGCGTTTCCAACGCGACGTCCCCATCAATCAGGCCGGCTGCCGCCAGGTGTTCGATCAACGGACGATGCGTCGCTTCGCTGATCCCGCGCAATTGCACGTTGGCGCGCGATGTCAGGTCGATGAGACCGTTGCCGTAGAGCCGGGCGCCCGTGGCGATGGCCGCAGCTTCAGCGGCTGTGAGCGTACCCGCATGTGGGCGAACCCGCACGACGAACCCGTCTCCGCTCTCCATTGGACGCAACGCACCAGGGCACCACCCCTTGATCTCGAATGGACTACTCACCGGTTATCCTCCATGCAGGCGACAATAGAGTTGCGCTGCGTCGCCCAGAGCTGCGCATCGTGTAAGCGCCGGAAAGTTGAATGAAGCGCTTCGAGCGCGGCAGGATTCTCACGCGCCATGAAAGCGACGACATCATCGCGCCCCAAGGTGGCTTCATGATGAAGATCGAACAAGTGTGATGGTACGACGCCGGCGAGGTGGGCGAAAGCGCCCATATGGTCGAGCGTCGCGGCAATCTCTGCTGCACCACGAAATCCATGACGCATCATGCCGTTAATCCAATTTGGATTGATTGCACGGGCGCGCACCACGCGGGCGATTTCCTCAGTCAAAGTGCGCGCCTGCACACGCTCTGGCCGCGTCGCATCAAGGTGATAGAGGCTGGCGCGCCGTTGGTTTGCACCATTGGCCAAGCGCGCCGCGGCAGCGGCAAACCCAGCTTCGTGCACCGCATAGTCTGACGCAAGCAATAGATCCGTCTCCGGCAGATCCTGGGTGTGAACGAACGCATCAGCCGCGGCTACGCGCGCTTCGATCGCATCTCTGTCCCGGCGCACGCTGCCATCCCTGCCGATCGCAAAGCTCGACGCCGCGATCCAAGCCTCACCTGCGGCCCGGCGTGCTTCCTCGGTGTAGTCGTCAATGAGCCCGCCCATGTCGGCACCATACCGGCCAGGCTCCGGAGCAAACACGCGCGCCTCACCACGCCTATAGGGATTTTCGCCGTCGGACTCGATACGTTCGCCAAGCGCATCAACACCAGCCTGAAAGAGCTGAGCGAGCCCGGGAAAGACATCGCGAAAAAGTCCCGACACGCGCAGCGTCACGTCGATGCGCGGGCGGCCCAGTAGCGCTGGCGCGATAACCTCAAACCCGGCGACGCGACCACTGCCGTGATCCCAGGTCGGCTTCAATCCGGCCAGATGCATGGCCATGGCGAAGTCTTCACCCGCAGTGCGCATGGTTGCCGAACCCCACAAATCGACGACGACAGCGCGCGGCCATTCACCGTGGTCCTGCAGGTGACGGCGGATCAATTCCTCGGCCAGCTTGACACCTTGTGCGTAGGCCGTTGGCGAGGGGACCGCACGCGGATCGATCGAAAAAAGGTTGCGTCCGGTCGGCAGCACATCCGCGCGGCCCCGCCAGGGCGAGCCGGCCGGACCTGCGGCAACACGCTTGCCGGCCAGCGCCGCGAGCAGTCCGGCACGTTCAGGCTCCCCGCCCTCCCCGCGTCCGAAGACGTGCAGGCCGCTGCCGATCTGGCTGTCCTTGATGTCGCAGACGAAGCGATCGATACGGGTGATCGCCTCAGCGGGGCTCGCATGCGGCTCCAGTCCAAGATCACGCTCGACGCCGACTGCGCGGGCCTCGTTGCGTATGCTGTCGACAAGACGTTTGCGTCGCGCCGGATCAAGCCCATCGGCATTGGAGTACTCATCGAGCAGACGCTCAAGAGGCGCCAGAACGGCTGGGCTCTCGGATTGGGTCAGCGGCGGGGGAAGATGACCGAGGGTGACCGCGCCGATTCGCCGCTTGGCCTGCGCAGCCTCGCCCGGATCGTTGACGATGAAGGGATAGATGACCGGCGTCGCGCCGATCAGCGCCTCCGGCCAGCACTGCGACGAGAGCGCCACCGCCTTGCCGGGCAGCCATTCGAGCGTGCCGTGTGCACCCAGATGTACCAGCGCATCAATGTTGCGCTTTCTGAGCCAGAGATAGAACGCGACATAGCTGTGGCGCGGCGTGCGGGAGACGTCGTGATAGTCAGCCTCGCGCATGCGCGTTTCGCCACGCTCAGGTTGCAGCGCCACAATCGTATTGCCAGCCTCGATGACTTGGAAATGAAATGCACTGTCATGGACCACTGAATCGTCTTCGGGCGCGCCCCACGCCATATCGAGCGCTTCGCGAAGCGCCACGGGAAGCGCCTCGCGGGCATCCAGATAGCACGACACCGGCCATGCCAGCGAACGTGTCGCGAGTTCAGCTAGCGGCTGCGACGGTTTGGAAACAGCATATCCCTCACTCGCCAGATCATCGAGCAGCGCGTGCGTCGAAGCCAACGTATCAAGGCCAACCGCATGCGCCATCTGATAGCCGCGACCAGGATAGGTGGAGAGGACAATCGCAATACGACGTTCCCCAGGCGCAGTGGCCGCCAACCGCCTCCAGCCCAAAACGCGATTGACACTTGCCGCCACGCGCTCGCGATCGGCCCGATGCACGAACCTCGAATACTGGAGATCGGCGTCACGCGGCTCAGGTGACTTGAAGCTGATGACGCCCGTCAAAATCCGTCCATCCACCTCAGGCAACACCACATGCATGGCCAGATCAGCAGGTGACAGACCGCGCTCGGCTGCCACCCATTCGCGCTTTTGCGCCGACGACAACGCCACCTGGAAAATCGGGCAATCGGCCGTATCAAAGGGCGTTGCACCGCTCTCATCGCGTGCGGAGAACGCGGTTGTATTGACGATGGCAGCCGGACGCAATTTTCCAACAGTGGCTTGCAACCAGTTGCGGGCGCCGGCCGCCTTCAGCGAGGGCGCAAAGGCGCCATAAGCTGCAAGTCCACCATCGCGCAGCGCGCTGATGAGCGCATCGACCGGCGCCATATCCGCAGCCGTCAAATAGGCGCGGTAGAAAGCGACAAGCGCCAGCGGCCTGTCTCCAACCGTTATGTCGGCGGTTTGGATCGGACCGCGATCAGGATCATATAAGCCATACTTGGGAACTGCGGGCTCACCCGCCACCAGCCCCACGGCAAGGCCGGCGGCCAAGGCCAACTCGCTCAGCGCCACCTGCGCGGCGATGGCACCACCGGCATCGCAAAGCTCAGATAGACGCCGCAGCAGCGGAACTGGCAGGGTCGACAACGCATCAAGCCGCGCATCCACACGCCCATCGGCTGGAAGCACCGCCAGTGCGATACCCTTTCTTCTTGCCAGGCGATGAATCGATTCCAGTCCATAAGGCCAGTAGGCCTCACCACCGATGAGACGGATCAGGATCGCCTTCGCCCCGTGCAGCGTTTTCTCGATGTAGGTATCAACGGAAACCGGGTGACGCAGCGCCACGATGTTGGCAAGCCGCGCCGATGGCAGCGTTCCTGCCGCGCGCCGCCAGCCAGCCGCAAACGCCCCGAGGTCGCTGTCGGAAAAAGAAAGCACGACGATGTCGGCCGGGTCCTGGCCAACATCGAAGGGAACTTCTGTTTCTTCCAGCCCATGACGCTCACGGAAGACGACGTGCAAGGATCAGCCCTCCGTTAGCGCTCCGCCGAGCTGCCGCGCAATGGCAGAGGGATCGACATGATCGTGTTCACCAATACACACAAGGCGCGATAGGCGCTCGCCTGCCCCCCAGGGGCGATCGTACTGCCAGCGCACCCGCTCCCCGACGGCCTGAACCAGCAGCCGCATCGGCTTGCCAGCAACCGCCACATAGCCCTTCACACGCAGGATGTTGTGCTCGCGTGCGAGGCGCTTGATCTGGTCTGCGAGTGCCTCGGGATCATCAATCTCCGGCAGCACAACAATGGCGCTGTCGAAATCGTCATGCTCGTGCTCAGCTTCACCATCGTGGTGGCTCGGACGCGCTTCGATGTCATCCTCGGCCGCCGCACCCAGTCCCAGAACAATGCGCGGGTCGACAACCCCCTCAATCGCGGTCAGGATCGGCCGGGGCCGCTTCAGTTCCCCCTCAATCACGCCACGCGCGATCGCCACGCCATCTTCACCGGCAAGATCGGACTTCGTTAAAAGGATAAGGTCGGCGCACGAGATCTGATCTTCGAACACTTCCGACAGTGGGGTTTCGTGATCGATGCTCTCATCGGCTTCGCGCTGGCGCTGAACCGCCTCGACGTCGGACGCAAAGCGGCCCGTGGCAACCGCCTCCGCATCGGCAAGCGCAATGACGCCATCAACCGTGATCTGCGAGCGGATCTCCGGCCAGTCGAACGCCTTGAGCAGCGGCTTGGGCAATGCCAACCCGGATGTCTCGATCAGGATGTGGTCGGGTTTACGCGGCATCGCCATCAACTTCTCGATGGTCGGAATGAAATCGTCAGCCACCGTGCAGCAGATACAGCCGTTGGCAAGCTCGATGATATTCTCGGCAGGGCAGCTTTCATCGGCACACGATTTCAAAATGTCACCATCAACACCAACACTGCCGAACTCGTTGACCAGCACAGCAAGACGGCGCTCACCGGCGTTGCTCATGAGGTGGCGGATGAGCGTCGTCTTGCCCGAGCCGAGAAAGCCGGTGATGACGGTAACGGGCGTCTTGGCGAAATCAGTCATTCAGCGGCGTCCTTCAGGGGCGGAATACGCGCGATCGATTGTTTGCGAAAAATCTCCGGACGCTCCCGCCATGGCACGATTCCATCGCTGGTTGCGCCATAGCCAGCGGCACCGGCAAGCACATCAGCGGCGTCATCCTCGGTGAGATCGCCATAAACATAGCTCCAGCGCCCACGCGCGGAAAGGGCGACCGTCGCACCACGCGAGCAGGCCGAAAGACATTCAACGGGCACGATTTCAACGCCTTCAGGCAGCGGCGCGCGCAACAGTGCCGACAGCAACCGTTGGCCAGCACACGGCTCGCCCTCGATTACCGGCTGGCCCGCCCGGCATGTAACACAGACATGCAAAGTGGTGCTCATGTTCCTGTTTCTGTGTGAAGCCGCGATGAGTATTGCAGACAAGTTATGGGTGGCGCCCCCAACCGAAGGCGCCACGCCAGTTTCGTTCAGGCCGCGGCGTGATGCAGGCGAGCGGCAAACAGACCATTGCTGGTGAGGCTGCGCAGTTGCTTGGCGATGAACAGGACCGCCAGGTCAGCCAGCGGCTCGACCACAATGACGAGCATGTAGGCGCCGCCGAACATTGCCACCGACTGCAAGTTGGCGGCCTCGAACCCGCGCCCGTAGACGGCCCAGAAAGCAACCCAGGCGACAACGCCAGCCTGATATGCCGTCGAGAGCGCCAGCGTCTGCGTATACTTGAGGTCCACATAAGGCGTGTCGACTGCAATGATACGCCTAGCCAGAAGAGACAAGGCAAACAGCGGCACCAGCAGCGTCGTCACGTTCATGCCGTACTGCGGCAGGTCAAAGGGCGCAAAGAACACCCCCTGCATGAGCAGACCGAGCGCCAAGCCGATTGCGGCGGGACCTGCCCCAAACAACAAGAACAACGTCGAACCAAAGATGAAATGAACCTCCGACACGCCAACCGGATAGTGCGGCAAGATCTGGAAGAAGCAGAACACCAAAGCCGTTGCAGCAATGGCACGGCCAACCAGTGCCGTGACGCCCGCCTCACGCAAGCTGTTCCAGGCGAGCTTCAAGACGCACCCACCGGCGGTCACCGCCGTTGCATAACTGAAGGCAATTTTGGAAGCATCAACAAGGCCGGGTTCTATGTGCATGACATTCTCCTTGGGTTAGGCTGAATGATGAGCTGTTTGGATGGGTTGGTTCAGACTGTGAGTAGGAACCTGATCAAAGCGGGCAAAGACTGTTTCTCGCGCACCCGAGATACCACCCGTTGCCGTCAGGCATGGCCGCTGCAGCTCTCCAGAAGATCGCCCCCGCAACCTGCGAACTGCGGCTTCGGCATCGGTGTCCACGCCACAAAAGTTTTGCACGCATGCATGCGCATCGCGATAACGAGATGTGCACCCGCTTGCGCAGCTCTAGAGCGCTTTTGTTTGGTCGCATTTTCTTCGACGAACCGGTATCCACTTCGTCGGAAAATGCTCTAGAGCCACCTATGCCGCAGATTTCGAATATGGGAGAGAGGAACGGATCGACGTGTCGAATCGAATGAATAAAATCAGTCACAACGCGAGATGCCCTACGCCAGGGCTGTCCGGTCATACGGCTGACTGTCGTCGACAGGCAGCCTGAACCGACTCGCAGGCAAGCCGTGCATTCCATAAAAAAACGCCCTCCGCGCGCTTGGATCGGGCGAAGAGGGACGTCGGCATATAACCAAAGACTGCCAGCGCAACTCTCCAGGACACCCCGCCCAGATAAAAAGTTTGGATGGCAGGTCTCCTGGCTTGCGGGTCGTAGCTCCCTTGGTCCTTCCCGGCCAGTCCTCAGGCCAGTGGACTTAATCAAGGTCGCTCACCGCTCACAGTTGCGGGGGCAGCCGTGGAATCGATGGCCTCGCCATCTCACCACATTCCCTATTAAACCCCTTGAGCCCAAACAGCTCGCGAGGCACCATCACAATAATCATACTTGATATGTCACAAGAGCACAATACACCGAGTTTTCAGAAACCGGGTCGGTCCGCCAATTGGGCGGAATAGCCCCCATCCAGACATGACATGACATGATCGTGTTAATGCCTGAAAAGAGAGCCCACCCGCCAGCGTCATATCCGCACTAACGGCAAGCCCGACACTTCACCGCAATCGCTCTTGCCAGCAGGGTTATTCGCGCGCGCACAACGCGTGCATGGTTTCACGGCGCGCACCTCATGCGCAGACGCCTGTCGGGACCCTTAACCACATCAAGGATGGCGCATCTGGGGATAGAAGTCGCGCGGCCCATCAATTTTGTTGAAGCGATCATTGCAACTCTCGCGATCCCAGTTCACTTGAAGGCGTGGTTTACAGATCCGCACTTGGGAACTCTAAAGTGAATCCCAACGATTTAGTCACGGGAGCGCCCGAGAACGTGCCACAATCCAGACCGCACTCATGCGCCAATTCGGAGGAACTGATGCCAGACGCGACCGATGCCGACGCCAAACACAATGCCAAAAAGGCCAAGGTCAAAGCCAGCCGCGACAAGATCATGGCCGAGAAGGTCGATGGGAAAGGGCTCATCATCGTTCATACCGGTACAGGCAAAGGCAAGTCGTCGGCGGGCTTTGGCATGATCGTCAGGTGCATCGCACATGACATGCCCTGCGCCGTCGTGCAATTCATCAAGGGAGCCTGGGACACAGGTGAACGCCGCTTGTTGAGCAGCACCTTCGGCGATCTGTGCCAATTTCATGCCATGGGCGAAGGCTTCACCTGGGAAACGCAGGACCGCCAGCGTGACATCGCAGCCGCGCGCGCGGGATGGGAAAAGGCGAAGGAGCTGATCCGCGATCCAAAGATCCGCCTGGTTCTGCTCGACGAAATCAACATCGCGCTGCGCTATGATTACCTCGACGTCAACGAGGTGATTGACTTTCTGGCCGCAGAAAAGCCGCCGCTCAATCACGTTGTCCTCACCGGCCGCAACGCCAAGCCCGAACTCATCGAGGCCGCCGATCTCGTCACCGAAATGACGCTCATCAAGCATCCGTTCCGCTCCGGCATCAAGGCGCAGCCGGGCGTGGAATTTTGAGGTCGGCAAGAGCGATGGCGCGCGCACTCATGATCCAGGGAGCGGGCTCCAACGTCGGCAAATCGCTGATCGTTGCCGGGCTATGCCGGGCCGCCGTCAGGCTCGGCATGCGCGTTGCCCCCTTCAAGCCGCAGAACATGTCGAACAACGCCGCCGTCACAATCGACGGCGGCGAGATCGGACGCGCCCAGGCACTGCAGGCGCTGGCTGCCGGACGCGAGGCGATCGTCGACATGAACCCTGTGCTCTTGAAGCCGGAAACCGACACTGGCGCCCAGGTCGTCGTCCAAGGCAATCGGATTGCAACACTCAAGGCCCGTGCCTATTGGGACCTCAAACCGCAGCTGATGGGCGCCGTGCTTGAAAGCTTTGCACGACTGAAGAGCACAGCCGACCTCGTCATCGTCGAAGGCGCTGGCAGCCCCGCCGAAATAAATCTGCGCAAGGGCGACATTGCCAATATGGGATTTGCCGAGCATGCAAACGTCCCCGTCGTTCTTGCCGGTGACATCGACAGAGGCGGCGTCATTGCGCAAATCGTCGGAACCAAAGCCGTGCTGGACCCCGCCGATGCAAAACGCATCGAGGGCTTCATCATCAACAAATTTCGCGGCGATCCATCCCTGTTTGACGACGGCTATGCTTATATCGAGGCGGCAACCGGTTGGCGCGGATATGGCGTCGTGCCGTTCTTCCCGCCCGCCGCCGATCTGCCGGCCGAGGACGCCCTCGACCTTGAGGCGCGCCCACGTGAAGGCGGTATCAAGATCGCCTGGCTGGCGCTCTCACGCATCGCAAACTTCGACGATCTCGATCCGCTGAAGCAGGAACCGGGCGCCAGCCTACATGTGGTTGCTCGCGGCCAGCCAATTCCCGCAGACGCGGACCTCGTGATCATCCCGGGAACCAAATCCACGCGTGGAGATCTCGCCTTCCTCAGGAATCAAGGCTGGGACATAGATCTTGGCGCACACGTCAGGCGCGGCGGTCGCGTCCTCGGCATCTGCGGCGGCTACCAGATGCTGGGCCGCACGATTGCCGATCCCGACGGCATCGAAGGCGCGCCGGGCACATCCGAGGGCCTTGGACATATTGATGTCGAGACCACGATGTGCGGCGACAAGCGGTTGACGCGAACGCAGGCCCGGCATGTGTCGAGTGGCCTCCCAATTGATGGTTACGAAATTCACATGGGGCAGACGACGGGCCCGGACTGCGCGCGCCCATTCGCGCTGATCGACCACCAGCCCGATGGTGCCATCTCCGCAAATGGGCGGATAACCGGCACATACCTGCACGGCATGTTCGCCAACGACGCATTCCGCGCCGCGTTCCTGTCGTCGCTGGGCGCGCAGACGTCCTCACACGCCTACGCCACCCACATTGAGGCGACACTCGACAGCCTCGCACTTCATCTGGAGACCCACCTCGACGTTGCCGCCCTGTTCGCCCTTGCAAGGTAGTGCTCAACGCCGAACCCAGCGCCTTGAGACATTGCGCTGCCAGTCGATGCGATGCAAAAGCGGCATGTCGTCTTCGTGCTCCGGCCTTCCGAGACAAAGATAGGCGGAAAAAACCCACGTCTCAGGGACATCAAACAGCTGCTCCATCCGGCGCCTATCCAGGATCGACACCATGCCGAGCCCAATATTCACGCTGCGCGCCGCCAGCCACAGCGTATAGATCGCCATCGCCGTCGACTGCTGCAACGTTTCCGGCATCGTCTGGCGTCCAAGCCGATGTCCTTCAGCCGGTGCGCACTCGGTAAATACCGCAAGCTGCACCGGAGCGATATCGATACCGGCGAGCTTAAGCCTGAGGTATTGGCGTCGGCGTTCATCGTCATAGCCCGCCGCCGCAGTTGCGTTGCAAGCTTCGAAGATGCCGCGAACCTTCGCCCGTAAATCCGCGCTATCGACCCGGATGACGCGCCATGGTCGCGCATTCCCAACCGATGGGGCAAGCTCCATATCCGCCTCAAGCTGATCGATGAGCTGTTCATCGATGGGTTCAGGCAGAAAATGCCGCACATCGCGCCGCCAGCGCAGCAGCTCCCTGAAGTCACACGACAGATCGGATTTGAATTTCATCGGCTTTCAAGAGCAAGCGCCGCTTGGAATTGGCGCCACTCGGCTTCGCAACCGGGAAGTCCGAGCCGCACCAAACTTTGCGACCAGGGAAAGATGCGAGACCAGACACCGCCCTTGGCCAGGCGCCTCTGGGTCGCGGAGGCATCGTTGCAATCATAAAGGCGGAACAAGTGCGTGCCGCCAACAAGCTTGAAGCTGGCTTGCTTGGCCAGTTTGTCCATCCGCATCACGTCGGACTGGAGACGTGATGCCGTTGCCGCCACCCACGCTGTATCAGCAAGCGCGATCCGCCCGATTTCGATGGCAGCACCCGAAACATTCCAAGGGCCAGCCAGTTCGGCCAGCCGCCTGATATCATCACCTCGGCCGATGACAAAGCCAAGACGAGCACCTGCCAGACCGTAGAATTTGCCGAACGAACGCAGCACGATCAACCGCTGATCATCGACCAAAGGTGCGAGCGATAACTCGGGCGTGGCGTCGATGAAGCTTTCGTCGATGACCAGGCGACCAACGCGGGTAGCAAGCTCGAGTAGGGCCTCCTTGGCATGCGTGCGGCCATCGGGATTGTTCGGATTGACGACGATCGCAAGATCCGCTCCGGCAAGTTCTTCAAGCCGCGCAACCTCGTTGACTGCCCAGCCTTGCGCCACCAATGCGGCGCGATGTTCGTTGTAGGTTGGACCCAGAACACGCGCACGCCCTTGCGGCAAAAGTCGGGGAATGAGCTGGATGGCAGACTGCGCGCCAGCCACCGCCAGCACGGCTGCATCAGTCCCATAAACACCACGCGCCGCCGCGGAAAGCTTGGCAAAATCGCTACGGGTCGGCAACCGCTGCCAGATTGAACAGGGCAGATCTGGAATGGGATAAGGAACCCGGTTGATGCCGGTCGACAGATCGACCCAATCGGAAAACTGACCGCCAAACGAGGCAATCGCTGCATCCAGGTTCCCCCCGTGATCGCGCAGCGCCAACACCTGGCTGTTATGAGCCGGCCCCGCACCCCCGGCAGCGAGCGGGCCATCGACACCACGTTCTGCGCCAAATCCTGAATATTGTGGCATGCGAGCTTCTCGATTTGTCATCGCAATAATTGGGACAGAAGGATCGTTGGACTACACCCCCGACACTCTTAGTCGATCTTCCGTCAAAATTCACATCGAGAATTATCGCCAGACACATGACTTCGGGGCACACCCGGCCAGCGCCGAGCAGACTGGCGCCGAGCGTCCCAGCGCTACGGCCCAGCCAGGAGCGAAAAAATTGGCGCAATAGCATTCCGGCCCGGAAGGTCGGCGCACGGCGCTCTAGAGCACTTTTCGATCCGATTGAATCGGATCGGCGCTCTAGCTCTTTGGTTTGGTCGCATTTTCTTCGACGAACCGGTATCCACTTCGTCGGAAAATGCTCTAGAGCACTTTTCGATCCGATTGAATCGGATCGGCGCTCCAGCTCTTCGGTTTGATCGCATTTTCTTCGACGAACCGGTATCCACTTCGTCGGAAAATGCTCTAGTAGGACGAAACGATGCGGGGGAAGTCGCGTCCATGATTGGACAGCGCTTCGCGAAGGCGCAGCCAATCATCGACCTCAGACAGGTTGGAACCACCCATCAGATCATTGAAGTTGCGCAACCGCCCGATCAACCGATGGTCTTCGGGTGTGTGGCCGTCATCGGGACCGGCAGCAATCTCAAGCTCGTCGATCAAATAGCGAATGAGGCCGGTTTCGGGAAACAGCATCATCGCCGGCAGCGCTTCGACGATGCGGGTGTTAACCCGGTCCAGAATCATAATCTTGCGGAAGTCATTCTCGGCACCACTCCTTAGTGACCGATAGACACTTTCGAGAGCTTTGCGCTGTTGCTTGTGGGAAACCTTCATCAGCTCGGACAAGACAGGGTTGGCTTTCGCAGTCTGCTGCAGTTCATTCCACGCCGCTTCGGCAGCCTGCTCCACACCAGGCACCCCTAATCGAGCGCCAACAATGTCAGGATTCAATCCGAGTGCACTGAGCAGCTGATCTTCATAAAGTGCCTCCAGATGCTCCTGTTCCTGCTGCGATAGTGGTCCTTGGGTGAGCTGGCGCGGTTCGGGTTTTGACGAGTGCTGCACGCGTGGCATGTTGCGTGGTGGCGCTTTGTCGATCTGCTGCATCGCGGCGTTGAGTGAGCCACCGTGAAGTGGCCCATCAGGAGGGCCTTCCAGAGCCGGAACGCTGGCCGGTTGCGGCAGCATAGAGGCCGTGGCGGGCCTTACCGCATTGGCGGAAATGAGCGCGATCGTCTTATAGAGCTGACCGTGAACGAAATAGAGGTCCACAGGGTCGGCGGACTTGCCCTCGCGCCTGGGTTCGTGGTGCTGGACGTATTGCAGGGTCGCGCCTGCGTTCAAGACCCTGCGGACAACGGGCAGTTCTGCGGCAGACACATCCGAAAGGCGGATCTGCGAGGAAAAACCATG
>Ga0116151_10003669_pt1 | contig 13678 bp, 4 predicted proteins | sample AD_UKC117_MetaG_FD_89893 | JGI IMG/M metagenome (GOLD analysis project Ga0116151, IMG submission 89893) | Active sludge microbial communities of municipal wastewater-treating anaerobic digesters from Hong Kong - AD_UKC117_MetaG | ecosystem: Engineered > Bioreactor > Anaerobic > Digestate...
ACACCCACTTTGGATGAGGAATCGAGGAACTGAGGATTTGAGTATTCGATGAGTGGTGGATTGACCGGGAATCTGATCGTTTTTTTCTGAATCCATATTTTTTATCGCCGTCGCTAAGGCTTTGGCGATCTGAGCGGGGTGTAGCTCAGCCCGCCACGCCAAAAGCGTGGACGTCTGGGGCATCCTTTAGTTCTTTTTTTTCGGGGTGTAGCTCAGCCCGGTAGAGTACACGTCTGGGGGGCGTGTGGTCGCAGGTTCAAATCCTGTCACCCCGACATCTGATTATCAAGGAGTTGCGAGAAATTGCAACTCCTTTTTTCTTTTCCGGTGTAAGCATAGTGTAAACATGGTGTTTCGTATTCTCTGGGCACTACATTGACCGATTTCGCCATATTGTACAAGTTTAGAATTCCCTCATTAGGCGTTATTAATTGGTTTGTCACCTGATGTGTATGCATTTTCGATGGGATACCATTGAATTGATCGGCCACTCATACCCTGTTATAGCCGATTCATTGTCCGGTCATCTACCCGGGATTCGCGTTTTGCACATATGTGTAATGTCAGTATTAACTTTTGTGTTTTTATTGTGAACATGTACTACATATTCAATTCAAATTCTATATTTACTTCGCAACCGACAGATTTATTTTGAAATGAACCTTGCCGAAAGAGGCAAATTTGTTTCTGGTGCCACAAACGTCATTCCAGAAATACAGGAATGACTGATTGAACTCTTGTCCTCAAGGGATTTATCGGTCATGTCGATATAGGATTGTATTATCATTTCAACAGTTTGCAGATGAGTTTTCTACACCCATGGAAAGCCTTGTTGGTTGTCTTGACCCTATTCCCCCTCCATACAGCGATGGCAGAATCACTGTCGTCCTGTGCGTTCGTTGACCCGGTCAGCTCACCCACCTATCTGGTCGATCAGGATGTACTGGTGTTGAATTTGCCCAATCTGCATATCTCGGAATCTGCAGCCATTATCCATATCTTGGATGATGAGAAAAAAGTACTCTGGACCAAATGGATGTCCTGGCCCGTGACCTCCGTCCAAATTCCGCATCCTTCAGCCATCTTTCCCGGAGGAGATCAATACACATTTGTCCTTGTTTCAGCATTGACCGGCAATCCTGTCTATCAATCTGTCCCCTTTTCCTTTTGGCCGGAGTGTGAACGACCCTCTGGTATTTATTGGGATGTTATTGATGAAGATTTAATCCAGTTGAACTGGCATGACCCTGCTCCACAACATGCTGAAGGATTTCAGATCAAACTGACCGGAGAGCATGAGACCGCCCAAACCGCATTGATTGATTGTGATCCAACATCCACCTACAGCTTTGAGCGGGACAGAATCAAAGCACTCCAATCCATGGTGATTCGGAAGTTGTGCCGGTATCAAAATGGTGTATTGTTATACTCGGATTGGGTTCACGTTCCGATACCGGATCTGGATGACGGAAGTCGGTCAGTGGATTGCTCAAGTCTTTCCTATTCCTTTGCTGTATCCGATATCACCGAAGATGGTGTCACGGTTACAGTCAGTGGACCTGCACCCGGGTTTTATGCCAATGGCCCCTGGTACAGAGCACGGTACAGAGTTCAGGGAAGTGACCAATGGACGGAGATAACCTGGCAAGACAGTTCACATGTACGGATGATTCCGCAATCCGGGACCTATTATGACATCTCCGTTCAAGCTTCGTTCGGTAGCTCCCGCTTTGACATTGACGACTTCTGTGAGAACATGCCTCCGGATGTCACCATTCAAACACTGGGGGATACGACCTTTCAGGACATCTTTTGTGGTACCACTCCTGACACCGCAGTGGTCAGCGGCAGCCCGTACACGGGTCTCCAGGTAAACGATGTGATTCTGGCGTACGGGTTTCCGGTTATTGTCAAAACCCGTTTCCATCAAGGGAATGGTGTGTACAATGGCACCGGGACCATGGCCGTTCCTTTTGGAAATAAGCGTGTAGGTGTCGAGTTTTCATCCATTTTGGTGAACACTGATTTCATAGTCGAATCAGGAGACATCAAGGTCAAAAATGATGCAAACGCCAGAACCAGGATGCAGAATTTGATGGTCCAACCGGCACCGGCAACCTTCAGTTGCATCCCACCTTCACCTGATCCCTATGCCTTTGATCCCATTACCGGGTTGAATTCATTTGGTTTTGATTCAAGTGGGTTGTATCAGAAGATTCCGCCATACCCCGGTTGGGAGGAGGGGATGCCCTTTAATCCTAATTTTGATCCGAATGGATTTAATGCCAATGGAATCCATGTGGAAACTGGAACCATTTACAATCCCAACGGATGCAGCCAGGCTGGAGTGGATTCACTGGGTAATCCATGTAACCCTCAGGCCAGCCCTCCCTATTACTGGTTGATTCCATCCGGAGGGAATCCTACTGATGAAGGAGTAAAATTCTGGAGTGCCCATGAAACCCAAGTGGATTCAGCAATCATTTGGAGCATCGAACAGTTCGACTGGCTCAATGACAGCCTGATTGGGGTATATCGGGGTAATTGCGGGAATATCCGGGATGACATGGAGGATATTGTCGTCGCCAAAGGCCTGGACACCGTTTTCCTGTTTGGTCAGAACGGGGAGTATTTCCAGGAGGGGTTGCATCAGCATTTTGTACGCGAGCCTCAGAAGTACAGCAACTTTTCCGGCAGGGATGAACAGATTATGGCACTGGAACAACACCATTTTGATCTGTACCATTGCGACAAATACCTGCACACTCTCCTGAACATGGAGCATTTGCTGGACTCCATCATTCAGCTGCTTCAAACCAACCAGGATGATGCATTGGCGCCTTTTCAAGCGTTCATTCAGCCGTATATCATGTCCATGGATTCAGCTGAGTTGGCCGAACATATCGGTACTGCCCAGAAACTCAAGCTTTTTGTAAAAAACCTGGTGTACGCCAAATTGGTTGAAGATTTTCAATTGCGTTTTGGAAAGTATGTTGTTTCTGCCTTCCGGGAGCCCCGTTCAAGTTCTCCATTGGAACGAGTCCTGCATAGACCATTCCAACCGGAAGTCTTGCAGACCAGCTTCCCCTCCGGAGTCGGGTGTAGTGCAGCCCCGGATTGGGTAGATAACTTATTTGAGCAAGCCAGGCCCTATGCGTCTGTATCAGGTGACGATATAGACGATAAGATAAACCAACTGAAAAAGACGGGACTCAAGGCTGAAATCATGCCTGTCTCAGGCGGAAGTGAAGTTTTTGGCCAGCCTCTGGAATTGAATCGGGAGATCGGCAGTCTGACCTATACCATCTATCTGGAATACATTGTCGTCAACCCTCAGGGAGCCACTCTGGATGCCTGGTTTATTCTGGAGGTGCAATCCGGGAAACGTGTCCTCTTTGGTGCGGAAGACATTGCATTCAATCCGGGGGGGCTTGAAGTGCCCGGAAAAATAACGCTCCTGAACAATTCACCCCCCATTCCATTGGGCAAAGCCATGCGGCTGACCCTGGTCGGAGAGAATGGCCAAACATTTATCAATTGGGGTTGCACGGGTTTTGAAGGGCTTTCTGTTGAAGCCAACATCGAGTTTTGTCGGGAGTATTTGACCCCCCTGGATTCAGTCACATTGGAGCCACTGAGTGACGGTTATGTCACCGCATCCATTGTAGGTGATTTCGATTCCTGGTCAGATATTCTTGTCCAGATTGATGTGGACCCTTTTGCGGTCACCAAAAAAGAAGAGTACAAATTTCGGTTGGACAATGTTTGGCTGGATTTCAGTGACGCCTTGAACCCGGAAGGCATCATTTACCCGGATGGATACAGTCATCCGATGCTGGGTGAGACCACCTGGCAAGGGGTATATTTTGAAGAATTGAATGTGACCTTGCCCCAGGATATGGCCAGGAAGGACTCAGGTAACATCACCTTGGGGCTACAGCATTTTGTCTTCGATGATTATGGGGCCAGTGGACAGATCAATGCCGGAAATCTGTTGCCTTTGGATCAGGGTTCCTGTTCGGGATGGGGCTTCTCCATTGATACATTGGCCATCCATGTGCTGGAAAACCGTTTCCACAAAGGGAATATGCAGGGATACCTCCATGTGCCTCTGTTTAAATCGGTAGAGAATGAGTCGGATACCATCAAGCCGATGGATTGTTTCAGTTACCTGGCATTTTTGGATTCATACGGACGATTCCAGTTTGACCTGGAAGTGAATAGTGCCCTGAGGGCTCCAGCTATCTATGCAGATGTAACCTTGTACCCGAATACCTCCATCTCCATGTTCGACAGAGGGAGTGGATTTGAAGTAATTGCTACCCTCAACGGAACTCTGGATATCCAGAAGGATGGCGACGACCCCCTGGCCATTGAAGATATCCATTTTGATCAGGTGATCCTGTCCAATAAAGGAAAGGCGATCCGCAACATCGGATATTGGTCCTTTCCATTAAAAGGAATTGACTACCTGGGATTTGAACTCAATTTTGACAGGATCGGACTACGGGAGGCCCCGAACCAACCGGGCGCCATTGAAGCGGTTTTCCTGACCGACATGGGGCTGACAACCAGTGGGGTTGACCTGAAGGTGGCCTTTGATTTTGGTATTCAGGGATACATTGACACCAGCTCCATTCATCACAAGTGGAAATATGAAAAGTTCAATTTCTACCAGATCACCATTGAAGGCAGCTGCACGGGAGTCGATTATATCAAAGGCTCATTGATCAAGTATCAAAATGATAGCCAGTATGGAACAGGTTTCCAGGGAGCTGTAGCTGTCAAGTTTGCCAAATTTGAAGGTGCTGTACAGGCCATGGGCATGTTCGGTAAGCATAATGAAGGATACAAGTATGGCATGGTGGATGTGATGGTCACCATTCCGGGTGGGATCCCCCTGTTTCCACCCCTGGTAATGAACGGTTTTGGAGGAGGATTCTGGTACAACATGGCTTCAAGTGGACATGACAATGTGCAATTGTCTTCGGCTATGTCTCAGGATTCGGTGACCACCGACATGATAAAGAATCGTGGACTGGGGCTAAGTCTTTCAGGGGTTACCTATACGCCATTCAATCATTCCTGGGGATTGAAACTGGCCATGGCATTCATGACGGCAGAAAGTGAGGAAGCATTGAATGGGAATGCCTCATTTGCCATGAACATCTTTGAAGAAACAGGGGGATTTACACTGAACATTCTTGGCAATTTCCAATGTATGGCTGCCTTGAATATTGATGCCCCTTCCACCTATGATGAGTCAGGTGGCGACCCATTGGATCAAGGTATGTGTGCAGAAGGACCAATCAGGGCATTTTTTAATTTATCATACGATAGCTCTGAAAATACATTTGATGCCAACTTCAAGTCCTACATGTCTCTTGGAAATGTGTTGATAGGAATAGCTGATTCTTCGGATGTTGGCAAGCTTAGTGATGTGCGATTTAAAATAGGCCCAAAAGATTGGTATTTGTGGGTCGGTGAGCCTAACCAACCTGGAGGTATGCGGGTCAGTATCGTGCCAGGTATAGACGCTACTTTTACTACCTATTTCTGCCTCGGCTCCAGACTTCCAAAAGTAGCTGAATTGGAGGGTGAGCTATCTGACTTTTTTGATGTACCACCAACGTTTACACTCAACTCCCAAATGGCCAAAGGTGGCGGATTCATGCATGGGTCGAAATTTACCCTGAATGCCGATACCACCAAGGTGTGGATCTTTACGTTCTACGCCAATCTGACAGTGGGGTATGATCTGGCCATGATGCAGTATGATGCATTGTGTGCGCATAACTACGAAAAGCCGGGCATCAATGGTTGGTATGCCACGGGGCAGATGTATGCCTACCTGGCCGCTCACCTGGGGTACAAGTTCAAATTCCTTTTTAAGGAACGAAAAGGCACCATAGCCGACATACAAGCTGGTATCTTATTGCGTGCCCAGTTGCCCAATCCCGTATGGGCACAGGGGATTGTCAAGGCGAATTACAATATACTGGGTATCATCAAAGGTTCAACTCGCTTCAATGTAGAATTCGGGACAAAATGTGAATTGCTCAATCCTGATTCTTCGGCCTATGTAATGGATCTGGTTGTCTTTGATTATATGGATCCTGCTCATGGATCTCAGGATGTCGCTGTGAACGTCAGCCCGGTGATCTACATGAATTATCCGGTGGATACACCCATAGAGCGTGTTGAGGGTCAGGATACATCCATATACCTCATCAAGATCGAGCGTATTGATTTTATTTCCAGCGCTGGAAATGAAAAATTCAGTTGGTCCAGGCAGGAAGGGGGAATGGAAATAGCCGTCAAGTTTAAGGAGTTTTTACGTCCGGATTTTAATTACCAGATCAAAGCGTATGCGTATGTGGAGGTGAATGGTGAGCTACAGGATCGTGACACGCTGATCAGCAGTTTCTCAACCGGAGAACTGCCAGATATCATTCTCCCGGACAATGTGGCAGAAAGTTATCCTCATGAGGGACAGCAATATTTCTTGCCTGGGGATGCCGATGCCAAGCATGCCTATGTAAAACTGGCATCGGGCCAATACTACTTGTTTGCTAAAGTACCAGTAAATGCGCGTAGCATGTATCGCCTGAAGCAAGGAGAGGAAGTCATCACCGAAGGACCTGTATTTTATGATTGCCAGAGCAACCAGGTTAATTTTGAGGTGGACTGGTCGGTGACTGAGCCGGAAACCCAATATACATTGGATATCCTTCAGGGATTCAAAGTGGATGACCCTCCTGAACCTCCTGACTTTGGTGGTGAAGGCAATGGTGGATTTTCCGGAAATGGCACATCACGTGAGCTCATCAATCCGGTGGTAGGATCCTGGCCTCAGGGATTGCCGGGTGGTTCGATGAATGGGTTTGTCAAGTGTATGGCCAATACCGATTTTGACGATACCTTGAAGACCGAACGGGTGTTGTTTTCCATTCCGTTCAGAACCAGCCTGCATGATACGTGGACAGAGAAAATGCAGGCGATGGTCAATTCAATGTCTTTCGACACGATCCTGACTGGCCAACCAGTGGCCTACCGCCTGTCCGGGTTTGAAGGATTTGATGATTATGAAATCCATGGGTACAATGGCCTGCCCCCGTTTTTCAACTGGAAAGTTGTGGATGATGCCTCTACAACATGGCTTGCTCCATACCGCTATTTTATTGCCAATAGATCACCGGGTCAGTTTGTGTTGAGTGCTGATTTGACGTTTGATGTACTTTTCTTCAGCGCGGAGATAAATGACTATTATAGCGAAAGTGTATTCTTTGCCATGCAGGATTCAGCAGGAACTGTTGAAATAAATGGTGAGAATCAACGGTACGACCAGTTGGTATTGGTCAACACCATTCCCTGGTATTTGCAGGAAGATCTGCCATTATTGACGAATGCGATGGAGGTCCAGTTTGACAGAATGAACTATATTGATTATGTGCAAACCGGCTGTGGGGAGCAGGGGCATGGGCCACTAGCCGACTATGCCCATGGACAACCATATTCATTATTGCCGCCTTGTTTGAAGGATCTATTTACAACTTCTGAAAGTCAAGATCTGTATAACACCATCCGGTTGCCACAAAGCCTCTCTGTTGAAGTGAACTCTGATACAAAAATTCGATTCTGGTATTCACCCAAACAGAAGACAAACAAGGGATTTGGTTCGTTTGATGTAACCCTGCCCTGGCAACATTAACGGCAAGCCGTTCGGGAAACCTTCACCGTTAAGAAAGAAGTAAAATGAAAAAAAGAATAGAATATTTCCATATCCGGTTGAAAGGACGGCTGATTGCCTGTAGTGTTCTGGTTGTCATGCTGACCGGATGGGTAAGCGCCCAGACCATCTCTTCAAAGGCTCCCTTGTTATCCATACGTGGAGCTGTGTTGTCTTGCGATTCCATTCTACTTCGATGGGCTCCATCCGAAAAAGAATTTTGGAAACAGGGTTTGGCAAATGGGTATAGGATCAGTCGATATGTCCATAGCTATACAGACAGTGTGCCACCTAATGCCCTGTCTACCTTGGTTGTGTTGGATTCAATCGTTCTTCCTGCAGATACATCCATCTGGGGTGAATTGATGGATACATTGCAAGATGCCAATGTCGAGCTGGCCGGAGGGGCCATATTCGGTGATTCCCTTGAAATCTCCCTGGGCGATACCAGTGCCTTGATGCAGGCCTACAAGCTGGATACAGAATGGGAAAACCGGTATCAAATGAACCTGCTGGCAGGAGAGTATTCCTTTATGGCCGCCCATCTCTCTGGTCTTGGGTTTGTGGATACTTCAGCCGTAGCTGGTACCACCTATATATATCGGGTAGAACTATTGGGTGATTCAGTGTCACCCGTATTGTTATCTGGTTATGTCAAGTTAAGTTGCAACGATACCCTGTTTGTTGCCCATGTTCCTCAATTTATGGTTGGCCTTGGGAAGGGCGGCTATATGACCCTCGGCTGGAAGGGGTATGAGAGGGAATTTATCAGCTATGACATTGAGCGGTCGGAGGACGGAATTAACTTCTCCGACCTGTCGGATCTCCCGATGCTGAATTCACCGGTCAGTGACAAGTTTGTTGATCGATTCATGCATATTGATACGGTCAGCCAGATTGGTCAGACTTACATTTATCGGGTGCGTGGAAAAGATGCGTTCGGACGCACCTCGGCGTGGTCGGACACCATCCATGTGCTCAACCGCCCCAATCCGGTGGGTATCATACCAAGAATTGACAGTTTGGATGTGGTTGACAATGAAGTCATCGAAGTGTACTGGCAGTATCCTTCAGAACACAATAGCGAGATCGAAGGCTTCGAGATATTGCGTAGCCATCGGGATGAAGGGCCGTACGAGGTCGTATCCGGGGCCAATTTGCTCGGGCCTACTGTGCGAACCTGGCAGGATGCGACACCATTGCGGGGCAATTACTACAAAGTCAAGGTGTACGATATCCATGGGTATCACGCGGAATGCTGGTCCCATTTTGCTCAACTGCTGGATACAATCCCTCCGGGCAAACCGGCTACACCGGTGGGGGTAGTCAGTACATTGGGCCAGGTTACGGTCAGCTGGACACCCAACTTGGAGGAGGATGTGGATGGATATCGGGTATTCTACAGCAATCGGGATACCTTGTTTTATACACAATTAACCCTGACACCAGTTCGGGACACATCCTTCCAATACATCATCGAGTTGGAAACCTTGGAGTCCTCCACCTGGGTAAAGATCAAAGCTGTTGACTATAATGGGAACCTGTCTGAGTTTTCTGATCCGGCCATGATCTCCCTCCCAGATGTGGTACCTCCAAGTCCGGCTGTGATCACAAGAAGTGGCACCCAGGCCAATGTCAACCGGATCTATTGGACACCGAGTAGTAGTACAGATATGGACAAATACCGCATCAAGCGAAGACGGATGGGTTTGCCAGATTGGGAGATTCTTACTGAAGTAACACACAGCCCCTCTGACAAGAATTACATTGATTCGGTGGCCAATGGCAAACAGGCATATGAATATGTTGTGGAAGCTATTGACTTGTCTGGGAACACATCTTTATCCAACGTGGCCACTCTTCAGGGCCTTTCTCCCATGTGGCCGGCAGTGGACAGTATCGATATATCTGATATTAATGGTACAGGCCCTTCAGTAAACAAGAAAATCGGAATTGCAATCGGATGGAATTATGGATTCTATAAGGAGCTGGTCGGATTCAAGATCTACCGGTCGAAGGATGGAAACCCGTATGTGCAGTACGCCGTGTACAATCTGAGTGAAGCACAGGGGATGTATGATTCTGTTACTTCCTCGGTGAATGTGAGCGGCACCTACCGGTTTATTGACCACAAGGTGCAGCATACCCATCGATACCGATATAAAGTGGTAGCCCTGTTTGACGACGGCACCACCAGTCCGATGAGCGAACCTTCCACCTTGATCTTCAATCTGTAAACAATATCGAAGATGATCCGAAGCCTGATCTTCATGACGACACTATCATTAATATCCATTGCCCTCCTGGCCCAAGATGGTAGCAGTTGTGCCACACCATTACTGGTGACATGCAACAAATACATGCATATCGATCACCTCTTTGAGGGTACCCTGACTGATAATGGGGCCATGCCCTGTGTGGACGATTTTCAGGAGGTAGCCGGTATCTGGCTGGAGCTGAAGATCGGGCGGAGTGGCCAACTGGCCTTTGACCTGGTACCGGATGATCCGGATCAGGATCTGGATTTTACATTGTTCAAAGGGAATGACTGCGGAGCTTTGGAGGCGGTACGATGTGTAGGGGGAGGGAGGTCTGCTGATGGTCATTCTGGCTGCATGGGAGCTACCGGGTTGAGAGCAGGCGAGGTGGATTATTTTGAGATGATGGGTTGTCCGAAGGGGCAGAACAATTATGGTGCAGCACTTGAGGTAAATCAAAATGAACGTTTATTCCTCTATGTCCATGGGTTTAAAAGTGAAAACCATGGTTTTGGGATAACATTTGGCAATGTGCTATTGGGAGTGGCCAATTCGATCAGTGAGGCAGTCAGTGTCCATTGGGCAGATGATAGTGATCTAATCCTGGAATATACCAATCCTATTACTAATCATTCTGATGTAGTGTGGAATGTGCAATGTGGAAGTAATCAACAAGTGCTTTTTGGGCGAGGGCCACACATTCAGAATGCCGAGGATACTTCAAATGTACTGTGGAGCCTAACTTCTGTTGTCAAGGAGGAATGCATTGTTGAGATTGGAGGGAATTTCATGGCAATAGAAAATGCTGAGGATGCCAAAATTTGGCCTTCGCCAACTACAGGTTTGATGCAAATTCAGATTAATGATAATGGGGTGGCCAAAGCAGTTAATAGAATTGATTTCTTCAGTAGTATAGGATCACTTGAGCTGTCAATACAAAAATTATCAGATGAACAGACAATAATTGATGCAGACATCAGCATGTTGCCTTCAGGAGTCTATTGGATTGTGATGGAAGGAGGTAGATGTTTAGGCAAAGTTGTAAAAAAGTAAGTTGAAATATTTACACATGGATAATTTGAAGCACTATTGAAAGTGACTTTGTTTTCTCCTGAATCGTTTATCTGAATGGAAGCGTAGATGGAATTAGTTTTGGTGAAAAACCTTATTAAGATTACTTGAAGTCGTTGAAGCTGCACTATGGATTCCTGTTTATTTTGACTGTTTTATGGAATATTTAATGATCTTAATTAATGGAGTATCATATGAATGAATTTAGCCACTATCACCCAGTTGCAATGCGGATATTTATATTTTTCATTCTAGGTTTATTTTTTAGTGTTGAAGCCAGGTCTCAAGACAACTTCCTCCTGCTTCCAGATCAATCTGGAATGGACAGGAGTGTATATGAACCTGCATTGGAAGCCAAGGCTTCTGAAGTGATCAATTATTTTGAGGAGGTAAATATTGCACTTGATTCAAACATCTTCCCTCTTGACTTTAGAGTTTATGATTTTGGTGCATATGTGCACAATACTGCCCAAATGGATACATCAGATATCTTGGATATAAGCAGAGGACTCGCAAATAATCAAAATCGATTGCTTTTTAATAAGTTGTCTGATGTGAAGGGTGTTTGGTCAAAGATATTCGTTGAACTGAGCTTAAATTGTAGTCTAGATAGTTGTATTAATATTGAATATATTGAAAATCAAGTTCAGATTGAGTTTGACGTTTTTTATGGTGGGAAACCTGAAAATTACATGCTTGCATCGATGATGGCAATTGACCGTTTGCTCTATTTGCTCAGAGAAGGTGTATGTTGCTATTTAAATCAAGAAAGCCGCGGATATGAAAGATCAAGCATAGGTCGTTCACTGGAGTGCAATTCAGGGTTGAGTGAAATGGTGGAGCATAAGATTCCGGGTGCCTTCCCGATTGATGTTTCTGAAAAATTCTTTAACCTGAATTTTGTTTCAGAGACGGGTGCTGTTGTAACATTTCCAGGCTATCCGAGTAATGCCATTTTTCAACCTAATGGTACCTTGCATGGATTCTTGATTGATGATGTATTTTACAGGTCTTGTGTTTATAGTGCTAATTTAGAAAAGTTTGCAGGTTATCGCCATAATTGTAAGGAGGGGACTAATGCTTATGCGTTTAAAGAGCACTGGGGGATTGGGGATATTGCTCAAGTCAATGTTGGGAATGCCAGAGAGAATTGTGTTTCTCACGTGTACAATTTAAACTACCCAGTTCCATTTGTCGATTTAGCAAGGGATGGCGGAGTTGATAGCCTGGTGAGTCATAATTTTGATTGGGATTATACTCTTGTTCCAGACAGGCTTGATGATCAGTTGGGAATGGATAATTTTAATGACTATAATAATATCCTTCCCTATACGTACGGTGATACTAATCAATATAAGGTTATTGACTATACAAATAACGGTCTATATCCTTGCCCTAATAAAGGTGCACCAGAAAAAATGGATTTGGGCCCGTATTCATTAGATAAGGATATTGTTATTCGGCCTGATGGCACAGGAGGTTTTTGGCAGCTTACATATGAAGGATGGGTTTATTACCGATGGAATGAGGATGGTCTCTCTTATGACTATTGGCTGTATGATCCAAGTGGCAATTATTTTATGTCATTTAAACCACTAGGGACTAAATGGGAGGGTGATTCCTTTTCAATGTTTACATTATTGAATGAAATTAAAGATAAAACTGGAGAGGTTCTGCTGGATGTAGATACATATATATTTGTAGCAGGAGCAGTAGGTGTGGTCTCTTCTGCACCAGTTGCCATTGCAGCTGGTTTAACTGAAGGTTTATTATATCTATATAAGGGTGACTATGGTAATGCAATATTGTCTGCATTTATTATTGGGACTGAATTGTATATCATTTACAAAGCTGGGAAGTATTTTGTAAAAGTTTCTTCAGATTTATTTACGGTTAAGAAAGAAGCAAATGGACTGCTTAAAGTAGGTTCCATAACAGATGATATTTCACCAGCATTAAAGAATTTTGTTGAAAAGTATGGCTTCAGTAGTAATGAGATAGCCCAATCCTTTCATCGTGATTTGATTTCAGCTAGTCCTGAGTTCCGACAGTTTATTGAGACTTTTGGTGATGATGGGGTTAAGGCGTGGGAGTTTGCTTTTAATTGTCCGACTACAATTAAAACAAATACAAATGTCCTTGAAGGTTTATCTGCTGCGATTCAAAGAGGAATAAAGCCTATTGATGATGTTGTAAGTCATGCAAATCATCCTGCTATAACTGACAAAACAGTAAAGCATATTTTTAGAGGAGACAGTGGAGGTGGACGTCATCATATATCTGCTATTTTGAATGACGATGCCAGAAAATTGGTTGATAGAATATCAGAAACAAGTGAGGGATTTTATGGAGCTGTATTTAGTAGCGGAGGTAGGAAATCGTTTTGGCCTGATTCGTGGGATGAATTTAGAGTTATGGATGAATTGAAGTATGTTATGAATAATAATCCTACAAATACCTCTGGAAACATATGGGAGGGAACCACACAAGGAGGACAACTGATTAATTATTATTTGCATGCTGATGGACATGTGATTTCAGCATTTCCTGTATTACCTAACTTTCCTTAATTTTCAAATATGTGGTGGACAAGAAGTTATAAGTTAGTGATATTAAAGAA
>Ga0116151_10003672_pt1 | contig 13673 bp, 9 predicted proteins | sample AD_UKC117_MetaG_FD_89893 | JGI IMG/M metagenome (GOLD analysis project Ga0116151, IMG submission 89893) | Active sludge microbial communities of municipal wastewater-treating anaerobic digesters from Hong Kong - AD_UKC117_MetaG | ecosystem: Engineered > Bioreactor > Anaerobic > Digestate...
CCGCGCGCGAATCGGCGGCACGGTCGCGGAGCTCAAGATCAGGGAAGGCGATGTCGTCGCGGCTGGTCAGGAGGTCGCGCGCATCGTCGACCAGAAGCTTTCGCTGCAGCTGCAGGCGATCGACTCGCGTATCAAGTCCCAGCAGGCCGCGCGCGACAAGGCGAAGCTCGATTTCGACCGCGCGTCGGAACTGATGCGGCGCGGCGTGAGTACGCAGGCGCAGCTCGACCAGGCAAAGGCCGCGCTCGATATCGCCGAACGCAATCTCCAGGCGATCAAATCCGACCGCGACGTCATCGTGCAGCAGAGCGCCGAAGGCGCCGTCCTCGCGCCCGGCGCGGGTCGCGTGCTGACCGTGCCCGTGTCGCAGGGGCGTGTGCTGCTGCCGGGCGAAACGGTCGCGACCATCGCGCAGGACCAGTACATCCTGCGCCTGCAATTGCCGGAACGGCACGCGCGCTTCATGCGCGCCGGCGACAAGGTGCTGATGGCCGCGCGCGGCCAGGAAGGCGGCCTGAAGGCGGCGCAGGAAGGCAAGGTGCGCATCGTCTATCCGGAAATCACCGGCGGACGCGTCGTCGCGGACGTCGATGTGCCGGGCCTCGGTAATTATTTCGTGGGCGAGCGCACGCGCGTCTATGTCTCGACAGGCAAGCGCGAGACGATCGTCGTTCCTGCGCCAGCGGTGTTCGAACGCTCCGGCGTCAAGTTCGTGCGGCTCAAGGGCGGTGGGGAAGTTGTCGTGCAGACCGGCGAAACCACGCCTGCCGGCGTCGAAATCCTTGCGGGCGTCGCCGACGGCGACGTGTTGCTGACGCCATGAGCGATCCTGTGACCAATCTCGGCATTTCCGGCCGGCTGACGCGCGCCTTCATCGTGTCGCCGTTGACGCCGTTGCTGCTGCTCGCCTCCATCATCGTCGGCGTGATCGCCCTCATCGCGCTGCCGCGCGAAGAGGAGCCGCAGATCAGCGTGCCGATGGTCGACATCGTCGTGCCCGCCAACGGATATAAGGCCGCAGACGCCGTCGAACTCGTGACGCGGCCGCTCGAGGATATCGTCAAGGGTATCGACGGCGTCGAGCACGTCTATTCGCAGACGCAGGACGACAATGTTCTCGTCACTGCGCGTTTCCTCGTCGGCACCGACGCGGACGCCGCGATCCTGCGCGTACATGAAAAGATTCGCGCCCATATCGGCGAATTGCCGAAGGGGCTTGTCGAACCGCTGATCATCGGACGCGGCATCGACGATGTGGCGACGGTGGTCCTCACGCTGGCGGCGAAGCCCGAGGCAGCCGCGCGCTGGACCGACAACGGCCTGCGGCGCGTCGCCGAGGAGCTGCAGCACGATCTCACGAAAGTGCATGATATTGGCGCGACCTTCATCGTCGGCGGTTCGGCCAACCAGATCAGGATCGAGCCCGATCCCGAACGCCTCGCGCAATATGGCATGACGCTGGCGCAGGTGATCGACAAGGCGACCCAGGCCAACCGCACTTTCCAGGCCGGCGCCCTTCGCCGCAACAACAAGTCGTATCCTGTCGTCGCCGGCCAGACGTTGCAGGGCGTCGCCGACATCGGTCAGCTCCTGCTGACCTCGCGCGATGGCCGGCCGGTCTATCTGAAGGATGTCGCCGACGTCATCGTCGGCTCCGCGCAGAACGAGCATCGCGCCTGGACGATCACGCCGGACGGGAAAGGCGGGCTCGACACGCGGCCCGCCGTCAGTCTGGCGCTCGCCAAGCGCAAGGGCGCGAACGCGGTGACGGTCGCCGATGAGATACTGAAGCGGCTGGAGACGGCGCGCGGCACGATCGTGCCGGCCGACGTTTCGGTCGAAGTCACGCGCAACTACGGCGAGACGGCTACGGAGAAGGCAAACGAGCTTCTCTTCCATCTTGCGCTCGCCACCGTTTCCATCGTCATTCTCATCACGCTGGCGATCGGCTGGCGCGAAGGCGTGGTCGTCGCCGTCATTATTCCGACGACGATCCTGCTGACGCTCTTCGCATCCTGGCTGATGGGCTACACGATCAACCGCGTCAGCCTGTTCGCGCTGATCTTCTCGATCGGCATTCTCGTCGACGACGCGATCGTGGTCGTCGAAAACATCGTACGCCATTGGGGCAAGCGCGGCGAACGCGGGCTCGTCGAGACGGCGGTCGAGGCTGTGGCGGAGGTCGGCAATCCCACCATCGTCGCGACGCTGACCATCGTCGCCGCGCTGCTGCCGATGATGTTCGTGAGCGGAATGATGGGGCCCTACATGAGCCCCATTCCGGCCAACGCCTCGATGGCCATGCTTTTCTCTTTCTTCGTGGCGGTGACGATCACGCCGTGGCTGCTGCTCAAGATCGCGCGCAAGCGTTTCGAGAGCGGTCCCTCGGAAGACCACGATCACGACGATCCCGGCGCAATGGGCCGCGCCTATTCCAGGATCGCGCGCTGGCTGCTGGAAGGTCGCAAGCGCTCGAAGATCTTCCTGTTCGTCGTCGGCGGACTGACGCTCGCCTCGCTCGGCCTCTTCTACACGAAGAGCGTGCGCGTGAAGCTGCTGCCCTTCGACAACAAGTCGGAGATCCAGGTCGTCGTCGATCTGCCGCGCGGCGCCTCGCTCGAACAGACCGAACGCGTGCTGATGGAGGCTTCGCAGAAGCTGAAGGATCTGCCGGAGCTGGTCTCGATCCAGGCCTATGCGGGCGCGTCCGCGCCGTTCAACTTCAACGGCCTCGTGCGCCACTACTATCTGCGCCAGACGCCGGAACTCGGCGATCTCTCGGTCAATCTGACGCCGAAAGATCACCGCAAGCGCGCAAGCCATGCGATAGCGCTCGACATCCGGAGCCGTCTCGCCGATCTGAAGCTGCCGCCGCATGCCTCGGTGAAAGTCGTGGAAGTGCCTCCAGGACCGCCTGTGGTGTCGACGCTGCTCGCCGAAATCTACGGGCCGACGCCCGAAGCGCGGCGCGCCATCGCGACCAAGGTCAAGGAAGCGTTCAAGAAGGTCGACTTCGTCGTCGACGCCGACGACAGTTTCGGCGTGCAACACGAACGCCTGCGCTACTCCATCGATCAGGAAGCGCTGGAATTCCACGGCGTGCAGGAACAGGCAGTCTACGACACGATCGCCGCGCTCTTCGGCGGCGTGAAGATCGGCTATTCGCAGAAGGGCGACGGCGAGAAGCCGGTCGACATATCCGTCGCCCTGCCGCGTTCGTCGCTGACGCCGGGCGAAAAGCTGCTGACGACGCCGCTGCCGGCCGGCGGCACGCCGCGCCAGGGCTCCAATGTCGAACTCGGCGATGTCGTGAAGGTGACGCGCGAGCCCTCGTCCTTCCCGATCTTCCGCCACAACGGACGCTATGCCGAGATGGTGAGCGCGGAAGTCGCCGGCCGCTTCGAATCGCCGGTCTACGGCATGCTCGCGGTGGAAGACGAGATCAAGAAACTCGACTTCGGCGCGACGCCGAAACCGATGGTGAAATATCATGGCCAGCCGCTCGACGATTCCAAGCCGACGTTGTTGTGGGACGGCGAGTGGGAGGTCACCTATGTGACGTTCCGCGACATGGGCGCGGCGTTCATGGTGGCGATCCTCGGCATCTATCTGCTGGTCGTGGCGCAGTTCGGCTCGTTCAAGCTGCCGCTCGTCATTCTCGTGCCGGTGCCGCTCACCTTCATCGGTATTCTGACCGGCCACTGGATGCTGAACGCCGCCTTCACAGCGACATCGATGATCGGCTTCATCGCGCTCGCCGGCATCATCGTGCGCAATTCGATCCTGCTGGTGGATTTCATCCGGCATCGCCAGGCCGAGGGCGTGACGTTGCGTCGCGCATTGATTGATGCGGGCGCGATCCGCTTCAAGCCGATCTTCCTCACCGCGGCTGCGGCGGTGATCGGCGCGGCCTTCATCCTGACCGACCCGATCTTCCAGGGGCTGGCGATCTCGATGGTGTTCGGCCTGATCTCCTCGACGGCGCTCACCATTCTCGTGATCCCGGCGATCTACGTGTTCCTGCGGGATGACGGGCGCGGGCTCGAGGTGGACGAGGGGCGGGAGGTCGAGGCGTAGCGGGGAAGAAAAAGGGGCGAGGAGGCGCAACGCCGCCTGCTGTCATCCCGGACTGCGGCGCAGCCGTCGATCCGGGAACCAGAAAAATCGTTGTCGCTGGTTCCCGGCTCTTCGCTCCGCTGCGGCCGGGATGACAATTCCGCGTTCTCGCGATTGCGTTACCCCGCCAGCGCGAGATCCGCCGTCAGCACGGATTCCGCAGCGCCCGTGATCGCCGCCTCGAGCCCCTCGGCGCCGACTACGACGTTTTCCGCGAAGAAGCGCGCCGTCGCGATGCGGCCGGCGTGCGCGGGGTCGGTGTCGCCGGCCGCGCGGGCCTTGTGTGCGGCGAGCGCCATGGCGCCGAGCGTCGAGCCGCCGCGCATCACGCCGAACAGACGCAGGTAGGGCGTCGCGCCGGCGAGCGCGTCCTGTACGGACGAGCCGAGCTTGCCGAGCAGCCAGTCGGTCGCGCGCTCGAAGGCGTCGAGGCCGTCGCCGAGCCGCTGCGCCATCGCGCCGAAGGAGGGATCGTTGGTCGCGCGCAGTTGCTCGACCGTGGCGCGCATGTCGGCGATCTCCGCCTTCATCACGGCTCCGCCATTCGCGGCGAGCTTGCGCGTCACAAGGTCGATCGCCTGGATGCCGTTGGTGCCCTCGTAGATCGCGATGATGCGGCTGTCGCGCATGAATTGGGCGGCGCCGGTCTCCTCGATGAAGCCCATGCCGCCATGAACCTGCACGCCGAGCGAGGACACTTCGTTACCGATGTCGCCGGAATAGGCTTTTGCGATCGGCGTCAGCAGGCCCGCGCGCTCGGCGGCCGCCTTGCGCGCCGCAGGGTCCGTCGCTCGGCGCGAGCGATCGATGACGCCGGCGGTGAGGTAGCAGACCGCGCGCGCGCTCAGCGTCAGCGCCTTCATGGTCATCAGCATGCGCTTCACGTCGGGGTGCGCGATGATCGACGACAGCGGCGTCGTCGAGCCCGCCGCCTTGCCCTGCTTGCGATCCATGGCGTAGGCGAGCGCATGCTGGTAGGAGGCTTCGCCGATGGCGACGCCCTGCAGGCCAGTGGCGAGACGCGCATCGTTCATCATCGTGAACATGCAGGCCAGCCCCTTGTTCTCCTCGCCGACGAGATAGCCGATAGCGCCGCCCTCGTCGCCGTAGACCATGATGCAAGTGGGCGAACCGTGGATGCCGAGCTTATGCTCGATGCCGGCGCAGCGCACGTCGTTGCGTTTGCCCAGCGTGCCGTCGGCATTGACCATGAATTTCGGCACGACGAAGAGCGAAATGCCCTTGGTGCCGGCCGGCGCATCCGGCAGGCGCGCGAGAACGAGATGGACGATGTTCTCGGCCATGTCGTGTTCGCCATAGGTGATGAAGATCTTCTGGCCGAAGATCTTGTAAGTGCCATCGCCCTGCCGTTCGGCGCGGGTGCGCAGCGGATTGAGGTCGGAGCCGGCGCCCGGCTCGGTCAGGTTCATCGTCGCCGGCCAGACGCCGGAGATCATCTTTTCCAGATAGGTGTGCTTGATCTCGTCCGAGGCATGCGCCTCCAGCGCGTCGATGGCGCCGAAGGTCAGCACCGGACCGAGCAGGAAGGCCATGTTGGCCGCGCTCCACATGTCCATGCAGCCGGCGAGCAGCACCTGCGGCAGGCCCATGCCGCCGTGCTCCGGCGAGCCCGTCACGCTCTGCCAGCCGCCCTCGACGAATTGCGCGTAGGCCTCGACCCAGCCCGGCGGCGTGGTGACGACGCCGTCCGCCCACTTGCAGCCGACCTGATCGCCGACGCGGTGCAGCGGGGCCAGAACGTTCTCGGCATATTTGGCGGCCTCGTTCAGCGTCGCCTCGGCCATGCCATCGGCCAGGTCGGCATAGACGCCGTCCGCAATGCCTTCCTGCAGGCCGGCGGCCGCGTTCATCATGAAGACCATTTCGGAAACCGGCGCGCGATAGGCCATCGACCTCTCCCCTCGACAATGAATTTCCGCCTTCATATTCCGCGCTGCGGACGATGGCCAGCGGGCGAAGGTCTAATGCGCGTGAAATCGGCTTGAATCACGCTTCAGCCTGCGCGATGCTGGCGATGCGTCATGCAAGATTGTTCGACATTCTGCATGGCGGAACGAATGCGGAGCCCGGTCAACGGGCCTGTCGAGGAAACGAAGCCGAGCCCGCACGCCGCGCAGATCGCGTGGCGACTGCGTGGTTGCGGCGCCATGCGAGGTTTTATGGCTGCGATCTATTCCACCATCCTCTACGAAACGCCGGCCGAAGGCGTCGCGCGGATCGTGATGAACCGGCCGGACGCGCGCAATGCGCAAAACCTCGACATGACCTACGAGCTGAACGACGCTTTCGATCGCGCGGTGGCGGACGATGCGGTGAAGGTCATTATTCTCGCCGGCGCCGATCCGCATTTCTCGGCCGGCCACGATCTGCGCGACAGCGGCGAGAAGAAACTCGGGCGCGATTTTCCAGTCGTTTCGACATGGGGCGGGTTCGAGGACGCTGGCGCCGAAGGCCGCTATGCGCGCGAACAGGAGATCTATCTCCAGAACACCCGGCGCTGGCGCAATCTGTCGAAGCCGACGATCGCGCAGGTGCAGGGCAAGTGCCTCGCCGGCGGGCTGATGCTGGCATGGGCCTGCGATCTCATCGTGGCGAGCGATGACGCGACTTTCTGCGATCCCGTCGTCGCCATGGGCGTGTGCGGCGTCGAATGGTTCGTGCATCCCTGGGAGCTCGGCGCCCGCAAGGCCAAGGAAATGCTGTGGACCGGCGATAGCTGGACGGCGGAGGAAGCGCGAAGCTTCGGCATGGTGAACCACGTTGTGCCCCGCGCCGGGCTCGCGGATTTCACCCTGCAACTTGCGGGCAGGATCGCCTCGAAGCCGACATTCGCGGTCAAGACCGTGAAGGATGCGATCAACCGTACGCTCGACATTCAGGGCCAGAACAGCGCGATCGAGCAGGCCTTTGCCCTGCATCATCTCTGCCACGCGCACAACATGATGAAGTTCGGCGTGATCGTCGACCCCTCGGGCCTTCACCCTTCCGTGCGTTCGCGCATCGATCCTTCCTTGAACAAGAAGAGCTGACCAATGGACCTTTCCTATTCCGACGAGCAAAGACTGCTCGGCGAAAGCGCCAACAATCTTCTGGCGGCGCGCGCGCAAAAGCCCGGCGCCGCTGACCTCTGGAAGGAAATGGCGGATATGGGCTGGCTCGCGCTGCCGCTGCCTGAATCCGATGGCGGCCTGGGGCAGGGCATCGTCGATGTGGGCATTGTGACGGAGGCGATGGGACGCCACCGCGCGCGCTCGAATTATGTCGCCGGCGTCGTGCTCGCCGGCGGTCTGGTCGCCGCGCTCGGCAATGACGCCCAGCGCGCGGCGCTGCTGCCGGGGCTGGCCGACGGCTCGCTACGGCTCGCGCTGGCGCATGCGGAAGAAGGCGCGCGCTACAATCTTGCGCATGTCGCTGTTACCGCGAAGAAGAGTGGCGCGGGCTACGTGCTGGATGGCCGGAAGGTCGCCGTGCTCGGCGGCGACGTGGCGGATCGCTTTATTTTGTCCGCGCGCATTTCCGGCGGGACACGCGATGCTGGCGGCATCGGGCTGTTCGTTGTCGCGAAGGACGCCAGGGGCGTGACCGTCGATGGCCATGCGACGGTCGACGGCGCGGGCGCGGCGCGCGTGACGCTTGCCGGCGTCGAGGTCCGCGCCGATGCGCTTCTGTCGGACAATGCGCTGGCGGCGATCGAACAAGCCTACGATCGCGCGACCGCGGCCTTCTGCTCAGAACTCGTCGGTCTCATGGAAGCCGCGACGAAAGCGACGATCGAATACACCAAGATCCGCATCCAGTTCGGCAAGCCGCTGGCCGGCAACCAGGCGCTGCGCCACCGCATGGCCGACATGTCGATCGCCTGCGAGGAAGCGCGTTCGATGGCTCTTCGCGCAGCATTGCATGCGGACGACGAAGATGCGCGTTCGCGCAGCCGCGCCATTGCTGGCGCCTGGGCGAAGGTGTCGCGCTCGGCGCGCTTCGTCGCGGAACAGGCGATCCAGCTGCATGGCGGCATGGGCGTCACCAACGAACTCGAGATCGGCGGCTATCTCAAGCGCGTCGTCGCGCTCGACGCCATCATCGGCGGCCCCGATCTCCACCTGCGCCGTCATGCGGCGCTCACTCAACACGCAGCCTGAGGTAGAGCCATGGACCTGACCTTCACGGCAGAAGAACGCGCCTTCCGCGATGAAGTGCGCGCATTCCTGAATGAAAAGCTGACGCCCGATCTGAAGCGCGCGCATCATCTCACCCCCAGCGTCTTTTCCGATCCGCCGGTGGGAAACCGCTGGCAGAAGATCCTTCATGCGCAAGGCTGGGCCGCGCCGCTGTGGCCGAAGGAGTATGGCGGCACCGGCTGGAGCCTGGCGCAGCGCTACATCTGGGAAATCGAGTCGGCGGCCGCCGGCGCGCCATCGGTGACGCCGATGGGCCTGCGCATGGTCGGGCCGGTCATCATGAAATTCGGCACGCAGGCGCAGAAGGATTACTACCTGCCGCGCATCTGCGCCGCCGAGGATTACTGGTGCCAGGGCTATTCCGAGCCGGGCTCGGGCTCCGACCTAGCCTCGCTGAAGACGCGCGCGGTGCGCGACGGCGATCACTATGTCATCAACGGCTCGAAAATCTGGACCACGCACGCACATCACGCGAACATGATGTTTGCCCTCGTGCGCACGTCGGACGAGCCAAAGAAGCAGGACGGCATCAGCTTCATCCTGATCGACATGAAGACGCCGGGCATTTCGGTGCGCCCGATCCTCACCATCGGCGGCGATCATGAGACGAACCAGGTGTTCTTCGACGACGTGCGTGTGCCGGTCGAAAATCGCGTCGGCGCGGAGGGGCAGGGCTGGGCGACCGGCAAGTATCTGCTGGAATTCGAGCGCGGCGGCGCGATGACTTCGGGACGCCTGCGCGCGATCCTCGCCGATATCGAAAAGCTTGCCTCCACCTATCGCGACGGCGAGAAGGCTTATGCCGCAACGGAGACCTTCGCGCTGCGCCGTTCGCAGGCGGAGATCGATATCGACGCGCTTGAGATGACGGAACTGCGGATCATGTCTAGCCTGCAGTCCGGCCAGAATCCGGGCTCGGTGTCCTCGTCGCTCGCCAAGCTGCGCAATTCCGAGATCAAGCAATCGCTGACCGCGCTTGCCGTCGATGTGCTCGGGCAGGACGGGCTCTACTGGGAGGGCCACCGCCCGCTCTACGAAATGAATGCAGAGCCGGGCATTCCAGAGGACGCGCTGACCGCGTTGCCGGAATATCTCAACAGCCGCGCCTACACGATTTTCGGCGGCACGTCGGAAGTGCAGCGCGACATCATCGCGAAGGTCGTGATCGGGATGTGAGGGCGCGCGTTCGCGAGTGGAGCCCCTCCCCCTTGTGGGGAGGGAACATCATTCGTGACGTCATCTAGAGGCGCATCGGAGACGCAGAGTCCATGTACACCGAAGACTTCATCCCAACCGTTCTCGGCGATATCGCGCGAAAGAACGCGGCGCTACGGGGACGCGATATCGCCGTGCATTTCGAGGGGCGCGAGACGACATTCGCCGATTTCGACCGGCACACCAATCAGGTCGCAAACGGCCTGACCGCCATGGGCATCGAACCGCAGACGCATATCGCCTATCTCGGCAAGAACAGCGATTTCTATTTCGAACTGTTCTACGGCGCGGCCAAGGCGCGGGTCATTCTGGCGCCGGTCAACTGGCGCCTCGCGCCGCCCGAGATCGCCTATATCGTCAACGATTGCGAGGCGCAGGTCCTGTTCGTGGGCCCGGAATTCGTCGATGCGGTCAAGAATTTCGCGCACGAGTTCAAGAGCGTGCGCGTGATCATCGCCACCGAGGGAGCGACGCCTGAATACACCGACTATTCGGCGTGGCGGGATTCGCAGAGCGACGCCGTGCCGGTGCGGCAGGCGCGCGAGGAGGATGTGGCGATCCAGCTCTACACATCGGGCACGACCGGCCATCCCAAGGGCGCGATGCTGACGAACCACAATCTGCTCGGCATGCGCGAGCGCGATCCCTCCGACATGCGCGAGTGGAACAAGGCCTCGCCCGAGGACGTCTGGCTCGTCTCCATGCCGGTGTTCCACATCGGCGGTTCGGGCGTTCTGGTCTGGGCGTCCTACAACGGCGGACGCATCGTCATCACGCGCGAATTCAATCCGATGTCGATCCTCGACGATTTCGTGCAGCATCGCGTGTCGAAACTCTTCCTGGTGCCGGCGGCGCTGCAATTCATCGTGCGCCTGCCGCAGGCCCGCCAGGTCGACTATTCGCGCCTCAAATTCATCATGTACGGGGCCTCGCCCATTCCGCTCGACCTGCTGCGCGAATGCATGGACGTCTTCAAATGCGGCTTCGTGCAGATGTATGGCATGACGGAAACGACGGGCACGATCGTCGCGCTCGAGCCGGAAGATCACACGCCCGAAGGTTCGCAGCGCATGCGCTCGGCCGGCAAGCCGCTCGCCGGCGTCGAGATCGCCATTCTCGACGGCGAAGGCAAGCCGCTGCCAGTGGGCCAGGTCGGCGAGATCGCAACGCGCTCGCTGGCGAACATGAAAGGTTACTGGAATCTGCCGGAAGCCTCGAAGCGCACGATGACCGAGGACGGCTGGCTGCGCACGGGCGACGCCGGTTATCTCGACGAAGACGGCTATGTCTATGTGCACGACCGCGTGAAGGACATGATCATTTCCGGCGCGGAGAACATCTATCCGGCGGAAGTGGAAAGCGCGATATTCGGCCATCCCGCGATCGCGGAAGTCGCGGTCATCGGCGTGCCGGACGACAAATGGGGCGAGTCCGTCAAGGCTGTCGTGGTGCTCAAGGAGGGCGTGGATGCCTCGCCTGACGAGATCATCGCCTTCGCGCGCACGCGTATCGCGGGCTACAAGGCGCCGCGCACGGTCGATTTCATCGAGGCGTTGCCGCGCAATCCATCGGGAAAAATTCTCAAGCGCGAATTGCGCGAGCCCTATTGGGCCGGCAAGGATCGTCGCGTGAACTGAGCGCGTCGCATTTCGGTCACACATTTTTTGGCGCGCGATATCGCGAGATATCGCGCGCTTTGCGTTGATAAGACGCGCACATCTCCCTCTTCTTTGCGGCGCAGCAACCTTGTGCGGCGCAGCGCGTTATTCGTTTGGCGCGATTCAGCGCCTGTGTCACAGTTCAGTCATCAACGACATGCTGGAGGTAGAATGACCGCCGCTGCTGCAACGATCGCTCCGCCGTCTGGCCTTCTGATGGCTCTGGAGATGCGCGCCATCCACGAGCTCGGCGCCTTTGTCGGCGCGCTGCCGCTACTGCGCTTCGCGCCGCGCGGCGATGGACATCCCGTGCTGGTGCTGCCGGGCCTGCTGGCGAGCGACCGTTCGACCGCGCCGTTGCGTCGCTTCCTCAAGGGCAGGGGCTATCAGGTCCACGGCTGGAAGCAGGGTAATAATTTCGGCCTGCGCAGCGGCGTCGAAGAGCGCATGGTCGCGCAGGTCAAGGAGCTCGCCGACCGCTATGGTCGCAAGGTCAGCCTCGTCGGCTGGAGCCTCGGCGGCCTCTATGCGCGCCAGCTGGCCAAGGTTATGCCCGACGAAGTGCGCGGCGTGATTTCGCTCGGCAGCCCGTTCTCGGGCAGCCCGCGCGCCACCAACGCGTGGCGCGTCTACGAATTCGTATCCGGCCATATCGCCGAGGAAGACGAGGAGCACCTCAGCGGCCATCTTGCCGAGCCGCCGCCGACGCCCTCGACAGCGATCTTCAGCCGCACGGACGGCGTCTGCGCATGGCAGGTGTGTCGCGAGCCGACAGAAAGCGCGTTTGCCGAGAATATCGAGATCACGGGCGCGAGCCATTGCGGCCTCGGCCATCATCCGGCCGTCGTCTATGCGGTGGCCGATCGACTCGCGCAGCCCGAGGGGCAATGGAAGAAATTCGATCGCTCGGGCTGGCGGGCGCTGGTCTATCCAGACCCGGACAGACGGGTTTAGACTAATCCGATCCAACTGACGCGGTGGAGGGGAGGCCCCATGTCAGAGAAGGCGGAGAACAAGAGCGAGAAGGCGGGCGCGAAGAAGGATGAGAGGCCTAAAGGGCCGCTCGATGCCTTCCGCGACCTCGTCGGTCAGTGGGAGCGCGGCGTCAACCAGATCGCCAACGAGGCGATGGGGAACGAGCAATTTTCCCGGCTGATGCATGGCGCCACTTCGGCCGCCGCCGGCGCCAAGGCCGGGCTCGGCGATGCCATGGAACGCTATCTCGCGACCATGAACCTGCCGAGCCGCGCCGATATCACAAGTATCGGCGAACGGTTGCAGGCGATCGAGGCGCAGCTCAACCGGCTCACCGAAATCGTGTCGACAATGGCGACGGTAGATACCGCGCCGGCGAGCCTCGCGCCGAAACCCAAACGCACGCGCAAGCCGCCAGCGCGCAACAGCGGAGCAAAGCCATGAGCGCCGCGCAAGACCCGGCAGAGCGGCTGCGGCGCGAGGTCGATCTCGCAATCCAGCGCGGGTTCAAGGGCGTCAATTACCTGACCTCCGGCGCGCCGGAAGTCGGGCAGTCGCGCAAGGACGTGCTGGCGACGCGCGGAACGATGCGGCTCTACCATTATCATCCGTTGGTCGACGAAGTGTATCGCGTGCCCGTCCTGATCGTGATGGCGACGACCAATCGCGGCTACATTCTCGATCTCGCGCCCGGCAATTCATTCGTCGAATATCTGCTGAAGGCGGGCTACGACGTCTTCATGCTCGACTGGGCGGCGCCGGTTCCGGCCGAGAAGAATTTGCGCATCGAGGATTACGTTCTCGATTTCATTCCCGACTGCTTGCGCCGCATTCGAAAGGAAACTGGCGAGAATGACGTTTCGATCGCCGGCTATTGCTTCGGCGGCGTGCTGTCGCTGCTCTTCACGGCGCTCGCCGGCAAGGAGGGGCCGAAAAATCTCGTCTGCTTCACCACGCCGATCGACTTCAAGCAGATGAAGCTGTTCCAGAACTGGTCGAGCCAGAAGCATTTCGACGTCGATCGGCTCGTCGACACCTACGGCAATGTGCCCCCGGAGATGATCCACTCGTCGTTCGAAATGCTGCGCCCGGCGTCTCGCGCCGCCGCGCAGGTGACGCTGTGGGACAATATCTGGAACGACGAATTCGTGCGCGGCTATCGCCAGCTCGATCGCTGGGGCAACGACACGCTGCCGCTCGCCGGCGAATATTTCCGGCAGACGACGAAAGAGCTGATGTGGGGCAACAAGCTCTTTACCGGCGAGCTGACGATCGGCGGCAAGCGCGTCGATCTCGGCGCGATCAAACAGCCGATCCTCCATGCGGTGGCGGAGCACGACCACATTGTTCCCTACGAGGCGGCCCGGCATCTGATCGCCCGTGTCGGCTCGAAGGACAAGACCGAGGTGATCCTGAAAGGCGGACACGTCAGCCTGCTCGCCGGCCCGAATGCGGCACGCCGGATGTGGCCGAAGCTCGACGAATGGCTGGGAGAGCGCTCGACATGACG
>Ga0116151_10003673_pt1 | contig 13670 bp, 7 predicted proteins | sample AD_UKC117_MetaG_FD_89893 | JGI IMG/M metagenome (GOLD analysis project Ga0116151, IMG submission 89893) | Active sludge microbial communities of municipal wastewater-treating anaerobic digesters from Hong Kong - AD_UKC117_MetaG | ecosystem: Engineered > Bioreactor > Anaerobic > Digestate...
ATCGGCCAGCTCAGCAAGCTGCTGCCCGGCGTGACGGTGGATTGGTCACGCAAGGTGATCGTCGGCCTGGTCCTGAATGGTGAAATGGTCGTCAACATCGTCACCAACCAGCCGCAGGGGTTACGCCTGCACCTGCGGGTTCCGCGGGCGTCCGTCACGCCCACGCAGATCGACCGCCTCGGCCGCGAACCCTCGCTGCGCAGCCAGGGCGCCCATGACGAAGTCGTCTGCTGGGTGCGCAGCCTGGAATCGCTGGACAGGACGCAGCTTCAGCACGTGGCGCGGCAGATGGCCGCGATGGCGGTAACGGTGCAGGAGAAATCGGCATGAGCCAGCTCGTCCCCAACCGCTTCCTGTTCGATTTCGAGTTTCCCCTGCGCTACCGCGCGCAGACGCCGCGGATCGCCGGGGCGCTGGCGGACTGGTCGGACGCCGAGTTGCTGCCCGACCTCGGCGCAATCGATGGAGCCGCGCGTTTCGGTGAGGTCTGGGCGTGCTGGAACGACGAGGGTATCGCCGTCGCCTGCCGCGTGGAGGGCAAGAAAAAGGCGCTGCAGTGCGACCCGAAGGCGTTCTGGAAGGGTGACAACCTGCGGCTGTGCACGGACATGCGCGACACGCGCAACGTCCGCCGGGCGACGCGCCACTGCCAGCAGTTCTACCTGCTGCCCACCGGCGGGCGCGGCGGTGCGCCGGTCGCAGCATCCGCGAAACTGCAGCGCGCCCGCGAGAACGCCCCGGATGTGCCCCCCGGCGCGATCACCATCGCCGCGCAGGTCGAGTCCGGCAGCTACCAGCTCGAGGCCCACATTCCCGCCGGCGCCCTGAGCGGGTTCGACCCGGCGGAGCACGCCCGAATTGGGTTTTACTATATCCTGGAGGACCGCGAGCTGGGCCAGCAGTACCTCACCGTCGGCGACGACCTGCAGTGGCACATCGACCCGTCCACCTGGCCCACGGCTGTACTCACCCGCTGAGCAGAGGTACCCGTCCAAGCGGCGAATCCAGCGCACGGTCACGCTGATGAGGCGCAAGGGCACACCTCGAGCCCAATCGAGCCCACGCGAGCTCCGGTGCATCTCAACTCAGGAGTGGAGCGTCAATCGTCCGACTGCGTGTCCGGACTGACCCGCGTCAGGAAGATCTGGGGATTGTCCCCTTCGGCGTGCAGATGGTAGTAGCCCGGCCGGCGCGAAGTCACGAGCCGCGGATCGTTGGTCGTCATCAGCGAACGGTAGACGTCGGTCTGCCGCCGCACGATGCCCCGGTGCGGGTACTGCGGCCGACCACCCAGCACGTCACCGCCCAGGGTGTCCGACACGAGCGGCGCCGAATAGGTCCAGATGATCTCCGCCTTGGCATCCGGTTCCGTCACGGACGGCGGAGTACTGGCCGCAGCAGTGGGCTTGACGGTGAGCATGCGGAACGGACGCCCGTCGAAGTGGTACTCGTTCAGAACCGCCGGGTCCGGAGCCTTGCCGGAAAACGCTCCCGTCGCCTGATCATACGGCAGTCCGCGGCTCGAACGTCCCGGCCGGTCCGGCGTGCTGAAGTCGTAGGTCAGCTTCCACTTCCGCTTCGCGTCCGGATCGGTGTCGGGATAACCCGCCACAGCCGACGGACAGACGAATGACCAGCGTTCCACGTAGGGACCGAGCACGTTCCCCACCAGCGTGGGGTGCTTGGGATCGAATGGATCGAGCTTGGGATCGAGCGTCTCGATATAAGGCGCCCGGTCGTTGCTGTTGACCGCGTAGACGACGACGCCCCGCCAGATGTTGGTGAGGTTCTTGCGGCAGACGACCTGCTTGGATTGGTCGCGGGCGTTGCGGAGGGATGGCAAGAGCAACCCCATGAGCAGCGCAATGATGGAAATCACCACCAGCAGCTCAAGCAGTGTGAATGCACTCTGTTTGACGCGCCTTGGTCTCAAGCCGTGACACCCTATCGCGGCAACCGCCCCTGGTCCGTTCAGCCGGGCTGAACTGCACCCGCTGTCCCCGGACTACCACACATGTTCATTCTACGTACCCAAGCCGGCCCACACCAGAAAAAACCGCGTTTTTGTTGCAGAACTGTATCTGGAGACGCGCCTCAGATGCCTCACAAGACACAAATCTGACCCATTTTAACCCGTGACGGTCCGAATATGAGGCGCAGCCACCGGCCCAGCCCCGGAGCGAGGCCCGGACATCCCCTTCGTCGCGCGCGATGAAACAGGCCCGACTAGTTGTCCACGTTCAGAGCCGCGGCGGCTGCACACTCACCAGCCGTGATGCACTCGCGGCACATTTCGGCATCCTGCGGCACGAAAACGGGCGCAGGACGGTACTTGAGACCGGTCAGATCGGTCACCAGCCGGTCGATGCGGCCAATGGTGGCTGCGTTGAGCACGTGCTCGGTCTCACACGCTTCCACTTCTGCTTCCTCCTCCGACATGCCCAGCGCTTCCATGAAGAACCGCCGCAAGACGTCGAATCGCCGGACCACGCACTCTGCCAGGCGCGAGCCGACCTCGGTCAGGCGCACCACGCCGTAGCGGTCGTGCGTCAGCAGGCCCATGCGGTCCAGCGTTCGAACGACCGCGGAAACGGTCGAGGGATGCACGCCCAGTCCCTTGGCCATCTGGCCGACGCGCGCGGGATCACCCGACTGCTCGAGCTGGTAGACGATCTTCAGGTACATCTCGTGGGTGGCGGAAAGTCCGTCGCGTTTGTGCATGAGCGATCTCCTGGCTGGCCTCCACAGGCCCGCGCCCCGCAGCGGATGAACTGCGTCGAAGGGGGATTGACCGGATTATACAGCCCGTCAGGCCCGAACGTCGACCTTCTCGCCGGGAATGCCCCCTGCCAGCCTGGAAACGGCCTACTGCGCGACGAACGGCCAGAAGTGCGGGATCAGGAGTGTGGCCAGCAGCATCACCAGGAGGTTCATGGGCACGCCGACGCGAAGGAAGTCGCTGAAGCGGTATCCGCCCGGGCCGTAGACCATCAGGTTGGTCTGGTAGCCGATCGGCGTCGAGAAGCTCGCGGACGCCGCCACTGCGATCGCCACCGCGAAGGGTCGCGGGTCCACGTGAAGCGTCTGGGCGACAGCCACGGCGATAGGAAAGACGATGGCGGCTGCCCCGATGTTGGAAATCACTTCCGTGAGCACGCTGGTCAGCAGGTACACCGCGACCAGCACGCCAATCAATCCGCCCAGTGCGCGCGCCCAATCCACCAGGTTGGTCGCTACCGTTTCCGCGAGGCCGGAGCGGTCGATCGCGGTTCCGAAGCCGAGCGCGGCGAAGATGACGACCAGCACCTGCCAGTCCACGGAGCGGCGGGCGACGCCGATGGACACGCAGCGCAGCGCCACCATCAGGCCGGAGCCCGCCAGGGCCGCGACGGCTGTCGGGATGCCGGTCAGGTCCTTGGTCGCCAGCAGCACGACGACAATGCCCAGGATTCCCAAGGCCATGGCGGCGCGCTCGTGCCGCACGGCGCCGCTGTCCTGCACCTCGGACACCAGGAAGAAATCGGTGTTGCCCCGAAACGTGCGCTCGAAGTGCTCGCCGACCTGCAGCAGCAGCGTGTCGCCCGGTTTCAGGATGATGTCGCCGATCTTGCGGCGCAGCCGCGTGCCGTTGCGGTGCACGGCGACGACGACGGCGTCGTAGCGCGTCCGGAAGTCGCTGTTGCGGACCGTCTTGCCCAGTTCGGGGAAGGAGTTGCTCACGACCGCCTCGCACAACCGGCGCGTGCGCCGCTGATCCGGAGCAATTTGGTAGCGGCTCTCCTCTGCCGGCGTCAGGCCCGGAATCCGCTGCAGGTCGAGGATCGTGCGGACGAGTCCGGTGAAGACCAGGCGGTCATCCTGCTCGAGCACGTCGGTGGGTTTGACCGGCGTGAGAATCTCGCCGGAGCGGTCGATTTCGATCAGGAACAGGCCCGGCAGGTTTCTCAGCCCGGCCTGCTGGACGGTGCTGCCGATGAGCGGGCAGTTGGCCTGCACGACCATCTCGACGATGTACTCCCGCTGGGTTTCACCCAACTGGTCGATGAGTTCCTTGCGTTCCGGCAGGAGCCGCGTCCCGATGAGGATGATGAAGCCGATGCCGATCAGCGTGGCCGGCACGCCGATCCAGCTCAGCTCGAACATCCCCAGGGCGTGCATGGGCTGGGCGGCGTTCACCATCATGCCCGACACGACGATGTTCGTGCTCGTCCCGATGAGCGTGCAGGTGCCGCCGAGGATGGTGGCGTAGGAGAGGGGAATGAGCATTCGCGACGGCGCGATCTGCCGCTTGCGGCACCAGCTCAGGATTTCGGGCATGAGCATCGCGACAATCGGGGTGTTGTTCACGAAGGCCGACATGCCCGCGACGGGGAACATCAAGCGGGCCAGCGCCGAGCGGTTGGTGGTCTCGAGCCCCAGCAGCCGCGTCACCGCGAGGTGCAGCGCCCCGGTTTCACGCAGGCCGGAGGCCACGATGAAGAGCGCCCCCACGGTGATCAGGCCGGGGTTGCTCATGCCCCGGAATGCCTCCTCCGGCGTGATGATCCGCAGCAGCAGCACGACGACCAGCCCGCCCATGAAGGCCACGTCGGGCGGAAGCAGGTTGCGCGTCAGGGCGATCAGCACGAGCACGAGGATCACCAGCGTGGCCCAGACGTGCCACGCGGGCGCGCCGGTGGTGGCTGCGGCCATTGCCGTCTGGCCTGCGGCCAGGATGTGCATCGCCCCCGCCATTTGCGTCGTCAGCGCCTCCTGCAGGCCGTCGGTCGGATCACACCGTGAGATCGGCGCTCATTATGCCGCAACTTGAACGGGAGGACAGCACGAATCGGCCGAGGGTGTGAACGAGGACTCCCCGCAGCGCGCGGAGACGCGCCCGGGGCTGACGGAGGTAGGATTGCGGATCGCGGGCGATCAGCAGCGACGGCGGCGGCGACAGACGACGAGGGCGCCGGCGCCCAGCAGCAGCGCGGTGGCTGGCTCGGGAACGGCGCGCATCGCGAACGTCGCGGAGATCCAACTGAAACTCTCGGGCAGGCCCTGGCCAGTCCCGCCGCCGGACTGGAACTGGAACGCCGCGTAGTTCTGACCGGGCTCGATCACGATCTTCTTGACGATCGTGTCCCACTCCTCGTTCTGCTCGGCCTCGATGGGGTTGGGGTCGATCACGACGCCGAGGTTGTTGGTGATGAGTTCGGTCGGCAAGGGATCGCGGCCGTCGCTCGTGCCGGTGAGCATCCAGAGCTGGTCGGGGCGGTTGCTGTGCTCGCCGCCGCCGACGAAGAACGTGACCTCGAGCACGCGGGTGAACGGCGCCGGGTCGAACGTGTGCGTCACGACGTCGGTGCGATTGAGTTCACCGCCGCCGACCCAGTTGGCGAAGGCGTAGTCGTGGCCCTGGTGGATCGCGACGTCGGTGAGCGCCGCGTTGTCGTCCTGGTAGACGATCTGCAGGCCGACGCCGTACTCCTGATCCATGTCGAAGTCGGACACGGTGTAGTCGTAGTTGCCCTCCATGATCAACTGGGTCACGTCGGCGACGAATACACTGTGGTTGGCGTTCCAGTAGTACGAACCGGGCGCATTGGGATTTTCAAAAGGAACGACGTACGTGGCATCGGCGTTCACGGGGGCGCCCGCGGCGCCCTGCCGCGTGAGCGTCACGGTCGGATCGGTGGCGGTATCGGTCGCCGGGGTGTTGGCGCCGATCCAGTAGAGGTAGGCCTTGGCGACGGGTCCGCCGACGAGCACGTCCTGGAACGTCCCCGTGCCGCTGTCGTCGTGCAGACCGAGACCGTCGACGTAGACCCGATAATTCCCGGTGTCGCGCCAGGCCTCAAAAAGGCTGACTTCCGCGGCGTGTGCGGCGCTTGCGCCGATGGCCAGGGCCGTAGCGCAAGCCAGGATGGCTGTGCCCGTCCGCCGGTTTTCCCCTAATCGTTGTGCAAACATGAACCGCTCCCTCCAGCAATACCCCCAGCGGCAGCGGGTGCCGCCGCTCTTGCGCGATGCGTACACGTTCGTCCCGGCCGGCCCCATCCCTGGGTGGCGTGACGACGGTGCGCATTCAGATTGAGCGAGGGTTCTCGAGAACGGCGCCGCGTGATCGAATGCGGGTGCGGGCGCATGCGCGAGGCGCGTGCGTCAGTCCACCTGCACTTTGACCATGCCTATGGAATTCACGGCGTGATTCTCTCCCTACGTCCTCCCAATCCTGCTCTTCCTCCTCCCTTACCTCTCTCGACCCATGATGGTATCAATCCGCCCTGCCGCATGCAACAGAGAAGGCGCAGGACATACCTGGGTTACACGTCGCGGTGGGTGGCGCGCGGACGCGCACAAACCGCTGTCGATGCGTGCTTTATCGGCAACTGCGGAAGTGTCAGCCAGTCGCAGGCTATCGGACGTAACCCCGAATTCAGTGCGGCGGCGATTGCGGGGCTGGTCAGTGGGTCGTCGCGGCGGGTTGCGGCGTTTCCGCGTCGGCTGCCCCGGTGAGTCCGTGGCGCAGGGTGTTCTCGCTGATCGTGCGGGGCCGGCAGAATTGGCGCAGGTAGTCGGGCCCGCCGAGGCGCGCGCCGTCACCGCTCAGGCGCATGCCGCCGTAGGGCTGGACATCCACCTGCGAACCGGTGATCCGGCGGTTGATGTAGAGGTTCCCCACGCGGAATTCCCAGCGCGCCCGCTCGATGTGCGCGGGGCTGCGCGAATAGAGCCCGCCGGTCAGCGCGTACATGCCGTCGTTGGCCAGGGCGAGCGCGTGATCGAAGTCGGCGGCGCGCAGCACGACGAGCACGGGGCCGAAGATCTCCTCGCGGGCGAGGCGCGAGCGCGGATCGACGTCGGTGAGGATGATCGGCGCCACGTAGTGTCCGGCGCGCGGCAAGCGCTCCGCCGCCGCCTCGAACAGCACCGTCGCGGTCGTCCGCCCCTCGGCGATGTAGTCCGCGATGGCCTGCCGCGCCGCCTGGTCGATGACCGGTCCGATCACCGTCGCCGGATCCTCCGGGCTGCCGATGGCCATGACCTGCGCGGACTCCGCGAGCCGCGCACAGAACGCGTCGTGGATATCCGCCAGCACGATCACGCGCGAGCACGCCGTGCACTTCTGGCCGCTGAACGCGAAGGCCGACTCGAGCACGCCGGCGACGGCCTCATCGATGTCCACGTCGTGATCGACGATGATCGCGTTCTTCGCCCCCGCGTCGAGGATCGTCCGCTTGAAGTGATCCTGGTTCGGCCGGATGGGGGCGGCGGCGGCTGCGACCGCCAGCGCGGCGGTTCGCGATCCGTTGAAGGCCACGACGTGCACGTCGGGGTGTTCCGCCAGGTGCGTACCGACTGCCTCGCCGTCGCCCGAGACGTAGTTCAGCGCGTCCATTGGCACGCCGGCGGCGTGCAGCAGGTCCACGAGGTTGGCCGCAGCCACGGTCGCCTTCGACGAGGGCTTGACCACCACGGTGTTGCCGGCGCCGAGCGCCGCCGTGGCCATGCCCGCGAGCATCGCCATGGGGAAATCCCACGGGGTGATGCACGCGCACACACCGCACGGATCGTAGATGAGCACGTTGTCCTCGCCGGGGACGTTGCGCCGCCGCGGGCGCAGGCCCATGCGTTCCACGAGGGCCGCATGGTAGTTGCAGTAGTCGATCGACTCGGTGATTTCCGCGTCGGCCTGCTGGGGCGTCTTGCCGATCTCGAGCACGAGCCACGCCGCCAGTTCGAAACGCCGCTGCTCGAGCAGTTCCGCCGCGCGGCGGAGGATGTCGGCGCGCTGGGCCGGGCTGGTCCGCGACCACTGCGGCAGCGCCCGGTGCGCGGCGGCCACGGCCCGATCGGCGTGCCCGGCGGATCCGCGCACGGCGCGCCCGATGATCTCCTCGGGGTTGGCCGGGTTGTGCGACTCGATCCACGGGCCGCTGTCGACGCGTTCGCCGCCGATGAGCAGCGGGCAGGTGCGCGGCAGGTGGCTGCGGGCGGCGGCGAGCGCGCGGTCCATCTGCGCGCGGGTCGCGGCGGATCCGAAACTGCTGTTCACTGCGTTCGTGAATTCCAACATGCCCTCATCCTCGAAGGTATCCGCGTAGCGGCGCACCGGCGGCACGGCGCTGGGTGGCTGGGCCTCGGCGGGATTGGCGAGGAGCCGGTCGTACGCTCCGCGCTCGCCGAAACCCTGCTTGAGAAACGAATCGTTCGACGTGTTTTCCAGGAGCCGACGGATCAGGTAGGCCATGCCCTTGAGCAGGTCACCGTAGGGGCAGTAGATGCGCAGGCACCGCCCCATGCCCACGACCGCGGTCTTGAGCGGATCGCCCATGCCCGCCAGCATCTGCAGCTCGTAGTCCCGGGCGGTGAGGCCCAGCTCCTCCGCGACCGCCATGACGTGGGCGAGCGAACGCACGTTGTGGCTCGCGAACGCGGGCCGGATCGCGTCGGCGTGTTCGAGCATGATCCGGGTGAGCTGCTCGTAGCACGCGTCGGACTCCCACTTCCGCGTCCATACCGGGATCGCCGTGTTCCAGCGCACCGCGTGGGTGGTTTCGGTATCCCAGTACGCGCCCTTGACGAGCCGGATGGCGATTTCCGTGCCGCGCTCGTGCACCCAGTCGAGCAGCCCGCGCAGATCGTCCTCCGCGTCACGCAGGTACGCCTGCACGACGATGCCGATGTCCGGCCAGTCGCGGTACGCCGGCTCGCTCAGCAACCGCTTGAAGAAATCCAGAGTCAGGTCGCGGTAGCGGTACTGCTCCATGTCGATGTTGACGAACACGCCCAGCTCGCGGGCGCGGTCGAGCAGCGGCCGCAGCCGCCCCCCCACGCGGCGGTAAACGCCTTCCGGATCCACCGGATTGAACGAGGGATCCAGCGCCGAGAGCTTGATCGAGATGTTGGCCCGCGGCATCGGCCCGCGGCGCCCGGTGTCGATCAGCCCCACGCCCGGCCACTGCGCAGCGGCTGCTCCCAGCGATTCGATCAGCTCCAGGTAGACGGCCCCGGCGGTGTCCGCGCTGCGTTCGCTGATGGTCGCCTCGCCGAGCACGTCGAGCGTGAAGGCCATGCAGCGATCGCGCAGGCGCTCGGCGAAGGCGATGGCCTCGCGCGTGTTCGTGCCGGTGATGAAGGAGTGGGCCATCTGGAACGCCGCCTGCCTGACGACGCCCCCGACGCAGCGGCCGAAGAGGCCGTGGGGGTCGCGGAACATCGTCGCGAAGCGCAGCGACAGGTGGTCGCGCAGCGTGTCGGCATCCAGGTATTCCTGCAGGTGGCGGGCGATGTCCGCGTCGTCGCGCATGTGCGGCAGCGCCTCCATGAAGCGGAAGAGCTGCGTCTGCATGCGCATGTCGGCGGAGGTGAACTCCAGCATGCGCCGCTCCCACCAGGCGCGCTGCCAGATGCGCGGTTCAGCCGCGTGGGCCCGCTCGAACAGTTCCGTGCCCAGCTCCCGGCAGCGCTGCTCCGTCGCGCGCGTCGAGCGCAGCTCCGGCAGCGTGCCCCTCGTCAGCGTTGCAATCACGCGTCAGACTCCTGGTGCGTCACGATGCGCCGGCCATGGAGAAATACCAGGTGCGTGGCCGCCACCGGGCGGCGATGGATCTCTCGCACCGCCCGCGCATACAGCCCCACCTGCGCGGCGTACTCCGCCGCGCGGTCCGCCACCGCCTCGGGCCGGACCCGGTCCGTCTTGAAGTCGATGATTTCGATCGCCGTGGGCATGACCACCAGACCATCCACCACGCCCCGGATGAGCACGCGGTCGGTGTCGTCACCGCCGACGGTCGGGTCGAACGTCTCCGGCGGCGCCGTCGCGAGAAACATCCACTCGCGATGGTACCCGTCGCCGGCGGACCGCACGCGCTGTCCCAACTCGGTCGCGAAAAACCACGCCAGGTCCGCGACCGCGATGAGCGCGGCATCCTCCGGCGCAAGCACACCGGACGCCACGAGCCGCTCGACCTCCGTCCGCACAGCCGCCTCGTCGACGACCTCGCTTAACCGCATGAATTGTAGCGCCCGATGCACAGCCTGCCCGCGGCGGATTGCCTGGTCGCGGTCGGCGGCGGAACCGGCGTGCGCCGGGGCCACCGCAACTGCCGGCTCCTCCGCCTCGCCGACTTGCGGCAGTCGCCGCACAGCGCTGGCCGCCCGCGCGACGGGAATGGAGGACAGGGCAAGATGGGGATAGACGAAGCCGAGACGGTCGATGAGTGCCTCCGCCTCCGCGGGCGATGGCGATCGCGGCTCGTCCTTCGGCAGCGGGCCAAGCTGTGCTACCGCCGCCCGCAGTGGCTGGGTCCGGGCGGGCGCGACGTCCGCCAGTGACCACGCCGCGATCGTGTCGGCGTCGTAGGTGCGGCAGGCGAACAGGCAGGCGTCGGTCGGCCGAGCCTCGTCGTCCCAGCAGACCGCCCCGGCCGGCATGCTGCCCTGGGCGGTGATCAGCCAGTGCAGCGGGCTACGCGCCGCGAGCAGCCGCAGCGGTCCGACCGCACCGCTGCCGGCCTCGGCCATCTGGCGGAGGCGGGTGAGCGTGGTGCCACGTTCGGTGCCGACGAGGATGAGGCGCTCGCGGGCCCGCGTCATCGCCACGTACCAGACGCGCAGTTCCTCCGCCAGGGATGCTTCCAGCACCGCCCGGCCGCACCAGCGATGCAGAGCCGTCGGATACTCCAGCAGCCGGTCGCGATCGACGGCCTTGATGCCGATGCCCACCTGCCGGTCGTAGAGAAACCGGCCGCTGGTGTCCGCCAAGTTGAACTGCCGGCCGGCCTCGGCTGCGAAGACGATCGGAAACTCGAGCCCCTTCGCCCGATGGATGCTCAGGATGCGTACCGAGTTGCCGACTTCGCCGAGTCCGGCGGGTGCGGCCAGTTCCTCGCCCTCAGCCTGGAGGGTCTCGATGAATCTGAGGAAGCGGCGCAGGCCCTGGCGACGAAACGCGCCGAACTGACGGGCGCGCTCGTGCAGTGCCACGAGGTTCGCGCGGCGCTGCTCGCCCTGGCGCCACCCGCCGACCTGCGCGAGGTACCCGGTCTGCCGGTAGATCGACCAGATCACGTCGGCCAGCGGTTGCTCGCGCATCGCCCGGCGATGGCGTTCGATCTGCCGCAGCAGGCCGTTGAGCTTCGTGCGCAGCGCTGCGTCGGCGCCCTGCTCGGCGTAGGTGAGCACGGCCTCGTGAAAATCGCAGCGCCGGTTGTGGGCGCGGAGTTGCGCTAGTTCGTCCGCACTGAACGGTTCGCCGAGGATGCCGCTGCGCAGCACGGCCGCCAGCGGGATGTCCTGCTGCATGTTGTCCAGTACCGCGAGCAGCGCGAGCACGTCGCGCACCTCGCGGGCGTCGAACAACCCCGCGCCCGCGTCGGTCCAGGTGGGAATGCCCATCTGCCGCAGCATGTTCGCCAGCGGCGCGGCGCTGTGCTTCGTCGAGCGGAGCAGCACGCAGATGTCGCCGTAGCGCAATGGACGCTGTCCGTCCCCTTCGGCGACCTGCGTGCCCGCGGCCATCAGCTCCTGGATCCGCTGGCCGATGAGGTGCCCCTCGCGCTCGACGCCGCCCCACTGCGTGGGATCGGATGGATCGACGAAGCGCTGCTCGCCGTCGTCGTCCGCGTCGTCTTCCACCGCGTCCGTGTCGCGCTCGAGCACGTGCAGTTCGACGCGTTCGCCGCGCGGCGTCTCTTCGGACGGCGGGTGCAGTTCGGCGTGCGCGTCGTAGGCGATGCCGCCGAGGTCGGCGCGCATCAGCGGCCGGAACACCGCGTTCACCGCGTCGAGGATGGCCCGATGGCTTCGATAATTCCGCTGCAGATCGATGCAGACGCCGCCAACGCCGGCGCGCAGGTCGGCGGCGCGCTGGATGAACATCGCCGGCTCCGCGAGGCGGAAGCGGTAGATGCTCTGCTTGACGTCGCCCACCGTGAAGAGGTTGCCACCGACGCCGCCGTCATCGCCCGCGCGGCTCACGGCTGCCAGGATGTGCGCCTGCAGCGGGTTGATGTCCTGGTACTCGTCCACCAGCACGTGCTTGAACCGCCGCCGCAGCGTCGTGCGCACGCTGGCGTCATCGCGCAGCAGGTTGAACGCGTAGCGCTCGAGATCGGCGAAATCCATTACGCCCAGCGCCCGCTTCATCGTCGCGTACTCGTCGAAAAACGCCCGCGTGATATCGACGAGCGTCTCCTGGTACGGCGCCGTCCGCTTCAGGTCGTTCACGATGTCGAGCGGTCCGCGCTTGCAGAGCTGCTTCTGCAGCCGCTTTTTCAGCAGCTTTTCGTTGACTTCGTTGAACAGGTCGCGGGCGCAGTCGCGCTCCGCGACGATCTCCTCGGGCGTTTCCTTCTTGAGCCGAGGCGAGCCCTTCGTGCTGAACTGCAGCGCCCCGATCTCGGTGCGCACGTCCTCCCACTCCTCGGGATCGTCCAGGCGCTGGCGCCAGATGGGCAGGGCCTCCGCGTAGTTCAGCAGCAGATCGCCGTAGAATTTGCCGGCTGGGTAGCGCTTGACGATGATCTCCGCGACCTGCCGGCAGTGCTCGCCCTGCCGGTCGAGTTCCGCGCAGATGGCCCGCCGCGTCTCGTCCAGCACCTCCTCGACGCGCTGCGGCGAGGTATCGCGCGCGTGCGCGAGCCATGCGTCCGGCTCGTCCAGGCTCGCGACGAACGCAGCCAGCCGCAGCACAAACTCGCCGATGCCGCGGTCGTAGCCCAGGCCGTAGTCGTCGATGAGCCGGCGGAATCGCTCGGCCAGTTCGTCGCCGCCGCGGTAAAGCCGGTCGAAGACCGCTTCAAGCGCTTCCTGCCGCAACAGGCGCGCCTCGTCGCCGTCGAGGAGCTGCGCCGTTGCATCCACGCCCACGCGATCGAACCAGCGGCGCACCATCCACAGGCAGAACGCGTGGAGCGTCGAGACCTGCGCGGTGTCGATCAGGGCGAGTTGGGCCCGCAAGCGCGCGTTGCCCGGATCCGCGGCGTAGCGCTCGCGCAGCACGCGGCTGATGCGCTCCTTCATCTCGCCCGCGGCGGCCTCGGTGAAGGTCACGACGAGCAGGCCGTCGGCGTCGCAGCGGTGGGCGTCCGGCGCGGCGCAGATCAGGTGCGCGCAGCGCTGCGCGAGCACCGCGGTCTTGCCCGAGCCCGCCGCCGCCGACACCAGGACACTGCGATCGACCGTCGCGATCGCCCGCTGCTGCTCCGGGGTGAAGATGATCGTGGCCATCAGCCCTCGCCCTCCACCCGGTCGAGCACCTCGCCGCGCTTGAGCGCCTCGAGGTGACGCATGCCCGGATCGCCGAATTCGAAGCGGCACACCGCGCGCATGTCGCACCAGTGGCACGGCGAGAAATCCCTCAGCCGGTAGGGTGACACCGCGACGTCGCCGTCGAGCACGCCGTCCGCCAGCGCGCCGAGTTGCCGGCGGGTGTGCCGCAGCAGGGCCTGGAACTGGCCCGCGGTTGCCGCGTCGGTGCGGTCGACGTGCCCGAGTGACCCGTCCTGCTTGAGAAATACCTTGAAGACCTTCGCCCACCCGCTCGCGGGCAGGTCGCGTTCGAGCAGCGGAAGGCGCGACGCATCCACGATGCCACGCGGGGTGAACTCCTCCGGACCTGCGTCCGCCGCGACGTCGTCGGGCGAATCGACCGCGCGGTACTTGCGCAGCAGGCTCACGTAGAA
>Ga0116151_10003675_pt1 | contig 13669 bp, 13 predicted proteins | sample AD_UKC117_MetaG_FD_89893 | JGI IMG/M metagenome (GOLD analysis project Ga0116151, IMG submission 89893) | Active sludge microbial communities of municipal wastewater-treating anaerobic digesters from Hong Kong - AD_UKC117_MetaG | ecosystem: Engineered > Bioreactor > Anaerobic > Digestate...
CTCCTCGGCGGTCCTGGGCTTGGCGGCGTCTTCCTGCGGGTTTGCCCCGTCTGAATGCTGATCCGCGCTGTCCGGCAGGCCTGCTTCAGGCTTTGGGCCATCAGTGCTCGGGTTCTGCGCCACCTTTTCCGCTTCAAGCGTCGCGACACGGTCTTCCAGCGACTTGATGCGCTCTTCCGTCCTCACGATTTCGTCAAGGAAATACTGGCGCTCCTCCACGGAAACGCGGCAGGTCAGCTGCCCGGTACGAACAGTGCAGACGGTCATTTGCCCCGTTGCCTTGTCGATACGCACAAAGGTGTCGCCCCGGCGTTCCAGCACGTAGTTTTCGCTCATCGGTCCGCCATCCTTGGGGGACACTTTATCGGGTTGCTGGGCGCTGGCCTGCGGTACCGGCAGGGTGGTAACAACCATGAGGCCGGTCAGGAAAAATGCGGTCGCAAATTCCGAGGCACCTGAACGAACCGGTTTCATTGCAATCTCCCTGCTGGGTAACGGGTTTGTGGATATGCCCTGCGCGGCATGCCCTATGCTGTCGCAAGGTCAAGGGTAATGGATGGAACATGTGACGACAATATGCACGCCAATCTCCCGGTGCAGGGTTGCCAGCGTTCCGGCCTTGTGCCAATCGGGTTGATCAAGCCAAACAGCGCCAGAAACCCAATCACCGGAAACCGTCATGCTGCCTGAAGTCGTCTACAAGATCGTGGGATTCGAGGAGTGGGACAGTGCAGTGGAATCCGGCAGTTTCGAAGGTTCGGAAGTGGACCTGAAGGATGGCTACATTCATTTCTCGACAGCGGAACAGGCTCCCGAAACGGCGGCAAAACACTTTGCCGGCCGCGATGACCTCCTGCTGGTTGCAGTCGAGACCGAACCGATGGCGCGTCATTACAAGATGGAGCCCTCGCGCGGAGGGGCGCTGTTTCCGCATCTTTACGCCCGGTTGCCGGTGGCCAATGCCCTGTGGTGGCAGGAGTTGAAGCTGGGCGAAGACGGCATTCACATCTTTCCGGACGAATTCCCCGTTCGAATGTGAGAATATCCCGACCAGGAAAGCTTGGCACATGAACCTGTTTGAAAGTCTTGGCCGCAAGGCGCTTTTCACCCTCGATCCCGAAACCGCGCATGGTCTTTCGATAACGGCGCTCAAGACCGGAATGGTGCCCGCCTGTCCCGTGAAGCGGGATCCGGCGCTCGGCGTAACGCTTGCCGGGCTGGACTTCCCCAATCCGCTTGGTCTCGCGGCTGGCTACGACAAGAACGCGGAAGTGCCGGACGCAGCACTCAAGCTCGGTTTCGGTTTTGCCGAGATCGGCACCATTACCCCGCGGCCTCAGTCCGGCAATCCGAAACCGCGCATCTTCCGGCTCGTCGAAGACGAAGGGGTCATCAACCGGCTGGGCTTCAACAATGAAGGGCATGCGGCAGCGCTGGCACGGCTCGAAACCCGGCGCGGCAGGGCAGGAATTGTCGGCGTCAACATCGGCGCCAACAAGGATTCGGAGGACTTCGCCGCTGACTACGAGAAGGGCATAGAGACCTTCGCGCACCTGGCAGACTATTTCACGGCCAACATCTCGTCGCCAAACACGCCGGGCCTCAGAAACCTTCAGGCTGGCGAGGCGCTGGCCAGGCTGCTCGACAGGATTTTCGCCAGGCTTGCCAGCCAGGAGCGCCAGCCGCCCGTTTTCCTGAAGGTGGCGCCCGACGTGACCAATGCCGAGATCGAAGAGATCGCCAGGGTCGCCGGTGGCGCGCCACTTTCTGCCCTGATCGTTTCCAACACCACGCTTTCGCGCGCCGGTCTGCGCAACAAGACGCAGTCGGGAGAAGCCGGCGGTTTGTCCGGAAAGCCGCTGTTTGACCGGGCGACCATCGTTCTTGCCCGGTTCCGTCAGGCGCTTCCAGCCACCATGCCGATCATCGGCGTCGGCGGCATAGACAGCGCGGAGACTGCATGGGCAAAGCTCGAGGCGGGCGCAAGCCTTCTGCAGCTCTATTCCTCGATGATCTATCATGGCCCCTCGCTTCCGGCGCGGATCGTCAACGGATTGTCGGACAGGCTTGCAAGCGATGGCGCGAGCACCATATCGGCAATTACGGGCCGAAGGACTGCCGAGTGGGTGGAACGCAAACTCCCGGAGGAAACGGCATGAGCGACGAGATCGAAATCTGGCACAATCCGCGCTGTTCCAAGTCGCGCCAGACGCTCGAGATTTTGAGGAAACGCGGCTACGAGCCAAAGGTCGTTCTCTACCTGGATAAGCCGCCCTCCCGCGAGCGGATATCCGAAGTGTTGAAGATGCTCGATATTCCCGCGCGAAAACTCATGCGCACCGGAGAAGACGAATACCGTACCCAGCGGCTTGCCGATGTGAAGGATGATGACGAACTGATCAAGGCGATGTTCCACACGCCGAAGCTGATCGAGCGGCCAGTTGTCATACATGATGGCAAGGCCGCCATCGGTCGCCCGCCGGAGAGCGTGTTGAAGATACTCTAGGCGTCAATACCCGAACGTCTGCCGTGCCTTGATCGGCAGCCGTGCCAACAGGGCAAAGCCGCGCGCGACGAGAAAAATGTGCAGCGCCATCCATAGCCCCGTATTTCCGTAGCCCTGTAAGAGTTGCCACGCCGCAATGTAGATGATGAACGACAGTACCATCATCAGGCTCATCTCGCGCGACCACACGGCGCCGATGAATACCCCGTCCATCTGGAAGGCCAGCACGCCGGTTAGCGCCGTCAGCGCTGCAGGAACCAGATAGGCCTGAGCGAGCGCGCGTACCTCCGGCATGGTGGTGATGGTGTTCACCAGCCACGGGCCTGCCAGGTACAGGACCGCGAACAGGGCTGCCGCGATAAGGGCGTTCCAGACCAGTGTCAGCTTGATGCCGCGCCAGAAGCCCTCGCGGTAATTGGCGCCGATTGCCCTGCCCACCAGTTGTTCGGCTGCGGTTGCCATGCCGTCGAGGAAATATCCGGAGATGAAGAAGAAGTTCATCAGGACCGCATTGGCGGCGAGTACCGTTTCGCCCATGTTCGCGCCCTGCGCGGTGAAATAGCCGAACGCGCCGAGCAGCACGAAGGAGCGTATCATGATGTCGCCGTTCAGATTGGCGAAGCGCAGCATCGAGTCGCGGTCGAAGATGCGGTTGCGCGACGGCGTGGTGGAGGTGTCGATCAACCTGCGGCAGATCAGGAGACCGGCAATCGTGCCGAGCAGTTCGCCGATCACTGTCCCAAGCGCGATCCCGGCAAGCCCATAGCCAAGCCAAAGTCCAAGCGCGATCGACAGCACCATGTTCGTGCCGTTGACGATGATCTGGAGAGCGAGGCCGAGACCGGCACGTCCAAGGCCGATGAGCCAGCCCAGAAGGGCGTAGTTTGCCAGTGCGAACATCGCTCCGGCCGTGCGGATGTAGAAATACGACCGCGTGGCTTCGGCGACATCCGCGCCCGGTGCCATGAGCCACAGGGCCAGCGTCAATATCGGCACCATGAGCACGATCAGCGCGGCACCCGTGATGGCTGCAATGAGTAGCGCGCGGGCTAGGACCGCCTGCTTTTCCTTCTCGTCCTCTGCACCCACGGCCTGTGCAGTCATTCCGGTCGTGCCGGAGCGCAGGAAGTTGAAGGTTGCGAAGATCACGTCGATGATGACGGCGCCGACGGCCAGCCCGCCAAGCTGCGCCGGATCGTTCAGCCTGCCAGCAACACTGGTATCCACCAGGCCAAGCAGTGGGGTCGTCATGTAGGCAAGCGTCATCGGGATGGCGAGCATCGCCACCATCCTGTGAGTGATCGCAAAGGGTCTGACCTTGCGGCCGGTTGCCTGATCCATGATGCAGCCTGAAACAGTCGCGGTGCCCGCGGCACGCAATTGGCCCTATCAGTTTGGGGCAGGCCGCGATAGCCTGAACCTGTAACCGCGACAAGGCCCTTGCACGGCTGCAATTCCTGAAACGCTTCCCGAGGCGCGATGCTGAAAATTGTCCATCATCCCGATTTCGAGGCTGCAATTGGCCGCAGTCACCGTTTTCCCATGCCCAAATACGGCTTCATCATCCGTTTTCTCGAAGAAGATGGCCTTGTAGTTCCAGGAGTCTCACCACGGCCCGAACCGGCCGAGTTCGACCAGGTCTGCCTTGCTCACGACAAGGTTTACGTCCGCCAGGTGTTCGATGCTGCAGTCGATCCGAAGATCGAGCGCGAGATCGGCTTCGCGGTCAATGACAGTGTCTCCCTTCGCGCGCGCCTGTCTTGCGCGGCCACGCTGCTTGCCGGACGCATTGCGCTGGAAGAGGGCATTGCCACCACCGCTGCCGGCGGCAGTCACCACGCGCGGCGCGAAAGGGGGGCGGGATTTTGCGTGTTCAACGATGTTGGCGTCGCGGCTGCCAATCTTCTCTTTGAGGGTGAAATCGGATCAGCGCTCGTTTTCGACTGCGATGTCCACCAGGGAGACGGTTCGGCTGAGATATTCGCGCGCGAACCGCGGGTCACCACGGTCTCGATTCACAACGAGAAAAACTATCCTGTTCGCAAGGTTCCCTCCGACCTCGATGTCGGTCTGGAGGACGATATTGGCGACCTCGAATATCTGGAGGTGCTGGGAGAGACGCTTGACCGGTCACTTTTGCTCAACCCGGCCCCGGGCATCGTCTTCTACAATGCCGGTGTAGATCCCCATGCCGAGGACCGGCTGGGGCGCATGGCCATGACCGATGACGGATTGGCGGCACGCGACCGCAAGGTGATCGCGTTTTTCAGGGAGCGCGACATTCCCGTCGTCTGCGTGCAGGGCGGCGGTTATTCGAGCGATGTGGAGGCGGTTGCCCGCAGGCACACCATCGTACACCGCGTTGCTGCACAGTTCGCAGGCGGGATCAGCCCCTGAACTTCATCACGCGCATCAGGATGAAGATTGGAACAACGACCAGCGCACCCCACACGAAGTACTTGCCGATCCGCCCGAATGCCTCGAAACCGAGTTCGTAGATGCGCTCGAAGAAGGTACGGATTGCATACCACACTTCGTAGGGAGAGAAGTTCAGCGCGCTCATGATGATGCCGACAACCAGCGAGATGATCGCCAGCTTGACTATGGTTCTTACCGGCGTGTCACCGAGAAATCGGGTCAGCGCACCGTCATTGCTGCGGCTGCGCATCTGCGATTCCGGTCCGCGATAGGGTTCGCTCATTGGGCTTGTCTCCGCCGTTTCCACGATCAATGCTTGGCATTCCTACGCCTTGAGGTAGGCGCTGGCATGGCGGTTTGCAAGAAAATTCAGGTGCGGCGCACCAACGGCTATTCTGCGGTCAGATTTCCCGCCGCTCGACGATTACACCATAGAGCGTCGTGAGAATGCAGATGCCGAACATGACATAGAGCCAGGAGAGGGCAAGCTGCAGCACGATGATCAGGATGCCGGGCTGTTCCATCGTGGCGGGATCGCCTCCTGTTTCGCCATAGCCGGTTATTGCCTGCACAAAGCCGGCCACCAGCGTCATGATCACGACGACCCAGAAGATCGTGATCTTCTCGGATGAAGACTGTTTCCATGCCTGCGAAATGGAAAAGCCACGATTTCCCAGAGCCACCGCGGGCAGGCTGATGGCAAGCCGCATGAAGACGAACTGGATCAGGACGTTGAGCACAAGTACCGCGCCAAGAATGATGGTCGCGGAAGGGTTTGCGCCCTCTCCGGTGATGCCGCCGAGCAAGATGAAGAAGATCATCATTGCCGGAATGGCGACTGCCATCAAGATCAGCGAAATCACAAAAGCCCGGCCAACATAGGGCCAGACGAGGCCCGAGGGCGGGCGCGGCAGGAACCCCGAGGGCAGCTCGTTGAGAAGAATGTAGCGGTGCCAGGCGGTGGCTGCTGCCCCGAAGCCGAACAGCATCACGATAAAGGCCCCCACGAAAACGGCAAAGGAGAGAAGCGCCATGCCTGGAGCCTCGCCCGATTGCGCCATTGAGGCCAGCATCGCCGCGACAATGACCGCTGCGAAGGTCAGTACGGCCCAGGGGATGCTGATGCGCAAGGCGACACCGATGTTCTGCCAAATAAGCCGCAAGGTATGCCGGATCAGCAAGAGCGCCCGTTTCATCTTTTTCCTTTCCGGCCCGTCAACAGGTCCTGGTTGGTTTTGGGCATCAGGCTACTTTGGGTTGTACAAGCTTTCAAGCGATTTGGACGGCCCCCGCCGGCCCCGGGTGGACGCCGCTGCCGCCCGCTGGTCAGTCCCCGATCAGGGCTTCAAGTGCCTCAAGCCGGTCGGCCTCCGCGGCGGGTTTGTCCCAGCGTATCCGGGAAATGCGCGGAAACCGCATGGCGACGCCGGACTTGTGCCGGTTGGAACGGTTGATCCCCTCGAACGCGATCTCGAGAACAAGACCGCCATCCATGCCCGCCGCTACCGAACGCACGGGACCGAACCGCTCCGTGGTGTTTTCGCGAACATACTTGTCGAGCTGTTTCAGTTCCGCGTCGGTAAAGCCGAAATAGGCCTTGCCCACCGGAACGAGTTCCATGCCGGTTTCGCCGTCGCGCCATGCGCCAAAAGTGAAATCCGAGTAATAGCCCGACCGCTTTCCGTGACCGCGCTGCGCATACATGAGCACGGCGTCGATCACCATGGGATCTCGTTTCCACTTGTACCAAAGCCCGCGCGGCCGGCCGCTGCGATAGGTGGATTGGCGCCGTTTCAGCATAAGTCCCTCGATGACCGGATGCGGTGGGTTTGCCCGCTTCTCCCGCAGGTCATCGATACCGGTAAAGGGAACTTCAGGCGAAAGGTCGAACCGCTCCGCAGGCAGGCGGTCAAGGATTTCTTCAAGCACCTTGCGCCGCCGTTCCAGGCTTTCTTCGCGCATGTCGTTTTCAGCATCGAACAGGCAGTCATAGAGCCTGGCGAAGGCTGGATGGCTGGACAACATGCCCTTGGGGACTGTCTTGCGGTTCAGGCGTTGCTGCAGGTCGGAAAAGGTGCGGATTGCCAGCGGTTCGCTCAGCGGCGAGCGCACCAGCAGTTCGCCGTCGAAGGTGCCCTCGAACGCCATCGCCTCCACGAGATCAGGAAAGGCCGGTGAGATGTCCTCGCCGGTTCGCGAATATATACGCCGCTTGCCCCTGTCGCTGACAAGCTGGATGCGAATGCCGTCCCACTTCCATTCGGCGAGAAAATCGGCTGGGGTGATGTCTTCAAGTTCGCGTTCCTCGATCGCATTGGACAGCATGACAGGCCGGAAGGGCGCGCGTCCCGCCGCCACGGGTTTTGCGCCGCTGCCGTCGAGCCACGCGAACAGGCCGGAGTAGGGCGGTTCCAGCCCGTGCCAGAGTTCCTCTATCTCCTCTATTCCCACATTGCCGAATTCCGCGAGGGCCTGTTTGGCGAGGCGGGCGGAAACACCGATGCGCAGCCCGCCGGTGGCAAGCTTGATCAGCGCATAACGGCTGGAAACATCCATCGCGTCGAGAAGCCCGGAAAGGATCGCCGGCGCGTCCGATTTCGAGGCTTCCGAAAGTGTCCTGACCACGGCGTAAAGCGAAGGTGGTGCCTCGGCGGTCTCTGCCGGTCCCCAAAGGAGCGATATGGTCTCAGCCAGATCGCCCACGTAATCGTAGGAGAGGCGGAACAGCTCTGCGTCGATCCGCTGTGTCATCAACTCCCGCAGTAGCGAGGGCTGCACCGATTTCAGTTTCAGGTCGCCGGTAATCGCGCCGATGGCATAGCCACGATCCGGGTCCGGACGGCTGGCGCAATAAGCGCGGATGATTTCCATCTTGCGGTTGCGCGACGGGGTAAGTACCAGGCGTTCGAGAAGGGTGGCAAAAGCTTTCATCGGCTATTCGTTCTCGTCTTCATAGCCCACGATCTTGAGCGGTTTCGCGCGAATTTGGTTCACTTCGCACCAGCGCACGAGACCTTCCTCGCGTCCGTGCGTGACCCATACCTCTGCGGCACCCGTATCCCGTATCGATGCGGTCAGTTCGTTCCAGTCGCAATGGTCCGATATCACCAGCGGCAGTTCCACGCCGCGCTGCTTGGCGCGCTGCCGAACCTGCATCCAGCCAGATGCGAATGCGATCAACGGATCGCTGAAGCGCCGCACCCATGGCGAGTTGAAGGCGGATGGCGGTCCCAGAACGATCTCGCCGGCAAAGTCTCTCCCTGCATTCTTCGCTCCCTCCGCAAGGGTGGCGGGCCGTAATTCGCCGAGTTCTATTCCCTCTGATTGGTAGTAGTCGCACAGCCGCTGAAGTGAGCCGTGGATATGGATGGGGCGGTCATATCCGCTGTCACGCAACAGCCGGATCACCCGCTGTGCCTTGCCAAGCGCATAGGCACCCACCAGATGCGTGCGATCCGGAAATTGGCCAAGGGAAGACAGGAGCTTGCCAATTTCTGTTGCCGCATCGGGGTGGTTGAAAACCGGCAGGCCGAACGTGGCCTCGGTGATGAACACATCGCATTTGGCAAGCTCGAAATGCTCGGCGGTGGGGTCCGGCCTGCGCTTGTAGTCGCCCGACACGACGATGCGCGTTCCGTCCTTCTCGACCGCAATCTGGGCCGAACCCAGGACATGGCCTGCCGGATGGAAGGCAACGCCAACACCGTTAAGCTTCAACGTTTCGCCAAATCGGGCGGGCTGGACCGAACCTGCGAAATCCTCGCCATACCGGATCGCCATGATGTCCAGCGTGCGTTGCGTCGCCATGACCGCGCCGTGCCCGGCGCGCGCATGGTCCGCGTGGCCGTGGGTTATCAGCGCGCGTTCAACCGGCCTTACCGGATCTATGTAGAAGTCCCCGGGCGGGCAGTAGAGCCCTTGCCGGGCGGGATGGAGCAGGGCGTCAGGTCGCATCGCGAAGAAGTAGGACCCCGCCGCGGTTTTTCAAAACGGTTCCTGCGTTTGTCGAGTGCAAGCAGGCGAGCGCCTTAGTGGGCTTATTGCAGACCCACGGGATCGACGATCCCGACCGGGCAGCCCTGGTCTGTCTCAGGTGCGTTCTCGATCAGCTGGCCGAGATTGGTGGCTTCCGAGACATTTCCGCCAAGACCCAGCGTCATCTCGACGATGAGTTGGCGGCCGGAATCCTCATCCCGCTTGCACGAGATGCGCAGGCGCTTGCCAGCACCGCGTCCGAAATCCCGGTTCAGGGCATCTTCCATGTCGCCGTAGGTGAGTTCCTTGCCAACATTCGCATCGAACAGGAACCGCAGGCTCGACCGGTTAAGCCACCCAAGAACCTTGAGGGAATCGCGGTAATAGGCGTCTATGTCGCTGCCATAGCACGTGCCGTGCTTGATCCATTCGTGCTTGTGCAGCGAGGATTGCGTGCCCGGCATTGCCTCCTGCAACTGCTTCCAGACGCTTTCCTCGATGAAGGGTGTATCGAGGTCGCGCCAGCGCCCGGCCTGGTCGGTAGACTTGTCGCGTTCGGAAACGCCGCAATAGACGTTTGTGCCGGGCTGCGGCCACAGGCCGTGCAGGGAAAAGTTGCTCGCATCGAAGCGCCCGGCATGCTGGCTCTTGCATTCGCGCTTGCCCGGTGCGGTTTCACAGAATGCCGGTTGCCAGGAAAAGGCGATCACGTAATCGGCCTTCTTTGGTTCCCCGCCCGAACTGCCGGAACAGCCCGCGAGCATGAGTGCAAGGGAAGCGGCAAGGGCGAGATGGTGTTTCATGGAATGGTCCGGAATCAGGCGACGAGATTTCGCGCGGAAATGTGGAAGACGCGGTTGGAGCCAAGTACCAGCGCCGAAAGGCGGCTTTCGACGAAAAGCCCGGCAAAGGCACGGTCGCGAATGTTCAGGCCCCCGGTATAGGCCCCGAACGAGGGCAGGATCAACCGCTCGCCATCCGTGGCGAAGCAGGGCCGCCGGACGGTCTTGGCACGTGTCGCCACCTTGGCGGCAGGATGAAGATGTCCGGCAATCTCGCCACGCGCGTTTTTTGCATTGGGCTCGTGGCGGAAGATGAGCGGCCCAAGATGCAGTTCGGCAGCAACATCCCCGCCAAGTCCTTCCGGCGGATCGGGATCGTGGTTGCCGGAAATCCATACCCACTGCCGCCCGGCCATGAGCGAGGAAAGGACTTCGAGATCGTGGCCCGCGATACGCTCATGAGCGAACCGGTCGTGGAAGCTGTCGCCAAGTGAAATCACCGTCTGCGGCTGCCAGTAGGCAATGCGCGAGGCGAGGCGGGCAAGCGTGGTGCGGGTATCGTAGGGTGGCAGCATGCGCCCGTGACGGGCATGGGATGAACCCTTCTCCAGATGAAGATCGGAAACGATCATCGTGTCGCTGTCCGGCAGGAATGCACAGCCCGAAAAGTCGCACATAATCCGCGTCCCGGCGACCACGAGAGCGGCCACCGGGTCATGGTCCTCAAGTGCCCGATAGGTCGTATTGCGAACGTATCCGTTCAACGCGTCTGTTCCCCGAACTCGTGCATCATCTCGCCCATCAATTCTTCCGCCGCTTCGGCCAGAAGCACTTCCTGTGCATCGCCATGGATCGATTCGCGTCCGATCTCCAGCATTACCGGCACGGCGAGTGGCGAAATCCGGTCGAGCTTGCGATGCAGGATATGCCCCTTGACTCGCGCGAGCATATCGCCCAGCCTTCGGATATCCAACTGGCCGTGCGCGGCCTCCTGACGCGTCGCCTGCAACAGGATGTGGTCCTGTTCGTGGCTGCGCAATACGTCGTAAATGAGGTCGGATGAAACGGTCATCTGCCGCCCGGTCTTTTCCTTGCCCGGATGGCGCTTTTCGATCAGCCCGGCAATCGTCGCGCAGTTGCGGAAGGTGCGTTTGAGAAGAAATGATTCGTCGAGCCAGGTTTCCAGATCGTCGCCCAGCATGTCTTCGTCGAAGAGTTGGGCGAGCGGCAATTCGCCGTTTTCGAACATGCGCCCGAAATCGCGCAGACCCCAGATGCAAAGCGCGTAATCGGTTGCAACAAAGCCCAGTGCGCGCGCCTTTGCACGCTCCATCCGCCGTGATAGCAGCATGCCGAGCGTCTGGTGGACGAGCCTTCCGTCGAACGGGTAGCAGATCATGTAGTAGCGGCTGCCCTTTGGAAATGTTTCGACCAGTAGGTCACCTTCTGCGGGCAACTGAGAGGCATGTTTCTGCAGTTCGAGCCATTCGCGCACCTGTTCAGGCAATTTGTGCCATTCGCCGGGGCTGGCCAGCATGTGGCGCACCTGGCCTGCCAGATAGGTGGACAGGGGAAACTTGCCCCCGGCATAGGCCGGTACCCGCGGATCGGTTCCCTCGGCATCGGTGACGAAACACACATTCTCACGAATGCCCTCGAATCGCACCGTGCGCCCCGCAAAGATGAAGGTGTCATCCGGCGACAGGGATTCCAGGAACCCTTCCTCGATCTTGCCCAGCCGCAGCCCGCCGCGCTGGTTAGCACCGGCACCCTTCTTGCGCGTCAGGCGGATTTCCAGCATCGGCGCTTCGATGATCGTGCCGGCATTGAGGCGGTATTGCTGGGCGAAACGAGGATGGGTAATGCGCCAGCTTCCATCCGCAGCCTGGCGGATCTTGGCATATTGCTCGTAGGTTCTGAGCGCGTAGCCGCCGGTGGAGACGAACTCCACGATCCTGTCGAAGGTCTGCCGGTCGAGATCGCGGTAGGGTAGTGCGGTCGTGACTTCCCTGTAGAGATCATCGGTATGAAACGGTGCCCCGACCGCGCAGCCGAGCACATGTTGGGCCAGAACGTCGAGTGCGCCCTCCATTATCGGCGGGGTGTCCTGCGCTCCCAGATAGTTGGCATCAAGTGCTGCCTGGCATTCCAGGACCTCGAAGCGGTTGGCCGGAACCAGGATTGCGCGCGAGGGTTCATCCATGCGGTGATTTGAGCGGCCGATACGCTGCGCAAGGCGTGATGCGCCTTTCGGTGCACCGACATGGACAACGAGGTCCACGTCACCCCAGTCGATACCCAGATCCAGCGTCGAGGTGGCCACCACCGCACGGAGCCGGTTCTCGCTCATGGCCTGTTCCACCTTGCGGCGCTGGCCGACATCGAGCGAGCCGTGATGCAGGGCAATTGGCAGTGTGTCATCGTTGATGCGCCACAGTTCCTGAAACAGAAGCTCAGCCTGGCTCCGGGTATTGACGAAAAGAAGCGTGGTCTGGTGGCGCTTGATCGCCTCGTAGATCTCCGGCATCGAATAGCGTGCCGAGTGTCCGGACCAGGGAACGCGTTCACTGGATTCGAGTATGGTGATCTCGGGTTTTGCGCCGCCCTGAACCTCGATCAGCTCCGCAGCGTCACTGCTTCCGTCCACTTGCGGGCGCAGCCAGCGGCAAAGTTCCAGCGGGTCGGAAACCGTTGCCGAAAGACCGATTGCCTTCAGGTCCGGGCGCAGCCTGTGCAGGCGTGCAAGCCCAAGGGATAGAAGGTGGCCGCGCTTGGAGGTGACCAGTGAATGCAGCTCGTCCAGCACCACGTTTTCGAGATCCTCGAAGAATTGCGCTGCATCCTTTGAGGCGATCAGCAGGGCAAGCTGTTCCGGAGTGGTCAGCAGGATATCCGGCGGATCGAGCTTCTGGCGCTGGCGGCGGTGTTGCGGCGTGTCACCGGTGCGCGTTTCGAGACGAACCGGCAATCCCATTTCCTCGACCGGTTTCATGAGGTTGCGCTGGATATCGACCGCCAGCGCCTTCAATGGCGAGATATAGAGCGTGTGAATACCGCGCTTGCGGGTGCCGGGCCGTCTTTGCCCGCGTAGGGCAAGGGCGGTCAGCGAAGGCAGGAAGCCGGCGAGTGTCTTTCCCGCGCCTGTAGGAGCGATCAGCAGGCACGATTTTCCGGACTGAACCCTTGCGAGAAGATCGAGCTGATGCGCGCGCGGTTGCCAGCCGTTGCGTGCAAACCACTCGATGAAGGGTTCGGGAAGCCGGGCAGGGTGCGCTGTCGTCGCGCTGAAAAGGTCAGGTTCGTTCTTCACGATGGAATCATAGGTGCTGACATTTGGGCGGTCGACTGCATTTTTTACAATTGATTCACCTTGTGAACGGCCGGTCGTGGAACTTCATCGTTGTCTCCGGCGTTGCCATGTTGAGGACAAGAACACCGGCACAATGCCGGTCAATTCCAATGGCAAGGAGAAGAAAATATGAAGAAGTTTGCTATTCCGGCAGTTCTTATGGCGGGTCTTGCGACGGCTGGCTGCACGACCACAGACCAGGATAACGCCGTCATCGGTGGTGCTGCGGGCGCTGCAATCGGCGGAATTGCCACGGGCAACGTCAAGGGTGCTGCAGTAGGCGCCGCAATCGGTGCGGGCACGGGCGTACTGCTTGGCCGTGTCGCCGAGGGCAGCAGTCGCTGCTACTACAAGGATCGCTATGGCCGCAAATATATCGCGCGCTGCCGCTGATCCGGATCAGTTTGGGAAAAGCCGGCCTTATGGCCGGCTTTTATCGTTAGAGCGATTTTGATTTTGACGGAATCGGAAAAATCAAAATACGTAAATGAATTCAGCTGCTTGCGGAAGCTATCTGTTTGTACCTAAAGGTGAAACAGTCTAGTATCGGAGCCCCTGGGTTCCGGCTCACGCCATGGCGATCATCGCAAGGATGTGGCTGAAAACAGCAAGACCGGTCAGGACGATGCGAACCGGCGA
>Ga0116151_10003676_pt1 | contig 13667 bp, 18 predicted proteins | sample AD_UKC117_MetaG_FD_89893 | JGI IMG/M metagenome (GOLD analysis project Ga0116151, IMG submission 89893) | Active sludge microbial communities of municipal wastewater-treating anaerobic digesters from Hong Kong - AD_UKC117_MetaG | ecosystem: Engineered > Bioreactor > Anaerobic > Digestate...
TAACTATGATTTTTTATTCGTGACAGGTGAGCAACTGCTCTTTTTTGGCATGGTAGGGCTTGAAAAATATACAAATATTTGTATAAGATAATTTGCCGGTGAGACTTCACCCCTTAATCCCCCCTCTCCTTGAGGAGATGGGGGAGAGGTATAAATTTATGAATAAAAAAAGAACTTACAGAACGCGATATCTGCACCAAGTTTATCACACCTGCCCTTGAAAAAGCCGGGTGGGATATTACTACAGCGACGGAACTAACAAGACTCGGCGATATTATCAGCTCATTGCTATAAACAAAACCATAAAAACCCTGTATTAATATTAAAGGATATCCCCGGCCTCTAAGTTCGTAATATATATTGATGTCTCCAACCTGTTGAAAAGGCATAATGACCTCTCGTAGTAAATGATGTTTTTATATTTTAATGCTATAATGATTACGAAGACATTACAAAAAAATACACATTTCATCGGGATTGGTATTATTGATATTTAAACTTTTATATGGTCATTTTCTGACAAACCAGAGTCACAGCCATTTAAACAATCATATAAAATACATGTACAGAACCTGGTTGATAAAATGATGCCATTTACATATCAGGTATATGGATCTTCAGGGATAAGGCTGTTATCAGTTAACTCCGGGACTATATCTTTGTAATCAATGACAATTCCCCTTTCAACAGATATTAATGTATATCTCTCATATACTGATTCAAAACCCATATGAATATATTTACTGCAATTGCCGCGCGGAATATTTAACGTGCCGGAATACCAGTCAGCAAATATTGGAGTGTCACTATTAAGCCTGAATATACCCTCTATTGAAACAAGGTAAAGTTTGTTATCACGTATTTCCCATGTTCCTATATATTTTCGCCAGCACGCCGTAGAGAAAACACTGCTTTGAATTTTATTCTCTCTGATAAGAGTTACCACTTCTTCAACAGCAACTGTTTCTATCATTTCATTATCAAGAGGTATATCCGGAAGAGTTATCATTGACACTTCACCTTCCGGCAATATCAGTCTTTCATGGGCCTGGGCTGTCATGTATTTTAATGTATTGAATATTACTAAGAATATCAACTTGAAAAGCTGCTGAATCGTTTCCGGGTATATTCCCTGTTTTAATAAATCGTGGCATATTGACGGATTGCAAACTGGCAAGCATTGAATATAAACAAAAAACCCCTGAACAAATCAGGGGTTCTTCGCGCCTAGCAGGAGTCGAACCTGCGACGCACGGATTCGAAGTCGTATTATCAAACTTTATGTATATAAAATATAATAAAGTGTCATAAATTACGATAGATTATTATACATACAGCATTAGCTGTATATTAAAATGAGTGAAAAGTTGTGATAACTTATAATGAATTACGATAAATTCTCATCTACTGTCCAAAATCTGTCCAAAATAAAGCGTTAGTTGTTATGCGATACTTGCTCATTCTAAATAAGCAAGTATATTCTCTTCGTATTATTTTATAAAAACATAAATTTAGAAACCGGTATAGACTTATGGCACATCAACATTCGGGCAAAAAGAGATAAGATCACTACCCATCACTCCATACTTAGATGGGATTACATAATATATGATAACTATGCACGACTGAAGAGAAATAAAACTGATGGTACTTAAAGCTTCATGTTATATAGACATTTTCTGACATCAGAAATTAGCCATACTTTTTACAAAATTGTGATTGTATCTCCCTCAAATAAGCCCAAAAGGGCTTGATTATTTTAGAGTATTAATTATTTAATTATACCCAAAATATACGAAAAGAAAATATATAAATGGGGGAAAGATAATGAAGAAAGTATTATTTATTCTGATGTGTTTTACAATAAGTTTAAGTTTTAGCTCTTGTAAGAAAGAGCCAGCAAAACTTTCTTATAGAAACTTCAAGAATGAAATATACGTTTCAATGTATAAAAATACTAAATATATAGAACAAATACAAAATGGAAATAAGTCATATGATGATGTTTTTTCTGAATGTAATAATGGTGTAACGAATAAACCAGGTATTATTATTGGAGCCGAATTAAATGATAAATTAGGATCACCCCGTGCAATGTTTCAATTTGTTAATATGAAAACAGGACAAGTTGCTGATAAATGGGAAGGTGATTCTAATCCAGATATGACTTCAATTGAATTCTGTTATAACCTTAAGTCTAAAGGAGAATATTTGATAAATTTTATTGTCAAGGATGAGATCGTTGCCCAGGGAACGATCAAGTATGAGTAATTAAAATAAACATATTCCCGCTTTTCAGAAAACATTCTGATAAGGGTTCTTATGTATCAGCGTATGTCTAAGACGTATGAATGTATCCTTACATAATTTACTGTTAAAGAAATCGTATACCAATTCACTTAGAGGAGAATTTATGCGAATTATTACATGGAATTGCAACAAAGCATTCAGAAATAAAGTAAACCTGATTTCAAAATTGAATCCGGATGTTGCTGTAATACAGGAATGTGAAAATATAAATGATCTTATTTTTGATGACGACAGGCAACCTTATAATAAATTTCACTACGGATTAAACAATAAGATTGGCATCGGTCTTCTCTCCTATACTTCATATAAGTTCAATCCTATGAACCTTGAAGATACCTACCTTAAACTTGATCTGGGTATTCAATGTACAGTTGAAGGACCATTATCTTTTCAGATGCTCGGTTTATGGACAGGCCCGCATCCGGATAATGACCGCATACATTATGTTCATTCAGTTACCACTTTTCTTGAAAAGTATTCAGAATGGGTGAAGCAGAATAATACTATTATTTTAGGAGATTTTAACAGTAATCTCACTTATGATGTTAAGAATAGAAAAAGTCATGAGACTATGGTTCAGATGATGGAGGATGCCGGACTGTGTAGTGCTTATCATTACTTTTTCAAAGAAGAACAGGGTAAAGAGACCCGCCCTACTTTTTATTTCCACAAGAAGAATGAATCTACACAGCACATTGACCATATATTTATACCAAAAGCTTTAGCTGAACGGATTAAAAATATTGAAATAGGCAGCTATGATGAATGGGGTTCATATAGCGATCATGTACCTTTTATAATGGATATTGATTTTTAATGGTTTTATTTTCATTAAATATATCTGTATTTTAGAATACCTCCGTACTTATACTCAGGTATATTCAATTCTTATGGATATGTTGAAAAAACAAAAGACCCTCGTTATTGGGTCTTCCGTTTTTATTCCGTAATGACAAGTTATTATTCAAAATTACTTCTTCGGTTGCGGCTTGGCTTTCGCCTTAGCCTTAACTTTTGCCTTTGGTTTAGCCTTCGCTTTTGCTTCAGCTTCCTTTTTCTTTGCTACAACAAGTTCACCATTAAATTTTGATATAGCTGCATTGGCTGCGGCGAGTTCTTTCTTCATCTTGGCAACTTTCGCAGTCTTTCTCTTGATTGTAAGACCAATTTGTTTTGAGGATGCCATATACTCTCCTTATACATTAAAGTACCATTGATTATATACATCATATCGGTATATCGCATTTTGAGCTTTAATGGTATCATCAAGAATTGCGGATTATACATGAAAGCACCGATTATCTGTTATGACGAAGTTTCACTTCAACTTACCAATAATATATAACACCAGACTTATAATTATGCTTATCATGATACATGTTACGATTGGAAAACTGAAGCTGTAACTATCCCGCTTGATGCTTATATCACCAGGTAGCTTGCCGATGAATCTGATGAATAAGATGGAGTCTTTATACAAAAACAGTAGACCTAAGATTACAATTATTATTCCAGCTGCAATTAACGATTTACCATTAGTATCATTCATAAAGCCTCATACTCAATAGAAAAGTATTCATGTAATAAATAAGTTTTATCAGCATATAGATCATATATGTTTGTGTAAAGCTGGAATTACTATATAGCTGATTTGATAACACATTAAGACCGATATTAAATCTACCTACCGTATTCAAAATTCAATGCCATCAAAATAATTTGATTATAATTTTAAATCAAGTATCATAATAACATATATCTAAATCGCTGTAGAGTATAGGGAAACTTGCACTATGAACTATTCAATCCGCTTCAAGGCTATCATCATATCTATCATTTTAATACTAGCAGCATTTACACGTTGCTCTGCTGAGGGTAACCGCCTAGATCTCTCAACGGACTGGAAAGTTAAAAAGTCTTCTGAAACTGACAATTATAGCAAACTGAATATTGATGATTTAAAATGGGAAAGCATAGATCTTCCAAAGATAATATCAAACGAAAGAAAGCGAAGCATATTCTGGCTTCGTAAAACATTTGTGATGCCGGATGATTTTAAAGGAAAAACTCTTGCGTTAAATATCGGAAAAATATGGGAGGTTGATGAAACCTATATAAATGGAGTCAGAATTGGAGCAAACGGGAAATGGTTTCCTGATTTCTTCTCCCTCTGGAATTATCATCGTTATTATTTACTACCGGAAAATATACTTAAATATAATGAACAGAATACTATTGCAATCAAAATAATGACCAACCATAGTGCGATGTTTGAAGGTTCACCGTTTATTAGTGATACAGAAACTGTGCGTATATATGTTTTCTGGAAAAGGTTTCTCTCGGAGTATATCGCAATTTCGCTTACTGTGCTTTCACTCTTTCTTTGTATAATATCCTTGGTTCAATACCTTTCTTACAGAAAATACAGACTGCCATTGTTCTATTCCATTACTGCGCTTGTGATGTCAATTACTGTAATACAATGGTATCTTCCAACTCTTAATGGTCTGAATTATACAGTTAAAGATAACATCTACTATATATTACTGGCTGCTGTTAGTACAATGTTTTACTTTATGTTTATTTCTCTGCTTGAACTCAGATTTCGAGTATTAAATTATATAATACTACTCATGCTTTTTGCAGTAATAATCCTTACGGCAACGGCTGATGAGAATAATCCAATACAGGGCTGGAGGATGGATTACTATTTCATCATCGTATATTCCATGACTATTATCTGGGCTATAGCGATAATTAAAGCATTCATAAATGGCAAAACAAGAGATGCAACAATCCTATCGGGTAGTTTTTTAATACTTGTGGCGACCACACTTCATGATGCCTTAATGATGCTATCTATCATAGAACCGGGCACATTTATTGCACCAATAGGTTACCATCTTCTATTTATTACGATAGGGGTCGTGATGGCTTTTAAAACATCAGAGATTATGCGCGGAGATGAATTGAAACGGTATCTCCCGCAGCAGCTAGTTAATTCAATACTTAAAGGTCGGCACCATGTAACATACGAAAATGAAAGACGTAAACTTACTATATTTTTCTCAGACCTACAGGGCTTCACTGAAACAACTGATAATCTTGAAGCCGAAGAACTGACAAGAATGCTTAATGAATACCTAACAGAGATGACCGTAATTGCAAACAGATATGGAGGTACAATAGATAAGTTCATCGGTGATGCTATAATGATATTCTTTGGTGCACCTGATAGAACAGATGATAAGGATCATGCAATCCGCTGTGTGAGGATGGCCATGGAGATGCAGACAAGAATGAAAATACTACAGAATAAATGGTTTGATGAGGGAATTGAGTACCCACTTAGTGTGAGGATTGGGATCAATACAGGTCTTGCTATGGTCGGTAATTTCGGTGCCGAAGAACGTTTATCATATACTGCAATAGGTGGCCAGGTAAATCTTGCATCGAGACTTGAAGGAGTTTGTGAAGCCGGCGGCATTCTTATTAGCCACTCGACATATGCTCTCATTAAAGATGAAATACAATGTGAGCAAAAGGGCAAAATAACTGTTAAAGGGATACATCGGGAGATACTTACATATAGCGTTATGTTAAGTTAAAATCCATTGTGATATAAGTATGATCCCATTAAATTTTAATACAGATAATAGGGATTATGCCTGTTTAAGGTATGAGCCTTTCATGGGAGGTATCAGGTAGAAAATCAGGCTTCCTGAAGCTGCTTCTTAATCTCCTTAAGTTTCTCTATATCATCCGGTGTGAGATCCCTGTCATTGCTTATTGCTTTAGACACTATGCTCACGAGGAGCCCTCTGCCGTAATTATCAAGCTTCAGATCTGTCTTCTTCATCAATCGTCTTCCAGGAACAGTAGTATATGACTTCCATATTAATAAGCCCTGAAATGTTTACCAGTGTCAACTTTAAATTGGACTTACCCTGATGATGCTGATTGTATCATTCTTGACAGAATTTCAGTTGTGATATGTTTAAAGAACATGTGGGTACTACTGGCATTCTTATCTGCAGCCCTGCTCGGGCTCTATGATGTCTTCAAGAAACAATCTCTCAATGACAATGCAGTAATCCCGGTTCTGTTTTTGAATACTCTCTTTTCAAGTCTGATCTTTCTCCCTGTTATAATCACTTCATATTTATATCCCGTGCTTCTAAAAGATACAATCTTATACGTACCATCAGCCGGCTGGGAGATTCATAAGTATATACTTCTTAAATCATGTATCGTACTCGGCTCATGGATATCCGGTTATTTCGGCATGAAGCATCTGCCGATTACTATTGTAGGTCCGATTAATGCAACAAGACCTGTGATGGTTCTCATTGGAGCAGTGATTATCTTTGGAGAACATCTTAACCTGTATCAGTGGATAGGAGTGCTGCTTGCAGTATTATCATTCTTCCTGCTCAGCAGAAGCGGAAAGAAAGAAGGTATTGATTTTAAAAGCAACAAGTGGATATATTTTACAGTTTTAGCCGGTATTCTTGGAGCCGCGAGCGGCCTGTATGACAAGTTTCTTTTATCTGAACCGTACTCAGGAGCTATCGGTTTAGATCGCATGACGGTGCAATCATGGTATAACATATATCAGTTCATAATGATGGGTGTTGTGCTCATGGTTTTATGGTTTCCTAATCGCAAATCTACCACACCTTTTCACTGGGACTGGTGCATAATACTGATAAGCATCTTTCTCACATCGGCTGATTTTGTTTATTTCTATTCTCTTAGCATCGGTGGAGCCATGATATCCATTGTAAGCATGATACGCCGGAGCAGTGTTATTATATCTTTCATTTTCGGTGCTTTCATTTTCGGAGAGAAGAATTTCAGCAGTAAATTTATGGATTTAATTCTGTTAATCATCGGAATGGTTTTCATATACCTGGGATCTAAATAATAAACTATTTACTTATAATACAAACAGGACCAGCCAGATCAAGGCATATGGCGTGACATACTTTATATATCTCGGGTGAGTATCTCTAAAGGTATACCAATATCTTTTCATAAATCGATTATTTCTTTCAGGTTTAATCCTGTAGCTTTTTCTACGACTGACACAAAATTATTATATGATATCAAATCTTTTTCAGTTTTAGAATTGTTACGTTTTATATAATTTATAATAGCATCAAGCAGCTCCGGGGCTGTGGCTATTAGCTTGGCATCAGCTTCTTTCGGGGTTATACATCTTCCCCATACCCATTGCGGATTTGTATATTTCTCCTTGATTCTTTCGATACATGATCGGCATGGAGATACTTCGAAAATTTCATTTTCCAGATCACCTTCAACGTGTAGTATGGCAGTCGAATAATCAGGGATGCCCCATTCCCATGGGCCTGGTGTATGTTTTAAACTAGACATTTTATTATTACCTTTCTTCATTTGATAACTTCAGAGTTATGAATTTCATATATTATAACATATATCGAGCATCTCTTTAAATTCTAACCTCTACTACTATATGTAGTCCTTTATCCAGATTGTCTTCAGTATTTAAAGGGATCGCATCACCATGTTTAATCATAGATTGTAGATATAACGAGCATGCCTCTTCAGCATTCTTTATAGCCGAATTCTCGGTGTCACCACCAACATGAACTCCTTTAAGTGCGGGACATGAAGCATAATAACCGGACCCATCCTTTTCTATTATTATAGGGAGTTTGAATTTAATATTACTGTTCGTGATAAGATCATCATTTGTTCCATCGATATATTCTTTTACCCTTTTATTGGCGACTTCTTCTACCTCTTTAAAGATACCTTCAAGCTTCAGGAAAGCATCAAAATCAGATCCTATATATTTATTATTTTGAAGCTTCATACTCTTCTTTAGATTACGATAATGCCTTGCCTCAGAATAGTAACCCAGGTAGCCCGGAATCAGCATTAGTATATCTTCCTTATTCACTGGCAGGTCGTAACCATAGATATGATAATGGTTATGTTCTTCCTCCTCAACATTATATCGTTTCAATCTATAACGTCCAATTTTGATCAGGACATATTTCATATGGTGCATTAAAATCCTCTTATCAATGATTTTTGAATTCCAGAGATTCTTTATTCAGCCAATGCAGTGAGCACTTCTCCATAGACCTTAACAGTCTCTTCCCATGTCTCTTCGAGTAGTTCATCTGCTTCCTCTTTAACAGCTGCAAGAATATCAATATATCTATTTTGCTGTGTTTTCCGTAGTGGAGATGTTGAATACACATAGAGGGTGAAATCATTATAACCGTGCGACTCTGCGTATAATCTCTGTATATGTTGAAGAACAATCAGTAAATCTTCATACTGTATTATAGGTAGAGCCCCGGGATATATAAAGTAAGAACCAATCGATGGATGATCTCCCTGTCGTTGGATAGACACTGATGAATTATCAGTTATAGCGATCTCGACTTCCTGACTATAGGGGCCGCTTTTATCATAATACCATTTAATCGCCGTATACTGTTTCCCATGCTGCCGGGCATAAAAGTAGTCCACCAGATAAATGAGTTTTTGTAAAACCTGACATGGTAATTTCTCATTCATTGAGAGAAAATATAAAGTTATAGTTTTAATCGTGTCATGCATGATATTGATTTGTTATTTTAAATGATACTTGATAAGCTTCTCCGCAATTTCCGGCTCAACTTCAATAGCGACAATATTCTTCCCTTTGAGAGTAGGATCCGGCATGGGAAATCGTATACCAGATTCGATAGGTTCATCGAGTATCAGGTTCAGTGCTTCATGCATATTATGCATTAGCTCATCCATGGAATCAGCCTGAGTAAGAGCACCATTGAGTTCAATACATTTAGCCCAGTAACCGGTTCCCTCTTTATAAATGCGATAGTGATATTTTAGTATGATAGCATCGGGATCTATTTTATGTATTTTTACAGCATCCTTACGTTCACTTCTTCGATAGAACAAGACTCCTTTCAGTCCCGCAATTATCTCCCGGGCAACATTTCTCTTCATCTTTATTATTCCTTAGCGCAATAAGCTCTATTTTTAATAACTATACATAAATATAGCATATTGTCAAACTAATAATTTTAAGATTTGCATATTAAAGTTCGCGATGATTATAGATTCATTGATATATGTATTTTTAAGTTATTCCCTAGGCCTCCTGGCAATTTATTATATTTACCAGAGAGCCGCGGGAGCATTTTTCATGTCAAGATTATATAATCCGTATTTTGCTTGACGATACAACCTATAGGCTGTATATTGAAAACATGACCGGTAAAGAACTTGTTAAACTTCTCAAAAAGAATGGATGGGAACTCGATAGAATAAACGGATCTCACCATATTATGTATAAAGGGACAAAAACATTATCAGTACCGGTACATGGAAATAAAGATTTACCATCAGGTACGTTAAATACTCTTCTAAAAGAGGGAGGTTTGAAATGATAGAATATCCTGCGAAGATAAAATATTCAAAGACAGATAATTGTTATCTTGTCGAGTTTCCGGATCTGCCTGGTTGTGTTACTTTCGGCGATTCCATTGAAGAAGCAAAATCAATGGCTAAAGAGGCACTTACTGGCTATCTTGAATCCATTGATCTTAGAAGGCTTAATATACCCGGACCATCTAAAAAGTCAGGTAAAGATATTTATCTGATTGCCCCGGAGACTAAAACCGCTTTTGCAATATGGATGAAATTGAAACGGATTGAAAAAGGACTTACGCAACAAAAAGTTGCAGAGCTTCTTGATGTTAGCTTTCAGAGTTATCAGAAATATGAGAATCCCCAAAAGGCAAATCCGACATTAACTACAATACAGAAAATTGAAAGGGTCTTCAATGAAAAGATAATCAACATCTGAAGACCCTCTTTGTTTTCTTTCATTTTGAATCCACTACATGATATTCCATGATTTCTGTATCATGAATTGAAGCTTCTTCTCCGTTGAAACTGAAATCATAATCGAGATCACTTATTATATGATCTATAGAAACTCCTTCTTCTACATTCATAATAAGTTTCGTGGTGAGATGTACTACTACTCGTCGGTCTGCCACCTTCGGCCTCCTGGTATCTTATTATATTTACCAGAGAGCCGCGGGAGCCTTTTTCATGTCAAGTGGTAAGAATATTTCTGTTTATTCTTTTTAAGGTTGACAAATATAACCATAAGGTTGACAAATATAACCATAAGGTTGACAATAGGAGTTCAATATGTCCGGTGTTCGAAAACGTGGAGAAGATATTAGGCATTTTATTATAACAAACATAGAAAATAATCCATACGATATCAGTTTATTAATAGAGAACCAATTTAGTCTTTCACGTCAAGCAGCGTATAAACACCTAAAAAGGCTTATTGATGAGAATATACTTACAACTACTGGAACTACAAGAAATAAGAAATATACTCTTGTTGAAAATAACTGGATATATGGTTACGATCTTAATAATCCATTGGAAGAACATGTAGTATGGATGAAAGATATAAAGCACCATTTGTCCATGTTTAAAGATAATGTTATTAATATATGGGCTTATGGGTTTTCTGAAATGTTTAATAATGCAATAGATCATTCAGAAGGGACAAATATCAGTGTCCATGTAAAGCAGACTCTGGCTTCTACCGAAATAATGTTAATGGATAATGGAGTTGGTATCTTTAAGAAAATACAAAAAGCATTTGATCTTCCAGATGAAAGAATTGCGGTTCTTGAACTTGCAAAAGGAAAATTAACAACCGATCCGTCAAGACATTCCGGAGAAGGTATATTTTTTACATCCAGAATGTTTGATTATTTTGATATATTATCTGGCGGTGTATTTTTTACACATAAATTTAACAAGAAAGAAGATTGGATATTAGAGAGTCAAGATACTTACGGAACATCTGTATGGATGAAAATGTCAAATTTTGCGGAGAGAACAACAAAAGATATTTTCAATCGATATTCATCAGGCGATAACTATGGTTTTAATCATACTGTTGTACCTGTAAATCTTGCAAAATATACCGATGATCAACTTGTATCCCGCTCGCAAGCGAAACGCATTCTATCCCGGATAGAATTATTCAAACATGTAATATTTGATTTCTCCGGAGTTGATAGTATAGGTCAGGCATTCGCAGATGAAATATTTCGTGTATTTGCGTTGGAACATCCATCAATTCAGCTCACTGAAATACATACAAATGAAGATATTCGTAACATGATAAACAGAGCAAAAAGTAATACACTCAAGTAGATTGTGTAAGTTAAGAGAATAATATGGCAGGAAGTTACAACATAATTACCGGAAACCCCTGCCGGAGTTAAGTTTTAAATACCAGAGAGCCGCGGGAGCCTTTTTTCATGTCCAAGGTTAAGAGATGTTTATAAGTCCGATATCTATATGAGTCTTGAAATACTAAGAAAATCTATCTCAGTAATAATAGTTGTATTTATTATATCCGGATGCATCGGATTAATTACATAATTATATTCATCCGGAATAATTGATGATGGAACTTTCATTAGAAAACTATGTTTTGATTTGAGCCACATATCGGTAATAGTATAAAGGCTACCGCTATATGGATTTATATCCCAATCGGCCGGCAGTGATATTTTTGTAGTATCATATATCCCACAAGTGGAATTAAAATCAATAGACAGTATTTTAATCCCGGAGGGTATACAGCTTTTATCTACATGTGCAAGAAATTCAAGTGCCGCAAGTGATCTTGTTTCTGATGTATACAATACTGGAATACCTTTTGGATTCCATCTACCTCCTGTCATTCTGGCCCCAGTACCACTAAGATCCTTCGAGTATAATCCATGCACAACACGGTAAAGGATCATACTAAATATATACACCGTGCATTATTCTGGTTAACTCATCTTTAACAAGTTCACAACCGGTATTAGAATCCATAATTTCAATCGGTTTCTTTCCGCCGAAAACCTTGGATGGTATATTTATCCATTTAATATATTTATCTTTTTCACCAAAAACAAATACACCATAAACAAGTAACCTGGCCAATGTTATAGCATGATCTGCCACATCAGGAGATAAAACCTTATCATTTTTATAGCGCTGTATGGTTCTAAATGATATTAGCAGCAGCTTGGTAAAATCGCTAAGAGAATTATTATATTCTTTGGCAAGTTTTGTTATGTTCTGCTTCTTGATATGTCCATCTTTAAGCGCAATAACATCTATATCATTATTGATCTTAACACTTGATTTTAAATCAAGATATCTCTTAAAATCAGTATAATTATTAATTATCTGTTCCATAACTCCACCTTTTACCTGTATGACAACTGCGTATAAATTAATGTTACTTGTCGTATATGTCAAGTATTTAAACCAATGCCGCTGGGAAAATTCCCTGCGGCTACATATTAAGGTATACTTCGGTTAATATCGCCGGCTCGTAATCGTCCTCATATATGGTCTTGGGACGATTCACGTTATAATGGACGTCCCGGGACTTCCTGCATTTCTTAACGTAGTCCCCGGGAGGTTGAATACAACACCCGGGGGCTCGAATAGTATCTGGTTTTGCCAGTAGTATATACCTAGTATGCACTCTGCCCCGGGACCAATTTTATCCATATATGAGGAAATATTTATATAAGTTCTTACACTTAGGACAATTCGCCGGTTTCTATCAAAATAATAAATTGTAAAAAATAACCCGGCGATTAAACCGGCTATTACAGCCTCCATGCGTAACACCGTGAACAAGGGGGAAGGGGGGGAAGCTGGCTCCAATTGCAGTCAAGGGGAAGTCTGCACACATATATATCATACTAATTTTGGGAATATCGCTAGGGGAAGATTACCGAAAATAGCAGAAATTGTCCACAGGGTGGCGATTTCTCATCTTTCAACTCTTCGATGAATTATAGCCAGGAATTTATCATATTCGGCTCTTGCTTCAGGTAAGAAGATTAAGTAACTCTGCTCACTAACATATTGTAATGTAATTCTTCCCGTCCCTTTAGGATAATTATCTATTCCTTGTTCATATATTTGATATGTCATTGATGATACTTTTGATATGTTCAGTGAAGTTGGTATGTCTATACTCACCATGTGCTTGGGGTCATATCCGAATAATATATATTTTGATTTAGGTATTTCAACAAATATATCTTACCTCTATAGTAATTTCATTTCGATATATTGATATATATTTCATTCTCTAATCAAAATGTCAATCCGATATTAACTCAATTCTTCACAGATAAATGCTATAATATTTACCAGGTATAAGTATCATATATGTTTCATTTTTATAATTAATGGCGCTGCTTGTATTGAGTGAGGTACAATTTGTTATTCAGCAA
>Ga0116151_10003677_pt1 | contig 13665 bp, 14 predicted proteins | sample AD_UKC117_MetaG_FD_89893 | JGI IMG/M metagenome (GOLD analysis project Ga0116151, IMG submission 89893) | Active sludge microbial communities of municipal wastewater-treating anaerobic digesters from Hong Kong - AD_UKC117_MetaG | ecosystem: Engineered > Bioreactor > Anaerobic > Digestate...
ACTATACGCAACCTCTATTTTCATGTATGTATGTGGTTTGCGATGATGATCCTTTTTACTATTTCTGTGGTCAATGCCATAAAATACCTGCGGACATTTGATCTTAAGTATGATATCTATTCCAGGCACTTTGCGGTAACCGGTATTATATTTGGTATTCTGGGTTACGCTACAGGAACTATCTGGGCTTCTTATACATGGGCAGACCCAAATAAACCGGCCACCGAGTCGTTCAGCACAATTGCAAGAGACCCCAAGCTCATAGGAGCGGGGATAGCACTGCTTGTCTATTTTGCATACCTTATTCTCAGGGACTCCATGAATGATATGGATAAAAAAGCCCGGATAAGCGGGGTTTATAACATTTTTGCTTATGCCATATTATTCCCGTCTATATGGATCTTACCCAGAATTTTACCAAGCCTTCACCCCGGAAATGAAGATAATCCTGCATTAGATGTAAAGAATGACATTGATGGTTCTATGCGGGTCGTTTTTTATCCTGCTGTAATTGGCTGGACCCTGCTGGGTGTATGGATCACTACTTTAAAGATCAGGTTCTCGATTTTAAAAGAAAAAAGAATATCAGTATGATAAAAAGTAAGAAGACCATACTATTTATTTACTTAACACTGCTTTCCTTGTTAAGTTACGGACAGAACGGTGGTGTGGCCATGGCTGATGAAATGCGTAGTAACGGAAAAATTTATGTAGTTATTGCTGTAATGGCAACCATCCTTGCCGGTTTAATATTATATCTATACAGGCTTGATAGAAAGATCAGCAGGTTAGAGAAAGATGCTGATCAATAAGAAAACAATGCTTACTAACTTTACTATTATATTTTAACAACGATTGCAAAACAATAAACCATGTCTGAAAACGAATACAGTTTTTTTGGCGCCGTAGTCAAAAGCTTTGATATCGCCGCCAATCATACCAAATGGGACAAAGGCACATTAGACCAGATAAAAGCCTGTAATGCCGTATACCGGATGCGATTCCCTATTAAAAGAGATGACGGAAGTATTGAAGTAATTGAAGCTTACCGTGTCCAGCATTCTCATCACAAAACACCTTGTAAAGGTGGTATCCGCTTTGCTGCTGAAGTAAACCAGGACGAAGTAATGGCCCTGGCTGCACTGATGACCTACAAATGTGCGATTGTGAATGTTCCTTTTGGCGGAGCTAAAGGAGGTATCAAGATCAATCCCAAAAAGTACTCAGCTTACGAACTGGAAAAGATCACCAGGAGGTATACTGCAGAACTCATCAAGAAAAATTTTATTGGCCCGGGTACAGATGTTCCGGCTCCTGATTATGGGACAGGGGAAAGAGAAATGGCCTGGATACTGGATACATACGGAGCCATGCATCCCGGAGAAATTGATGCAGCAGGTTGTGTAACGGGTAAGCCGGTGACACAGGGTGGTGTCAGGGGCAGAAGAGAAGCGACCGGTTTGGGTGTTTTCTTTGGCCTTCGGGAAGTATGTAATATGGAGCATGTGATGAGCAAAGTTGGCCTGACTCCGGGTGTAGAAGGCAAAAGAGTAGCTGTTCAAGGACTTGGAAACGTTGGTTACCATAGCGCAAAATTCTTCCAGGATGCAGGTGCCATTATCGTTGGCTTATCTGAGCATGATGGCGGAATTTATAAAATGGACGGGCTTGATGTGGATGAGGTTTTTAACTTTAGAAAACAAACCGGCAGTATTCTTAATTACCCAGGCGCAAGCAACTTTGATAAAAAGGAAGACCTGATGGAAATGGATTGTGATATACTCATTCCCGCAGCTCTTGAAAATGTTGTAAATGCAGATAATGCTCCAAAAATAAAAGCGAAGATCATTGGCGAGGCTGCCAACGGACCATTGACCCCTGAAGCTGATTTAATTCTTTCAAAAAAGGGTGTTGTTGTTGTTCCCGACATGTATTTGAATGCAGGTGGTGTTACCGTTTCTTATTTTGAGTGGTTAAAAAATCTGAGTCATGTGCGCTACGGAAGACTTGAAAAAAGATTTACAGAGAACCTGAATGCTCATATACTTGGGCAAATGGAAGAACTAAGTGGTAAAAAGGTAAGTACCGCAGAAAGGCAGTTCATTATGCACGGACCTGACGAGGTTGACCTTGTTTACAGCGGCCTGGAAGAAACGATGATCAATGCCACTCATGAGATCATGGATATCTGGCTAAGCGATCCGGCAATACCTGATATGAGAACTGCCGCTTATGTTGTCGCTATTAATAAAGTGGCTACCAGCTATAAAGAACTTGGAATATTCCCATAACAATAAAGGATCAAACCAATTGCTTATAGAAAAGCCCGGATATAAATCCGGGCTTTAATTTTATATCAATCCTCCATCATCACAAAAGCAGCCCAGAAAAAAGGATCCTTATATTTTTTCATTAGTTGTAATTGCGCTTCTCTGAATGCCTGCTGCATACCACCGGTTTTGGTCCAGCCGATGTAGAAATTATTCATTAATTCCTGGGTAGCAGCATCATTGACTTTCCACAAACTCATGATTAATGTTCTTGCTCCTGCAACGAGGAATGCCCGTTGCAAACCATAAACCCCTTCACCAGCTTTAACTTCTCCTAATCCTGTTTCGCAGGCACTTAAAACAACAAGGTCGGTGCCTTGCAAATCAAGATTCATTGCCTCGTAAGAAGTAACAACACCATTGCTGATATTACTCAATGCCAGGTTATCCTTATCTGCTTCTAAAGCTCCTGCCAATATGAGGCCTGAACGAAGCAAAACATTATCCTGTGCATAGTCTGCATGAACACCTACCGGCCAAACAGCCCGCTGTACATCCTTTAAAAAATATCCGTGTGTGGCAATATGTAATACTGAAGGTTCTTTAGCCGATTTAAGATTATTTTCAGAAGCATCTTTTTGCAAAAAGGTGGATACTTCATAACCTGACGATTGAAGCAGTGTATCGATCTCTTCGATTTCTTTTTTTGTCGCCGGTAATTCCGGGATCGTTTTAGCGCCATAAACCGGGAATCCGACCAATGTGGCTTTTTTAAACATTATCTTATTGACTGTATTATTTGCATACAACAGGTATTTAGGATTGCTGATTAGTGATACCTGGAAATTGTGAATAAGATAATCTCCTCCCGGTTTTTTAAAACTATATAGATTCATCTGGTTATAGATCCCATCAGGCGAGAAATACACTTTGCTTTTCCCCTTTAGTTTCGCATCCACATCTTTCCAATAATAGTTGTATGTTCTTTCATCATTGACCCGGGCAATTACAGATTTACGCCAGTTCTTAAATAAGGTATTCTCTAATTCAAACCCATTTTTAAGCAGCACATATTCGGGTTTATTCTTTTCCCTCGTTACTATCAGTGAAAGATAAATAGTGCTGTCAGAAAAAGTTTCCTCATATCTGCGGATACATATCATTTCTACAAGCGCCTCGTCATCCTTTAATTTTTGCTGTACCTGCTCATAGCTTATCCTGCTGGTGTAATAATATTGGGCAAAATCACGGGACTGTTCAGACAACCTTTTTTCCATTGCATTGGCAGCTGATTCCAATGAGTCTATATTAATATCCTGCTCACCTAATTCTTGTTTTGAATAGGCATACAAGCTTGCCAATTGTTCTTTATTGTCGATCCAATTGAGGTAGTCTTGTATCAACCTTTCATTATTACTTGCCAAAATACTTTCATTGACTTTCCGGGCCGAATTGAGCAGCAAACCCTTTGTAGCAAGACGATAGGTAAAAAGATCAGCCATAACAGATTCATCAGACCCCGAAGCCTCTATGGCAAAATTGTAAAAACGCTGAAACCGGGGAGCCAGGATATCCCAGTACTTTGTTTTTTCCGATTCACTCATTGGGGGGAAATACCGGTTGATGAATTCCAGTGATTTCTCCATTACCTCCCTGTAAAGAGGTATAGTTTTAGCGATCTCACCTTTTTTCCAGTAAAGAATTGCCAGGTCTTCCTGCGATTGAACAAACAGCGGATGATCAGGGCCTAATGAGTTTTCCCTGATTTGCAGCACCTGTTGAAGTATCGGCTCTGCCTCTGCATACTTTTTTGTGTACCTGTAATAATTCCCCAGGTCACTTCTCACTTTCGCATATGCAGGGCTGTTTTCTCCTAAGGTTGATCTGTATATTTCTGCTGAACGATTTAGCAGCTCTTCTATCTTTTCATACTTTTCCATCACCAACAGCAGTATTGCCACATTATTCAGCATATTGGCAAACTCAGGTTTGCCTTTTTCCAATTTTTCTTCTAACCGGGTATATATCTCCCGGGCCTGCGCATACTTACCCATTTGCTGATATAGTAAAGCAAGATTGGAATAGAATTTAAGATGATTCCTTGCTTTAGAAACTTCATTTTGTTCAAGTACTGCAATAGCCGCTTTCAGGTTTTTTTCAGCAGCTTCATACCTTCCCAATGACTGGTACAGTATAGCCTCGTTATTTAAAAGAATAGCATAAGCCGGCGAAGTTTTTTGACCGTTTATTTCTATAACTTTTGTTGCACTGGCAAATTCTTTTTCAGATTCATTATACCTGCCTAAATTATAATTCAAAACAGCGCAGTTATTATAAGAAGCTGCTACCCCCATATCCTTTTCTCCAAATCCATTTAATCGCATATCGAGAGCCTTTCTGGTAAATATCTCGGCCTGCTTAAAACGGCCCATTGATGCAAATAATAATCCCTGGCCTGAGATCGTTTTTAAATACCCAAGATCGCCGGTCATTCCGGATTGCTCAAAATATCGCTGAGCTGTTCTGAATCTTTTTTCTGCAAAAACATATTTGCCCATTGCGTAACCTGACTGGCCCATCTGCAGGTTTAATCTTGCATTTTCCTCGTTGGTAAGGTCGAGATCTTTATACAAGGACCGGGCAATTCCTGTAAGCCTGATAAATTTTGCGCCAAACTCCCCTCTCCCTCTTGTTCCAAAAAGTCCGGAATTATCGCTCAGTAAAATAGCATAGTCCAGGTCTGTAGAATCAAAATCAGCAGTAAAATCGTTCAACTCATTTCGCAGTGTTTCTTTTGCTTTTTGCTTTGCAGTATACTTTGCATCACTTACCTCCTGTTTTCCTTTGTTCACTACTTTATCCTTAAGCCGTTTCAATATCTGTGCTTCGGCATTGGGAAACAAAAACAGGAGTAATATGAGGTTAAAAAGAATTTTCACACCCAAATTTGAGTTGATAAGGATTGCAGTTACAACCAATTAAGGTACGGATAAATTCAATAAAGGATACTTGGCTAAAGGCTAAAGAGAAATACTGGTAAATCAGCATTCAGGTAAACTAAGCGGCACATTTGTAGCCAGGCCACCATCAGAAGTTTCTTTATATTTTAGGTGCATATCAACGGCCGTATCCCACATAGTTTTTACTACCGCATCAAGTGATACTTTGGCGTAGTCCGGAGTGCTTTGTAAAGCCAGTTGAGAGGCTGTAATTGCCTTAATAGCTCCCATTGTATTTCTTTCGATACAGGGTACCTGTACAAGGCCACCTATCGGGTCGCAGGTAAGCCCCAGGTGATGCTCCATCGCAATTTCTGCCGCCATCAAAGCCTGTCGCTGATTCCCTCCTATCGCCTCTGTTAAGCCCGCAGCCGCCATAGCAGAAGACACTCCTATTTCTGCCTGGCAGCCACCCATAGCCGCAGAAAGTGTGGCTCCCTTTTTAAAAATGCTACCCACTTCAGCCGCAGTAAGCAAAAACTGGATAATTTTTTCATCATCATTCCCATCGCAAAAGGTCACAAAATATTGCAACACGGCAGGGACCACACCGGCCGCTCCGTTTGTGGGAGCCGTGACCACACGGCCAAACGAAGCGTTTTCTTCATTTACTGCCAATGCAAAACAACTGACCCAATCCAGTGTATACTTAAAGCCGTTACCACCGGAACTTATTGCCTCCATCCACTCATTATAACTACTAACGGACTTACCGGCTAAGAGTCGTTTATTTAATTCAAATGCCCTGCGTTTTACCTGTAATCCTCCCGGCAACATGCCGGCTGTATAGCAACCCCTGTAAATACAACTCTTCATTACCTCCCAAATATTCAAAAGGCCTTGCTTTGTTTCAATTTCATTTCTCCATGACGATTCATTTTCCAATACCACTTCATGGATAGACATACCTGTTTTGCGACACCAATGCAACAGGTTATCGGCAGTGTTTACCGGAAAAGGCAGGTCCACTTCCTCTTTGTCAGAAAGATCTTCGCCTTCTTTTACCACAAAACCACCACCTACTGAATAATAGGTTTCAGCGATGGAAGCTCTGTCAATCGTCTCCGCCAAAAAAGTAAGTGCATTCGGATGATAAGGCAATGATTCTGTGATCAGGGATTCAATATCCTCCCTGGGATCAAACTCTACTTCGTGTAGCCCTAACAGTATTATTTTTTGCATTGAAGCAATATCATTGATACGGCTGCCAACCTGCTCAACCGGGAAGGTTACCGGATCTTCACCACAAAGACCCAACTGTATGGCAATATCAGTACCATGACCTTTTCCTGTTTTGGCCAGGGAACCATACAACAACACCCTAACCTTTGTAACATTGGGAAGAATACCCTTATCCTTTAACATGCCGGCAAAACGACGGGCAGCCTGCCATGGGCCCAGCGTATGAGAACTGGAAGGACCAATACCGATCTTAAAAATGTCGAAAACAGAAATGGCTTCGTGTAACAAGAAATTAGTTTTAGCAAATGTAGAATAAAAAACCCCGGTCAAACGACCGGGGCCTAGCATAGCAGATAGTCTTAGCTATTGAACATCTATCAATTCTATATCAAAATCCAGTATTGAATTTGCTGGTATGGGACCATAGTCCTGGCAGCCATACGCCATGGATGATGGAACGATCAACCGAATCTTCCCCCCCTTTTGAATAAGCGGGATACCCACTCTCCAGCCTTGTATCAACCCGGCCAGCTGAAAAGACACCGGATTGGCAGATTGGTCAAATACGGTTCCGTTGAGCAACCTGCCAACATATTTTACTGTTACAATCGAGCTATTATTCGCCACCGCACCGCTACCCGGCTGGATAACTTCATAATACATACCACTGCTATGGTTTACAGCATTGATACTATTAGCAGTAATAAAATTCAAAATATCCGGCTGCTCACTAGAAGCAGATCTTGGGCTGCATCCTGTTGTATCTTTTACACAACTAACTGTTGAAGCCGAAAGAAAAGCGAAAAGAGAAAATAATTTGACTATTGTTTTCATCTACAGACCCTTATAATTTTATCCAAGACACAAAAGCAGTTTGTTTTGCTGCAAATGCTACTAAAAAAATCATGAGTTTAACTTTTTCTGCAATTCCTGGTATCGCTGCTCATTCATTTCCCACTTGTGCCGGGCTGAAAATACCACCACAAAAACAACAATGAGCAATAAACCCAAAAGAACGACCAATACGCCTGAGGCGCTCATGTTGATGCGCATTAATGCCCTTGGTGACCATCCTGAGAAATAAGTGATAAAAATCCCTGCCACAAGTAGTACTGCAAGCGGTAATCCACCAGCCAGCCGCCACATCCATGTTTTTTTCCGTAAGCGATTATGCTCCCAGTACTCCATAAATCTTTTTTCTTCTTCGCTAAGCATAATTGACACAAATTTAAAGTACAAATCACTGATAATCTTGCATTTCTGTAACAAAATATTTATCTTGTTTCATTAATAATCCAAAGCTGTGAAATTAGCACCATTACTCGCTGAGTTTCTTTATAGTCAAAAAGAACTAAGTCTTCCAGGCATAGGGATATTTAAATACAGCCCGTCTGCCGAAATTTTGGAATCCGGCAGCCATAAATCGCAAAAAAATACACCGGCTGGCACTATCAACTTTGAGAATGCCAATATTACTGAAGCTCCTGACCTCGTAAGTTATATTTCTTCACAAACCGGGAAACTTAAAGCATTAGCTGCGGCTGATCTTAACTCTCACCTGGAATTAATGCAACAGTTCCTGAATATTGGCAAGCCTTTTCTATTGGAGGGGATCGGCAGCCTTGTGAAGATTAAATCAGGTGAATATGCATTTACTTCCGGAAATGAGATACCAGAAACACTAAAAGATTATTCAGTCAAAGAAATTTCTTCCACTTCATCTTCAAAACCCACTTTTTCTGATTACCGGAAACCGATCAACAAACTGAGCTCAAGATCCAAATGGGGAAAGCCTGTGATTGCCCTATTGGTATTAGCTGGTATTGGATTAGCCGTTTGGGGCGGATACACTGTATATAAAATGACAACGAGTGAACAGGAAAAACCTGCTTCAGTGGTAAAAAATAAGCCCGTTGATTCCAATAAGAATAAAGAAGCAGTTGTTAAGAAAGATTCAACAACAACAGTACAACCCAATATCGAAAATATTCAGCCCGTTGCAACAGTTAATACAGCTGGCAAAATGAAATATGTTTTAGAAAATGCTAATGCCAGAAGGGCATTTGAACGGTTTGCAAAACTAAAAGCTTATTTCTGGCCGGTACAGATGGAAACAAAAGACTCCATTAGCTATACCCTCTTTATGGAGCTTCCTTCCGCCTATAGTGATACTACCCGCATCATTGATTCCCTTACCATTTTAAATGGGAAAAAAGTATCTGTATTAAAATAATCAATCATCGTTTTTACTACCCTTATAGAAATTTGGGATATATATTCCTGCAAATACCCCTCCTTTATTCTCTCCTGGGGGGAGGACATAATACATCCCGGTTTTAGTTAACTTCATAGAAACCGCAATTCATGAAAGAAACAAAACGGATCAGCAAACTTTTTGAAGACCTGTATAATGGAGGCCCCTGGATCGATGTTACTATTACAACTACAGTTGAAAGGCTTACTGCAAAACAAGCAGCACAAAAGCCACCTGCCGGTATAAATTCCATCTGGCAAATTCTGAATCATCTTATCAGCTGGCGGAAGAATGTTTTACAAAGGGTAAAAGGTAAGGTTATTAGTACCCCTGATCATAATTACATTTTACCGGTTTCTGATACATCTGCCAAAGCATGGGCAAATACCTTAAAGAAACTGGAAAAATCTCAGCAAGAATGGCTTGAATTTCTTGAACAGATCAAAACGAATGACCTTTTAAAGACTTATCCAAAAAACCAGATGACTTATTACGACCACATCCAGGGCATTTTACAACACGATGCTTATCATCTTGGTCAGATCGTTATACTATCAAAATGGATACGTTCGGTTAAAGAATAAGCAACCTGTATCCTGCTTCGAACAAAAAACTATTAAAATAACCAAGTATAAAAATCTTTACTTTGAATTTGAGATGTTGATCATCCATATAATACCTGAAGCTTTACTTGAGTTTGCATCATTACTCCAGAAAACATTAGCATTTTTACTCTCAATACCACCTATAATATACCCGGCAACTACAGGTTCTTTGCTAATCTTATCCAATTGCAATATTCCGTTTTCAGCGTAGTATTTTTTATTTGCGGGTATAAACTCCGCAGCAGCTCCCAAATAACCAGGCATTTCTTTAGGATACAAAAATTCTTTTATTTCCTGTCCTGTTCGTTGAACCACACTAATACTTTTTGTAAACGGTACGTTTTCATCCTTTACAATATTGCCAGCAGTGTCTTTATAGCTTTGAGCAATACCTCCAAAAAAGACAGCGTAATTGGCTTTATTACTGCGATCATACAATGATAATGCAGCAGTATGATAATGATTGAATTGTTGATTAAAGCCCTCTACTTTCCGTACATCATTTTGGGATATATCTATTATAGTTGTATAAGGAACATCCTTTTCATATTGGAAAACACCAGAGAAAATTGCAAGTATCTCGTTCCCATCCTTATTAAATTGCGGCAATAGGTTATAATCCCTCCGGTGCAATAGAACAGAATCTGTAATGGCGTTATAGTTGTTTATAGATATTTTTCCAGAAGTAGTGGAAAGAGTAAATTTTCTGATCTGGTTTGTGTATTGTTGTGAAAACCCTGGTCCATGATCAGGCCCATGAGGATTGTACCTGCCATTAAATCGCTGCCCGCCTGCTAAATAAAAAACATTATTGAGTTTATTGAGCCTCCCGCCGGTTACAGCCATTCTTTCGTCCTCAAGCTGGAGTATGTACTCAGATATACTTTTGTCATTCAGAATTGCGTTAATGATTTCCTTTACTTTAATAACAATTATTGCCGGATGGGTGATGTGAGTTTTTTTAGATTCAGCGTATCCATAGCCACCAATTAATATCAATTCGTTGCCTTGCTGATAGAACTGCATGTTTGTGCTTTGCAATTGCTCAGCTATTGATGACTGTAAAGATAAAACTGATCTTGTGTAAGCTTTTTTGTTTTTTATGTCAATTACGGTTAACTCAGTATTATTCCCTTGCCTGGCAAATGCCGAAAAAGGATGGCGTTGATGCAAACCATCTTTTCTTCCACCAACCAGCAAAACAAACTCATTGTTTGATGCCCAGGCATAAGACTGTAAACCGTCAAATCCCTCTACAAGAACAGGAACCAGTTCAATAGTAAAGGACGTCCTGGATTGTGCAATTGATAATATTCCACTAAGTAACCCAATACACAGAGCTATTATTGATTTCATAAATTACAGATAGATATTGTATTAATTAAGATACTCCGAATAGATCCAAACCAGTTTTTTTTGCTTATGGATATAGTCGTTTTTCAGCGCATTTGTACCTCTATTACATAACTTTCCCTAGTAATATTGATTCGTGCAATTTATTTAATTAAAATTCACAGCAAGTGATGAAAGTTACATAAGTAAAAAACTGTTCCAATTCCGGGTAAAACAATAAACTCCTGTGAAGATATCCTTCCACTAACTCCTGAGCATAACTCTAAAAACGATGGAGTGTTTTACAGCATGATGCCTATCATCCTGCACAAATTGTTATACTGTCGAAGTAGGTTCATTCAATAAAAGAATAAAGCCATCAAATTGATGGCTTTATTTGGAGGTCCCGACCAGATTCGAACTGGTGTAGGAGCTTTTGCAGAGCTCTGCCTAGCCACTCGGCCACAGGACCTTGTAAAATCGCTGCGAAAATAAAGCATATTTTTGAAACGGTTTATTTTAGACGTTCAACCCAGAAACTATGAGTAGAATTGAAGAATCAGAACTGATCATTAATGAAAGAGGGGCTGTATACCACCTTGACCTTAGGCCCGAAGAACTGGCCGGCACAGTGGTTACCGTCGGCGACCCGGGCCGGGTGCCCGAGGTAAGTAAGCATTTCGACAGTATCGAAGTAAAAAGAGAGCACCGGGAATTTATCAGTCATACCGGCTATGTTGGCAAAAAAAGAATAACGGTATTATCCTCTGGTATCGGGCCTGATAATATTGACATCGTCATCAATGAACTGGATGCACTGGTAAATATTGATTTTGAAACCCGGCAAATAAAGTCACAAAAATCATCCCTCAATATCATTCGTATCGGCACTTCCGGTTCACTCCAGGGCGATATTCCTGTTGATGGCTTTGTAGCTTCTACACATGGGCTCGGGATCGACAATCTTTTGAACTTTTACCGCCTGGAACAAAACGACCAGGAAAAAGAACTGCTTCATTCCTTTATTACGCATACCCAAATTCATAACCAGGTAGGCCAACCCTATATCAGCAGCGCTGCCGCATCACTGATCAGGCATTTTGTTACGAATTTTCACCAGGGCATCACCGTTACCTGCCCGGGTTTTTATGGCCCGCAGGGACGAATCCTAAGGCTGGGAGTAAGAAACCCTGACCTGGTAAACCGACTCACTGATTTCAGATTCGGTCAGCACCGGATCACCAATTTTGAAATGGAAACATCAGCTATTTATGGCCTGGGAAGATTACTGGGGCATAACTGCCTTGCCATTAATGCTATTGTGGCCAACAGGGTGCAAAAAGAATTTTCTAAAGATGCCAAAGCCACTATAGAAAAACTAATCCAATCATTTATCCGTATTTTTTCAGATAACATTTCATGAAATTTCGTTTTTATAAATATCAGGGCACTGGCAATGATTTTATCATTGCTGATAACCGTGAAGGACAATACTCGGGTTTAACCACAGGGCAAATAAATAAACTCTGCGACCGTCGTTATGGTATCGGTGCAGACGGATTAATGTTGCTGAACAAAAGAGAAGGCTATGATTTTGAAATGAAGTATTACAATGCAGATGGCAAAGAAGGCAGCATGTGTGGTAACGGGGGCCGTTGCATTGTAAAATTTGTAAGTGATCTGGGTATTCAAAAAAGCCTGTACCATTTTCTTGCTATTGATGGGCCACATGAGGCCAGGATAAACGGTGATGGTATCGTTTCCCTGAAAATGGTTGATGTAAACTCGGTAGAAAAAAATCATGGCGACTTTGTTTTAAATACAGGCTCTCCCCACATCATTAAACCGGTGGCAAACCTGAGCAAATTAGATGTTTACCAAAAAGGCCATGAGATACGCTATAGTAAAGAGTTTGCGGAAGAAGGCATCAATGTAAACTTTGTAGAGCAGCTGGATGAACCCGACAAAATATTTGTAAGAACCTACGAAAGAGGCGTAGAAAACGAAACCTTTTCCTGCGGCACCGGTGTTACTGCAGCTGCATTGGTGTTTTACCATAATGAATCCGGCTTTAATGAGGTGGAGGTGAAAACACTCGGTGGTAAACTGGCTGTAGAATTTGACCGGGTGGATGGTGAGTTTAAAAACATCTGGCTTTGCGGCCCCGCACTTAAGGTCTTTGAAGGAGATCTGGAAATAGAGTAACCCGGCATCTCCTAATTAGGAGCCTACCCTATACTGAGGTCATTCCCCCTAACTTTGCGGCCAAATGATCCAGTTTTTCAAAAATATAGATCACAAAACCGTTGCTATTGAAAGAGCAGAAGATGGCGCATGGGTTAATATCTTACCTCCACTAAAACAGGAAGAGTTTTCTGAATTATCTAAGGAACTGGATATTCCGATCGACTTTCTAACTGACTCACTCGATATAGATGAAAGAAGCCGTTTTGAGGAAGATGATAATGTAAAACTGATCGTCATCAAAACACCTACGGAAAACAATTCTTTTAATGAAAGTGATGCATACTATATCACTATCCCTATCTGTATCATTCTTACCCACAACCAGATCGTAACGGTAAACTCCTTTGAAAACCCGGCCATCAAAAAATTCCTGAACACTTTCCAAAACCGTCACCCGGATAAAAAGAATATGATGGTGCTGAAGATCTTTGAAAAGATCGTTCAGAATTTTATGGAACATCTGAAGGAGATCAACCAGCAGCGAAATGCTTATGAGCAAAAGCTATATAATGCCAGCAGAAATGAATACCTGTTGGAACTGATGCGGATACAAAAGAGCCTGGTTTATTTTGTAACTACTCTACGATCCAATGAAATGCTGTTGATGAAACTGGAAAGAACCAACTTCCTGGGACTAACAGAAGATGAAAAAGAGTTTTTGAATGACCTTATTGTTGACAACTCACAGGCATTGGAAATGGCAAATATATACACAAATATCCTCAGCAGTACTTTGGATGCTTTTGCCAGTATTATCGCCAACAACCAGAACCAGG